>Ga0114931_10002204_pt1 | contig 24771 bp, 24 predicted proteins | sample 2SBtaG_FD_89579 | JGI IMG/M metagenome (GOLD analysis project Ga0114931, IMG submission 89579) | Deep subsurface microbial communities from Kolumbo volcano to uncover new lineages of life (NeLLi) - 2SBTROV14_V59a metaG | ecosystem: Environmental > Aquatic > Marine > Volcanic | place: Kolumbo... | reverse complement strand
TTACGCCGCGACACCGTCCACTTGTGGCTGCTCGACATGGCTGACCATCGCGGTCGATGGGAGAGAACTCCCTTGCGGGCCAATCTCGACGATCTTGTCCAAAGCGTACTCGAAGATTTCCCCTGGACGCTCACACCCACCCACGGATAACCCGGCACGGACTTCCGATCCCAGGTACTAGATTAGAACCCCTTGACCCGCAGCAACAAGCTCACCGCGGCGATGATACCGACGCTGGCCGCGGCCACAAGCGCGTAGTCTTTGAAGCCGATGCGCAGCTCCAGGTCCGGCCACTCGGCCCGCAATACGCCGTAATAGCCACCGGAGATGCCCAGATAGATCCACAGCACCATGTGGTAACTGAGCGACAAAAACAGCATCGAGATCGAGAACCCCACCAGCGCGGCAAACACCGCCGTGCCCCAGATCCGCGCCTTGATGACCGCGTCGGTGACCTCGCCGCCCGGCTCGCCGCCGTACAGCTCGAGCTTCATGCCGCGATAGGCGATCTTGAACGAGGTGTAGATCATCATCAGCCACAAGAACAGGCCGACGAAGCCCAGCTCGGCCGCGATCAGCACATATGAGTTGTGCGCGGTCAGGTAATGGTACTCGGTAAAGTTGCCCTGCCCCACGCCCAGCACCGGGTTCGATCGGATCATGTCGAGCCCCGCACGCCACGCCTCGTAGCGATCCATGGTCGACTGACTGGCCGAGGCACCGCTGCGGCCGCCGGCCAGCAGCACCGGCAGCGCCAGCACCGCACCGATGGCCATTCCTTTCTTGCCGTAGCGCTTGATGAAGTACACGCCCAGCACGGCCAAAAATGCCAGCTGGCCGCTGCGCGACTCGGTTTTGATCACCACATAGAACATCAGCACCGTGCCGATCAGCGCGAGCACGTACCAGCGCACCCGGCGGCGCAAGCTCGCGAGCGCCAGCAAAAACGGCAGGCCGATGGCCATGACCATGGCGAGCTCGTTCGGATCCTGCAACACGCCGCGGTAGCGCACGCGCCCTTCGATGGTGGTCGTGCCGAGCAGACCGACGCGCTCGCACAGATATTCCTCGTCTTCCCGGGCGCCGTCGCCGTAGCAGTCTTCGTAGTGATCGCAGCCGCGCCCATCCGCTTTGCCCTCGCCCAGCTGCGCCGACACGTTGCGCTTGAGCGCGATGCAGCCTTTGGGCTGGCGGGACTGGTGATACCCGACCATCGCCAACACCAGGACCAGGATCACCACCGTGCTGGTAATCGCCGAGAAGGCGCGGAACGACTGCACCGAGTGGGCGATGATGGCGAACAGGATGAAAGAGACGAGCAACTGCATCATGTGCTCTTTCATCTCGGGCGCGGGTACGAACACGACGATGGTCACCGCGCACCAGAATAGAAACAGCACTCCCCAGCGCAGCTGCGGGGTCGGTCGCGGCGACAGCTTGCGCAACGCGACGTCCAGGCCAAAGCCGGCCATGGTGGCGAACAGAAACAGATACAGAAACGGCAGCTCGCGCAGCCGCTCGGAGATCTCCTGCGGGCGCAGGTAGATGAACGTGAGCAGCGCTATGATTCCGGGGACGGCCAGCATGTCAAGGCAACCGCACTCGGGCCGCGATACGGCGCAGCCCCTGGCCCGCGAGGCGACGCAAGTACGACCGCTGGTTTCCGCGCGGATGCTCCGTCGCGACCGCAGGCGTCGCCATGTCGGGCAGCCGCGCCGCCAGATCGCCCACCGTATCGACGACGAAGCGATCGCGGTTCGCATCCAAGAAGCGCAACAGCGCACGCAGGCGCCGCAGGGTCACGTAGTCCGGGTGACCGCGATGCCGCGCCACCGAATCGACCACCGACAGCTCGAACGAGTGGCTCAGAATCGCGACGTGGCCGATGCCCAGGGCCGCACACTGCTCGAGGCTGTCGATCATCTCGGTGCTGGACACGGCGCACAGCTGCAAGTGGCGCAGCCCGACATCGGGCTGAACAAAGTTGGCGATGGGCAGCTCCCAGACGCCATCCACGCCGGTGCCGAACAGATCCGCCGACGGCGCCTGTGGCCGAATCATGCAGTCTTCGTCGACATAACTCGGGTTGTAGCTGCTCGACAGCGACAGCCCGACCCGGGCCATGGCCCGCCAGGTGTCGTTGCTGGCGCCGAAGTTGCCGGCGCGAAACGCCCGCAGCTGTTGCCGCGGCGCCCCGGCGGCGGCCAGAAGCTCGAGCCCCTCGGCCAGCAGCGCCACCTGCTCGTCCACCGCGTAGGCGCCGATGTTGTCCTCGACCGGGTCTGATGCCTCCGGGTCGCGCAGCACCGGATGCAAGTGCAGCTGGACGTCGTGGCCGCGCCGCACCATGGCCTCGACGACCTGGGCCAGGGCCTGTTGGCCATAGTGGTGGCTGGCCAGCACTTCGGTGAAGAACGTGGCGCGAAAGCCGCACGCTTCGAGCTCGGACATCAACAAGCCGATGCCCAGCTCGCGCCGCTGATTGGCGAACCGACCCCACACGCGCAGGTCGAAGTCCAAAGACGGGACACGGGTGCCCGCTCGAATGCGCGCCTCGGCGCACTCGACATCGACGGTGAAGTAAACACAAACGCGGCGGTCGGCGGCCAAGTTCCGCCGCCCGGCCTCTGTGAGGGCGGACGAAACTCGGCTCCTCGGGCGACCTATGCGCTTGTTCCTCATCTTTCTTGTCCTCCACACTGACGCATTTTCAATGCGTCAGTGTTTGGGCTCGGGTCTTGTCAGCAGTCAAATCGTGTGTTGCGAGTCGGGGCAAAACGGCGTACACGTAGCCGGGCTCGCCCGACAAGGATACGCCGAGAATGTCACTCGCAGCCAAGTTAGTACACACCGCCGCCGAAGCGCGCAAGCGCGCCGCCGAGCTTGCCAAACGCGCGTGGATGAAGGTAGCGCTGCGGGGAACCCGATTCTCGGACAACTACCAGCGCATCGATATGGCCTACAAGGTCGCCGATCCGTGGGTCATGGACTCGGACAAGGAGCGCTACCGGTTCGAGCAGACCAACAAGATCATTGCCGATGCGTTCGGCGAGGTGGGCAGCCTACTCGAGGTCGGCTGTGGCGAGGGCCACCAGACCGAGTATTTGAGCCGGGTATGCAATGACATGTACGGCTTCGACGTGAGCGCTACCGCTGTCGAGCGCGGCCGACGGCGCTGCCCGAAGGCCCACCTCGCGGCGTGCGACATGTACAGCCTGCCGTTCGAGGTCGACCGCTTCGATGTCGTGGCCGCCTGCGAGGTGCTGTACTACATGGAAGACGTGCCCGCGTTTCTGCGCGAGATGGAAAACCGCGGCCACCACTGCCTGGTCACCTACTACAACGGCCGCGGCTCGAAAAAAATCGCCGACCACCTCGCCGCCCTGCCCGACACCCAGACCACCAGCTTCACGTTCGAGGACGTCACCTGGTGCGCCGTGTGGTGGTCCCCCAAACACTGAAATATGGTCTACTAGCCCTAATGTCGCGCTACCAGCAGCTTCGCACCGAGCTCGCCGCGTCGCCCAAGACCTGGCTCGTCACGGGCGCCGCCGGGTTCATCGGCTCCGCCCTCGTCGAGACGCTGCTCGGCCTCGACCAGCGCGTCGTCGGGCTCGACAACTTCTCCACCGGCCACCAGCACAACGTGGACGAGGTGCTCGAGCTGGTCGGCAGCGAGCGCGCGGCGCGGTTTCGCATGGAGACCGGCGACGTCACCGATCTCGACGCCTGCCGCCGGGCCTGCACCGATGTCGATCTGGTGCTGCACCAGGCCGCCATCGGCTCGGTGACGTGGTCTATCGACGATCCGCTCCGCTCCCACGCGTCGAACGTGGACGGCTTCCTCAACATGATGATCGCCGCGCGCGACGCCGGCACAAACCGCCTGGTCTACGCCAGCTCCAGCGCCGTGTACGGCGACGAGCCCACGGTGCCGGCGCGCGAAGACGTGTTCGGCCGCCAGCTGTCGCCGTACGCGGTCACCAAACGCATCAACGAGCTGTACGCCGGGGTGGTGCAGGACTGCTACGGCTTCGAGTCCATCGGCCTGCGCTACTTCAACGTGTTCGGCCGCCGCCAGGATCCCAACGGGCCGTACGCCGCGGTCATCCCCAAGTGGATCGACACCCTGGTGCGCGGCAACACCGCGGTGATTTTCGGCGACGGCTCGGCGACGCGGGACTTTCTGTACGTGGACAACGCGGTACAAGCCAACCTGCTCGCAGCGACCACGCCCGACGCCGCTGCGACCAACCAGATTTACAACGTGGGCTGCGCCGAGGCCACGACGATCGGGGATCTGTACGTGATGATCCGCGACGCCCTGGCGGCCGACCGCCCGGAGTTGCGCGACAAGCCGCCCGAGCACACGCCGCCGCGTCCGGGCGATATCGAGCATACCTCGTCCAACATCGACAAGCTGCGCGACGCCCTGGGCTACGAGCCCACCCATCTGGTGGCCGAGGGACTAAAAAAGACCGCCGCCTGGTTCACCAAGCGATGAGCGATTTTTCCATACGCGTTGCCGACGAGCAGGACCGCGACGAGGTCGTGCGCCTGGTCTCCGAAATGTTCGAAGCGGACATCTCCGAGCGCTACGACTGGCTGTATCGCGGCAATCCCCATGGGGAAGCGATCACCTGGCTGGCTTTCGAGGCCGACCAGCCGGACGAAGCGGTCGCGCTCACCTCGGTGTTTCAGCGCAAAGTCATGGTGAACGGACAGGAGCGCATGGGCTCCATCGGCGGCGACTGTTACGTCATGCCCAAGGTGCGGCGCCGCGGCCTCGCCACCAAGCTGCACCGCGCCTGCTTCGCCGACATGCGCTCCGCCGGAGTGAGCTTCATGTACGGGCCACCGCTGGTCAACAACCTGCGCGCGCTGCTCAAGGCCGGCTCCAACGAGGTGGGCGTCTACCGCCGGTTCTCGCGACCGCTCACCGGCAAAGCGGCGGTCCGCGCCGTAACCCGCCGGCAGCGCGTGCCGGGCCCCGCCGCCAAGCTGGCCACCTTGCCCGTGGCGCTACTCGACCGCGTCACCCAGGTCGCCACCAACCGTTACTCCTTGACCGAAGTGACCGAGTTCGGCGCCGAGTTCGACGCGCTGTTCGCCGCGTCGAAGCTGCCCGCGCGCATCTGTCCGGTGCGGGACGCCGCGTTCTTGACCTGGCGCTATCTGGCCCCGCGCCAGCGCAGCCAGGTACCGCTGGCGCTGCACCGCGGCGACAAGCTGGTCGGCTTCGCCGCGTACGAAGCGCAAGACGACGTCGCGGTAATCGTCGACGTGCTCGGCATCGACGCCGAAGCCACCAACGCAGTGATACAGCTCCTGGTAGACCGCGCCAAAGCCGAAGGGCGCGCGCGGGTCGACTACTACGTGACACCCGGCAGTCTCAAGGCGGCGCAGCTCACCCGGCGTGGCTTCGTCGGTCGCGACGACCGGGTGTTTCAGGTGGCGCTGAGCAACGGCGAGCCCCCCGGGGTGCTCACGGACCCGGCGAGCTGGTTCGTCACCGAAGGTGACAAGGACATGTCCACCTGCTTTTCCGACGAGCCGGTTTAGCTAGTCCTAGTCGGGAGCCAAATTTCGCCGCCCGGTTCTTGTGAGGGCGGACGACATTCGGCTCCTCTGGCGACGTCTGCGCTTGTTCCTGGTTATTGTTGCTTTTCACAATGACGCATTTTCAATGCGTCATTGTTTAGCGCGCCGCGCGCAACAGCGTCGACGCGTCCTGGTCGCCGTGGAAGCGCTTGACGACTTTGCCCGCTTTGACCACGACCACCCCGAGCTGGGACATGTGGAATCGAGCGTCCCACATGCCGAATGCCCGCGACGCCGAGCCCTCGGGAGTGCTGTCGCTGTACAGCTCGAAGCTGGTGATGCCCAATCCCTTGACCAGCTTGCGGCCCTCGGCGGGCGACTCGGCGCTGATCGGAATCACCTTGATCCCGGCCTTGGCCAGCGCGGCGTGGTGTTTTTGCAGCTCGACCAGCTGCCGCCGACACGAGCCTCAAAAGTGGCCGCGGTAGAACACGACCAATGACTTTTTGCCGCGCATGAGCTTGGCCATGGCCACGGGCTTGCCCGCCAGGTTGCGGACGCTCGTGCCCTTGTCCGGCCCGGTCTTGGCCAGCGCCGGCATCGAAACCATCGTGGTCAGGGCCACGAACAAGGTGATTCTGGCGGCTCTCATGTGCGTTTAGACGTAGCCAACAGCGAAATAGTTACGGTTTGGCACAACAAAACAGGTCGAGTATGCTCGCCACCATGGACCTCCTCAAAGATCTACAGGCGAAAGTCGGCCTGGACGAAGACAAAGCCAAGAAAGTCTTGGAGTTTCTCAAAGACAACGCAGGCTCGGTGACCAGGTACCTGGGCAGCAGCCTAAGTGACCTGGGCGCGACCTTTGGCATTGGCGGCGAGACCATGGAGGTCATAACTCCGGAAGAGTACCTGCGCCAACAGGAACAGTCGGACGAGTAGCCCGACTCAGCGCAGGCAATAGTAGACGGCGCGGGACAGCGCCAGGGCGCGCAACGAGCGCACCCGGTGATCCATTTTGTTGGTGGTGTACGCGATGGCGAGGCGCGCGCGCGGATCGGCCCAGCCCAGTGCGCCCCCGGCGCCGGCGTGGCCGAAGCTCTTTGGGTTGGGGGAAAACAACCGCGTCTCCTCTTTCAAGAACCCCTGGCTCCAGCCCACCGGCTTGCGCAGCACGCGGTCGGTCTCCGACCACGACTGGCGCCGAGCGAGGGGCTCGATGGCCGCCGCGCTCACCAACCGCACGCCGTCGACTTCGCCATCGTTGGCCAGCGCGCTGTACACCCGACACAGCCCGCGCGCATTGCCGATGCCGTTGGCCCACGGCAGCTCCAGGGCATGGACGCGGCGCAGGTTGAAGTTGCCGATGCCGCTCACGCCCAGCTCGCGCGGGTTGGCAAACGCGCGCGCCGCGTCGCGGCCAAGCGCCACCTGGCGGTAGACGCGACCGTCGGTGCCGCGATGGAACAATAGCTTGGGCACCACCTTGAGCAGCCGCTCGGATGTGGTCGCGGGATAGTTGGTGGCAACGCGGCCCTCGTGCTGCGCGGGCAAGCCGAGATAGAACTCTGCGTCGAGCGGCTCGGCCACCTCGCGCGAAAAAAACACGCCCAGGGTTTCGCCGGTGATGCGTCGAAACAGCTCCTGGGCGTAGAGTCCGTAGGTAACCGCGTGGTACCCCTGATGCGCGTCGGGGTTCCAACGCGGCCGCTGGTTCGCCAGGATCGTCGCGACACGTTCGGACTCGTGCTCGAGCATGTCGAGGGTCAACGACTCGTCTACGCTGATCAGCCCGGCCCGATGGTTGAGCAAGGTGCGTACGCTGACGTCCTGTTTGCCGTTGGCCGCAAACTCGGGCCAGTACGAGGCAACCGGCGCGTCGTAGTCGAGCCGGCCGCGATCGGCCAGGAGCAGAAAACACGTGGCCACCATGCCCTTGGTCGCCGAGAACACCGTGCCGATGGTGTCTTGCTGCCACGGCCGCTGGCGCTTGCGATCGGCTATGCCTCCCCACAGATCGACGACCACCTTGCCGTCGTGCCACACGCACACGCTTGCGCCCCATTCGCCGCGGCGGGCGAAGTTCTCGGAGAACACCGCGCGTACCGGCTCGAAGCCAGGCTCTACGTTGCCTTCGACCATGGCGAACAATCTTACGACAACGCCCTCGGCCGCTGGCGCTTACGCGCCGACGGCGGCTTTTTTTCGCCGTCGCCGCGTTTTTCGGAAAAGGGCGCAAACCGCAACAACGCGTTGAATATCGCCCAAACACGCCCGTTGAACGCGGCGTGGTCGCCCGATGTGGGAGTAAAAATGAGGTTTCTAAAACAACGAAACGCCGGACCGCTGGCCGCGCTGGTCGCCGCGATCCTTTTATGCACCGGTTGCCCCTCGGGCGACGACATCGATCCGAACGAGCCCCACGCGCTAGGGATGATCTCGATCGGCGAAGCACACGCCTCCAGCGGCGGCACTGCGAGCGCCTCGGTAACCGCGCAGTTCGTGCCTGACGCCGCGGCCATGGCGCCGACCTGCGCGGTCGAGGTCACCGCCGGCTGCACCATCGCCGCGCGACCCGAGTGCGGCGGCACCTGTGGGGACGACGAGGTCTGCAGCTTCGACGGCGCCTGCGACTCGGCGTGCACCCGTATCTGCGACGCCGACTGCGACGACGGCGAGGAATGCTACTTTCCCACCCCCGATGCGCCCGCCTGCCGGGCGCGCCAGAGCTTCGATTCCGGCGCCATCGCGCTGTCGGGAACGACGACACCGGTAACGTTGTTCCCGCCGTATTCGTTCGACGGCGTGGACGAGGGCTCCTTGTTCCTCGACGGCGCGGAGCTGTCGGTGACCGCCATGGGCGCCACCGGCGCGGGCTACGGCAGCTTCACCGACAGCTTTACGGCAACGCGGCTGCTGCGCAGTCAGCCGGCGCTGCACGAGCTTTCCCTGGTGGACATCTTCGGCAGCGGCGAGGTGCCGGTGCAGTGGTTGCCCGGCAGCGACCAGATTCGCATCGCCGCCACGGTGACCTCGACCACGGGTACCAGCCGGACCATCACGTGTGAGGCCGACGACCCGAGCGGCCGCTTCGACATCCCGCGGGCAGCCATCGACGCCGCCCTGGACGGCGAAACCCTCGACGCAATGACCATCGCCATCACGCGCAGCCGCAGCGAAACGCACTACGGTATCGCAACCGTGGGCAGCATTCCGGGCGAGACGGTCCAGCCCACGGGCTGGCTCGAGCTGACCACGTCGTCGACCGAGACGGCCAGCTTCACCGGCTGCGAAGGCAGTGAGCAGCTGTGCGGCGACGAGTGCATCGACGTCACCTACAGCGACGACAACTGTGGCGAATGTGGCAACGCGTGCGCGAGCGGCGACTACTGCTCGGCGGGCACCTGCTCGGGCGCTACTGCGTGCAACGGTTGCATCAACGAGGCGTCGACCACCGGCACGTGCGCGGCGCTATACGACAACTGCACCAACACGCCCGCCTGCGCGGACCTGCGCGGCTGTCTCAACGGCTGCAGCACCCAGGACTGCGTGAATCAGTGCTTCACCGACCACGATGCCGGCCGCGACGCTTACCAGAGCTGGGCCAACTGCATCTGCAACAACGCGTGCACGACCGAGTGCAACGACGCGTGCTTCTAGGCGGAGACGGCCGGGCGGCCAGCGCGGCGATGCCTGCGCGGGCCGCCCCGAGGCTTACTTGACGGCGAGACGCTTCTCGGTCGCCTCTTGCTCCATGTCAGCGATGAGCTTCTTGCCACGGAACTCACCTTCGAAGTGCATGGTGACTTTCTGCACGCCAAAGTCCCCGGCCGTGGAAGCGGGATCCTGCGGGATCCAGCCCGAGTGGGTCATGTGGATCGAGCCATCGGTGACCTTGATCGGCCCCATCTTGGGCGCGGCCTTCTTGAGCGTGACGTCGGCCGACAGATTCAGCACCTTGATACCGTCTTGTTCGCCAACGCCGGTAAGCTTGATCGAGCCCGAGATGTTCTCGGCCTTGAGCGGCAACGCCGCGTCTTTCAACTTCTTGGCGAAGCCCGAGAGTAGCTCGGCCTTGTTGGGCTCCCAGCTGTCGCCGACTTTTTTCTTCTTGCCCACGACGTCGAACACCTTGTCGGTGTCCATGTCCTCGTCCAGATCGATGATCTCGCCGAGCACCTTGGCGGTGGCCGGGTCCGCGTCCTTGCCGTCTACCTTGTACTGTTTTTTACCATCGACCAGCGTCGCCACCACGACCTGGCCCTTTTTCAGCACGGTCTGTTTCTTGCCGTTGATCTCGGCCTCACACTTGTCGACCTTGTGCTCCTCGACGGTCGGGCTGCCCTTGTCGTTCACCTTCTTGACGGTGACGTCGGCCGCGTAGTCGTAGGTCAACTCGACGTTGCCAGGCGTGGGCTTGCCGCCCATGAGGATCTTGCGCGACTGTTTTCCGGTGTTGGTGTAGTGGTACTTGAATCCGACCTTCACCGGCCGGTCGAACTTGATCGCATAGCCGTCGCCCGCCGGACTCTTGGCTTTCGCCTTGCCGTCATCCGGCTTTGGCGTTGTCTTGCCAGCCGGGCCGGTGACCTTCTTGCCGGAGGTCTTGGGAGCCTTTGCCTTGTTGTTCCTGTCGTCTTTTTTCGAGCAGGCGGTGGTGGCCAGACCACCGGCGACGAACAACAAACCAGCCGTGAGCGAAATAATGCGCGTGCGTTTCATGGTGCGAACAATACCCAACCACTGCCGGCACTATCCACGCCCTGACCGGACAAAACGTGCGTCCCCTGGTATGTTCCCGCTATGATACGCCTTGTCGTCATCGTCAGCGTCGTATTGATGGTCGCGACGCCCGCCGCCGCCGACGAGGACTCCAAGACTCTGGACCTGGTCGCGCGGCCCAACCAGCTGCCCGCGGGCTTCGCCGAATACGGCACCCTGATCGGCTTCCCCGCCGGACCCGAGTTCGACCCGCCGGTACCCGAATGGAAGTACGCCGGCATGGGCGCGTGGATCACCGCGACTGCCTACGCCCGCGTCGGCGTCAGCGACAAGGTCGAGGTAGACGGCCAAGCAACGATCGCCGCCAACCACCCGGAGAACGGTCCGAGGGCCAACCGCTTCGGCGGCGTCCGGCTCGCCGCGCTCTACAAGCTGGCCGACAGCGCCAGCGTGCGCATCGGTGCCGACTACATAGACCCGTGGATGGCGATGTACGGGCTCACGACCTTCCAGCACTACTACCCGGGCAGCAAGCCGAAGCTGGCCGTCAACATCGGCGGTCGGTTGGGTGCCACGGTGAACCAGCGAGTGCGACTGCAAAGCACCCTGCGCCTCACCGTCGTGCCCCTCGCGGTGGATGACGATACGACAAAGGACACGTGGCTGCTGGGCGAGCTGGGCGCGCGCGCCGAGACCCGCGTGTACGAGGACTTTTTCGCCGGCCTGCGCATCGCCGTGCGTACCGGCGACAACTTGAGCCCGGATCCGGCCAAGGGCGCCACCGTGCCGATCATGGCACAGCTCCGCTATGTAGCGACCCAGGTCGATCTGGGTATCGATGTCGGGTTGGGCAGCGCGCTTACCTCCACCGACCTGATGTCGCGCGTCGCCTACGCGGAGCTAGCCAGCAGCCTGTACGTCGGAGTCGTCATAAACTGGCGCCTCGACGGCGGCGAGTAGACGGCCGCGGCGCCTAAAAACCTTCCGGGCACCACGGTGCGACGGGCCAGGCAAACAACCGCGCCGCCGTCGCGACTGCCGCGTCGCTGCCCGACAGTTTGCCAGCGCGGCGCAGCACGTGCGGCGACACTCCGCCCATGTACAGCGAGCCCAGGGTCGGCACGTCCAGCTCCAGCTCGGGGGCCTTCGCGCTGGCCTCACAAACGCCGGCGCCGCCGGCGTGCCGATCAGCTCGCCGTCATCGAAGGCCGCGTAGGTGCGCGCCAGGTCCACGACCTCCAAGAACCGCTGCCGGTCGGCTGCGTCGTTGTTGCCCGGAAACCCGAACACCGCCAGCATGTTGCCGCGGAACGCGTTCACCTCGTCGGCCATGATCGGCCTCACCTGGATCGTCATGGCGGCGAGTGTGCCACGCCGGGGCGGCGAGGCTGCACCCCGGGGACCTGGGACCTCATGGCGCTACCAACCGGTGATCGTCTAAACACACAGTTACGGCGGGTCTGCAACTTGCACCTACACATCCCATGGACGCCAGCGAAACCAGAAAAACGCCGGCGACCCTACGCGATGTGTCGGCCGCCGGCGATTCGGACGTACAGGTCGTTTGCGAACAAACCCAAGCCGATATCGTTCCGTTGTTTGCCGACGAGGACACGTTCGTGGAACGTGGCGCTGCTGCCAGCAACCGCGCCGTCACCGAACCGTTCGCCCACGACGACGACGACGATGACACCCCCGACGCCGAACCAAACGTCGAGCTCGCAAAAGCCCGGCGCCAGCTCGAAGCGGCCCTCGTACGCGCAAAAGCTGCAGAGCAGCGCAGCCGTGAGCTGACCGCCGAGCTCCACCGACAGCGAGCCGAGCACGAGGCGATCGTCAAGGAGCTCGAGTGTCACGGCGCCAGCGCGGTGGCCGCCACGTATCTGTGGTTCGTACGCAACAGTCGTTAGCCAACATTGTCGCTGGCCTTGGTGCACCTGCCGCATTAGGATGCGCTGATGCGAAAGGCAGCCATGCTCGTAGCCCTCGTCGTCGCTTTGGCGCTGTCGGCGTGTTCGACCTGCTCGGACAAAAGCAGCGACAAGGACAAAAAGACGCAGGCCAGCAACAAAACGGACAACTCCACCCCGCCCGCGCCCCGCATGCGCCGGCGCCCGCGCCCGCGCATTCGCCGGCCCCGCATCAGCCCCGAGCTCCGCGCCAAGCGGTTGCAGCAGCGATACAAGCTCAGCGAGGACCAGACAAAAAAGCTCGAGGAGGTGTTCAGCAGCACGCCGCGCCGCGAGCAGCGCGCGAAGATGAAGGAGATCTTCACCGACGCGCAGTGGCAACAGCTGAACAAATCGCGCGCCGCCCGCCGCGGCCTGCGCCGGCGAAACCCCGAACGCCGAGCACAGGTGATGAAACGCTCGCTGGGACTCAGCGACGAACAAACGAAGAAGCTCGTCGACATTCTCCAGAACACGCCGCGCAAGGACCGGGCCGCCGCCTTCAACAAACTGCTCACCCCCGAGCAGGCAAAAAAGTGGGGCGACATGCGCAAGCGCGGCCGCCTGGGTCGCGGGCCGAGGCGTGGCTCGGGTGGGCAGCCAACCTTCGAGCCCAAACCATGACCGACCGGACCATCCCCGCCGGCCGCTACATGTCATCGCCAGTTCTGGCGGTGTCGCCCAGCGCGTCTCTGACCGACGTGGACCGGCGGCTGAAACACCACGGCATCTCGAGCCTTGCCGTGACCGATGATGACCGCCTGATGGGCGTGATCAGCCGCACCGATCTGCTGCGTGCGGGACGACGCCACGCGGTGGAATCCGGCAGCACGGCGCTGCTCGACCTGCCCGACCAACGCGTGGTCGAGGTCATGAGCAAAGATGCAATCACCATAACCACGGACACGCCGCTGGCAGCGGCGGCGGCGACGATGGTCGAACGGGAATTTCACCGTATGTTCGTGACCGAGGGCGACCGGTGCGTGGGCGTGCTGAGCACACGGGATGTCATGCGGGCGCTGGGCGATCATCGAATCGGCGGGACCATCGGCGAGGTGATGTCCAAGCCGGTGTTCACGGTCGAGGCCACCGCCACCCTGGCCGCGGCGACCGAGCGCCTCGAGCGCGCCGGCATCAGCGGCGTCGTGGTCGTCGAGCAAGACTGGCCCGTGGGCGTGTACACCCAGGTGGACGCCCTGCGCGCCAGGCGGTTTGCGGCCGGGGTGCCGGTCGAGGACGTCATGAACAGCGCGTTCGTGTGCATGCCCGACGTCACCACCATTCATCGCGCGGCCGCCCAGGCCCTGGCACTTCGCGTGCGACGTATCATCGCGGTCCAACACCGTGACATGGTCGGTGTGCTCACGGGCATCGATTTCGCCCGTGTCGCCGCGCGCGCGGAGGTCACCTGAGCCCCAGCTCGGGGAGCGTCACTCCGGGTCGGGAAACTCGGCCTTGGTACCCGACAAGAACGCGGCAATGCCGTGAGTGCATTCGGCGGACGCGATCAATTCCGCAGCCGCCGACACCTCCTGCTCGACCGCCTCGCGCCAGGGCAAGTCGGCGCAGCCGCGGATGACCCCGAGCGCCGCGCGCACCGCACGTGGACCGTTGGCGGCGATTTCCTCGGCCAGCTCGAACGCCGACTCGACGCTCTCACCGTGTTCGCTGACGCGATTGACGAGCCCCAGACTGAGCGCTTCGTTGGCGTCGACCCGCCGGGCGGTGAGGATGAGCTCGGCGCCCCGGCCCGGTCCGATCAGTCGGGTCAGCGCCACGCCGCCGCCGAGGTCCGGCATGAGACCGAGCCGCGTTTCGGAAAAACAAAGGGACGCGCCCAGATCCATCACGCGCATATCGCAGCGCACGGCAATCTCGGCACCGCCGCCGAACGCAACGCCGTTGATCGCGGCGATGATGGGCACCGGCACGTCGAACAGCGCCGCCAGGTTGGCGTGAATGAAATCGAGCATCGCCCGCGCCGGCTCGACCTCGTGGTTCTGCACCGCCAGGGTCAAACGCTCGATCTGCGGATTGTCCGGGCGAACGTCCTGACCGGCAGAGAACGCCGCATCGCCGGCGCCGGTGAGCACCACCGCCCGCGGCAGCCAGTCGGCCAGCTTCCGTCCCACGTCGCCGAGCTCGGCCCACAACGCTTCGTCGAACGCGTTGCGCCGCTCCGGGCGGTCGATGGTAACGATGGCGATGTTGTCGCGACGCTCGAGTCCGATGAGCATGGCCGCATCCTACCCGACGCACCCGCCCGCGCCTACTCGATGGACGCCGCAGCAAACGACATGTCGTCGCACAGCGGCGCATCTCCGCGGAACCAGAACAGCTCGGCGCCGAGCTCGCGCACCAGGCTGCGCGCGCCCAGATTACAGCCCCGCTCGAGCAACGAGCGCAGCCGGCGGTGGCCGAACCGCTGTCGCGACTCGTTCTCGCAGTCGACGACGCCGTCGGTGTACCACAGCACGCGATCGCCCCTGCGCAGACCGACCGTCGTGGCCTCGTAGCGCGGTGACGCGCTGGTGCCGAGCACGTTGCCGTAGGCCGCGACCGATTCGAGCCGCCCGTCGGCACGCACGAGATACGGCAACGGGTGTCCGGCGCTGGCAATGGTCATGGTGCGCGATGCCACCATCGCGACCGAACACGACATGGCGACCAGGCCGTTGGCCGCCTCGACCACCGCGTCGTTGAGAATCTCGAGCAGCCGCGGCGGGCTCAGCGGGCGAATGGAACGCACCGCCAGGTCACACGCCCCTTTGACCACGCCGCACAGCAGCGCCGCGTCGAAGCCATGACCGGTCGCGTCGCCGATGACGACCAGCACGGCCTCGCCCAGCGAATACACCGCGACCAAATCACCACCGCAGGCGTTCACGGCTGACGTGGCGCACGCAACGGTGACGCGTGGCGTGGCCAAGATGCCGTCTTTGGGCAGCCACGAGCGCTGGATGGCGGCTACGGGCCCCAGCGCGGGGTGCGGTGTTCCCGGCTCCGGTCGCGAATCGCCAGGGGTCTCGACTACTTCTACTGCTCTGTGCACCACCTCCAACGAAAAAGCAACTGACGTGCCAGTTGTAAGGTATGTTGCGTGCGCTACAATCCGCGGGCGCGCAGGTGCTGGACGATGTCCCGGTACAGCGGCCGGGCATCGAACCGCTTGGACCAGCCAACCTGCGCCCAGTGGTCGGCGGGCACCTCGAACAAGAGATCACCCCAGACCTGCGACGCGGCCGGCACGATGCCGTCGCTGGTACCGGCGCGACGGTCGAGAAAGCGGCGGCTGGTTCGCAGGGGCAAATTGGTCTGCTCGGTTTGCGGCCGGCCGACGACCGACGCGTAATAGACCTCGGGCGCGTCGGCGACCTGGTCGTTGAACTGATCCATCTGCTCGGGGGTCAGCCAGTCGGTGGCGCTGCTCGACACGCCGGCCGACTCGAGGACCACGCGCAGCGCCCGCGCCGGCAAGCTGTTGCCCGCATGCGCCAGCGGCGTGCCGCGATGCGGCGTGCCGACGGTCACGAGCGCGGCCACTTTCGGCGCGAGGCCGAGCTCGGCGATGGCAAAGCGCGCGTCGATTCCGCCCATGCTGTGGGCGACGATGTTGACGCGCGGCGCGGCCAGCTGTTCGACGAACGCGGTCAAGGCCGCGGCCCGCTCTCGCACCGACGCCACCGGTGGCAAGCGCACCACGTGGACGTCGGCGCCGTCGTCGACCAGCGCCTCGACCACCCCGCGGAAGTAACGCAGGCGCCGGCCGAGCACCGCCACCTCGTCGAAGCCCATGAACCCGTGGACCAGCACGATGGGAAACGGACCGGCAACGATCGCAGCGCGATCGCGGCGGCGCCGACAGATCCACCAAACAAATCCGACGACGACAACAACGCCAAGGGTGGCCAGTACAACGAACGTGATCACGACAGGGCGGACCACTTAAGCACACCGAACCGCCAACGGCCATGACCGGTGTGACACTCGACCGGAATTGAAGCGTTTTTTGCGGAGTGCGGATGGGTGGGCCCCGTCGCGGTCTGACGCCGGCAGACGAGCGAGGAGGCCGAGAGCGCTGTTGCAGATCTGCGCACTCCTGTTCAGGTCGCGTCGGCCAGGCGCAGCACCACTTGCAACAACACGTTGGCGCCGGATTCGATTTGCTCCGGATCCGTGTGTTCGGCGACGTTGTGGCTGATGCCGCCGCGGCTGGGTACGAAAATCATGCCCGTCGGGCAGTTGGGCGCGAACATCTGGGCATCGTGCCCCGCCCCGCTCGGCATGCGCTTGACGCTGTGGCCGAGCTCGCCCGCGACCTGCGCCACCAGATCCACGACCTCGGCCGAGAACTCCACCGGTTCGAATCGCGCCAGCGTGCGCGCCGACAGGGTCACGCCCTCGGCCTCGGCCACCTGGTCGGCGTACGCCATCACCTGCTCGACGGCCCGTTGCAGCGTGGCCTCGTCGGTGTTGCGCAGATCGACGGTCATCTTGGCGCGGTTGGCCACGACGTTGACCAGATTCGGCACCAGCGAGATCAGGCCGACGGTACCCACCTGCGCCCCGCCGATGTCGTTGGCCAGCTTGCGCACGAACGCGGTGATCGCGCCGGCGACGTAACCGGCGTCGTGGCGCATGGCCATGGGGGTGGTGCCCGCGTGATTGGACACCCCTTCGATGGTCAGCTCGGTCCACGAGATTCCCTGCACGCCCTCGACCGCACCGAGGTCGATGCCTTCGCGCTCCAGCACGGGCCCCTGCTCGATGTGCAGCTCGACATACGCCCGAGCGCGGAACGTGCCGCATGGCTCGGCCCCCGCGTAGCCGATGCGCTCGAGCTCGGCGCCCACACTCAGCCCATCGCGGTCCGTCGCCGCCACGCAGTCTTCGAGGGACAGCCCGCCCTGATGCACGCCGCTGCCCAACATGTCCGGCTGAAACCGCGCCCCCTCTTCGTTGGTGAAGAACCCCACGGCGATGGGATGCTCGGTGACGTGGTTGCGCTCGGCCAGCGCGCGCACGACCTCGAGCCCGGCGAGCACGCCCAGGTTGCCATCGTAGCGGCCACCGGTGGCCACCGTGTCGATGTGCGAGCCCATGAGCACAGGGGAGCCGGGCGTGCGCCCGGCGCGCTGGCCGATGACGTTGCCGATGCGATCGGTCGTAACGGTCAGGCCGAGCTCGCGCATCCAGCCGGTCACCAGGTCGCGGCCCTGTCTGTCGGCATCCGACAGCGCGAGCCGACAGACGCCGCCGCCGGCGATGGCGCCCACCTGGCCCAGCTCGTCGAGACGCGCCATCAGGCGCGAAAGGTCGATGCGAAAATCGTTTGTCGTCATGTCGAGCCCCCACGGGCCGGCAATCATAGCGCAGGCGGAAAGAAAATCGACGGGGTTCGCGCCGGTGGACACCGCGCGCGCCGCGGGGGTAGCATTTTGTCTGATGGCGCCGGGGTCCGAACACAGCTTGCTCGAGTTCCAGCGCCGCGTAGATGACGCCATCGAGCACGTGCAGCGGGAACGTTTGGGCCTGTCGCAGCTGATGGAGCGCATCTTGCCCCTGCTCCGGGATCAACTCGGTGCGTCGACCGCGTTCGTCCGCACCCTGGCCGAAGACCTGGAGGCCGCGGACTTTCAATCTCCCAGCGACAGCCCGCTGGACGACGCGCTGCTCGCACAGCTCGAAACGGCGGCCGGCGCCGCGCCCGTCGTCGACCAGACCGAAGCGACCGCCGCGGGCCACAGCGCGCGCGTCGTGGCCCAGGCCCTCGACGTCGCCGGCGAACAGTTCGGCGTCGTCGGGGTGGCGTGGATCGGCGGTGACGATCGCGCGGTCGCCGACATCCACCCGTGGCTCGATGCCTTCGCCGAGGAGCTCGACAACCAGCTCGCCGCCATCCGCCTGGCGCGGATCAAACAGCGCGTGTTGGTGACCATCGGCCACGCGCTCAAAGACCCGCTACTGGGCCGCGGCATCGAGCAGGCGGTGCTTGCGCTGCAGCAACAAATCGGCTTCGACCAGCTGTTCTTGAGCTACCGCCACGAAGACCGCTACGCCGAAGAGCGCGTGTATCACAAGGTGTTCGACGCCCGCCACCTGGTCTACGATTCGCGCAACGGTGAAGCCGCGAGTCACGACGCACTGGCGCCCGAGCTGCGAGACGCGGTCGAAGCCTGGACGGGCACCGACCCGGCCGGCGCGGCGGAGCTTCTGGGGCCGCGCGCCCAGCTGCAAGAGACGCTGATCTACGGCATCCGCGAGGAAGTGCAGCTCGGCCGTATTCTTTTGGTGTCGGCGACAAAAGACGTGAGCTCGACGTTCAACCGCGACCTGATGGAGCTGTTCGCCAACGCCATTTGCCAGCGCATCGTCGACTACAGCAAGGAGTCGCGGTTTTTGCACCAGTTCTTCTCGGCACCGCACACCGACCGCATGCTGGCCGACGAGGACTACCGCGCCAAGTACCTCACGCCGCGCAGCGCCGACGTGGCGATCTTGTACACGGACATCTCCGGGTTCACCCGCCTGTCCGAACAACACCTACAGGACCCGGAGCTGATCGGGGCGTTCGTGGACCACTGGTCGCGCGGCGCCGTGGACATTTTGTGGCGACACGGCGGCGTGTTCGACAAGCTGGTGGGCGACTGCATCATCGGCCTGTTCGGACCGCCGTTTTACGAGCTGTCGGCCGAACAGATGTGCACCAGCACGGCGCGCACGGCGATCGAGCTGCGCGAGTTCACGCGCACCATGGCGGCTGGACCGCTGGGTGAGACGTTTCCGATCCTGGCCGAGCTCGGCTCCGCCATCGGCGTGGCCACGGGGATCAACCTGGCGCCCGCGAACGTCGGCCTGTTCGGGCCCAACAACGACTTCACCGCGTTCTCCAGCGGCATGAACAACACCGCGCGCCTGCAGGGTGTGGCCACGCGTGACGAGATCCTGGTCATGGAACCGATGGCAGAGCAGCTGGCGGCCGCCGGGTTCGAGCTGGGCGATACCCTCAGCGCCGACGTCAAGAACGTCGCCGAGCCGCTGCGCTACCGCAAGCTGCTGGACTGACCGGCCCGCTGGCATCGCTGCGGGCGGCATGGTCCAATAGGCGCATGGTCCGACGGCTCGGCGTGTGTGTTGCGGGGATGGTCGCCGTGTGTCTGATCACCGCCGGGTGTGCCCAAACCCTGCCCAAAAAACCGGCAACCAGCGCCCTGTACCGCGACCTGCAACGCATGGTGGGGCTCAACAGCCTGGCCGGCTGGGAGATCGACCGCCTGGAGTATCGCGAGGTGATGGCCGCGGCGCTGATGAGCGTGTGCCGCGCCCCGGTCACCACCCGCGAGGAGCTGATGGGCTGGCTGGACACGCGCATCGCGGCGTTGGGCGGGCCGGTGGCCGAGGCCTATGAAAAGCGCGGCCGCAAGCTCGGCGCGGTCACCCGGTTGCTGGAGGTCAGCCGCATCCGCGGCCTGCTCGCCGCGACCATGGCGGCCGCGAGCGCAGACTGTCCGTTCTGGGTAAAGCCCGAGCCGAGCTTTCACGGCAATCAGCTCACGGACAATCGCTGGCTGCTCAGCCTGGGTGGCGGCGGCAAGGGCATCGGCGTGCTGCGCAGCGGCAAGCCGAAGCTGTCGGGTGGCGGCGCCGGTCGCATCCTGCTCGGCCGCGCGTTCGGCCCGCACTGGACCGTACTCGCGGGCGCCGAAGCGGGAGGTAGCGGCGAGCTGCCACAGGAACAAAACGAGCCGGTGGTGCTGTCGGCCGACTTCGTGTTCCCGCTGGTGTTGCGCTACCGGTTCGTCAACGCCTACACGGAGCTGGAGGGCGGCTACCTGTACCGTTTGACCGAGGGTACCGAAGGCAGCGCGCCCGGCGCCCACGTCGGCATCTCGTTCGGCGGCCGCGCCCTGCGCCGGCGCTGGTTTTTTCCCGGCGCAGTATTCGGCATCGCGGTGGAGCGAACGTTTCCCAAAACCGGTGACGGCATCACCATGGTCAAGGTCGGCTTCCGCGCGGTGGTCGACCTGCCGTTCTGATTACCCCGACATCGCGCGCCGCCATACGCGCCAGTAGCCGTGCACGATCTCGGCGCCGTCCAACGCGCCCTGGTCGCGCAACAGCCGGTGGGCGCGCGGCAGGTTGTAGTGAGGGATGTACTGATAGACGTGGTGTTCCAGATGAAAGTTGACGTTGTGTGGCGCGATGAAGAACCGGACGAGCCGCGGCGACAGCGTCGTACGGGTCTGGTATAGCTCGGCGGTCGGATCGCTCACGGCGGCATGCTCGGCAATACTGCGCAGGCGCATCACCAGCTGGTAACCGGTGAGCAGGGGCACCAGCCACAACAGCACGTACGCCTCGGCGTGACCGCCGAGCCAGCACGCCGCCAACAACGCGGCGTTGATCAGCACAAAGCCGTGCTGGCGCGCCCAGAAGGTGCGAATGAGCTGGTCAGCGCTGCGCCCTCCCCGGCCTTTGCCGCGCGGTGACAAGCCGGCGTACAGACGAATCAGACCGTAGTAGTGCTTGAGACCAGTGCGGCCGGTCAGGTCGCGCCAGATCTTGCGGGCGAAGCTGCGCCGCGTGATCGGGAATGGCTTGGCGAGCGACAGATCCGGATCGCGGTCGGTCCACGTGTACTTGTGGTGCTGGAGATGCACCATGCGATACAGGGTGGTGTCGAGCATCAGAGGGTAGGCGCACAGCCACTGGCCCAGGCGATCGTTCCAGGTCTTGTTGCGCGAAAACAGGCGGTGCGCCGCATCGTGCATGAGAATGGCCAGGCCCAGCTGGCGACCGCTGATGATGACGATTCCCGCCAGCGCAGTGATAATCGACGGCCGCCACATGTACACTGCGAAGCAGCCGGCGATCCACACCCACGTCCACACCAGCGAAAACGCCAGTCGGTGTGGGCGCAACCGGGACAGCTCGCGCAGCTGGCCGCGGGACAACAGAGTGGGTTGTTCGGTCATGCCGCGCTCTTTTGATCCAGTGAGCCGAGGTTGGTGGGCGCGCTCTCGAGCCTGGCGCGATCGATAGCCTGCCGCCACAGGTCGCGGCCCAGCTTGTCGTAGTGCAGCATCTGCTCGGTCAGCTCGCGGCGCGAGCTGCCGTCGACCAACTCGTCGGGCAACAGGGGATCGAGCGACAGCAAGCGAATCGCAGTGCCGCCCAGCATGAAGGTCTCGACCAGCGCCTGATCGTGGTCCAGCGCGTCGAGGTGGTCGGCGCTGTCGCGCAAATCGCTGCACGCCCGGCGCTGCTCGCTGCGAATGCGTTTGCCCGGCCAGGCCCGGCCCAGCTCGCGTCTGAGCGCAGCCGAGATCTCGGACATGACGAACAGCTCGGCGCTGTCGCTCAAACCGAGACTGGCGAGACGCTCGCGGGTGCCGTCGACCCGCGAGGCCAGATTATTGGGTCGCAACCACAACGGGGACGGACCGGCGACGAAGCCCAACCGGCGCAACGCCCCGGTGTCCCGAGCCTGGACCTTGCGCGTGCCGCTGCGGGGTTGCCACACCGCCAGCCAGTCACCGCGCCACGGGATCATTCGCCGCTCGCCCAGGCGCCATTGTTCGACGAATGCGCTCAACGGCTGTGCCCGCACTGCGAAGCGATACCAGCCGCGCCTCATCGGTTCGACGAGCCCACGGCTGTTGAGCCGGGCTACTGCGACGCGTACAGCGTTTGCCTCGAAATCAAACAAACGGCCCACGTCGATCAGCGCGCGCACCGAGCACGGCTCCGGCGCCGCCACGCGCATCAGGTCGAGCACCATACTCTTGGGAGTTACTGCCGGACGTCCATCCGTCATGGAATTGTTTATTACACAAACTGACCAGTATATTCAATAGCTGTAATGTCATTCGCGCATTGACTTACTAGTGTTTTCACGGACATGCTTAGCCAGATGGGGGAGTTCTAACCCAGTGAGCGAAGTCCTCGTTGTGGGCGCGGGGCCCACCGGACTGACCCTGGCATGTGAGCTGTGGCGTCATGGCACGCCGTGTCGCATCATCGAGCGGCGTGGCGCACCCGTGGATCGATCGCGTGCGGTCGACGTGCAGAGCCGCACCCTCGAAGTGTTCGCCCGCATCGGCATCGTCGACCAGGTCCTCGACAGCGGCCGCCGACTACAAGCCATGTCGGTCTACGACGGCATGAAGCACATGTCGCGGTTGCACTACGAGGCCGACGGCGCGCCGTATCCGTTTTTGGTCGCGTTGCCACAGAGCGACACGGAAAGGTTTCTCGAGCAACGACTCGAGGCGCTGGGCGGTCATGTCGAACGCGGCACTCGGCTCAAGTCGCTGAACGTGGAGGCCGAGTACACCAATGTAGAGCTGGTGGGCGCGGACGGCTCGACCGAACAGGTCCAGGTCGGCTGGGTGGCCGGCTGCGACGGCGTGGCCAGCACCGTACGTGACGAAGTCGGCATCGAGTTCGAGGGCAAAAGCGCGATGCGCAGCTTCACCACTGCGGACGCCACCGTGGATTGGCACCTGCCCGGCGACGAGGTGTCGCTGTTCGTCTCCGACACCGGCTTTTTGATGGCGTTGCCGCTGCGCGAAAACAACCGCGTCCGCCTGATCAGCGACGGTGCACCGATCAAGGGCCGATTCGGCGACGCCGAGAGCCTCGAGCGCATGGCCGCCGAACATGCCGGTGCCGACCTCGCGCTGCACGACGCGGGCTTCGTCGGCACCTATTTCGTCCAGCGACGCCTGGCGCGAACGTTCCAACACAACCGCGTGTTACTGGTCGGCGATGCTGCTCACACCTTTGATCCGGTGGGCGGTCACGGCATGAACCAGGGCATCCAGAGCGCGTTCAACCTGGGCTGGAAGCTATCCAGCGTCGCCAACAACCGGTGCAACGAGGCGCTGATCGCCACCTACGCGAGCGAGCGCCGGGACGCCGCCAAAAGGTTCTCCCGCGACATGGACTTCGCCGCACGGCTCAAGCTGTCCCAGCTCGATGTCGACGAAGACACCCACGACCGGCTCATGGATTTCGCCGTGCGCGCGACACCGCTGCGCCGCAGCGTGCTGGACTCGTCGATCCAGCCGCGCCACGTCTACAGCTCCAGTCTGTTCGTGCGCGAAGACGTCGCGTCGGGGTTCGACAGCCGTCCCGGCGCCACCGCCGGCTGCCGCGCGCCCGACGTACAGTTCGGCGACGGCGAGGACCAACGGCTACACCGGTTGCTCGACGGCAAACGCCACACGCTGCTGCTGTTCGCCGGTGCCAACGCCAACAACGGCTTGCCGCTCACGCGCTCGCTGATCACCATCGCCGAGACGCTTCACAATCGCTGGACGCGCTCGCTTACCACCTATCTGATCGCCGCCCGCGGCACCGACACGCGCGCGTGGAACGGCAACGTGGTCGCCGACTCCAACGGCTCGCTGCACGACCGCTACGGCGCCAACCTGCCGTGTGCCTACGTGGTTCGCCCCGACGACCATATCGCCTACCGGTCGTGTCCGATCGATACCAGCGGGCTCAAGTCGTTCGTCACGCGCTTATTCGGCTAACATTGCCGGGTGGCGACCAGGCCCAAGAAGCACCGCCCGAAACTGGCGCTGTTGGCGCCGCGAGTCCGTTGTTGCCACGCATCAACGCCCTGGCCCGGCTGGCGCGCGTGCTCGCTCCCGGCGGCGGCGGTCCGTACCGCTGACATTTTGTCCACGTTTACCCCGATGATTATCACCGGTTAGACACTCCACCGACATCGCCCCACAAAAATTCGTGAAGGCTTGCAGAGCCGCGGGCACTCCACTGTAACGAGCGACGCGCGACGTTCTCCCAATGGCACTCAGACGGAGGAACTCATGAACATCACAGTGGCAAAGCGAGCCCTCATAGGGCTCGCCCTGGCGGCGACAGTGTTTGGCTGCGCCGAACAGGCCGAAGACGAGCAGACCTTATCCGGGAAGGTCGCGCTAGAAACCTATTCCGCCCCCGTTGTCGGGGTGCGCGCGGTGAGCGATGGCCTCACGATCGCCACCGCGCCGGTCGCCGCGGACGGCTCATTCGAGCTGTCCGTACCACCGGGGGACAACTACGTGGTCGAAGTGGTGACGCGCAAAGGCGCCCACGCACTGGCGACCAATGCCGCAGGCAAACCACAGACCGTTCGCTTCAGTGTCTGTCAGGCGTCGAACCGCTTCGAGCTGGGCACCCTGCGTCGCTGGGGCGTGGCCCGGTCGGGCGGCAGCGATAGCGGCGGCCCGGGCGATCCGACCAATCCATGCGATCCCAACGATCCGACGGATCCACCACCACCATGTGATCCGGCCAACCCCGAAACCTGCACGGACCCCGGCGAGCCGCCACCGTGTCCCGATCCCAATCCCGACGGCACCTGCAACGATCCCACCGATCCGCCACCGTGCCCCGATCCCAATCCCGACGGCACCTGCAACGACCCCACCGATCCGCCACCGCCCTGCGACCCGGCCGACCCCACCTGCGTCGATCCCGCCGAGCCGTGCCCCGATCCCAATCCCGACGGCACCTGCCATGGCCCCACCGATCAGCCACCGCCCTGCGA
>Ga0114931_10002203_pt1 | contig 24775 bp, 19 predicted proteins | sample 2SBtaG_FD_89579 | JGI IMG/M metagenome (GOLD analysis project Ga0114931, IMG submission 89579) | Deep subsurface microbial communities from Kolumbo volcano to uncover new lineages of life (NeLLi) - 2SBTROV14_V59a metaG | ecosystem: Environmental > Aquatic > Marine > Volcanic | place: Kolumbo... | reverse complement strand
CGCGCCCTCGGTGGGCTCGATCAGGCGCAGGATCAGCTTGCCGACGGTCGACTTGCCGCAGCCCGATTCGCCGACCAGGCCCAAGGTCTCGCCGCGGCCGAGCGCGAACGAAACCCCGTCGACCGCTTGCACGTTTCCGACCACCTTCTGGAACAGACCGCTGCGGACGGGAAAATACTTCTTCAGATCGCGCACCTCGAGAACGGTCGCGAGGGTCGCGGGCCGGCTAGTATCAGGCATGGCCGCGTTCCTCGACCGCGCGCCATTCCCAGCACGCCGTCCAATGGCCCGGCCTTTCCTCGGCCAAGGCCGGCGCCTCGACCCGGCAACGGTCGCTGGCGAAGGCGCAGCGCGGCGCGAAGGCGCAGCCAATGATGAGCTGGTTGAGCGACGGCACGCTGCCCTCGATCTCCCGCAAGCGGTGGCGCTCGCCGGTCTCGGCGGCTTCGTTCAGGCGCGGTACCGAGCCCATCAGGCCATGGGTATAGGGATGCAAGGGGCGCGCGAAAAGCTCGCGCACGGCCGCTTCCTCGACCTTGCGGCCGGCGTACATCACCACCACCCGCTCGGCCATCTCGGCGACCACGCCGAGATCGTGGGTGATGAGGATGATGGCGGTGCCGAAATCGGTCTTGAGGTCGCGCATCAGGTTGAGAATCTGCGCCTGGATGGTGACGTCGAGCGCGGTGGTCGGCTCGTCGGCGATCAGCACCTTGGGATTGCACGACAGCGCCATCGCGATCATCACCCGCTGGCGCATGCCGCCCGAGAGCTGGTGCGGGTATTCGCCGAGCCGTTGCGGGGCGTCGGAAATCTGCACCCGGTGCAGCATGTCGGCGGCGTGGCGCTCGGCCTCGGCCCGCGACAGTCCCTGGTGGAGGATGATCGCCTCGGCGATCTGCTGGCCGATGGTGAGCACCGGATTGAGCGAGGTCATCGGCTCCTGGAAGATCATCGAGATTTCGTTGCCGCGCACCCGGCGCATCTCGGCCTCGGTCAGGGTGAGCAGATCGCGGTCCTCGAAAACGATCGAGCCCGTCTCGATCCTGGCCGGTGGCTGCGGTAGCAGGCGCAGGATCGACATCGCGGTGACGCTCTTGCCGCAGCCCGATTCGCCGACCACGCAGAGGGTCTCGCCGCGACCGACCGAGAACGAAACCCCATCAACCGCGCGCACGATGCCGTCGCGAGTGTGGAAATAGGTCCTGAGATCGTCGATCCGCAGAATCCTGTCCGCGGCCTCGGTTTCCCGAGCCGCCGGCGCCACCGCGACCTCGTTCATCTATTTCATCCGGCGCGCGATGCGCGGATCGAGCGTGTCACGCAAACCGTCGCCGAGCACGTTGACGGTCAGCACCATGATCGCCAGCATCAGCCCCGGGAAGAACAGCAGCCACGGCTTGATCTGAAAGTAGACCCGGCCCTCGGCCATCATGTTGCCCCAGCTCGGCACCTCCGGCGGGGTGCCGGCGCCGAGAAAGCTCAACAGCGCCTCGACGATCACCGCCGAGGCGCAGACATAGGTCGCTTGCACCATCAACGGCGCGAAGGTGTTGGGCAGGATATGGCGGATCAGAATCTTGGGCAGGCGCGTCCCCACCGATACCGCCGCCTCGACATAGGGCATCTCGCGGATCGTCAGCACCACCGCCCGCACCAGGCGCACCACGCGCGGCACCTCGGGCACGGTGATGGCGATGATGACGTTCTGGACCGAGGAGCCGAACAGCGCCATCAGGGCGATCGCGAACAGGATGCCGGGAATGGCCATCAAGCCGTCCATGATCCGCATGACCAAGGCGTCGACGATGCGGACGTAGCCGGCGATCAGGCCGATGACCAGGCCGATCGAGGTCGAGAGAAGAGCGACGCTCAGGCCCACGGTGAGCGAGATGCGGGTGCCGAAAACGGTGCGCGCGTAGACGTCGCGGCCGAGATGGTCGGTGCCGAACCAGTTCGCGGCGCTCGGCGGCTCGAGCCGAACGACCGGGTCGAGGAGGAGCGGATCGCGGGCGATATAAGGCGCGAAGATGGCAATCAGGGCCATGATCGTCAGGATCGTGACCCCGATCACCACGGTCGGGTTGCGACGGGCGAATTCGAGCGTCTTGTCGAGCCGCCCTCGGCTAGCGCCGATATCGAGATCGCCGGTAGTCGCGGTCATGCCAGCGCCACTCCCATCAATAACGGATACGGGGGTCGAAGAAGGTGTAGCTGATGTCGACCAGCAGGTTGACGATCACGTAGACGCCGGCGAACACCAAGATGATCCCCTGGATGATCGGATAGTCGCGGCGGAGGATCGAATCGACCGTCAGCCGCCCGAGCCCGGGGATGTTGAACACGCTCTCGGTCACCACCACGCCGCCGATTAGAAGCGCGATGCCGATGCCGATGATGGTGATGATCGGCACCGCCGCGTTCTTCAGCGCGTGGCGCATGAGAACCGCGGTCGAGGTCAGTCCCTTGGCCCGCGCGGTCCGGATATAGTCCTCGGTCAAGACCTCGAGCACGCTGGCCCGGGTGATGCGGGCGATCAACGCAGTATAGAGCATCGCCAGGGCCACGCTCGGCAAGGTGATCGATTGCAGGAACGGCCAAAATCCCTTGGCCAGCGGGACATAGCCCTGAACCGGGAACCAGCCCAGCTTGATCGCGAAGACATACATCAAGGCGTAGCCGATGACGAAGATCGGCACCGAGAATCCGAGCACCGCGAACAGCATGGTGAAGCGGTCCACCACCGTACCGGCGCGCCAGGCGGCGATCACGCCCAAGGGAACCGCGATGGCGATGGCGATGATGATCGTCGCCAGCGACAGCATCAGCGTCGGCTCCAGGCGCTGGCCGATCAACTGCGCGACCGGCAGGTTGGAAAAGATCGAGATGCCGAGATCGCCCTGGCTCAACGCCCAGACCCATTTGCCGAACTGGATGTAGATCGGCAGATCGAGGCCGAGCTTGGCGCGAATCCGGGCGATGTCGGCCGGACTGGCGTAATCGCCGGCGATCACCGCCGCCGGGTCGCCCGGTGTCAGATGCAGCAAGAGAAAGACAAAAATGCCGACCACCACCATCACCGGGATGGTCGCCAGCACTCGCCGAATGATGTAGCCGTACATCGCCGCGCGCGTCTAGCCCTGGCGCGCGACGGAAATCCGCCGCCGGCCTGTCATCGTCTTCCCTCCCGTCTTTGCTCCGCCGCGCCAAGGCGGCGGTTCGGCCCGAGTGTAGCCGCCCACCAGCGGTTTGCAAAGCAACCGCGCGCGCTATCCTCGATCGGCGCCGGCGCGACGGTAGACCGGGCCGCCCGGCCCCAGGCGCACGCCGTCGCGCAGGTTCCGGTAAGCGACCTTATCGAGCCGGCAGGGATGGGCGCCGGGCGCCTCGACGGTCAGCACCTCGGCGGCGATGGGCGCGAAATCGGCCCGGAAATGAACCGTACTCTTGACCGCGACGATGCGCTCGGCCGCCGGCTCGACCCCGAGATGGCGAAAGACTTCCTGGTCCATGCATTGGAAGCGCGTGCCGGCGACCACCACCCGCACGTCCGAGCCCGGATCGACTACCCGCAACAGCGCCATCGGCCCAAGCGCCGTGCGGGTGCCGGCGAGCATCGCCCCGGTGCAGGTGAAGACGCCGTCGCCCAGGGCCTCGACCGCGAGCGTCACGGAATAGGGCCGCTGCCCCGGCTGGCCCGATTTACCGCCGAAATCGGCCTCGAAGCTGGCGCCGACGCCGCGCGCCTGGGCTTGGGCCACCGCCTCGGCGTCGGTGAAGACGGCCAGCACCGCACCCCGGGCGCCACCCTTTACCAAGGCCTCCAGCAGCCCCACCGTATCGCCCGAGCCGCCGGCGCCGGGGTTGTCCTGGGCGTCGGCCATCACCACCGGCTTGGAACTCGTACTCTCCAGCGCCCGGCGCACCGCCTCGTCGGCGCCGAGCAACGGGTTGACGAAATCGCCCTCGGCCGCGTCGAGCGCCGCCATCATGGCGTCGGCGGCGGTGTCCGCGCTCGCCTGGTCGCGACCGTAGGCGACGATCGCCGGGCCACATTCGGCGATGTCGGCGGGCGGAAAGGCGGCCGCGAAATCGACCCCGACGACGCCCTCCTCGCTCTCGATCCCCGGCAGGCGGCCATAGAGCGACGCGCAGGGCTCGAAATCGGTACATTGGGCCGAGAGCGGGACCAGGAACGACGCCTTGCGCAGCGCCTTGGCGTAACGCGCGCCGGCCAGCAGCGGTTCGAGCAACCGGTAGGCCCGCGCCCCGGTGGCGGCGAAGTCGATATGCGGATAGGTGCGATAGATCGCCATGACCGAGGCGTGATCGAGCATGGCCTGGGTGACGTTGGCGTGGAGGTCGAGCGAGACCGCCAGCGGGATCGCGTCGCCGACCACCGCCCGCGCCCGGCGCAGGGTCTCGCCCTCGCCGTCCTCGAACGCCTCGGCCACCATCGCCCCGTGGAGATCGAGATAGACCGCGTCGAACGGCCCCTGGGCGCCGAGGTCCTCGCACAGCATCGCGGTGATCCGCTCGAAGGCGTCGGACGTAACATGGGCGCAGGGCTCGGCCGCGCACCAGGAGAGCGGCACCAGCTCGTGCCCGGCCGCGCGGGCGGCCTCGGCGAAGCCGGCGATCGGCAGGTTGAGCCCGTCGACGGCGTCGAGCATCGCCGGCCCCCGAACCAGCCCCGGCCAGCCGTCATGGCGCTCGAAATCGGCGAAGGTCGCCTTGCCCGGCGCGAAGGTGTTGGTTTCGTGTTGAAAGCCGCCGACCGCGATCCTGGCCATCCCTGGTCTCCCTCCCTCGATCCATGCCGGGCTTGACGGACCTCCGTTCCCCGGCGACGCTGGCGAGCATAGCGCCAATCAACCAGCCTGGGGAGGAAAGCGATCATGCGCGTCGTCATTGCCATGATGAGCCACGAGACCAACACCTTTTCGCCGGTGCCGACACCGCTCGAGAGCTTCGGCCACGGCGGTCCCGCCTTCGGCAACGCGGCGGCCGAGGACTATCGCGGCACCAACACCGGCATGGGCGCCTTTCTCGATCTCTTCGCCGAGGCCGGCTGGGACATCGTCACCCCGGTCGCCGGCAACGCCCACCCCTCGGGGCCGGTCGCGGCCGATGCCTACGCCCGCATGTCGGACGCCATCCTCGAAGCGGTTGATCGCGGCTGCGACGCGCTCTGCCTCGATCTCCACGGGGCGATGGTGGCCGAGACCAGCGACGACGGCGAGGGTACGCTGTTGAAGCGCCTGCGCGCCGCTCACCCCGATCTACCGATCGCCGTCGCGCTCGATCTGCACGGCAACATCACCGACGATATCGTCGCCAGCGCCACCGTGGTCACCGGCTACAAGACCTATCCCCACATCGACATGTACGAGACCGGCAAGCGCGCCGGCGCGCTTCTGCTGCGCGCCATCGCCGGTGAAATTTCGCCGGTGATGGCCTGGGGCCGGCGGCCGATGCTCGCCCATACGCTCTGCATGAACACCAGCCAGAGCCCGATGGGGGACCTCATCGCCAAGGCCGACGCGGCCGAGGCCGGCGGGCTGCTCGACGTTTCGGTGTTCGGCGGCTTTCCGCTGGCCGACATTCCCCGCCCCGGGGTCTCGGTGATCGCCGTCGCCGACGGCGACGCGGCGGCGGCGCGGGCGGCGGCCGACGACATCCTCGGCCAGGCCTGGGAGCGGCGCGCCGACTTCGTCTACCGAGCCGAGCCCCTGGCGACCTCGATCGCCCGCGCCAAGACCCTGGACAAGGGGCCGATCATCCTCGTCGATCACGCCGACAACTGCGCCTCGGGCGGCACCCAGGACACCATGGCGGTGCTCGCCGAGGCGATGCGCCAGGGCCTGCGCGACATGGCCGTCTTCGCCATCCGCGACCAGGAAGCCGTCGCCACCCTGATCGCCGCCGGGGTCGGCGCGCGCGTGACGCTCGCGCTCGGCGGCAAGGTCGACATGCCGACCATCGGCCGCAAGGGCGAGCCCTTGGAGGTCACCGGCGTGGTCCGCGCCATCACCGACGGCGACTTCACCATCACCGGGCCGATGGCCACCGGCACCCGCGCCCATCTGGGGCGCGCCGTGGTGCTGGAGTGCGACGGCATCGAGATCGTCGTCACCGAGCTCAACCACGAGCCCTTCGATCTCGGCTGCTTCCGCTCGCTGGGGATCGAGCCGACGCAAAGGCGCTATCTGCTCTTGAAATCGCGCATCCACTTCCGCGCCAGCTTCGAGCCCATCGCCCGGCACATCGTCGAATGCGACGGCGTCGGCGTGACCAGCTCGGATTACGGCCTGTTCGACTTCAAGAAGCTCGAACGCCCGGCCTACCCGCTGGACGCGGACGCGACGCCCTCGGGCGCGTAATCGTCGATGATGGTCCTGAGCTTGGCCATGTCGACGCTGCGGCCCGAGACGACGACCGCCACCCGCCGGCCGAGGGCCGCGATCTTGCCGGCGAGCAAGGCGGCGATGCCGACCGCGCCGCCGCCCTCGACCACCAGGCGCTCGGTCCAGAACGAATAGGCCATGGCGGCGGCGATCTCGTCCTCGGAAACCAGCACCGCGTCGTCCATCAGGTCGCGGACGATGGCGAAGGTGTAGCGGTTCTCCAGGCCGATGCTACCGCCGAGCGCGTCGGCGAGCGTCGGCACTTCCTCGACCGGCACCGGCTTGCCGGCGCGCAGGCTTTCGACCATCGCCGGGCCGCGCTCCATGCTGACGCCGATCACCCGGAGGCGGGCCGAGGCCGCCTTGAGGGCAATGGCGATGCCGCCCAGCAAGCCGCCCCCCGACAAGGGTACGACGACGGTATCGAGATCGGGCGCGTCCTCGAGGAGTTCCAGGCCGATGGTGCCCTGGCCGGCGATGACAAGAGGATCGTCGAAGGGCGAGATCATGACCAGCCCCCGGCTCTCGGCCAAGCGCCGCGCCTCGGCCTCGGCGTCGTCCTGATCGCGGCCGACAATATTGACCTCGGCGCCGAGCGCGCGGATCGCCGCGACCTTGGTCTCGGGCACCAGCGGCGACATGCAGACCACCGCCGGCAGGCCCAATCGCTCGGCGGCATGGGCGACCGCGCGGCCGTGATTGCCGCTCGACACCGTGACCACGCCGCGCTCGCGTTCGGCGGCCGAGAGATGGACGAGACGGTTGGCCGCGCCCCTGATCTTGAAGGCGCCGGTGTCCTGGAGGGTTTCGAGCTTGAGCCAAACCTCGGCCCCGGCCCGGCGCGAGAGATCGGGCGACGGCACCAGGGGCGTGCGCCGGGCGCTGCCGACGATGGCCGCGCGAGCGCGATAGACGTCGCGCAAATCGGGTCTCTCGGAAGCCATCCCTCGTCACCTCGCTTGGGGTTTTCGTCGATCGCCGGCGCGAGCTTAACCCACGGCGCTCTATTCGGCGACGTGAACCGCGACGCCGGCATCGGCCAGCGCCTCGCCGAGATCGGCCGGCGGGGCCGCGTCGGTAACCAGGTCGTCGAGAGCGGCGAGCGGGCAGACGACCTCGAGGAGCGCGGTGCCGAACTTGGAGTGATCGGCGAGCAGCAGCCCACGCTCGGCCCGGCGCAGCATCATCCGCTTGACCCAGCTCGCGCGCGAATCGGCGTCGGTCACCCCCTCGGCGGTCACGCCGCCGCCGCCGATGAAGGCCGTGTTGGCGTGAAAGCGTTCGAGAAAGGCGATCGCCTCGGGGCCGTAGACCCCGGCCTCGCGCGGCTCGTAGTCGCCGGGGCAGAGCACCACCCGAGCCCGGCTCGCGGGGGCCAGGGCGGTGGCTACCGAATAGCTGTTGGTCAGCACCGCGAGCTCGATGTCGGCGGCGGCCAGGGCGTGGGCGAAACAGGTGGTGGTCGAGCCGGCGTCGATCATCACCACCTCGCCGGGAACCACCAGGGTGGCGGCCAGGGCGCCGATCCGGCCGCGCTCGTCGCGCAGCGCTCGTTCGCGCTCGACGAAGGCCGGCTCGCGGGCCATCGGCCGGGCGGCGGCGCCGCCATAGGCGCGGTCGACCAGCCCGCGTCGGCTGAGGTCGTCGAGATCGCGGCGCACGGTCTCGGTGGCGACGCCGAAGGTCTCGGCCAGGGCGGCGACGCGCACGGTCGAGTTGACCCGGAGCGCGGCGATGATGCGCTCTTGCCGCTCGCGCTTGGAGAGACGGCGCGGGGTCATCGACGCGCCGCCAGCAACGCTTCGGCCAACTCGGCGAAACCCTCGCCACCCGGCCGGCGGGTGATCCAGCGCGGCCGCGCCGGCAGGACGTCGGCGAAGCGGGCGACATTGGCCACGCCCACGGTCGCGGCGAAATGAGCGAACATCGGCGCGTCGTTGGGCGAATCGCCGACGAACAGGCAGCCCGACCGCGCGGCGGCCGCGTCGAGGCCCAGGCATTCATCCAAGAGGCGCAGGGTCATGGTCAGCTTGTCGTAATCGCCATACCAGCCGTTGACGTGGATCGAGCTCACCTTGGCGGTGGCGCCGGCGCGCTCGAAGGCGGCGACGATTTGGGCCACGGCGGCGTCGGGCAGCGGGCCCACATCCTCGGCGAAGTCGATCGCCAGATCGGCCTCGCGATAGGCCTGATCGGCGGCGATGGCGGCGCCGGGGACGGCGGCCAGCACGGTTTCGGCGATGGCGTCGAGGCGGCGGCGGTTCTCGCGCCGGGTATCGGCGTCGAGCCAGTAGCGGCGGGTCATCCGGCGCCGGGCGTCGTCATGGCGGAAGTAGAAGGCGCCGTTCTCGCCGACCACGCCATCGACCGGCCACATGCGGGCGATGTGATCGCACCAGCCGGCCGGGCGGCCGGTGACCGGCACCACCCGCAGGCCGGCCGCGCGCAGCCGTTCGAGCGCGCCATAGGCGACCGCCGGCAGGCGGCCGTGGCTGGTCAGGGTGTCGTCGATATCGGTCGCGACGCAGACGATCCGTCGCCGTGCCTCGGCGGAAAAAGCGGTCAAGGGCTGCATGGCGGCGCAATCTGTCAGAGAAGATCGTCGAGCGCCAGGGCGCGCGCGTCGTCGGCCCGATCGAAGGCCAGATCGAGAAAGGTATAGCGATCGCGGATCAGGCGCGCGTGGGCGACGGCGGCGCGATAGTAATCGGCCGACCAGCCGAGCTCGGCCGCCGTCGTCGGCGCCCCGGCGCGCTTGAGCACGGCGCGCAAGTCCGACGGCGGCCGGACGACGGTGGCGAGGCGCGCGCGGATCATCTCCCAATCGCGCTCCAGGCGCTCGCCTAGGGCGCGGGCGCGGGCGCCATCGAGATACTTGGGCGCGAAGGCGTCCCAGCAGGCGGCGCCGAGGGCGGGACCGAAATGCGCGATCACCGCGTCGCGGCTGACGCGGGTCGGCCCCGGTATCGGCGGCGGGCCGTCGAGCAGGCGCGTCTGCAGCGCCGTCATGGTCAGGGTGGTGACCCCGATCTGCTCGCCATGGAAGGTCTCGGGCGCGCCCCTAGGCGGGCGCATGTCGGCGTAATGGCTGATCAGATGCTCGCCCTGGCTGGCCGGCCGGCTACTCCCGATCAGGGTCATGCCGAAACCCGAGAGGACCAGGGTGCGGGCGAGGCGCCGCATGGCCTCGATATCGCCGCCGAGCAGCGCGTCGGAAGCCGCGAACAGCGCCGCCTCGTCGGCGGCCAGAAGCGTGAACGGGGTTTCGTCGTAGGGCTGGTCGAGCAGCAGATGGGCGAGCAGCCAGTCGGCCTGGGCGGTCGGCCGGCACAAACTGTCGCCGAGCCCCGAGCGGATCATCCTGGGCGGCGCCGCCGCCAGCACCGCGAGGTCGAGAAAGACACCGGCCGCGGCCACCGCCGGCAGCGATTTCTTGAGCCCGTCGACGGTGATCGCGGCGCTGAGCGAGGTATAGCCGTTCATCGACGGCGCGGTGGCGAACACCGCGTAGGGCCTGCCCCCCTCCCCGGCGACGTATTTGCAGAGATCGTTGATGGTCCCCGAGCCGACCGCGACCAGCGCATCGGCGCCCATGGTGGCTTGGGCCAGCCGCGCGGTGGTGGCGAGATCGGCGTGGGGGTGTTCGGGCAGGTCAACCGGCGTCACCTCGGCGATCGAGCCCAGGGCGCGGATGACGCGATCGCCAAGCACCGCGCGCGTGGTCGGGTCGCAGACCACCGCCAGGCGGCGGCCGAGCCCAAGCCCGGCGACCAGCTCGGCCTCGGCCCCGGCGAGACTGTCGGCGATGGCCACGGCGCGGGTGGCGACGCCGAGGGGCGGCCCGCCCCGGGGGTTGGGGTAGACGCCGGCGACCAGGGCGGCGATGGCGTCGGTCATGGCGCGAGACCGTCGTCGAACATCGGCCGCAGGCTCTCGAACAGGCGGCGATAGCGGGCATGAGCGGCGTCGCCGGCGCGCCGTCCCTCGGGCGTCGGCTCGATCACCGTCCCGGGACCGGCGACGCGAGCGGCGGCGGCCGCCACGTCGGGACCACGCCGGCGGCGACGGCGGCGAGCATGGCGGCGGCGATGGGCGCGGTATCGGCGCGCGCCGCGATCTCGACCGGCAGGCCGCTCACGTCGGCGCGGATATGCGCCCAGAGCGGGCTTTCGCTGCCGCCGCCAACCAGCAATACGCGCTCGTGGGCAACGCCCATCTCGGCCAGGCGCTCGATCACGTCGCGCATGGCGAAGGCGCAGCCCTCGAGCACCGCGCGCGCCATGTGGCCGGCGCCATGGGCCGGAGAGAGGCCGTAGAAACAGCCGCGCGCGCCGGCGACCCATTCCGGCGCCATGGCGCCCGATAACGCCGGCAGGAAGATCACCCCGTCGGCGCCGGGGGGCGTGGCCGCGGCCAGGCGGTCGAGGGCGGCGGCGTCGACGAGGCCAAAGGTGGCGACGAACCAGTCGATCGCGCCGCCGGCGAGCCAGCCCGGGTTCTCGATGAAATAGAGGCCGCCGGGATAGCCATGGGTCTCGACCAGGGCGCGGGCGTCGACCAACGGCTCGGGGTGCAGCGCGCCGACCACCTCGGCCGTGCCCAGGCAGCAAACCACCCGGCCCGGGGCGGTCAAGCCGGCGCCCAAGGGGTTGGCGAAATCGTCGCCGGTGCCGACCGCGACCGGGATGCCGGCGGCGAGGCCGGTCAGCGCCGCGCCGGCGGTCGTCAGCGGCCCGGCCACGGCGTCGGCGTCGGCGATCGCCGGCAACAAGCGCCGCTCGATCGCGAACAGATCGAGGAGCGCGGGATCGAAGTCGCGCTCGCGCGGCGCGTACAGCATGGTCGTCGAGGCGAGGCCGTGATCGAATACGTCGACGCCGGTGAGGCGCGACACCAGATAGGAGACCGGCTGGTGGTAGCACGCCGCGTTACCGCCGAGCGCCACGCGAAGCCAGGCGATCTTGGCCGCCATATGGGTGGCGTCGAGCACCACGCCGGCGCGCTCGCGCACCGTTTTGGCCGGGATCGCCGCGATCTCGGTCTCGGCGCGACGATCCATCCAGATCAGACAGGGGGCGAGCGCCGCGCCGTCGGCGCCGACCGCGACGCAGCCGTCGAGCTGGCCGACGACCCCGATGCCGCGCACGGTAGCGGCGCCGACCCCGGCCTCGGCCAGGGCGTCGGCGATCGCCGGGGCGAGCGCCGCCTCCCACAGGCGCGGGTCCTGCTCGGCCCAGCCGGGGCGCGGGTAGGCGACGCCATAGGCGCGCCGGCCCTGGCCGCGCACGGCGAGATCGTCGCCGACGACCACCGCCTTCAACCCGCTGGTGCCGACGTCGATGCCGACGATCATGCGCCCCGTCCCCTCACCCGTCGCGTCCCTCAGCCGTTTTGGGCGGCGGCGAGAATGTCGGATAGCTGCGATAGGAGCGAGCCTTTCGATGGCGAGAACGAGCCGTCGAAGGCCGCCGTGCCGATGGTGAAGGCGTCGGCCCCGGCCGTGGCGAGGGCGGCGATGCGGGCCGGCGAATCGACGCTGCCGGCGACGATCAGATACCCCTTGGTGGCCGCGCGCGCGGCCCGCGCCAGATCGAGCGGATCGGCGTCGACCGCCCGGTAGGCCAGGAGATCGACCCCGGCGCAACCACGCTCGCCGCTGCGCGCGCAATCGCGGGCCACGTCCTCGGCCGTGCCCTGCAGCCGAGTGGGGTGGCCGACCGGGTGGCCGGCGAAGGGGTAATAGGCGATCGCGCCGCCGAGAATGTCGAGGATGGCGCCGACCTCGGTGCCGCCGAGCAGACGATCGACGCCGATTTCGCGAGCGGCACGGGCCGAACGGAGGCAATCTTCCGTTGTGGTGCTTACCACTTCCATATAGCTGGTGGCGCCCATCGCCTTGATCCGCCGATTAAGCTCGCGCAGGGTCTCGGCATCCACGCCGACGTCCTTGAAACCGATGTGTCGCAGCGGCAAAGGAGATATTATATCAATTACATCAATGCAGTCATCGACTGTTGCGTCATTGCGCGTGAGCATGAAGATAAAATCCAAGGCGCCGTTCTCCCGCTTGCTGGGTGAAGTCGAGGGGTGATCCGGATATGTAGTAGTTACAACATAACTGTTGTGAACGCAACAAATCCTGTGATAGGGTGCCAACCACATCGGACGGCGTGGGATGGCTCCGCGCCGCCGGTGGAGGCTGAATGGTGGCCGCGGCGAAACCGTCCGATGAACGCGGCGCCGATGGAAATGGGAGGGTTGACGATGATCAAGGCTGATAGCGTGGCATTGAGACGGTGGCGCGGAGCGGCGGCCCTGGCGCTCGGGATCGCGATGATGGCGCCGGCGGCGCCCGAGGCCGGGGCCTGGACCCTGGAGGAAGCGGCGGCACCTTATCGCGGGGTCACCATCCGCACCATCGGCGAATCGCTGCCGCCGCTGGAAGCGCTGGCCAAGATGAAAGCGAAATTCGAGGCGCGCACCGGCATCAAGGTCGTGGTCGAGATGTACGAGCATTCCGAAGCCGTGAACAAGGTCATGCTCGACCTGAATTCGCGGCGCGGACGCTACGACTTCATCCTCCAGCCCCATCGCGAGCTCGGCCGTTTCGTCACCAACGGGCATCTGGTGTCGATCGACAAGTTCATGAACGATCCCAAGCTTCGCGATCCGAGCTTCAAGCCCGAGGAGGTCCTGTATCAGCGCCTGTGGAAGGAAATTTCGTGGTACGCGGGAAAGCCCTATGGCTTCCCGTTCACGGCGCTGACCATGTATCTCTGGTACCGCGCCGATCTCTTGAACGACCCCAAGGAACGGGCCGGCTTCAAGGCCAAATACGGCTATGACATGGTCGTGCCCTCCACCTGGCGGCAATACACCGACCTCGCCGAGTGGTTCTATCGCCCCGAGAAGGGCTTCTACGGCACCGCCATCCAGGGCAAGCGCCACGAGGCGCTGTGGTACGAGTGGCTCAATTTCCTCTACAGCTTCGGCGGCGACATGATGGACGTGAAATCGGGCAGCGAATGCGGCCCGATCATCGTCAACAGCCCCGAGGCGGTGGCCTCGCTCGAATACTACAAGAGCCTGATCAAATACTCGCCGTCCGACACCCTGAATTACTTCTGGGATGACGCCATGGCCGTCATGCAGCAGGGCAAGGTGTTCGAGGTCATCATGTGGAACGACTCCACCTACGCGGTCGAGGACCCCAAGGTAAGCACGGTCTCGGGCCGCATGGGCTTCGATCTGATCCCCCAAGGCAAGGGCGGCAAGGTCGGCCAGGTCGAGGGCTGGACCTACCTGATTCCCAAATACTCCAAGAACCAGGAAGCGGCCTTTCTGTTCATCCAGTGGATGATGGCCTACGATCAGCAGTTGGAGCAGCACATGAACGGCGGCGCCTCGGCGCGGCCCGACGTCTACGCCGCTCCCCAGGTCCGGGCGATCCCCTATTCGAAGGCGTCGATGGACACCAACGCGGTCGCCATCGCCAAGCCGACGATCCCCGAATCGCCGCAGATCACCGATATCCTGGTGCGCGAACTGTCGGAGGCGCTGTCGGGCTCGAAGACGCCCAAGCAGGCCCTCGACCGGGCCGCCGTCGACATGCACAAGCTGCTCGGCGACTGCGCGCCCATGCGGTACCCGGCCGAGTAATTATCGACGCCCGATCGGGAGCATGACGGTGAAGGAGAGTGGCGTCGCGGGATGGTTGGTCGACCGGGGCGTGGCCCCGGTCTTTCTCGCCCCGTCGCTGATCCTTCTCGTCGTGCTCCTGGTCGGTCCCTTCGTCTACATGGTCGGTATCAGCTTCACCGACTTGAGCTACGCCCTGCCCAACCACGACGGTAATTTCGTCGGTTTCGACAACTACCGCCGGCTGATGCGCGACGATCCGATCTTCTGGTCGAGTTTCGCCACCACCCTGGGTTTCGTCGCGGCGACGGTCTCGATCGAGTCGCTGGCCGGGCTCGGCCTGGCGCTTCTCCTATTTCACCACATCAAGCGGCGGCGCTTCGTGCTGACCCTGCTGCTGATCCCGATGATGCTGGCCCCGGTCGCGGTCGGGCTGATGTGGAAGCTCATGCTTCAGGGCGAGTTCGGCATGCTGACCCATTATTTGCGCGTCGTCGGTCTGCTCGGCGCCCAGACCGCGCCCTTGAGCACGCTCTCCCTGGTGATGCCGACGATCGTCCTGATCGATGCCTGGGAATGGACGCCCTTTGTCACCCTGGTGCTGCTGGCCGGGATGCTGAGCCTGCCGCGCGAGCCCTTCGAGGCGGCGATCATGGACGGCGCCGGGCCGCTGCGTATTTTCCGCGATATCACCATGCCGCTGTTGCGGACGATCATCGCCCTGGTGCTGCTGCTGCGCGGGATCGATGCCTTCAAGGAATTCGACAAGGTCTTCATTCTGACCGGCGGCGGCCCCGGCATTGCCACCGAGCTTCTGTCGATCTACACGTGGCGGATCAACTTCCGCGAATGGGATCTGGGCTACGGCGCGGTGGTGGCCTTCATGGTCTATCTCGTGGTGCTGATCCTGTGCTCGGTATTTCACAAGGCGATCTATTGGACCGAGGCGCGGGAGACGAGGCGATGAGCCGGGGCTGGCGGATGGCGATGGTCGCGACCCTGGTGGTGGTGCTGGTGATCGCGCTGACGCCCTATCTGTGGCTGATCATGACCTCGCTCAAGAGCCGCATCGACGCCCTCGCGGACCAGCCGGTCTGGCTCTTCACGCCGACCTTCGATCACTACCCCAAGGTCTTCATCGACAAGGACTATCTGCCCTTGCTGTGGAACTCGGTGGTGGTCGCCAGCACGACCACCCTGCTGTCCCTGGTGGTCGGCGTGCCGGCGGCCTATGTCTTCGCGCGCCACGACTTCGCGGCCAAGGAGGATCTGTTCTTCTTCTTCACCACCCGCATGGCGCCGCCGATCTCGGTGGTGGTGCCGATGTTCCTGTTGTTCAGCTACATCGGTCTGATCGACACTCGGACCTCGCTGATCCTGGCCCATTCGACCTTCAATCTGTCGCTGGTGGTGTGGATGATGCGCGGCTTCTTCGCCGATATCCCGCGCGAGATCGACGAGGCGGCGCAGATGGACGGCCACAGCCGCGCAGGCATGTTTCTGCGCGTGTTGCTGCCGCTGGCGGCGCCGGGGATGGCGGCGACCGCCGTATTGTGCTTCATGCTGAGCTGGAACGAATTCCTCTACGCGCTGATCCTGGTTGCCTTCGAGGGGCGCACCCTCACCGTCGGCATCCCCGGCCTGGTCACCCCGCACGGCACCCTTTGGGGACAGGTGGCGGCGGTGGCGGTGGTCGCCACGGTGCCGATCATCGTGTTCACGGTCATCGTGCAAAAGCATCTGGTGCGCGGTCTCACCTTCGGCGCGATCAAGGGATAGGGCGTAGGATGGCGGTTGCTTTTCACGGCGTGAGCAAGGTGTTTCCGGATGGGACGGTAGCCCTCGATTCGCTCGATCTGGCCTTCGAGAGCGGCGAGTTCGTGGTGCTCCTCGGCCCCTCGGGCTCGGGCAAGACCACCGCGTGCCGGGTGCTCGCCGGCCTCGAGACGCCGACCACCGGCCGGATCGAGGTCGATGGCCGCGACATCACCGAACTGCCGCCGCGCAAGCGCGGCATGAGCATGGTGTTCCAGAACTACGCGCTTTATTCGCATAAATCGGTCTACGACAACATCGCCTATCCCTTGCGGGTGCGCGGCTGGGACAAGCGGCGGCTCGACGAGGCGGTGCGGCGGATCGCCGATCTCTTGCGCATCGACGCGCTGCTGCGCCGCCGCCCGCGCCAGCTTTCGGGCGGCGAGGCGCAGCGCGTCGCGGTCGCCCGCGCCCTGGTCTGGCAACCCGACATCTGCCTGATGGACGAGCCGCTCTCCAACCTCGACGCGCTTCTGCGGCTCAAGACCCGGACCGAGCTCAAGCGCATCCACCGCGAGCTCGGCTGCACCTTCGTCTTCGTCACCCACGACCAGGAGGAGGCGATGACCCTTGGCACCCGCATCGCCATCCTCGATAAAGGCCGGCTGGCGCAGTTCGACGTGCCGCGCAATATCTACCGCGCGCCGGCGACCCGTTTCATCGCCGAGTTCATCGGCCGCCCGGCGATGAATACCCTCGATGGCATCGTCGCCGGCGGGGTCTTCACCTCGGGCGGCCTCGCCCTGCCCTTGCACGGCCGCGCCGACGGGCCGCTCACGGTCGGCATCCGCCCCGAGCGGATCATCATGCGCGCGACGCCGACCGATCAATCCCTCGCCTTCCGCCTCGACGTGATCGAACCGGTCGAGCCCGACACGCTGTTGTTCGCGCAACGCGACGGGGTCGGGCTGACCGTCCGGGTGATGCACGATGTCGAAAACCTGGCCCCCGGCGACGTTGTCGAGCTCGAATTTCCGCCCGAGCGGCTCCACGTCTTCGACGCCGAGAGCGGCGTTCGGCTCGGATGACGGTTCTTCTCGGTCTCGTCCCGGTGGCCATCGCCGGGGTCGGCTGGTGGGGCATCTGGCGCCTCAACCGCCACTATGGCTTCTTTCGCATCGGTGAAGTGATTTTCTGGGACTCGGTTCTCCTGGTGCTGGTCTATCTCGCCTGGCTGCGCTGGTTCTAGCGGGATAGGGTATCGAAGAGTGAGACCGAGAGGAGAGCCCGACCGAATGTCCGTCCGAGCGCCTCGCGGCGTGGACCTGTCTCCGACGCGGGGCACACCACCCCAAGGGTGGCGGCGCGGGCGGAACCGGGGACCGTCCCACGTCGGGCCGGTCCCCACCACTCAAAAGCTTGAGACGACATCATGAACAAAAATCAGACCTGAAACCGACATCGGCTTTTCGCCTCGATCTGACCCTCGACCCGACAGCGGACACGACGCCCAATACGACCGCCCCTCGCGGCGGCGGGCGGCGGCTCAAGGCCGAACTCTCCGCCGCCCTGCTGCGCGACATGAAGCTCGCGGTCGGGACGACCGTATCGGTCGTGCTACCGGCCGAGCAGCTTTGGGCCTTCCCGGCATGAACCGATCGCGCCTATCCCCGGCCCGGAACGGCGCGGCATGGACATAGCCACGCCCCGGCGCGGCGCGGCGCTTCGCATCGGCGACCGCGAGATCAAGATCGCCTTCGCCGTGATGGCGGCGGTGCCGCTGCTGACCTTCGTGCTCTATCCGTTGTGGGCGATCTTGAAAATGAGCTTCGTGCTGGACGACGGCACCTGGGGCTTCGGCAATTACGCCCGCTACTTCGCCGACCCCAGCTTCGTCGCGGTGATCGGCAACAGCGTCGCCGTCTCGGCCGCCGCGACGGTCGCCACCATCGTCATCGCCTATGTCTTCGCCTATGCGCTGCACCGCTCGGCGATGCCCTACAAGGGGCTATGGCGGTTGATCGTCATGCTGCCGCTGTTCGCCCCCTCGCTGGTGCAGGGGCTCGGCTTTCAGCTCCTCCTGGGGCGCAATGGGCTAGTCAACCGGACCTTCGGCACCGGCTTCGACATCTACGGCTTCTGGGGGATTTTCCTGTCGAACACGCTCTACGCCCTGCCCCAGGCCATACTCATGCTCTCGGCGGCGCTCGCGGTGGCCGATGCCCGGCTTTATGAATCGGCGCGCATGCTGGGCGGCTCGTCGTGGCGCATCTTCTGGACCGTGACCCTGCCGGCGACCCGCTACGGGTTGATGTCGGCCATCTTCGTCGTCTTCACCATCGTCATCACCGATTTCGGCAATCCGATGGTCATCGGCGGCGACTACGGGGTTCTGGCGACCGAGATCTACAACCAGGTCTCCGGCCAGGCGAATTTCAACCTCGGCGCCGTGATCGGCATGGTCCTGTTGCTGCCGGCGGCGATCGCCGTGATCGTCGAACGCTGGGTCTCGCGCCGCCAGACGGCGACCATCACCGCCGGTTCGGTGCCCTTGACGATCGCCCCTAGCCGGGGCTTCGACGCCATCATGCTGGGTTTCGTCGTGCTGGTCTGTCTCGGCGTTATCGCGGTCGTCGGCATCGTCGTCTTCGCCAGCTTCGTCCGGCTGTGGCCCTACGACATGTCGCTGACGCTATTGAACTACGATGTCGACGTGCAAGGCGGCTACGCGCCCCTGTGGACGAGCATCTGGATGTCGCTGCTGGCCGCGATCGTCGGCGTCGCCGTGGTGACGGTCGCCGCCTACGTCGTCGAGAAGCTGGCCAACAGCTTCACCCGCTTCCTTTATTTCCTATCGATCCTGCCGGCCGCGGTGCCGGGGATGGTGCTCGGGCTGGGCTACATTTTCGCCTTCAACGACCCGGCGAACCCGATTTATCTGATCTACGGCACCATCGTCATGCTGGCGGTCAACACGGTTTACCACTATCACGCCCAGGCGTTCCTCATCGCCACCACCAGCCTGAAGCAGATCAGCGCCACCTTCGACGAGGCCTCGACCATGCTCGGCGGCAGCTTCGTCATGACCATGCGCAAAATCACCCTGCCGATCGTCTGGCCGGCCTTGATCAGCCTCGGGGTGTTCTTCTTCATGCGCGCCATGGTGACGCTGGCGGCGGTGATCTTCCTGGTCAGCCCCGACAACAACCTGGCGGCGGTGTCGATCCTGCTGCTCGACGATTCGGGCGAGACCAATCAGGCCGCCGCCTTCTCGACCCTGATCATGCTGGTGGTCATTGGCGTGCTGCTGCTGTTTCACCTCCTCTTGAGGTTCTTCCGGGTCCGCGACGTCTCGCTGATCAGCTAATCCCGCCTGGCCCACGCCCTGACTCGCTTTATCCGGCCCGCGACTGTCGGAAAGTCTTACAGTTGATAACTGTATTCATTCCACGGTGCTCCCTTATACTCTTCGCGCAGTGCGGTTATCGCCATGTTGGCACAACTCTTGCGTGTTCAAGAAACAAAGGCTGTAAACCGTCAAAACGGCGGACGGCCCCAGGGACGACCAGGGACGAATGGCAATCGGTTTCTTGGCCGCGCGCTTAACAGTAACAAGGAAATTCAGGATGAATGTCTCACTGAAGGTATTGGTGGCCCCCGCGATCGTGGCCGCGTTCGCCTTGACCGCGCAACCGGCCGACGCCCTGCTGTTCGACCAGAACGTCACGCCCGACATCATCTTCGGCAGCGGCAATCCCAACGGCGGCTGGACTGTCGACCGCAGTGGCGGAATCGAATTGGGTCTACGCGGTAAAACTCGCTTCGGCCCCATTCTCGGTCACAGCGGCAATGTCTATAGCGCCACGCCCGGCATCTCTTCGGGAACGGCGGCGCTCTGGAACTACGAGTTCGCAGCCAACGTCGATTTCGATGGCAGCAGCGGCTTGACGCTGGCCGACGTGACCATCGAAATCGCGATCGATACCGACCCGAGCGCCGGGGTAACCCTCTTGCCCTTCAATATTTTTCTTTTTTCGGACAATGCGGTAGGCGACAACAGCACACCTAACGGCGGTGGGACCGCAACCAATGATCCAACTATTTACGGCCCCTTGCTGGTAGCGCAGAACTCCCAGAACATGGGCTTCGGCAATCCTCCCTTCTTCAACGCCAACGCCAACGGCATCTACGATTTCCAATTGAGCGCCCTCGATACCACGGGGCAGCTTCTAGCCCGAACCTCGATGCAAGTGGTCGTCGGCGTTCCCGAGCCGGCCACGATGGCCCTGTTCGGCATCGGGCTGGTCGGTCTCGGCGCGACGAAGCGGCGGCGGCGGCGCAAGACCGCGTAAGCGTTATCGGGCTCGCCCTCCGCCAAGACACAGGCGGGACATATCGGTCGAACGGGCCGGGATCGCATCGCGCGGTCCCGGTCGATCGTCTTGACCGGTCGGGTCGCGACGATGGGCGGGATAGGATTTCAGACCCACCGAATAACTCTAATGGCTATATAATAATCCATAAGTAGTATTTTCTTAATCGTCACACGCTAAAAAGTCCGCGATCTGTTGGGGATTTCGGGCGATGGCGACGGCGATAACGACCAGCGGCACGATCGAGGGCCCGGGCATCGATGGCGCGCGCCGTCGGGTCGTGGCCTACGCCCTGATCGCCGTGGCGCTGACGGCGGGCGCGGCGGCGGTGGCGATGAGCGATGGGCGCGGCGGCGCCGGCGTTCACACGCTGCTCGAAACCGCGGCGACCCTCCTCGCGGTGATCGTCGGGGCGATGGCGCTGGTCACCTATTACGCGCGCGGCGAGCGGCGCTTCCTGTTCGTCGGCGGCGGCTTTCTCGGCGCCGCCCTGCTCGACGGCTATCACGCGATCGTCACCTCGGCCCTGTTCGCGCCCTATCTTCCCTCCGCCTCGCCCTCGCTGATCCCCTGGAGCTGGATCGCCTCGCGGTTGCTGCTGTCGGTCCTTCTGTGGCTGAGCTACAGGACGATCAGCCGACGCGCGAACGCCACGACCACCAGCGCCGATGACAAGGACGGCTCGGCGCGCCGGGTCCTTCTCGCCATCGCCGTGGCGACCGTGGCGAGCTTCGCCTTCTTCGCACTCGCCCCCTTGCCGCGCGCCTACTACCCCGAGTTCTTCATCCATCGCCCCGAGGAGCTGGTCCCGGCCCTGTTCCTATTCCTGGCCCTGATCGGCTATCTCGGCAAGGGCGACTGGGCGCGCGAGCCCTTCGACCATTGGCTGGTGATCGCCCTGATCGTCGGCCTGATCGGCCAGGCCGGCTACATGACCTTTTCGATGCGCCTGTTCGACCCCGCCTTCGACCTCGCCCATGGACTCAAGATCGTCAGCTATGCCTGTGTATTGATTGGCTTGATGCTCGACATGATAATCGTTCGTCGCTCGCTCGAGGCGACCGCCCATCAACTCGCCTACGCCAAGAAGACGCTCGAATCCGAGATCGCCTTCCGCCGTCACGCCGAAGAGGCGGTCGTCGAGAGCGAGGAGCGCTTCCGGGTCTTCGCCGAGACCGCCTCCGACTGGTTCTGGGAAACCGACGCCGAGCTTCGCTTCTCCTATCTCTCGACCCAGATCTTCAATGTCACCGGCATCGCCCCGGTCGACCTGATCGGCAAGACCCGCTGGGAGATCGCCAGCGACAGCGATCCCGGGATCGATTGGGAGGCCCATCTCGACGATCTCCGCCGGCGCCGGCCGTTCCGCAATTTCGAATACAAGATCAAGACCTTCGACGGGAGCGAGGTGTGGATCAGCATCAGCGGCTCGCCGCGCTTCGACGCCGAGGGCGGCTTTCTCGGCTATCGCGGCGTCGGCGCCGACATCGACGCCCGCAAGCGGGCCGAGGAGGAGCTGGCCCGGGCCCGGGGCCGCTTGACCGACGCCATCGAGAGCATTTCCGAATGCTTCGTCCTGTTCGACGCCGAGGATCGCTTCATCCTCTGCAACCAGCGGTTCCGCGAGACCCTGCATGGCGCCGCCGCGTTGCTGCGCCCGGGCACGCTCTACGCGGACATCGTTCGCGCGGCGGTCGACGCCGGCCAGTTCCCCGACGCCCAGAGCCGGGTCGAGGACTGGGTGGGCGAGCAGATCGCGGCCCATCGCGACCCCGGGCCGCCGGTCGAACTGCGGCTCGCCGACGAGCGCTGGGTGCGGGTGTCCGAACGCCGCACCGGCGACGGCGGCATCGTCAGCATCCGCACCGACATCACCGAGCTCAAGGCCCGCGAACGGGCGCTCCGGGCCAGCGAGGAACGCTATAGCGCGCTCATCGCCTGCGCCGTCGACGGCATTATCACCATCGACGAAAGCGGCCTGATCCAATCGTTCAACCCGGCCGCCGAGCGCTTGTTCGGCTATCGCGAGGACGCGATCGTGGGACGCGACGTCGCCATGCTGATGCCCGATCCCGACCAGGCCAACCACGAGGGCGATATCGAGCACTGCCCGGAGACCGGGATCGCCCGCTTCATCGGCGCCGACCGCGAGGTCTTCGGCCATCGCGCGGACGGGACGACCTTCCCCATGGACCTCAGCATCTCGGAAACGACGGTCGCCGACCGGCGCATGTTCATCGGCATCTGCCGCGATATCACCGAGCGCCGTCGCGCCGCCGCCGAGCTTCACCAGGCCAAGGAACGGGCCGAAGCGGCGAGCTTCGCCAAGTCCGAGTTCCTGGCCACCATGAGCCACGAAATTCGCACGCCCATGAACGGAGTCCTGGGCATGGCCGGGCTACTGCTCGATACCCGCCTCTCGGCCGAGCAGAAGCGCTACGCCGAAACCATCCGGCGCTCGGGCGAGACGCTGCTGGCGCTGTTGAACGACATCCTCGACGTTTCCAAGCTCGAGGCCGGCAAGCTCGAGCTCGAGATCATGGACTTCGACCTCGGCGAAGTCGTCTACAGCGTGGTCGAGCTGCTCGAACCCCAGGCTCAACGGCGCGGTATCGAGATCGCCGCCTATATCGCCGACGACCTGCCTCGGCCCTTGCGCGGCGATCCCGGGCGCCTGCGCCAAATTCTCATCAACCTGGTCGGCAACGCCATCAAGTTCACCAGCGAAGGTGGGGTCTCGGTGGCCGCGGTCGCCGAGCCGGCCGGCGACGACGCGATGATCATCCGTTTCGAGGTCGTCGATAGCGGCGTCGGCATTTCGCCCGAGGCCCAGACCACCCTGTTCGAGAAATTCACCCAGGCCGATTCCTCGACCTCGCGCCGCTTCGGCGGCACCGGTCTCGGCTTGTCGATCTGCAAGGAGCTGACGGCCATGATGAACGGCGCCATCGGCGTCGAGAGCGTTCCCGGTGAAGGGAGCCGCTTCTGGTTCACCGTCCGCCTCGACCGACCCGCCGCCAGCGGCCCGCGCCACGACCGCGACGGCGTTCTCAAGGGCCGGCGGGCGCTGGTGGTCGACGACATCGCCCTCAACCGCGAGATCTTCGTCCGCCAGCTCGCCGCCTGGGGCATGAGCGTCGAGAGCGTCGAGGATGGTCCCGCCGCCATCGCCCGGACACAGGCGATGATCGAAGGCGGCGGCCATTACGATCTCGCGCTGCTCGACCACATGATGCCGGGCATGGACGGGATCACCCTGGCGCGCCGACTGCGCGCGCTGAGCGCCGGGACCAGGCTGGTGTTGGCGAGTTCGGCCGGGATGACGCGCGACGACGAGCGGGGACCGATCGACGCCCGCTTGACCAAACCGGTCCGCCAATCGGCCTTGTTCGATTGCATCGTCGGCCTGCTCCAGGGCGCGCTGCCGGCCACCGACGCGAGCGGGAAGGATGGCGCCGCGCCGGCGCCGAAAAGACGGCGTAAAACGCGTGGGCTGCGCCTGCTTCTGGCCGAGGACAACGCCATCAACCAGATGCTGGCGCTCGCCATCCTGCGCAAGGCCGGGCACCGGGTCGACGCCGTGGCCAACGGGGTCGAGGCGGTCGAGGCGGTGCGCAACCGGACCTATGATCTGGTGCTGATGGACGTCCAGATGCCCGAGATGGACGGCATCGAGGCGACCCGGGCGATCCGCGCCTTGCCCGGCGATCTCGGCGCGATCCCGATCATCTCGATGACCGCCAACGCCATGAATGGCGACCGTGAGAGCTATCTGGCGGCGGGCATGAACGATTACGTTTCCAAGCCGATCGACCGCGACGACCTGCTCGACAAGGTGCTACGCTGGGGAGCGCGGGGCGCATCCGCGAACGCCGCCGAAAAATCCGCCGAAACGACCCAGGCCGAGACCCTCGCCGCGCTCGCCGTCGACCTCGGCGAAGACGGCCTCAGCGCCCTGATCGACCGTCACGCCGACGAGGCCCGGGCGCGGCTGGATCGGCTCCGCGCCGCCGCCGAGCAGGGCGACATCGAGGCCATCCGGGGCGAGGCCCACGATCTCAAGAGCACCATGGGCGCCTTTGGCGCGGCGGCGGCCGAACGGGCGCTCGCGGTCGAAACCGCCTGCCGCGAGGGTCGCGGCGCCGTGGCCACCAAGCTCGTGCCGGTCCTGGAAAGCGCCGTCGACGATGCCCTCGCGACCCTCAAAACGCATATGGCCCAAGGCTGAACAATCGACGTCGACCAGGGCGATGCGGGTTTACGAGGGGAGCGCCCGCGCCGGCCTTGAACCGGCGCCGGCCCCCCGGGGCGAAACCGCCCGCGGCACGGACAAGCTGGCGTGACGACGGCGTAGCGGCCAGATCGCCATCAATAGCCCGACGGCGAACAGCGCCCGGCTTCCTGGCTCCGGCGTCGCGATGATGCGCGCGCCCAGCGCGTTCGTGAAGGCGCTCGCGCCGGACAGCGTGAACCCGGCCGTGAGATCGTTATCCCGGATTATTCATGCCGAGCGTGGTTTTGGGTTGGCGAGTGTGGCGTAATTCGTTGATATTGTGTAGAAATTCGTTATCGAAGCGTCTTTCTTCCCGCACAACGGAATTG
>Ga0114931_10002202_pt1 | contig 24787 bp, 21 predicted proteins | sample 2SBtaG_FD_89579 | JGI IMG/M metagenome (GOLD analysis project Ga0114931, IMG submission 89579) | Deep subsurface microbial communities from Kolumbo volcano to uncover new lineages of life (NeLLi) - 2SBTROV14_V59a metaG | ecosystem: Environmental > Aquatic > Marine > Volcanic | place: Kolumbo... | reverse complement strand
GCCGTCGACGGCGTCGGTTTCCCGGACCATCACCTCGATAAGTTCCCGCTGCGATTGCAGGCTCCAGGGCGAGATCAAGTTGCGGCGGCCGCGCAGGTCGCAGACCGCGACGGCCAGCGCGTATGCCGCCCAATCGCTCACCCCGGCCAAAATCGCTCGGTTGGTTCCGATGCGGCAGGAGATCTTGCCGCCATGCTCGGCTGCGATGGCACGGGAAAGCGTTTGCCAAGCAAAGTTGCCCATGCCGATTTCGTTCCCCCCGTCGCCGATTCCGATGGTCGTCAGCTCCGGGCGCCGGCCGGCGGCCTCGAAAAGGCGATGTGTCTTGGCGGTATGCGCGTTGATCGAAATGGCCCGCATGCTGTGGCAAAGATTGCGGCTCTCGGGAGAAACCTCTTCGAGAAAATGCGAGCGTGACAAATTGCTTGCGCCGGGCTGGTTCGAGACCGATGCCCGTGTGTGGCTTGGTCCGGCGCGCTCAATGGCGATGATGTGGGTCAAGCGTCGACCGAATGGTCCGCTGAAAAAGGCCTCGACCCAATCGTCACTTTTTTGCTGCGAATGCGGCCCGTTGAAAACGCGGCTTGGGTCGGCCGGGTCCGCGGACTCAAAAGGGAACGTCTCGATCCATGATCGTGAAAGGCCCCAGTGATCGCAGCCGATTTCGAGCAGGGCGATCGTGTGCTGGTCCGAGATCAGCCGCACGTCGATGCCAAGTTCGGCCAACGCGCGGGCCAAGAACATCGCGCCGGGCGGGCCATCGGTTTCGCCGACCCAACGGCCATCCGGCGTACAGACGCAAAACCCGGTAACCAGGGCCACGGCGACCGCTCGATCGGCCAAATCGTGGGCAGCAGCCCTTAGTTCGCCGGTGACGGTTGTCGCGATCTCCGGAGCGCTTAACAAGCCGCGTTGCGCTGGATCCCGCTTGATCGCCCGGCCGATCTGCTGCCAATCGTTTTCGTTCATCATTCCCAGTTTATCGTACGCCGGATGGTTGGTTTGCCGGGTTACGTCGGCTATAGGTTACGGCCTCTCGACCGACTATGATGTGGCGATTCGCCTTTTGGCGCGAGGAAGTATGGCGTCGAAAGGCATTTTTTCTTCGCCGGGGCAGGTCAGCCGAGGAAAGCATCGGTCGCCGAGCGATGCGTCAAATGTCGCACATCTCGGCCCCCCGGCGTGGTGCGACATCTTGCCGCAGTTGTTTGTCCCGCTTGGCGAATCGTAAAGTGATTATGTGAAGCGTGGTTGACAATTACGAAGGCCTCGATACAAAGAGGAGCGCGCCGCTCGTGAAAAAAGTCACAGGATGGGCGGTTTCGCGCACCGATGTCAGTTAAAGCTCCGTTTTGGCCCACTGTTGGGCAATCATGAGATTCGCGGCGTTTCACGGCCAAGGCTCGCTTGGGACGGTTGTCGTCGGCGTCGCACTGGATTGGTGTTGGTTTAATAGGTCCGTCAGCCTAGGGCGAGTTCTTTGCGATGGCTGAAGAAAAGAAAAAAAAGTCGATAGCCGAAATCCTCGCTGCTGCTCGAAAAGCGGATAGCAAAAGTGGCGGCGAAGTGGCGGACGAACCGCAAGCCCCGGCAAAAGCTGGTACCGGCAAGTCTGAAGAATCGGTCGCCAAGAGCGAGTCTGCTTCGACTTCGACATCCGGCGGTGGGAAATCCGGCGGTAGTTCGCCTCCCGGCGATGGTAAGCGGCCAAGTACGGCCGATATTCTGGCGATGGCCCGGGCCAAGAAGAAAGCCGGTGAGGAGAAGGCCGGCGGCGAATCGCCGTCGAAGCCGCCAGCCAAGAAGACTGCGGCCACGTCATCGAAGAAGAAGCCGGCGGCGGCCGCGCCCTCATCGGGCGGTCCTAAGGATACGGCCAGTATTCTGGCGGCCGCGCGAAAGCAGAACCGGCCGGGCCCCATGTCCAAGCAAGAGGCCGCCGCTCAGGCAAAAGCTTCGCCCGCGGGTAAAGCTACGGCCGCGAAAGTCAAGCGGGCCGTACCACCGATGCCGGCCAAGCCGGCTTACGCCAAACCGAAGCCCCCCAAGGCGGCGAAGGCGGCGACCGAATCTCGCCGGGGTGTATTGTCGATTCTGTTTGGTTCATTTTTAGGGTTGGGCTTTACATCGCTGGCGGCGACCGGCGGGCTGTGGACGCTCGGTTTCGCGCGTTTCATGTTTCCCAACGTCCTGATCGAACCACCGAGCAAGTTTAAGGTCGGCTTTCCGGCCGACTTTCCGCCCGGCATGGTCGCGACGAAATTCAAGGCGCAGTACGGCGTCTGGGTGGTGAACGGTGATTATGACGGCGAGTCGCAGCTTTACGCGCTGCGAAGCGTCTGCACGCATTTGGGCTGCACGCCGAACTGGCTCGAAGGAGAGCAAAAGTTCAAGTGCCCCTGCCACGGCAGCGGCTTTTACAAAGACGGGATCAACTTTGAAGGTCCCGCGCCGCGGCCGCTGGAACGCTTTGCCATCCATCTCGCCGACGACGGCCAGATTGAAATCGACAAGAGCAAGATTTTTCAGGAGGAATTGGGGCAGTGGGCGAACCCGGCTTGCTACATTCCGACCTAGGGTGGGTTGGCCGTTGTCGGTTTGTCTTCCATTTGCCACAATCGTGGCGCGGCGGCGTGCATCTTGGTCGCGGCTTGCGCTGAACCGGTTTATCAACATTCAGGAAGCTTCGGTTTTTACTTATGTCACTCGGCGACACGATTCGCGACAGTCAAATATGGAAGAGCATTTTTCGTCATCCGGCGCCGGTTGATCGCCGGAATCGCATTGTCGTAATGTTGACGAACTTCTTCTTGCATCTTCACCCGGTGTCGATCAACAAGCAGGGCATCGCGCTGAGCTACACGTGGTGCATGGGCGGTGTGACGTTCTTTCTGTTCCTGGTCGAGACCGTCACCGGTGTGTTGTTGATGTTCTACTACCGGCCGACGCTGGAGTGGGCGTACAACGACATTCTCGCGCTGCGCGACGTTACCTCATTGGGGATTCTGCGCGAGCTGCATCGCTGGGGCGCGCATGCGATGGTGATTACCGTCTGGCTCCACATGTATCGCGTGTTTTTAACGGGCAGCTACAAGCCGCCTCGAGAGTTCAACTGGGTCATCGGCGTCATTCTGCTGCTGCTTACGCTGTTGTTGTCCTTTACCGGCTATCTGTTGCCGTGGGATCAGTTGGCTATTTGGGCTATCACGGTAGGTTCCAATATGGCCCGGGCGACTCCGGTGTTGGGGCACGAAGGGCCGCTTCAGTCGCTGCTGACGATCGGCAACATTGATATGATCACGGACGCTTCCGATGCGCGCTTTGCGCTGCTTGGGGCGCGTTTCGTGGGCGAAGAGACACTGAACCGTTTCTATGTTCTGCACTGCATCGGCATCCCGCTGGCGGCGGCGATGTTGCTGGCGATCCACTTCTGGCGCGTTCGCAAGGATGGCGGCATTAGCGGCCCGCTCTAGCGCGGTCAGGGTCGGTCGATCGAGAAGCGGCGGATATTACACATCGGTGGTAATTTATCGGTTGGCAATACTTCACATCGGCAGGCATCACGGTTCTGGATCATGTCGCTCGTTGGACCTCATCCGAGAACAAGCTGAAGACGGGTAATCGAAAACGCCATGCATGGCTCTGATCAAGAATTTTTGGCGGGCATCTCGTCCTTTTTAGGGTTTTACTACCTGTTTCTGGCGCTGATGAACGCCATCGCGGCGTTGTATCTTTGGCGGCGACTGTCCAAAACGCGGCTGGCTCTCTTCTGGCTGGCCGTGAGTCTGTTCTTCGTGTTGCTGTCCGGCTTTTCCATGGGGGGCGTGCTGTTGCCGCTGCCGGAGTGGGCGAAGGACTTTATCGATCGTTCCAGCAATGCGGTTGTCTATACGCTGAGTACCACGATTTCGCTGATCGTGTTGTACACGTTTCGGCGATTCTTTGTGAAACCGGTGGTGGCTTGGAGCGGCTTGAATCTCGTGCTGTTGTACGTCGGCCTTTCCATCACGGACAAGGACTTCGCTGACATTGTGACCAAGCCGGACAATGTGCCGATCGCCGGTTTGGTGTTTCTGCTTGGGTTTTTCACCTGGCTGGCCGCTTCCCGGGCGGTGGCGAACGACGATCGAGCGCGGCAGGGGCTTGAACCGGCCGAAAAAGAGCATGTTGAGAAAGTGCTGGTCTGGCCGGACCTGGTGTATACCGAGTTGATCTGCATGGTGGCCCTGACCGTGCTGCTCCTGGTGTGGGCCATCGCGCTGAAGGCTCCGTTGGAGGAGCCTGGCAGCAGCGTGAAAACGCCTAATCCGTCCAAGGCGCCGTGGTACTTTCTCGGTTTGCAGGAAATGCTGGTTTACTACGATCCCTGGATGGCGGGCGTCGTCGCGCCGAGCCTGATCGTCTTTGGCCTGATGGCGATTCCTTACATTGATTTCAATAAGAAGGGGAACGGCTACTACACAATCGAGCAGCGGAAGTTTGCCTACATTGTCTTTCAGCTTGGTTTTCTGGAATTGTGGGTAACGCTGATTATCTTGGGGACCTTTCTGCGCGGACCGAACTGGAATTTCTTCGGACCGTATGAGACCTGGGATCCGCATAAAGTTTTGGCGCTCAATAACGTCAACCTCTCCGACTTCATTTGGGTCATCTGGCTTCAGCGTGGTTTACCCAAGGCGCCGCTGGGAAGCGGCATGGGGACCGAAATGGGCTATATTCTGCTCCGCGAAGGCCCCGGAATTCTGCTTGTCGGTGCTTACTTCATGCTGCTGCCACCTCTATTGGCAACCACCGTGTTTCGGAAGTTTTTCGTTCGCATGGGCTTCATTCGCTACATGACCATGGCCATCCTGCTGCTGTTCATGGTTTCGTTGCCTTTGAAGATGATTCTGCGTTGGACGTTTAACTTGAAGTACATCGTTTTTATTCCCGAATATTTCCTGAACTTCTAGCGGCCGGCGGTCATCTTGGATCGGTGGCCAGGATCCGCGGCAAGAACCTACGGTACGGCCGAGGAAAATCGGAAAGCGCAAACATGCCGTCAAGCGAAAAAACGTGGCGTGACATCACATTCTTGCATCTCATTTTCGGTCTTTCCGCGTTGGGAATGCTGATCGCCACGCTGTGGATGCTCTATGCGGATCACAATCGGCAGTGGAAGGGCTACCAGCGCGAGTTTCGTCGAATCGATGCCTGGCGGACGGAAAGCCGGCTGCGCGAAGAACAAACGCGAGATCATTCCGAGCGGCTCCGCATGGCAACCGAAGAACTTAACGCCAACAAGGCCACGGTCCCGCCAGCCGCATTGATCGATGAGTTTCGCGAGGCGGTGCTCAACGAAGAGCCCGACTTCAACTGGGAACCGATTCAAGCGGCCTACGCGGCGTTGGTCGACCAGCCAAGTGCCGCGCGTCGCGGCGCCTTGATTGACCAGCTTGGCGCGATTCTTGACGGATTGAAGGTCCGGGAAGAAAACGACCTTCGCGAGTTGAAATTCGCTCGCGCGGACTTCGATGTGGTCAAAAGCGAGTTGGGAATTGCCATCGGTCAAGGTGTGGCGCCCGAGAAAGAGGCCGAGCTCCGGGCCCGCGTCGAAGCAAAAGAGGCCATCGTCCGTGAGCGAACGTCGGACTACGAGGCGACCAAGGTCTACCATGAAGCGCTCCAAAAACTCATTTCCAAGATCAACGAGCCGGTTGATCGCGCGCAGAAGGCTCTCGATGCGCTGAACAGCGAAATTGCCAAGTTGCACGAGACGTTGAAGGAACAGCGCATTACCCGCGGACAGAGCATGCTGGAGTGGCCGATTCTCTCCGCGTTCAATTCACCCGATAAGATCGATCAGATTTGGCTGCCGGATTTGAAGGTCGACTACAATTTCACGAAGGTTGCCCGCTTCGATCGTTGCATTACGTGTCATCGCGGGATCCAGCGCACGGCCGCCGGCGCGGCGGACAAGCCTTTTATTCCTCACCAGCAGCAGTTGACGATTGAGTTGTCCACCGAGCGGCAGCCGCTCGACCAGGAAGGCCAGCCGCTGCGGCCGACCATGGATCGGTTGAATGACTTTCTTGATGCCGCCTATGGCATGCTGCTCGCCGATCGAGGTCTGCTCAACAAGAACGATGTAACCGTCCGCGTTGTTTATCCAGAAACTCCGGCAGCCCGGGCTGGCTTGATCGTGGGCGACGTGATCGAGCAGGTCGGCGACGCCCCGGTGATCGACCGTCAGTCGGCGTTGACGTTTCTTCTTGATCAGGTGGAGTGGGGCAAACCGCTGGAGCTGACCGTGCGACGCGGCTTGCCGCACCCTTATGCAAGCCACCCTCGTTTGGACCTGTATCTTGGGTCGTTCAGCCCGCACAAGATGATGGAGTTCGGCTGCACCACCTGTCATGAAGGGCAGGGCAGTGCGACCGACTTTCGTTGGGCGGCCCATTCGCCGAATAATCCGCTGCAGCGCCGCGAGTGGCAAGAGAAATATGGCTGGGTCAGTAGCCACTACGTCGGCATGGGGATCACGCATTTGTGGGACTTTCCCATGCACCCCAAGCGGTTTGCCGAGAGTACGTGCCTGAAGTGCCACTTCGACGTGGTCGAACTTGGCCCGAGTGACCGGTTTCCCGACGCACCGGCGCCGAAGGTGCTTAGGGGTTATGAGCTCGTTAAAACCTACGGCTGTTTCGGTTGCCATGAGATCAACGGCTTCGACGGGCCGGACCGTCGGGTTGGCCCCGATCTGCGGGCGGAGCCGGAGTATTATGCCGCGGCTCAACAGTTGCTCACCGATGCGAATCTGACCGATGAGCAGCGCCGGCTAGCCGAAACCATTGCCGCGCATCCCGACCGCATGCAGGATCGCAAACGTCTGGCCGAACTGATTGAAGCGGACCAAGCGGCCGGAAAAACCGGGGGCGAGGCGACGCTGTCGAGCCAATCGCACAATCTGGCCAACATTCTTGGCGCCGATACGGCGACCCCGGGCAAGCTTCGCAAGGTGGGCCCAAGCCTTCGCTTTGTTGGCCAAAAGCTGGATCGAAATTTCCTGTACAACTGGATTCGTGAGCCGAAGCAATTTCGGCCAAACACGCGAATGCCACAATTTTTCGGGCAATGGAAACATCTGAACGAAAAGATCGACGCCGACCATGCCGATGCCGCGCACGGCGAAGCAGGCGATTCGGACGAGTCCGACGATCCCTTTGGCGTGGCGGTCGCCTCGCGATACGAGCCGGTCGAGATTTATGCCTTGACCGAGTATCTGCTGAACAACTCGCAACCGTTCAACTATGACGAGTTGCCCGCGACGTCCGACGCCGAGCGGGGCAAGCGATTGTTTCAAACGCGAGGCTGCCTGGCTTGTCACCAACACCATGATTTTCCTGAGGCCAAGCACCCTCAATCGACGTTCGGTCCGAACTTGTCTCGGATCGGTGCCAAGCTGTCAGGCAAGGGCAAAGAAGGGAAGCGTTGGCTATACACGTGGCTGAGGCAGCCGAACCGGTATCATGCGCGGACGCGGATGCCGGACTTGAAGCTTGATCCTTATACCGAGGGAAGTGGTGAGAAGGCCGTACAAGTCGATCCGGCGGCCGACATCGTGGCCTTTCTGTTCGCCTCGAGCGAGCCGTGGCAGGCGGTGGACGTTCCCGAGATCGCCTCGCTATTGCCGGCATTGGATGATTTGGCTTTGGAGTATCTGTCTAAAACGTTTACCGAGAGTCAGGCTCGTCGTTACCTGAAAAACGGCATTCCCGACTCCTTGGCCGCCGAACTCAAAGGCGCCGAGCTGTCGCTTGTCGGTCAGGGGCAGATGTCCACGGCGAAAAAGCTCGCCTACGTTGGCCGCAAGTCGGTCAGCAAGTTCGGATGCTTCGGCTGCCACGATGTTCCCGGCTTTGAAGACGCCAAGCCGATCGGCACCACGCTGGCCGATTGGGGACGCAAGGACACATCGCGATTGGCCTTTGAGCAGATCAATCAGTACATCGCCCATGACCTCGGCGATGGGCATGAATTGAAGATCGAGGATCTTGATCCCGATACGGGCTTCTTTGTCAGCGCGCTAATGCACCATCGTCGCGAAGGGTTTATCTGGGAGAAGCTGCGCGAGCCGCGAAGCTATGACTATGAAAAAACCGTCGTCGAGGGCTACAACGAGCGATTGCGGATGCCGAAGTTCCCGCTCGCTCAAGACGAGATCGAAGCCATCATGACGTTTGTTCTCGGCCTGGTTGCCGAGCCACCGATGCAAAAATACGTTTACAATCCTCCACCTCGCCGAGCAGCGGTTCTGGCCGGCAAGCAGATGCTGGAGCAGTTCAATTGCGGCGGTTGCCACACCCTAAAAATGGAATCGTGGGACTTTTCCTACGACCCAGCGAAATTTGCCTCCTATTTTGGCAGCTCCGCGCCCTATTCGTTTAATTTTTTTACGCCGCACTTCACGCCGGAGCAAATCGCTAAGTCAAAAAAAGTCGATGCCCGGGGGCTGGGGCATGGCACGGTTACGGGCATGCCGATGACCGACGCCAAGGGGCAGCTTGTCGTGGACGAGCACCCGGATGAGGAATTTCCGGTCAACTATTTTGAGCTTTGGAAGCCGACCGTTATCAACGGCGAACCCTGGTATGTCGGCGGTCCGAGTATGATGGTTCCGGTGGATGCGATTACCAAGAAACGGCCCCCGCTGGGAGGCTATCTGGCCCGCTATCTTCAGCCCGTGCTGCTGGCTCAGGCAGCCGGCACGAACGCCAAGCCGAGCGACGCCTGGGGTTGGGTGCCTCCGCCTTTGGTGCGCGAGGGGACGAAAGTGCAGACCGATTGGTTGCACGACTTCCTGCTTGACCCGTATCCGATTCGGCCCTCCACGGTATTGCGGATGCCGAAGTTCACGATGTCGCCGCAAGACGCCTCGACCCTGGTGGATTACTTTGCCGCCGTCGACGGCGCCGAGTATCCATACGAGTTCGATCCGCGAACGCGCCGCGGCCATCTGGCCGCGGTTGAGGCGAAGCATCCTGGTTTTCTGAACGACGCCTTGCGGGTTGTTACGGACAACAACTACTGCGTCAAGTGTCATCTTGTGGGAGACTATCGTCCGCCGGGCAGTGCCACCGCGCTGGCCCCGGATTTGTCGCGAGTATATCGGCGACTGCGTCCCGGGTTCTTGCGCCGCTGGCTGGCCAAGCCGAAGAGCTTGCTGCCCTACTCAGGCATGCCGGACAACTTTGAAAAGCCGTTGTCACAGGAACTATTCAAGGGCGACCGCCTTGAACAATTGGACGGCGTGGTCGATCTGTTGTTGAACTATGACCGGTTTATGAAGAAGAAGACGTCCATCTCGTCGATGGTCAAACCGCCGCCTGCCACCGCTCAAACGGAGAGCGGGGGATGAAGGCCTCCGCGACAATTTGCCGCACCGCCGTGTGGGATTTTAACGGGTTAGACATCATGGTTTTTTCGCGTCGGTTCGCATATAGTTGTGTGGCATTGCTTGCCTTCTTGTTGCCTGTCGCTGGGTGCGGTGGTGCAACGCCGGGTCCGCCGCCGGGAGTCACCGGCGAAACCGCTCCACCGGCAGTCAATCTTGGTTCGCCCGGAAGCGGCTCGGGCGAAGGCAATCTTGGTTCGCCGGAAAGCAGTTCGGGCAACGGTTCTTCAACCGGCGATTCCTCTCCCGCGGGATCATAGGAAGTGGTGATATGATTCGCGTCGTCTCGCGCAGCGTTGGTTGTGCTGTCATCTTTCTGACCGTTTTCAGCGCTTCGCTAGCCACGGAGTGGGGCGATTTGAGCGGGCGGTTCGTCTACGAAGGCAAGCCTCCCGAGCGGGCGAAGTTGAACGTCAACAAGGATGTTGATATCTTCGGCAAACTGGATCTGCGCGACGAGTCGCTCATCGTGGCTCCCGACGGCGGCATTGCCAACGTGCTTGTCTATGTTCGCACCAAGAAAGTCCCGGTTCATCCCGATTACGCAAAAACGGCCGACGCCAAAGTAACCATTGCCAACAAGGGCGGTCGCTTCGATCCGCACATTCTGCCGATCCGCTTGTCGCAGACCTTGGTCATCACGAACGGCGATCGATGCGGCCACAACAGCAATCTGCAGCCGATCGCCGATGCCGGCATCAACCCGCTGATTACAGAAGGGGGTCAGGTCGAGCACCGCTTCAATCGGCCGCAGAACATCCCGGTGCCGATCTCGTGCAACATTCATCCGTGGATGAAGGGCTACATCTTGCCGCGACGGAATCCGTATGTCGCCGTCTCCGGGCCGGACGGGACCTTTAAGCTCAAAAACGTGCCGGCCGGCATGGAGCTCGAATTTCAAGTTTGGCAAGAACGGGCGGGCTATGTCACCAAGGCGATCGTCGCCGGCAAGCCGGTCGCGTGGAAACGAGGCCGCTTCAAGATGACACTCAAGCCGGGTGAAAACGACTTGGGAACGATTAAGCTTCCCGCTGAGATTTTCAATAAGTAATAATTCCAATCACGGTGGCAGTTAGTAAAAGGAACGATTCGATGCGCACGAAATGGTACTTTGGCGGGGTTCTGGCGGCCTCGCTCGGCATGTTGGCTTGGGCCGGTTGCGGCTCCTCGAGTAGTGGTCCGGCGCCCGACACGGGTCGTTCGAACGCCATTCGCACCGGCGGTGAAGGTGCTGGCGCGGCGGCCTCTTCTTCCGCCCCGAAGGCCGGCGGAACGGGCTGGGGGAACCTGACCGGGACGTTCCTTTATGTGGCCGATCCGCCGAAGTTGCCGCTGTTGCCCACCGGCGGCAAGGATCCGATGGCCTGCAACCCGGATGGAATCCCCAACGAATCGCTCGTGGTTGATTCAGGCACCAAAGGGATCAAGGACGTGCTTATCTTTGCCCGCAAGGTTTCTCGTATCAACGATTCGTACAACGCAACGGCGGACGAGAAGGTCGTGTTTGACCAACAGCACTGTATGTTCCAAAGCCACGTGATGCCGATGCGGGTAAGTCAGACGTTGGACATCAAGAATAGTGATCCAGTCGGGCATAACACGAACATCAAGCCGCCGGCCGACCAGCCGACGAACACTTTGATTCCTCCGGGTGGAGACGCGACCTATAAGTTCAGCAAACAGCAGAGCTCGCCGGTTCCCGTGTCGTGCAATATTCATCCGTGGATGAAGGCCTATATTCTGCCACGGAAGAATCCGTACGCTGTGGTAACGAACGAGCAGGGAAAATTCGAATTGACGAATTTGCCAGCCGGCGAAGAGATTGAATTCCAGCTTTGGCACGAGAGCTCCGCGGGCAATCGCGGCGTGCTGGTGATCGATGGTTTGACGAACGCAAAGGGCCGATTTAAGAAGACCATCGAAGCGGATGGCAGCATTGATCTTGGTGAAATCAAGGTTCCGGCGTCTGCGTTCAGCCTGTAGCGTTATGCGGCGGTTAATGTTTTTCGAATGACTGATGGCGTTGGTTTTCTATCAGCGCATGGTTTGGGTTTACGTGTGATGGGGCTTGTCGGGTTGCCTTCAATTTGTCTCCTGTGCCTTGGATTATGACGATGTGTCGCGAAAAAATCGCACGCAAGCCCGCTTTTCCAGTTGTTTTTTGTGGCATCTTGCTGCTCGGCATCGCGGGTTGCACGGGCGGTGGCCCGCCCAAGTTTCGGCTTAACCACGAAGGCCAAGCACCGGGGCAGGTCCCGCTTGATAAGCAGCAGCAGCTAGCCGATATTCTAACGGCCGCGTTCGGAACGCCCGACGCCCCGTACGTGTTCCCAGAAACTGGCTTCGACTTGGCGAAATTGAAGTTGGCCGCCGGCCCTACTTACAGCGAGCAGGGAGGTACCCGGCATGGCCTGTTCCGCCGGCATTGTGCGCATTGTCACGGCATCACGGGTGACGGGGCAGGGCCAACCGCCGGGTTCTTGCGACCGTATCCCCGAGATTTCCGCCGGGGTGTGTTCAAGTTCACTTCGACCGGCCCGGCCCAAAAGCCGACCATCGAAGATTTGAAAAAGACGCTCAAACATGGCATCCCGGGGACCGCAATGCCGTCCTTCGTGTTGCTGCCCGAAGTCGAGATCGATGCACTGGTCGAATACGTGAGGTATCTCAGCACGCGGGGGCAGGTCGAGGATTCTCTGCTGCTGTATATCGATAATGAAGAAGACTTGCCCGAGACGCGCGATGCGGTGCTTGATGAAGTGATGTTGGTGGTCAACCTTTGGAAGCAAGCGAAAGACAACGTGGTCGTTCCCGATGTCAAGGTGCTACCGCCGCGCGATAACTCTGAAGCGTTGGCTGCATCGATTGCCCGCGGGCGGACGCTGTTCCGAGACGCCAAGACGGCACAGTGTATCAAATGTCACGGCCCAACCGGGCTGGGTGATGGAAATGACGAAAGCGGCCTGTTCGACGATTGGAACAAGGTCAAGGATCCCGCGCACCCGGAACGTTGGGCCTTGCCGAGACAGGAGCTTAGACCGCGAAACCTGCGACTTGGTGTCTATCATGGTGGCCGGTCACCGGCGGATCTTTATCGAAGGATCTTCGCGGGGATCAAAGGAACCCCGATGCCGGCGGCGGGCAAGGTGCTCAAGCCCGCACAGATCTGGGATCTAGTGAACTACGTACGGCAATTGCCGTATGAGCCGTCGACGAACCTGCCCCCAACGTCGACCGAACTCACGCGGGCCCGGCTTTAGGGTATTTCCTGCAGTGAAGAGTGGCATAACGAAAATATGGCTTGGTTTTTGACCGGGCAGCTCTTGTCCGATAGAGCGGCAATCGTTTAGCGGAGACCGATCGTGGCGCGATTCTGGAGTCTGTTGTTCCTGCTGGTGCCGATCATGGGCGTCGGCATCTTTTTGTGGGCGCCGACGGCAGGGCTTTATCTGCCGCGCGACGTTTCGACGCACGGCCACGCCATCGATGGGCTGTTTACGTTTATTCTGGTGTTGACCGGTGTCGTTTTTGTTATGACGGAACTTGTGCTGGTCGTGTTTCTCTGGCGGTACGATCACCGTACGAATCAAGAGCCGGTCAAGTTCGTACACGGAAGTCATAACCTGGAAGTGGTATGGACGATCGTGCCGGCCGCGACGCTGTTGTTCATTGCGATCTATCAGATGAACACCTGGGCCGACATCAAGATCAACCGGCCCGACATGCCGCCGACCGTCCGCGTCACGGCAAGGCAGTTCGAGTGGCGTCTGCGTTATCCGGGCAAAGACGGTGTTCTCGGCACGCAGGATGATATCTTCGCGGTCAACGATTTGCACCTTCCGCTCAACGAAGAGATTCTCGTGCATTTGGAAAGTGCCGACGTATTGCACAGCTTTTTTCTGCCCAATCTAAGAATTAAGCAAGACGCAATTCCTGGAAGTACGATTCCGGTCTGGTTTCGCGCCACGGAGCCCGGCACTTACGATTTGGTATGCGCTGAACTTTGCGGCTGGGGGCACTACAAGATGAAGGGGCGGTTGACGATCGAACCACGCAAGAAATTCGAAAGCTGGCTCGAGCAGAAACGACAAGAACAAGAGGCCGTTCAATGAGTGCGACAATTGCCCACGGTCATCAGGGCGCCCATGAGCATGCACATGAACATGCGGGCAGTTTCCTAACGACCTATGTTTTTTCCCGCGACCACAAAGTGATTGGGATTCAGTTTCTGATCTCCACGCTGTTGTGGTTTACCGTGGGAGGCTTGCTGGCCTTGGCGGTTCGCTGGCAATTGGCCTGGCCCTGGGCGGAGATGCCGATCGTGGGTCGCATGTTGTTCTCGGCCGAGGGCGGCCAGATTTCGCCCGAGTTTTACACGATGCTGTTCACGATGCACGCCTCGATCATGATTTTCTTCGTGATCATCCCGATTCTGGCCGGTGCCTTCGGGAACTTTCTGATTCCGTTGATGATCGGTGCGGACGATATGGCGTTTCCGACGCTCAACATGCTTAGCTACTGGTCTATGTGGCCGGCCTTCGCTTGCATGATTTCCAGCTTCTTCGTTGCCGGAGGAGCCGCGTCGGCCGGATGGACGGCATACGCGCCGTTGGCCAGCGTTTGGCAGGCCGCGCCGGCAAGTCACGCCGGCCAGACCTTGTGGCTTTTTGGCGTGATCTTCGTCGGCATTTCGTCGATGATGGGATCGATCAACTACATGACCACGATCATTCAAATGCGTGCTCCCGGCATGACCATGTTTCGGCTGCCGATGACGATCTGGGGCATGTTCATCACGGCCATTCTTCAGGCCTTCGCGTTGCCCGTGCTGACCGCCGCGCTGTTCATGCAGGTGCTTGACCGCGTGGCCGGCACCGGGTTTTTCATTCCCGAAGGCTTGATCGTCAACGGGGCGACCGCCGGAGCCGGCGGAGGACAGCCGCTTTTGTGGCAGCACTTGTTCTGGTTCTATTCGCATCCGGCCGTGTATATCATGATTCTTCCGGCCATGGGCATGGTGTCGGATATTATTGCCACGTTTTCGCGAAAGCCGCTATTCGGCTACAAGCCGATGGTCTACGCCATTGCGGGGATTGCCGGGCTGGGTTTCATCGTCTGGGGCCATCACATGTTCATGTCGGGAATGAATCCCTATCTTGGCATGACATTCATGGTTTCCACAATGATGATCGCACTGCCTAGCGCGATTAAGGTGTTCAACTGGCTGGGAACCCTGTGGGGCGGGGATATCTACTTCACCACGGCGATGCTTTTCGCGTTATCGTTTGTGTCGATGTTCATCATCGGCGGCCTGTCGGGCATCTTTATGGCGGCCACGCCGGTCGATGTATTCATCCACGATACGTATTTCATCGTGGGACATATTCATTACGTCTTGTTCGGCAGCTCGATGTTCGGCATTTTCGGGGGCATCTATTTTTGGTATCCCAAAATGTTCGGCCGCATGATGAACGAAACGCTCGGCAAGATTCACTTCTTCTTATCGTTCATTTTTTTCAACGGCACCTTCTTTACGATGCATATTTTGGGGGCTGGCGGCTTTCCGCGGCGGCTGGCCGACCCTTATCACTACGCGACCTTCAAGCACATGCAGCCGCTCAACGAGTTCATGACCTGGTGTGCGTTGGCCTTGGGCGCGGCACAGATCATTTTCGCGATCAACTTTATCGGCAGCTTGTTCCTCGGCAAGAAGGTTGGCCGCAACCCTTGGCGCTCCAATAGCCTCGAGTGGCAGGCCCCCAGCCCGCCGGGACACGGCAACTTCGATTTTCAGCCGATCATTTACCGAGGGCCCTACGAATACAACTCGCCCGAGGTGGACGAAGATTACTATCCCCAAACACAACCGCCTCCCGACCATTCCGGTGGCGAGGCATCCGAGACATGACGCACGGCGGGCCACCGCGGAAACCCCGTTGGTCCGCCGTCGAACGATGGCACCCTTTCCGGCCGTTTGTCCGGGCACGTCGAACGCAAGCTGATGACACCTCGACCGCGCCAACCTGATAGCCCCTGGCCGCACCGCGTGGCGGTGCTATTGGTCTGCGCGACGTTTCCCTTGTTGTGGGTCGGCGGGTTGGTCACAACGACCGAAGCGGGAATGGCGGTGCCCGATTGGCCGACGACCTACGGTTACAACATGTTTCAATATCCGTGGCAAACCTGGTTATTCGGGCCATGGGACTTGTTCATTGAGCATGGCCACCGGATGCTAGGCGCGACCGTGGGTCTGTTGTGCTTAACCATGGTTGCCACGTTGGTGTGTTTCGACAAACGGAAGTGGACTTGGGCATTGGGGGTTGCGACGTTGCTGGCCGTTGTTTTCCAAGGTGTGTTAGGCGGGCTGCGTGTCATTGAGAATCAGCGGACGCTGGCCATGATTCATGGTTGCTTCGGCCCGCTGGTTTTTGCCATGACCGTCGCGCTGGCCGTGGTTACGTCGGGCTACTGGCGAGATGCCGCGGTGCCACAAAGGACAGCCGCTGGCGGCAAGCTACAGCGCCTGGCCGTTTTGACCTCGGCCTTGGCCTACATTCAGCTTGTGCTGGGGGCCCAAGTTCGCCATCTGCCGGCGAGCGCCGGCCCAGATCGCTTTCTTGCGGTCATGGTCTTTCATTTAGTCTTCGCCGCGATTCTGGCCGTTCACGTTGCGTTGTTGGTCATCCGCACATGGCGTAGCCACCGCGACGAACCGCTCTTATTGCGACCGTCGTTAGGGTTGGCGGCGCTGATGACCATTCAGCTCGAGCTTGGTGGAGCTGTTTGGGTTGTCAATTACGGCTGGCCGGCATGGCTAGGCGACTATCGTTTTTCGGCGGCCCACGTCACGCTTGCCGGTGGCCTGGTGCAAACGCACGTCACCACGCTACATGTCGCGCTGGGATCGCTGATTCTGGTAACGTCGCTAATGTTCGCATTTCGTTCACTACGGCTTGTGCGAGGACTACGTAGTTCGACACCGGCGGCCGCGTGGATGTTGGAGGTCGCCGTATGAGCGTGTCGACCACCCTCGTCTGTCGCGAACGCCGCTCGGTGGGAATGGACCGGGCGCGTGACTACGTTGAGCTTGTGCGGCCGAAAATTGCCGCCTTGTCGCTCGCAACCGTTGTCGCGGGAGCGGTGATTGCTTCCTGGGGAATGCCGCATCCCGTCGTGCTGGTCCATACGCTTCTGGCGGTTGCTCTGCTAACCGCCAGCGCCAGCGCGCTGAATCAATATCTCGAGTGGCGAAGCGACGCGAGGATGCCGCGAACCGCGAATCGCCCGCTGCCGACCGGTCGGCTAAACCGGCAAGAGGTGCTCTTTCTCGGCCTCCTGCTGGGGGGAGTGGCGATTTTTTGGCTGGCTCTGGCGGTCAATCTGCGCACCGCGTTGTTGGGTGGGGTGACCTGGACTCTTTACGTTTGGATTTACACGCCGCTGAAATCGCGGACGACGTTGAATACGGCCGTCGGCGCGCTCGCCGGGGCGCTACCGATTTGGATCGGCTGGTCGGCTGCCGGCGGGGTGTTTGGTGTCGAGGCGGCGACTTTGTTGGTGATGCTTTATCTCTGGCAATTTCCGCACTTCATGGCCATTGCCTGGTTGTATCGCGAGGACTACGCCGCGGCGGGGCTGAAGATGTTGCCGGCCGTGGAACCTTCCGGCGAGAGCGCCGGTTGGCAGGCGCTGGTCGCTTCGATCGCATTGTTGACGGTAAGCGTGGCACCTTGCTTGTGGGCTCTAGGTGGGTCGGTCTACCTGCTGGGAGCCTTGGGGCTGGGGCTGCTTTACGTGGCTGCATCGGCTCGTTTCTTGTATGCACGCGACGAGCTCCATGCAAGGCAGTTGTTACGTGTCTCGCTCGTCTACCTTCCAGCCGTGCTGGGGCTATTGGTCATCGCCAGAGTATGTTGACGCCCCACGCCGGGAAAGACAACCCACGCCGGGAAAGACAACGCGGAAAAAATCACACCACCATCGGAATTCAAACTTTTCGATCGTTTCGCTGAGAAAGACATAGGTAAGACTGATGGCTGCTGAAGGACATGCCGGGCACGTATCGCTTGATTACCAGCCCTCGCTGCCGATTCCCAATGGCAAGCTGTGTATGTGGCTGTTTCTGTCCACCGAAATCATGTTTTTCGCCGCGTTGATCGGAACCTATATCGTGATTCGCTTCGGCGCGCCGGTGTGGCCTCACCCGCACGAGGTGCATCTAAGCGAACCCATCGGGGCCTTCAACACATTTGTGTTAATCTGTTCGAGCGTGTCCATCGTCCTTACCCTGGAAGCCGCGCGATCCAATCGAGCGGGAGTCGCCAAACGTTGGCTGCTGACGACGATTCTTCTGGGATCGGGTTTCCTGGGCATCAAGTCGTACGAATACATCGCCAAATTCAACCACGGCATCTATCCCGCCGTACCGCGCAGTCGGGTTTACGGAAAGCCGGGTATTTATTTCGCCTCGGCCATTCGCCAACGGGTTCAGAAGATTCGTAGCGGCATCAACGCCAAAGGCGTTGAGAATCTGACGGATGAAGATCGAAACCGGCTGCACGTGCTTGACGAGATCTCGGCCGATCCCGCCTTGGGACCGGACCCGACGCGGGCTATGCTGGTGACCTTGGTCGAACGTATCCAGCCCGAAAGTCTGGAGCCGGGAGAGCCGTATCACGAAGGCTGGAACGATAAGCACGAATGGCTCAAGCTGCCGATTGTGATCCCTGGCGGCAATATGTGGGCCAGCACGTATTTTATGCTGACCGGCTTCCACGCCCTGCACGTTTTCATGGGACTGGTGGTTTTTATTCTGATGCTGTTCATGCGTCTCGATGTCAGCCGCGCGCCGTTGGTCGAGAACATGGGTCTGTATTGGCACTTTGTCGATATTGTCTGGATCTTCCTATTCCCGCTTTTATATCTGTTTTAATCCGTCCCGCATGATGAATCGCCGGGCGCGTGGATACCGGTTGGGTTTACCTGCAACCACGGGCGGGCTTGTCTGCCTGCACGGCCTCTTTGGAGAATCATAATGTCCACAGCCACGTCCCACGAAACCCCGCCCGAGGTTCTCGCCAAAGAACACGGCGTGGGCCAATACCTTGTGGTCTTCGTGGCGCTTTGTTTTTTGACCGGCGCCTCGTTTTTTACATACTCGTCCTGGTGGCCGTTTCATCAGGAACCGATGGTCGGTTGGATCTTTATGATGGCCGTCTCCTGCACCAAGGCCACGCTGGTGATGATGTTCTTCATGCACCTGAAATGGGAAGCGAACTGGAAATTCGTGCTCACGATCCCACCGGCGATTATGTCGATGATCGTCATGATCGCATTGGTTCCCGATATCGGGCTTCGCTACCGGATTGCTTCGTCGCATCGGCGGGCCTTTATGCCCGAACCACTCCATGTCGAGTCGTTGGTGCTGGATGCCGGGGAAGCGGCTGCTGGGGAAGCCGCGCCCAAGGAATCTCAAGCCGCGGAACCTCACGCCGCGCATTAGTCGAGTGGGATCTCTGCCGGCGGCACCATGGTCTTTCTCCGATGAAAACCGCCTGGCGGAGGATATTGCCATGAATGCCGACCCGGCGATTGATGTCCGAAACGTTACGTTTCACTACGGGCAGCGACGCGCACTGAACAACGTCAGTTTCGACGTGCGGACGGGTGAATTCTTCGCGCTGGTGGGCCCCAACGGCGGCGGGAAAACAACTCTTTTCCGCCTGCTCTCGACGCTGGTTCCGTTGCAACAGGGCGAGGTCGAGATGCTCGGCTTTGAAGCGCGAGACCATGCGGGCGAGATCCGCGCCCGGCTGGGAGTCGTGTTTCAGGCTCCAAGCGTCGATCAGAAGCTTACGGTTCGCGAAAACTTGCATCATCAGGGGCATCTTTACGGGCTCGGTGGTCACGAACTGCGGCAGCGCGAAGAAGAGATGCTGGCCGAACTCGGTCTGTCGCAGCGTGCCAATGAGCTTGTCGAAAAGCTTTCGGGCGGACTGCGACGGCGCGTCGAATTGGCCAAGGGAATGCTGCATCGCCCGCAAGTGCTGTTGCTGGATGAGCCGAGCACGGGGCTCGATCCCGGAGCGCGCAACGATCTTTGGGCCTTTCTCGAGCGGCTTCGACAAAGCGACGGCATCACGATTCTGCTCACGACACACCTGTTGGATGAAGCCGGCCGGGCCGACCGCGTGGCGATTATCGACGAAGGAGCGCTCGTGGCTCTAGACACCCCCGATTCGCTCAAAGCGACGGTTGGCGGTGACACGATCACGATCGAAACCGACGATCCTCGATCCCTGGCCGCGGACATCAAGGAACGCTTCGATTTGGCGGGCACGGTGATCGGCGACAGCGTGCGTCTCGAACGGCCCGACGCTCATCGGTGGATCACGGAACTGGTCGAGGCCTTTCCCGGCCGCATCCGTGCGATCACGCTGGGCAAGCCGACCCTGGAAGACGTCTTTATCGCACGGACCGGGCATCGCTTTTGGGCCGATGGTGCGGCGCTCGACGATTCAGATGCACGTTCGACCATCGTATCGTAAGGGGACTGGCCCGAAGGTGACGAAAGTGACATGGTACGTAATCGAATAACAGAACGTTTACCTCGAACGAAATGCCAAACCTCGCGGGAATGATCATGGCGCATGCGATTGCCGACTCGATCGACAGCCCCCATTCCGTCTCGCGCGGGCGCGCTGCGCAGGTGATCGGCACGCTTTGTTGGCGGGAATGGGTTCGTTTCGTGCGGCAAAAGAACCGTGTTTTCGGGGCGATCGGGCAACCGGCCATTTTTTGGGTTTTGTTCGGCGCCGGGCTGGGGCCCACGTTCCGTCTGCCGGAAGAACAGGCCGCTTCGCTGAGTTACCGGGAATATTTCTTCCCCGGCACGGTCATTTTGATCCTGCTGTTCACGGCGATCTTTACGACGATCTCGGTGATTGAAGATCGTCGCGAGGGCTTTTTGCAATCGGTGCTGGTGGCGCCGATTTCGCGCTGGTCGATGGTGCTGGGAAAGCTTGTCGGCGGGGGCACAATCGCGCTGGCGCAGGGCCTTGTGTTTCTATTGATCGGCATGACCTTCGGGCTTCGCTTTACGTTGCTGTCGCTGGTTCTGTCGGTTGTGTTCCTGGCGATCGCCGCGTTGGCGCTGACCGCTTTGGGGTTTGTTTTTGCCTGGCGCACGGACTCGACTCAGGGTTATCACGCCCTGATGAGCGTGGTGTTGTTTCCGATGTGGCTGCTTTCCGGGGCTTTTTTTCCCGCCGCCAGCGGTTGGCTTGCTTGGGTGCTGGCGATCAATCCGCTGACCTATGTGGTGGCTGGTTTCCGGCGACTGCTGTATGTCGGCGTGGACCATCCGCCACTGCCCGCCGAGCTGCCGTCCATGGCCACCTGCTGGACCGTTTCGCTGCTTTTCGCGGCCATCACTTTTGGGCTGTCGGTCTATGTTGCCGGTCGCCCGTCGAGCGGTAACCTATCATGACGAAATCTACCACGCGTGCCTTGATCTTTTGGGCCATCACACTGCTGGCGATCGCGGGCCTTTATGGCTGGCGCATCTATGGACCTCGACCCAGCGCGGCTCAAGCCGGAGTGTCGGCTGGGCACAATGCCGCGTTGGAACGTCCGGTGGGCGACTTCACGTTGACGGACCAAAACGGCGAGCCGTTTTCCACCACCGCGCTCAAGGGCGACGTGTGGATTGCCAGCTTTTTCTTTACGAGCTGTCCCGGCGCTTGTATCAAGCTGAATCAAGCCATCGAGTCGCTCGAGGAAGAGTTCGACACGGCCGCCTTGCAGTTCGTCAGCATTACGGTTCAGCCGCGGTACGACCGGCCGGAGATCCTTCGCGACTATGCCCGGCGGTTTGCCGTGGATCCCGCACGCTGGCATTTTCTGACCGGTCAGCCGGAGGAAATCCACCGCGTGGCACAAGACCAATTCCTTGTCTCCGCGGAGCCTGGAACGCATTCGAGTCGTTTGGTTCTGGTGGATCGCAGCGGCACGATTCGCGGCTATTATCTGAGCATCGACGATGCGGACATGGCGCGGCTGAAACTGCAATTGCACAAAATGCTCAAGGATCCCTCGTGAGCGATTCGCTGGCCCTTTTTGCCTGGGGCGTCAAACAATTGCCCACGGTCGACGCGGCGCTCAATGCCACGGCCACGGTGCTGTTGGTCGTGGGCCTGGTGCTCATTCGCCAGCATCGGGAACGGGCGCATAAGGTAACGATGCTGGCGGCGTTTGCCGTGTCGATCACGTTTCTGATTTGCTACTTGGTGTATCACGCCCAAGTGGGGAGCCGGCCGTTCGGCGGCAGCGGCGCGATTCGCGTCGTGTATTTCGTGATCCTCGTGTCGCATATCCTGCTAGCCATCACGGTGCCGTTCTTGGCCGTGGTCAGCATCTATTTCGGCTGGCGGGATCGCCGCATGTCACACCGCCGCGTGGTACACTGGGCCTACCCGATTTGGCTGTATGTTTCGATCACCGGCGTGATCATTTACGTGATGCTGTATCATCTCTATCCACCCGTCGCGGCGGAACATACAATGCCGGCAGCGGAAGCCGGTGCAGTGGAAGCTGCCACGGCACGAGCTGTCTCGGTTTGCCTATCCGCGGCGCCGTGTTTGGGCCTCGACGTGGCCTGGGATATAAACAACGGATCAGTCACTACGGATCGAGGCGGGGGCTTGACCTTCGCGATCTTGACAAGGCCGGAAGCATGAAAGACGACGCATCGATTCAAACGCTTGCCCGCTTCGCGATGATCGTGCTGCTCGTTGGCACGATTGCGGTGCTGCTACCCAACGTTGCCAAGGCCTGCCCCAACTGCCAGGAAGCGCTGGCTTCCAACTCCCAGGGTGGAGGTGATCTGGTCGACGGGTTCTTTTGGAGCATTTTGTTCATGATGTGCATGCCGTTCGCCATTCTGGGCACTTTTAGCGGCTATATGTATTACGAGGTTCGCAAAGCGCGGACGGCTCGCGAGATGGACGAGACGAATCCGCAACCGGGCAAAGATGCCGAATCGCGGTAGGCCGCATCTCGCGGCATTCTTCCATGGCGCGGTTCCCTCTTCCATGGCATTGTTCCCTGATGCCCGTTTTGCCCCACATGACCGCGAACGATTTGCTGATCCGGGCAAGCCATTCGCCCGGGTCACGCCTTACGTTTCACTTCGGTGCTCCCGCCGAAGTCGAGTCGAGGCGATCGGCCGTGTCCGGGGCATCCTTGGTTTGCCCGGGATCAAAAAGCTCGTCAAATGCCCGCCACAGACTGCGTGCGTAGCGAAAGAACCAAACAGGAAACAGAACGCAAAATACGGTAAGCGGCACGACCAACTGCTTGGGCGAGATATTCGCGCCAAGGTACAAGCCGAAGAAAATGACCGTGACGAGAAGTGAGGTTGCGAAATAGTTGAAATAGATCGAGCCGAGATAGAAACCGGGTTCGGGTAAATAGTTCAGCTTGCAGTACTCGCACCGGCTTCGCATGCGAAACCAACCGGTAAACAATTTTCCGCGTCCGCATGCCGGGCAGCGTAGCCGCAAACCACGGCCTAAGATGGTCCAAAATCGCATGTTCGGCGTCGGTTCATTTGTAAGAGGTCGGCTTGCACGTTCAGAGATGCCACAATTTCAAAGCGCATGGCAAAGCCGTGAAACCTCCGATGTTTTCCCGCCCGATGATCCGTACGGTTCCCGACGTGGAGAAAGGTCTTTTCCACGGGTCACCGTATCAGAGAACACTTTGAAAGGCGGACGAATAAAAAAACGGCGAGGATCGACGGATGCTAGCCCGGTCGGGTTTCTGCCATCCTCCGATACGGTTATCGTATCGCTGAGGGGGGCCGCCGCGACAGGGGGGGAGCGCAGACGAAAGTCGGGGCTACGAAGGCTTGATGGCGGTGATTTACGGTTAAACAACCGAGAAACGGCTTGGAACAACCGATGCGATTAGTGGGTCGGGTATTGCAACGGGCAGGGCTTTTTATCCCTCCTCTGGCGATTGTCCTTCAGTTGATCGAGGCGATCACGCTGCGAGACATGCTCGTCGCGCTGCTAGCGGCGGTGTCCGCCTTCTGGCTGGGTCGCATCATCGAGGGCTATTCGGCCAACTGAGCTGGATCGCGGCTAGAGATCGCAAGCCGTTGCTACAGGGCATGTTTTGTCGCCGGACATTCGCCGCTTACGCTAGCTTGCCGGGCTTTGTGCCTTAACATCTTGGCCGCCGACGCTTACTCTTCTTTTCCAAAATTCCCGTCTGCCGTATACTGCATTTAGTGTAAGTTGCGGCATTGCAATCTCTTAGCCCAATCGTTGTGGGCAGCTCGGTCCACCGTAAAAGGAACAGGGCGAAGCTCCCGTCACGCGACGCCGCGGACCTCGAACACGGGGTAACAGGATGCGTTTGCTCCGCGGATCGCGGCGTTTGGCGGTCGCCATTCTTTTCGTGGCTCTGATCAACGCCGCCGGAAGCTTTGCCGCCCGAGCGCAGTTCGGCGGCTTTGGCCTGCCCGAGCTGTCCAGTGCCGTGCTTGATCGGGCTGGCAGCGCCACGCGAACGCACCTGGAACAGTTAAAACAGTACATCGCCAACGAGCGGTGGGACGAGGCGATTGCGGTTCTGCGGCAAGTCAGCGACGCGGACAGTGAAAAGGTCATCGCCATCGCACCGCATCGCTCGGTGAGCGTTCGTCAGTTCTGTCAGCAGCGCCTGGCGGCACTTCCCAGCGAGGCGCTGGAGATCTATCGCCGTCAGACCGATTCCAAGGCACGGCGCTGGTACGAGCAAGGGGTGCAATCGCGAGACCGCCAGGCACTCGAACGAGTGGTCAACCGTTACTTTTGTAGCCGCTACGGTGACGAGGCGCTGCTTGCCCTGGGAGAGATCGCCCTGGAAGCAGGGCATTACGATGAAGCCCGCTTCCGCTGGCAACAGATGCTGCCGGCGGAGGCGGCAAGCGGCGATCCGGAACCACTGAATTATCCGGATACCGACCTTCCGAAAGCCGCGATTCGCGCGCGGCTGGTGCTGGTCTCCATCATGGAAGGTTCGTTGGCTCGCGCGCGAGAGGAATTAGCACGGCTTCGCGCCGACTTCGGCAAAGCGTCAGGGCGGCTTGCGGGGCGCGAGGCGAACTACGTCGAGACGCTGGACGACCTGCTCGCCGCCGCCGCGAAGTGGCCACCCCGGGTGGTGGGGCGGCAATGGCTGACTTTTGCCGGTTCGCCTCAGCGGAACCAACACGCACCGCGGGCAATCGACGTTGGCGCGCCGGCATGGACGGTCAAGCTTCCACCGGCTCCGCAATCCGACGCCAACACGGCGCGTCGTGCCGGG
>Ga0114931_10002201_pt1 | contig 24789 bp, 24 predicted proteins | sample 2SBtaG_FD_89579 | JGI IMG/M metagenome (GOLD analysis project Ga0114931, IMG submission 89579) | Deep subsurface microbial communities from Kolumbo volcano to uncover new lineages of life (NeLLi) - 2SBTROV14_V59a metaG | ecosystem: Environmental > Aquatic > Marine > Volcanic | place: Kolumbo... | reverse complement strand
ACGGCGACGACCTGATGCTCATGCTCGCCGACCCGAACCGCGGCCGAATACCGACCCGGGTTTCGTTTGGGGGCTGCGGATGACGGCGTTTCCAACTGGTTCATGCGGCTAGCCGATCACCGACGCGTTCCGGCGGGGGAGTTCTCCCGCGTGCCGGAGAGGCCGCCGCGCGAGGATGCCCGGCGGAGGAAGCGGAAGTGGCAGGCTTGGGGGGTCGGGGGCGGAGCCTTCCTCCTGAGTACGGCGATGCTGGGTCTGGCGTTAGCGGGCTACGCGCCCGATGGGGTGGGCGATGGGGTGGGCGATGCCACCTGCCTGATCTGGACGGTGGGGTTCCTTGCCGCGCTGGCTCTGTACCTGCCCGCCTCGGTCGTCCCCGCGGCCCCGAGGGCGGCCTCGGAGTTGCCGAGCGCCTTCCCGAGCGACCTGCGACACGCCTTCGCCGGCCCGCGCGCGGCGGCCGCCTCGGAGAGGTCGTCCGGGGCCGCGGGGGCGTCTTCCGCAACGCGCGCACCCGGTGAGGCGTCGCGTCACGCGGCGGTGCTTGCGCAGACGCGGGCTCGGCTCCGTGCCTTCGAGGAGGCGCTGGATGCGGCACGCGACGTGCTCCCGGACACCGCCCTCCGCGACCTGCGGGCGACCGCCCGCGAGCTCGGCGAGCAGGTCGGTGTGCTCGGTCGGCGCGTGGACGCCCTCGTCGCCGACCTCGCTCGGCTCGACGCGGGCGCCGAGGCCGCCGCGGTCGCGGAGATCGAGACGCGGCTGGAGGGGCTCCGAACGCCTCCGCCCGCCGGGGACGACGAGGTCAGTGGGGAGATCACCGAGCTGGAGCAGGCCCTCGCGGCGCATCGGGATCTGGTCGACCACGCAGAGCGCATCCGAGGGCGCCTGACCGTCCTCGTCGCCCGGCTCCTCGAGACCGGGGCGGCCGCGGAGCGAGCCCGGCTGGAGCTGACGAGCGAGCCCGAGCCGGCGCGGTCGGTCGATGGCCTTCTGTCGCGGCTGAAGCAGCAGACCGAGGACGCGCCGGAGGCACTCGCCGAGATCGACGCCGTGCCGCTGCCCCGGGAGCCCCTCGGCGCCGCCGACCGCCGCCGCCGGCCAGTCGAGGAGCGCTCCTAGGAAAGGCGGGTTCCCTTAGGCCTCCGTCCCTCGCTAGCGCCAGGCGCTCCATCGGCCCCCGATCCGCGCGGTGAACGCGTCGGCGTCCTCCGCCCAGATCCGGCCGCCCAGGGGCCAAGCCTCGCCCTGCAGGCGGGCGCGCTGCTCGTCGATCGCGGTCTCGACCCGGGCGCGGTCCAGCGGGTCGGGGCACAGGGCGGGCTCGGCGTGGAGCAGGGCGTCGAGGACCGCGTAGTCGTGGTCGATGCCGAGGCGGTCCGACAGGGCCTCGAGGGCGAGCACGAGCGGGTCGAGGGCCTCGGGCCACGCCTCTTCGAGGAGGGAGACGTGGTACCAGAGGTCCTTCACGCGCTTGCGCCAGGCGTGGAGGTTCTCCGAGGTGGGCTCGGCGAGGGCGGCGGCGAGGCGCCGGGCGCCCCTGCGGTAGGTGCGCCGGAGGCCCGGGGCGAGGGCCGCGAAGCCGTGGCGGGACAGGGGCCAGCGGTCGACGTCGTCCCGCATCGCGCGAAGGGGCGCCGCCAGGGCGGGGAGCACGCCGTCGGGGCCGGTCAGGCGGGCGCGGTGCTCGGCGTGGCGCGCCTCCAAAGCCGCGGTGAGGCGGTCGAGGGCGGTGCGGACCTCGCCCTGCCGTCCCTCGATCAGTGCCCGCACGCCCTCGATCACGATCTTGCTGTCCCGCGAATCGGACAGGGTGCGCGCGGCCTCGCGGTACCAGGCGTTGCGCTCGGACGCCGCCCGCTTGCCGAGATCGCCACGCAGCAGGCGGAGGAGCGCGCGCAGGCGCTTGAAGTGCTTGCGGACCTCGTGGACCGCCTCGTCGGGGTCGGGCCGGGCGAGATCCTGGAGCGCGCCGTCGATCTCCTCGCGAGCAACACGACGGGCGGCCTGGGCGATCCGCTCGCCGAGCGCGATGCGGTAGGTCATCGGGGGTCCCCTCGATGCGTGCGGCTCGTGTAACGCGCCTGGGTTGCTTAGGATTGTCCGTCCGTCCGTCCGGAGCACTCGTGGACGAGTTCCAGTACGTCACCGAGATCAAGCCCGAGGAACCGCCGCCTCCGCCGCGGCCCCTGCAGGAGATCGTGGGCGAGCGGACGGCCCTCGGGGCGCTGGGCGGGCTCGCCTTCCTCGGCTGGGAGACCGCGGTCACCGGGTGGCTCGGGATGCAGCCGGCCGCCGGGATGCGACCGATCACCACGGTGCTGATCTACGCGTTCACCGGGGCGTTGTTCGGGGGGGCCTCCGGCGCGCTGCGGCTCGGGGATGGCGGCTGGGCGCTGGTGACGATGTCCCTGGCGACGGCGTGGCTGCTCACCGGGCACGTCGCGCTGCTCACCTTCGCCGGCGGCTTGTGGCTCCTCGTGCCGATCCTCTTCGCCCTGGCGATCGTCCTCGGGTACTGGGCCGGCGCGCGCCGCCTGGAAGACCCGACCTCGGGCGCCATCGCCTGCGGGCTGTTCTTCGCCCTCGCCGCGCTGCTGCCCGTCGACGCGCACCTGCTCCTCACCCCCCTGTCGACCGAGGGGCTGCTGTGGAACGGCGGGGTCACCCTGGTCGCCGCCGCGGTGGTCGGACTCGTCAGCATGGTCCTGTCGGACGGGGTGATCGGCATGCCCTGGGTGCTCGGCGCGGGGACCCTCGTGGGGTGGCTCACCGCGGTGCCGGTGCTCCGGGTCGCGAGCGCCGCGTGGCCCCTGGCGAGCCGGACCGTCGGGCCCCCCATCGTGCTCGTGGTCGCCAGCGGTCTGCGCGCCGACCACCTCGGTACCTACGGCTACGACCGCCCGACCTCGCCGCACCTCGACGCGGCGGCGGCTCGCGGCCTCGTGTACGGCGATGCGACCACGGCGGCGACCTGGAGCCTGCCCGCGATGGCTTCGCTGTTGACCGGGCGGCTCCCGTCGCACCACGGGGCCGGGATCGGACGGCACGGCATCCGGCGTCCCCTCGACGAGTCGCCGCCCTACCTCCCCCAGATCCTCTCCGAGCGCGGCTACGCGACCGTCGGGATCACCACCCAGCGGTGGCTGACCGCGCCCTTCGGCCTCGCCCGGGGCTTCGACGCCTACGACGACCGCACCGGCCCGGCCTTCGTGCCCGCGGCGATCCACCCGTGGACGGTGATCCGCCTCGGCCGAGCTGGCCCGACCACCGCGACGCGCGCCAGGTGACCGACCGCGCGCTCTCCTTCGTGCACGCCCAGCACGGGGGGAGCTGGTTCCTGCTCGTGCACTACGCCGACCTGGTCTTTCGCCCGACCGCCACCCAGGCGGAGCTCGCGGCCCTCGGTCCGAGCCACGGGGCGCTGATCGACGGCTACGACGCCGGGGTGCGCCGTCTCGACACCCAGATCGGTCGCCTGCTCGCCGCGCTGCCCCCCGAGGCGCGGGTGGTGGTGACCTCCACCAACGGCATGGAGCTGGACGAGCGCCGGGGGCTCGACGCCCCCGATGGCACGGGCTGGGGCCACTCGCTGTACCAGGAGGTCGTGCACGTTCCCCTGTTCGTGGCGGGTCCGGGCCTGTTGCCCACCTGGGTGTCGCGTCCGGTCCCGCTGGTCGACGTCGCCCCGACCGTGGCGTGGTTCGGGGGCGCACAGGCGGAGGGCATGGACGGCCAGCTCCTGTGGGAGGTGCACCACGCCGAGGGGCAGCTCACGCCGCCCCAGCGGCCGATCGTGGTCGAGGCGGTGCGGTGGGGCCAGCCGGCGAAGGCCGCGCGCCTGGGCCGCTACAAGCTGGTGAAGACCGAGGACGGCAGCGAGCACCTGTACGACCTGCAGCTCGACCCGCAGGAGCGCACGCCGATCCTCCAGAAGACCCCGGATCTCCAGGCGATGACCCGCGAGCTCGAGGCGCTCCTGCCGCCCTTTTCGAAGTAGCTCACACCCAGTCGCGCGGGTTGCGCAGCACCTCGACCAGCGCCGCTTCGGGGCTGCCGGGCTCGGGCTGGGCGTCGTACTCCCAGCGCGCGGTCAGGGGCAGGCTCATGAGCACGCTCTCGATGCGGGCGTCCGTCTCGAGCCCGAAGACCGTGCCCCGGTCGTAGACGAGGTTGAACTCGACGTAGCGCCCGCGCCGGAGCTGCTGCCAGCGACGCTGGTCCTCGGTGAAGGGCATCGGGTTGCGGCGCTCCACCAGCGGCAGGTAGGCGGGGACGAAGGCCTCGGCGCAGGCGCGGACGAAGGCCAGCACCAGGTGCGGCTCGCGGTCGTTCAGGTCGTCGAAGAACAGGCCGCCCACGCCGCGCCGCTCCCCGCGGTGCCGGAGGAAGAAGTAGTCGTCGCACCAGGCCTTGAACCGGGGCCAGAAGGCGGCGTCGTGCGCGTCGCAGGCCGCCTTGTGGGTGGCGTGGAAGTGTCGCGCGTCCTCCTCGAACAGGTAGGCCGGCGTCAGGTCGGCGGCGCCGCCGAACCACCACGCGTCCTCCCCCAGGGCGAAGAAGCGGTAGTTGGCGTGGGCCGTGGGCGCCATCGGGTTGCGCGGGTGGAGCACCAGGCTCGTGCCGGTGGCGAAGAAGTTCCGCGCGCCGCCCTCGGGGAGGTCGTGTCGCGCCGACATCGCGCGCGCTGCCGGCTCGGACAGGGTGCCGTGGACCTCGCTGAAGTTGACCCCCGCCTTCTCGAAGACCCGTCCCTCCTGGATCACCCGGCCGCGCCCGCCGCCCCCGCCCGGCCGCTCCCAGGCCTCCTCGCGGAAGGGGGTGCCGTCCAGCTCCGCGACCGCCGCGCAGACGCCGTCCTGCACGGCGCGGAACAGCTCGGCGGCGCGGGAGGGGATGTCCTGGTGCATGGGCTGGATTCCCGGGGCACGGGTGGGGGAGGGCAGGTTATTCCGACGCCCCTGGAGGGAGCCCCATGAAGCGCTACGAGTACCTCGTCGTCCGCCAGGAGGACGGCCACGTGATCACCGCCAACGGCCACTGGCAGGGCGAGACCCCGCGCGACGAGCCCGGCGACTACGAGAGCTGCCCCGATCTCGTCAGCTATCTCGAGGAGGCCGGGGCCCAGGGCTGGGATCTCGTCGCCATCGACGCCGAGGAGGTCGGCTCCGCGGTGCTCTACTTCAAGCGCGAGCGGGGCTGAGATGCGCCTGGTCTACCCCGACCACGCCGAGGACCCGGGTGCCTGGGCGCATGATCTCGGCGTGTCGCGGGAGGCCTGCGAGCTGCTGCTCGACGCGGACTTCATCGACCTGCATTGCGACCTCGAGGTCCCGGTGCGCCTGCTCCGCTACGATCCGACCCGGCGCCACGCGCCCCGGAGCCGGCCGATCCCGTTCTTCGGCCACACCGACTACCCGCGCCTGCTCGAGGCGGGCTTCACGGGCGTCGTGTCCGACCTGGCGACCAACGTGTTCCGGCCGCGCAACCGCCTGCGGGTCACCCGGAAGAACCTCGAGCGGATGAAGCAGCGGATCGAGGCGTTTCCCGATCAGCTGGCGCTGGTGACCGACCGCGCCGGCTACGACCGCGCGCGCGCCGAGGGCAAGCTCGCCCTGTGGCTCGCGCTGCAGGGCGGCAACGCGATCTCCGAAGACCCGACCGTCCTGGAGGGCGAGATCGGGCGGCTGCTGCACCGGATCACCCTGGTGCACCTGACCTCGTCGGACCTCGGTGGCACGAACAGCCCGCTGGGCGCCGACCGCGGCCTATCCGCCGCCGGGCGGTCCTTCGTCGAGGCGTGCAACGCCGCGCGGGTGATCGTCGACCTGGCGCACATCGGCAAGCGCTCCTTCTGGGACGCGCTGGACGTGCACACCGACGCCCTGCCGCCCATCGTCAGCCACACCGGGGTCGAGGGCGTGTACCCGCACTGGCGCAACGTCGACGACGACCAGATCCGCGCCATCGCCGACCGGGGCGGGGTGATCGGGGTGATCTACCAGTCGAGCTTCCTGGAGCGCCGCCTGCTCCGCGGCCGGCGCGGGGCGATCCTCGACCACCTGCAGCACGTGATCGACCTCGCCGGCGAGGACTTCGCCGCCCTCGGCACGGACTACGACGGCCTCATCGTCCCGCCCGCCGACCTGCCCGACGTCACCCACCACCCCGTGCTCGTGCAGGACATGCTCGACCGCGGCTGGTCCGAGGAGCGGATCCGCAAGGTGCTGGGGCAGAACTACCTGCGCGTGGTGGCCACGATCCGCCCCTGATCCGCCCGCGGAGCTCGGCGATCCGAGGGTCATCGACCCCTTTCGAGCCTCCGGGTGATCACCGGTCCTCGGTGGGCTCGGGCTGCGGCGCCTCGGGCGGCGGGGCGGCGGCCTGCACGACGTCGGCCAGGGCCGGCGAGGTCGGCTCGGCGTCGGCGATGGCCCGCGCGATCAGCCCGTAGCGCTCGGAGTGCGGCTCGGCGGGCTCCCAGGCGTGCATCGCGTCGGCCAGCCCGTCGGGATCCTGCTGCACCCACAGTGCGAGCAGCCGGGGGCTGAACCCGAGGGTCCGCCGGAGCAGCAGGTCCACCCAGTCCCGCCGGAAGGGGACCGCATCGCGCCAGGCGGTCCACACGCGCCAGGCCCGCTCGGGGTGGTGGTCGAGGACGAGCGCGATCGCGGCGGACGGGTCGATGGTCTCGCTCGGGCCGGCCTGGTGGGCGAGGCGCGCGAGGGTGTTGCACGCGGCGCGACCTGGCGGGCCGGGCTGCGGGACGTTGGCCAGGGCTTCGCACCAGGCGGCTTCGGCGTCCAGCGCGCCGCTGATCGGGGCGCGCGCGACCGAGACCATCGCCGCGCGGCGTACGCCTCGCACCGGATCGACCGCCAGCCGCTTCAGGATCTTCCCGGCCTCGGCGTCGAGGTGGGAAGGGCGCAGGTCGCGCACGAGCACCGCCACCCGGCGTCGGGCCCCCTTGTCCTTGTCTTTCGCGAGGGCGGTGAGCAAGTCGTCGGGGATGGGGCAGGGGGCATCGGGCGGGAAGGGGCCGAGGCTCGCGACGTGGCACAGCGGCTGCATCCCCTCGACCATCGCGCGGCGCACGAGCTTGTCGGGGTGGGTGCGCAGCGCGTAGAGCGCGGTGAGCATGCCCGCGCTGGGCGGGTCGGGGACGTGGTCGCCGTCCCGGACGAACAGGTCGCGGATGTCGGCTTCGGTCACCACGTCGGGGGCGAGGCGGGCGAGCGCGTCGGCCCGTGCGCGGTCGGGTGGCAGCACCAGCGCGGTGCCCTGCTGGCCGGCCGCCAGGGTGGTGTCGCCGGTGAGCACCCAGTCCTCGCCGCCCGGGCCCCAGCGAAAGTGCACGGGCTCGGACCCGGCGGGGCACGACAGCCACGAGGGGCCGAGGGCGCACTGGCCGGCGGCGTCGTCGGCGGCGATCTGCTGGATCGTGCCGGCGTCGACGTGGATGGCGACGTGTAGGAGGACCGAGGAGGCGAGGGTGGCGGCGAGCAGGGGGAGCACGGGGCCAGCATAGCCTCGCGGAGGTGGAGTCGATGGTGTGGTCGGGCTCGATCTCGTTCCCGAGCGGGGTGGCGGCTCACCCTGGGCAGCGTGCGCGCTGGGCGACTCGTAGCCCCCGCGTTGACAACCTGTCACACCTCCCGGGAGCCGCGCCGCCGGATTGACACCTTGTCGATCCGGGTCGCGAGGAGGCCCTTTCCAGCGTGTGCTCAGGGTGGCGCGAATCTTGCAGCCTCGCGGGCGAGACCTGTGATCACGGGAGACTGCACGCGTTGAGGAGGTACCTGCCCTGGCTGCTGGGTATCGGGCTGACCGTCGCCGCCGCGGCGGGCGGCATCGGCACGAGTGTGGCCATGCGCCGTGCCCTCGCGCTGCCCGAAGGGGCCGACGTCCCCGAGGTCGCCGCCAGCGCCGACGACGCCTCCTCCGAGCCGTCTCCCTCGGCGCCCGCCCGCACCGCATCCAAGGCCACGCGGCCCACGCCCGGGCTCACCAAGCGGCAGTACGTCGACGACATCCTCGCCCGCAACATCTTCGATGCCGACGCCATCGGCAAGACCGCCACGGGCGACCTCGGTGACGGCGAGGCGGCGCTCACCGACCTCAACGTCCACCTGATCGGCACCATCGTCGCGGTCCCCGACCGGTACAGCAGCGCCCTGATCGCCGAGGAGGGCAAGGACGTCCCCAAGGCCTACGGGATCGGCGACAAGCTGTACGACGCCGAGGTGATCAAGATCGAGGAGGATCAGGTCCAGATCCGCCGCGGCAACGGCAACGTCGAGGTCATCGCCCTCGAGGACGACCAGGGCTCGAAGCACACCGTGACGCGCACCGCGAGCACCTCCTCCGACGAGGAGGGCATCGATCAGGTCGGCGACAACAAGTTCGTGCTCGACCGCAACCTGGTCGACAAGTACATGACCAACCTCGACGCGCTCGCCCGCATGGGTCGGGCGATCCCGCACCGCGGCGCGGACGGGCAGATCGACGGGTACCGGTTGAGCGGCATCCGACGCAACAGTCTCGGTCAGAAGATCGGAATCAAGAACGGCGACATCGTCCACGCCGTCAACGGGCACCCGCTGACGTCGATGCAAGGCGCGATGGCCGCCTACCAGGCCCTGCAGAGCGACTCCTCGTTCTCCTTCGAGGTCACGCGGCGCGGCCAGAGAATGAACCTGGAGTACGAGGTCCGTTGATGACCCGAACGCGAACGGCGCGCGCCGTGGCCTACCTGGTCCTGGCAGCCATCCTGGGAGTCGCCGTCTTGCCCGGCGCGGCCCGGGCGCAGGACCCCTCGGGGGACAACCCGCCCGGCACCGACGCAAGCCCGCAGATCCCGCCCTCCATCTCGGGGGCGAAGAAGATCAAGCTCAATGGCAACTACAAGATCCGCGATCTGGTCGAGTACTTCGCCCGGGTCCTGGACCACAACTACGTGCTGGAAGGCGGCGATCGGAGCCTCAACGAAGAGGTCTCGATCATCTCCAACCAGTCCGTCTCCCCGCGCGTGGCCGAGCAGGCCTTCGTCGCGGCCCTCGAGGTGTCCGGGTACACGATCGTCGACGTCAACGGGATGAAGGAGATCGTCAAGACGTCGGACGCCTCGCAGAATCCCGTCCTCGTGGGCAAGGGCGACAAGCTGCCCGCCTACGACTCCCGCTACGTCACCCAGATCATCCCCCTGGACAACATCCAGGTCTCGGAGGTCAACACCGTGGTGTCCTCGCTCGCTTCGGGCGACGCGAAGGTCATCGCCTACCAGCCGGCCAACACGCTCATCGTCACGGATACGGTTCCAAACCTCAGGAAGATCCAGGCGATCCTGGCGCAACTCGACGTGTCTGCGCCCAAGAGTCGCCTCGAGGTCATCCAACTACAGTATGCGCAGGCCTCCGATGTCGCGCAGCTGATCGAGCAACTCTACGGCGTTGGCCAGGAGTCCGACAATACGCCCGACACCCGTGCCAGCGTCCGAAGACGAAGCCGCCGCCGACCCATCCGACCCCAGCCCGACCAGACCGAGAGCGTGACCGCCGGCAAGGAGTCCAGCTACATCTCGAAGATCATGCCGGACGAGCGGACGAACAGCCTGATCGTCCTGGCGAACGACCAGGGCTTCAGGGCGATCCGAGCCCTGCTCGAGGACATCGACGTCGACGTGGACATGTCCAGCCGGTCGCAGATCCACGTGGTGTACCTCCAGAACGCCAAGGCGGAGGATGTCGCGGGCGTGCTCGCCAACCTCTCCGAGGGTGGCAGCCGCGGCAGCCGCACCAGCACCACCAACCGCCGCACTCCGGCGCGGCCCACCACGCCCACGCCCATCCGGCGTGGCACCAACGCCTCGTCGGCCGACAAAACCGACAACAACAGCGAGCAGGGCAACATCATCGCGGCCTTCGACTCGGGCATGCGGATCACCCACGACGAGAGCACCAACTCGCTGGTGATCATCGCCTCGCCCGAGGACTTCGCGGTGGTCAAGCAGGTCATCGACCAGCTCGACGTGCGCCGCAAGCAGGTCTTCGTCGACGCGGTGCTCCTCGAGATCGGCAGCAACGACACCACCGACCTCGGAATCGGCTACCATGGACCGCTGCAGACCGGCGGCAACGCGGTCGGCTTCTGGGGGGGCCAGCTCGGCGCCAGCTCCCTCGGACTCACCCAGGACCTGCTCACCGGTCTCGCCGTGGGTGTCTTCGGGCAGAGCATCGACGTGCCCTTCAGCTCGGGCAGCGGCACGAGCACCATCTCGGTGCCCGCCTTCGGCATCGTCCTGTCGGCGCTCACCAGCAACTCGCTCGTGAGCATCGTGAGCAACCCGAACCTGCTCACCCTGGACAACCAGGAAGCCAAGATCATCGTCGGCCGGCAGATCCCGTTCCCGACCTCGTCGGGCCTGAACAGCCTCGGGCAGCCGGTGATCAGCTACCAGCGCCAGGACGTCGCCACCGAGCTCGACATCACGCCGCGCATCAACTCGTCTGACGAGGTCACCCTCGACGTCACCGCGCAGGTCTCCGAGGTCGAGCAGGACAACCAGGGGCTCAACGTCAACCAGGCCGGGTTCATCACCTCGAAGCGCGAGATCGACACGAGCGCGCTCGTGCGGAACAACCAGACCATGGTGCTCGGCGGGCTCGTCGGGATGACCGACACCGAGGCCGAGACCAAGGTGCCGGTGCTCGGCGACCTGCCGCTGATCGGCGCGCTGTTCCGCGGCACCCACAAGGAGTCCCGGCGCACGAACCTGATGGTCTTCCTCACCCCGCACATCATCAGCAGCCCCGAGGACATGCTCGAGGTGCAGCGGATCAAGGAGGCCCAGCGCCAGGAGTTCATGCGCCGGTTCTACGGTCGCTCCCGCGAGCAGCAGATGAAGGAGATCCACGACCTCCTCAGCTACTCGATGAACGTGGTCGACAAGCCCACGATGTACCGGAGCAGCGCCACGAGCGGCGACGACATCGACATCGACGGCAAGCCGATGTCCGACGACACGCGCTCGGCCATCCAGAGCTCGCTCGGCGGCTATGACGCCAACCCGGGCAAGGGCGCGGGCACCCTGAAGGACGACGGGAGCACCCCGGACATCGCGATCCCCATCGACCAGGTCCCCGAAGACGCGACGGACGAGGACGCGAGCCAGCCGGCACCGGCGCCCGCTCCGGCGGACTCGACGGACGGGGGGCAGTAGGCATGGGTGTTCGCCGCGATCCCATCGACGTCACCCTGCGCCGGCACGGCCTCGGCGTGGAGGTGCTCGAGTCGGCGCGGCAGGTGGCCGACAAGCAGGACGTCTCCCTGCGCGAGGCGCTGACGCGCGTGAAGGGAGTGAATCCCCGCGCGCTTGCCCAGGCGCTCTCGGACCTGTCCGGGCTCCCGATCGTCCAGGACATCCCCGACGACTACCTCGACCCGCAGCTGGTGCGGCATCTGCCGCTCGCCCTGGCTCGCGAGCACGGCGTGCTCCCGATGTACGAGGCCGAGGGCCAGGTGGTGGTCGGGCTCGCCGATCTCTCGGCCCTGTCGGCCACCGACGACCTGCGCGTGCTCCTCGGCCAGCCGGTCCGCCCGGTGCTCGTGCCCCAGGACGTCTTGCAGGACGCGATCAACCGCGCCTACGACAAGGCGAGCCGCACGGTCACCGACGTGCTGGAAGCGGTCGAGGACTCGAGCGTCGGCGAGCAGGACGACCTCGTCCTCGACGATGCGGACCTCCTCGACGACCCGAACGAGGCGCCGATCATCCGCTTCGTGAACGCGCTGCTCACCCAGGCGATCAAGACGCGCGCCTCGGACATCCACATCGAGCCCTTCGAGAAGAGCCTCGTGGTGCGGTTCCGCATCGACGGCGTGCTCTACGAGGAGATCGAGCCCCCCTACAAGTTCAAGAACTCCATCGTCAGCCGCATCAAGATCATGGCGGGCTTGAACATCGCCGAGAAGCGACTGCCCCAGGACGGCCGCATCCGCCGCCGGATGGGCGGTCGCGAGATCGACCTGCGCGTCTCGACGGTGCCGGTGCGCCACGGCGAGCGCGTCGTGATGCGAATCCTCGAGAAGGGCGAGGTCTTCGATCTGGACCGGATCGGGATGGGCCAGGAGACGCTCGAGATCTTCCGCGAGCTGATCGCCAAGCCCCACGGGATCCTGCTGGTCAGCGGCCCCACCGGCTCGGGTAAGTCGACCACGCTCTACGCGGCGATCTCCGAGATCAACACGGCCGACAAGAACATCCTGACCATCGAGGACCCGGTCGAGTACGAGCTGAAGGGCATCGGGCAGGTACAGGTGAACCACAAGATCAACCTGAGCTTCGCCTCGGCGCTCCGCGCCTTCCTCCGGCAGGACCCGGACGTCATCCTCGTCGGCGAGATCCGCGACCAGGAGACGGCCGCGAACGCGGTGCAGGCGAGCCTCACCGGCCACCTCGTGTTCTCGACCATCCACACCAACGACGCCGCCGGCGCCTTCGCGCGCCTCATCGACATGGGCGTCGAGCCCTTCCTGGTCGCGAGCTCCCTGCTCGGCGTGCTCGCCCAGCGCCTCGTGCGCCGCCTGTGCCCGCACTGCAAGACGCCCTACACCCCGAGCGAGATGGAGCTCCACGACCTGATGCTCGATCGCGGCCGGATCCGCGGCCCGGTGTACAAGGCGGTGGGCTGCGACGAGTGCAACGGCCACGGTTATCTCGGGCGCGTGGGGATCTTCGAGTTCCTCCCGGCCTCCGATCCGATCAAGGATCGGATCATCGGCGGTGCGGACGCGGGCGCCATCAAGCGCGTGGCGGTGGAGCACGGGATGAAGACCCTTCGCGACGATGGCATCCGAGTGGCTCTCGAGGGCGTCACCACCTTCGACGAGGTCCTCCGGGTCACCCGCGAGGACGTCATCGAGGTGTAGGCATGCCGGTCTTCGAGTACAAGGGCTACGACGGAGCCGGGAAGGGCGTCGCGGGCATCATCGACGCGGACAACGCGAAGGTCGCGCGCGCCCGCCTGCGTCGCCAGGGCCTGTTCCCGACCGACGTGTCGGTGCAGACCAAGGGCAGCGCGGTCAAGGGCAAGGGCCTCAACGCCGAGATCGACCTCTCGAAGTACTTCCAGCGCATCAGCCGCGCCGACGTCGCCACCCTCACGAGCCAGCTCGCCACCCTGCTCGGGGCGCAGATCCCGATGGCCGAGGCGCTCACCGCGCTCGTCGACCAGACCGAGAAGACCAAGCTCAAGGTGGTGCTCTCCCAGGTCAAGGAGCGGGTGAACGAGGGGAGCACCCTCGCGGACGCCCTCAAGGAGCACCCGCGGGTGTTCGACGATCTCTCGGTGCACATGGTGCGCGCCGGAGAGCGCACGGGCGCGCTCGACAAGGTGCTCAAGCGCCTCGCCGCCTTCGCCGAGGGCCAGGTACAGCTCCAGGGCAAGGTCGTCGCGGCCATGGCCTACCCGATCCTGATGGGGGCCGTGGGAATGCTGATCCTGATGGGCCTGTTCTGGGGCGTCATCCCGCGGATCCGCTCGATGTTCGACGGGCTCGCGGGCGGGGAGAAGGCGTTGCCACTGATCACGCGCATCGTGTTCGCCTTCGGCGACTTCCTCACGAGCAGGTGGCTGCTGGTCGCGGTCGTGGTCATCGCCGCGGGGATCTTCGGCGTGTACCGCTGGGTGCACACCGAGAACGGCCGCGCGCGCTTCGATCGGTTCAAGCTGAACATGCCGATGTTCGGCAAGATCAACCGCCTGGTGTCGATCAGCCGCTTCTGCCGCACCCTGGCCACCCTGCTCGTCAGCGGCGTGCCGATCATCACCGCGCTCGGCATCGTCCGCGACGTGGTCGGCAACGTCGTGCTCGCCGAGGCGGTCGACAAGGCGAGCGACAACATCCAGGAGGGCCAGTCCATCGCGGGCCCCCTGCGTGCCTCGGGCGAGTTCCCCCCGCTCGTCACCCACATGATCGCCATCGGCGAGCGCACCGGCGACCTCGAGCCCATGCTCACCGCGGTCGCCGACGCCTACGAGGACCAGGTCGAGACCACGATGTCGGCGCTCACCTCGCTCCTCGGTCCGATCATGATCCTGTTTCTCGGCGGCACGGTGTTCCTGACCGCCCTCGGGCTCCTGCTGCCCATGATGAACATCTCTCAGCGTCTCTCGCAGATGTGACTGGAGGTCCCATGCTCACCCCCCTCGCTCCTCGCCGGCGCATCCGGCCTGGTCTCGCCCGCCGCGACGGGCGCGCCCTGGCCTCTCGCCGCGGCATGACCCTCGTGGAGATCATGGTGGTCATCGCCATCATCCTCACCCTGATGAGCGTGCTCGCCTACGGGATCATGTCCGTCTGGGAGAACAGCCGCGTCGAGACGACCAAGCTGCAGATGGGCCGCATCGTCGAGCGCCTGCAGATCTACACGGTCAAGAAGAAGAAGGTGCCGACCACCGCCGACGGCCTCGCCGCGGTCTACGAGGGCGAGAACGTCCCCAAGGACGCCTGGGGCAACGACTTCGTGTACGTCGCGCCCGGCCCGGACGGCGAGGACTACGACCTGATGTCCTACGGGCGCGACGGGGTGCAGGGCGGCACGGCCAACAACGCCGACATCCACCTCAAGGACATCCAGCAATGAGCCGCGGACCGGCTCGCCTCCACCTCGACGAGGCCGCTCGCGCCGCGGGCGTCCCGCTTCGCGCTGTGGCGCCGCGGTGGTCCGTGCGCTCGCTGCTGCTCGCCGCCGCCGCCGCGACCGCGCTGGCCGGCTGCCCCAAGCAGAAGGGCCCCGCCAACCCCGACGACCCGTCCGTGCGCGCGGTGAAGACACAGTTTGCGTACATCGAGACGCAGATCCGCGTGTACGCCACGAAGAACAAGCACGCGCCGACCACTTCGGAGGGGCTCGCGGTCCTCTTCGACGGGCAGATCCCCAAGGACCCGTGGGGGCACCCGGTGGTCTACCAGGTGCCGGGGCCGAGCGGCCTCGCCTTCGACCTCGTCAGCTATGGCGCCGACGGCCAGCCCGGCGGCAAGAAGGAAGACGCCGATCTGCGCTGGAGCGAGCTGAAGTGACGACGACGCGCCGGCCGAGCCTCGGAGGGCACCGCGCCCGGCGTGGATTCACCCTGCTCGAGGTGATGGTCGTCATCGCGATCCTCATCGCGGTGGTCGCGATCTCGATCCCGGCGCTCGACGCGATCTTCTCGCTGGACCAGCGCAGCGCGGCGCGCGACCTCGCGCTCACCTACGAGCGCCTGCACGACGAGGCGGTGCTGCGCAACGTCACCTTCCGCATCGCCTACCACCTCGACGAGAACTACTACGACGTCGAGGTCGGCGACCCGGACACCCTGATCTTCGACGATCCGCAGAAGCGGGAGGACGCCGAGAAGGCGCTGAAGGACAACCTGAAGAAGTACTCCAGCAAGGACCAGGCCCAGGCGGTCGACGACCAGAGCCACTTCCAGACGATCGCCACCTTCCACCGCAAGAAGGTGCAGCTCCCGGGCGACGCGGTCTTCGGCGGCGTGTACACGCCCGAGTACCAGGACATGGTGAAGCCCACCGGCGAGACCGATCCCGAGAAGATGGCGGTGGTCTACAGCTACCTGTTCGCCAACGGCTTCGCGGAGCCCACGGTGGTGCAGATCGCGGACACGAGGCACCCCGACGACGGGTTCACCATCGTCGTCGAGCCGCTCACCGGCAAGGTCGAGCTCCACACCGAGCTCCTCGACCAGCACGACGTGTTCCGTGACTTTCCCACCCAGGGGCCGTCGCTACCATGAGGGATCGTCGCCGCCGCTCCGGGTTCACTCTCCTCGAGGTCATGATCGCCCTCGGGCTGCTCGTCGTGAGCCTCGCGATCCTGCTCCAGACCATGAGCTCCGCAGCCGTCGCCACCCGCGAGGCGGAGTACATCGTCACCGCGACCCAGCTCGCGCAGGAGAAGCTCACCCAGGTGCGGCTGAAGATCGAGAAGGAGGGCGTGACCGACCGGCAGATCACGGAGTCGGGCGACTTCAAGGACTTCGGCGACGAGCAGATGGACCTCCAGTTCGGCGACGAGCTTCAGGACTACCACTACGAGTGGAGCATCTCGCAGATCGACATCGGGCTCGCCGGCGACATCGCCAGCCTCGCCGGCGACCTGCAGGGCCAGGGCCTCCTCCCGAGCGGGAGCGAGGGCGACCAGCAACAGGGCGACCAGAACCAACCCCAGCAGCTCCCGAGCCTCGCCTCCCTCGGCATCAGCAACCAGATGATCAGCCAGATGCTCGGGCGGTACATCCGCGAGGTGCGGGTGCGCGTGTGGTGGGGCGACGACTCGGACAAGGCCCACGACGACGGCGACGAGGTCGTTCTGACCACCCACGTCGCCGATACGGCCGGCAGCTTCATCAACATGGAGCAGCAAGGCGGGGGGGGGAGCCAGTGACCGCGCCTCGCGCCACGATCCGCCGCCGAAGCCGCGCCGGGCTCACCCTCCTCGAGGTGATGGTCGCCCTGTCGGTGATCGTCGTGATGATGATGATGGCGGTCCAGGCCATCGACAACGCGATCCAGCTCCGCGATCTGCTCGAGCAGCGCGATCAGACCACCCGGGCGGCTCGGGTCGCCCTGGGCACCATCCGCCGCGACGTGCAGGTCGCGTTCCTGACCACGCACCGCGAGGCGATCAACACCTTCCAGACCGTGTTCGTCGGCAAGGACGACAACCCGGACACGGTGTGGTTCGCCTCGCTGGCCCACCAGCGGCTGTACCGCGACTCCCGGGAGTCGGACGAGACCGAGATCACCCTGTGGGCCGAGCCCGCGCCGGGCCAGGGCCGGGGCTACGTGCTGTACCACCGCGAGGCGCCACGGATCGACGAGAAGCCCGACGAGGGCGGCACGATCCTCCCGCTCGCCCACGACGTGCGCTCCTTCGACCTGCGCTACCTCGACCCGCAGTCGGACGAGTGGAAGACCGACTGGGACACCCGGTCGGCGGACACCCCGAACCGCCTGCCCCGCTCGGTGCAGGTGGGGCTGGTGCTCATCGGCCAGGACCCGGAGGACAAGGACCGCACGGTCGACCTGCCCTACCTGACGACGATCATGTTGGAGTACGCCGAGCCCTACCAGCGCGGGCTGCCCCTCGGGGGGACGGCCGGCAACGGGGGCAACAACTTCGGTCAGCCCGGGGGCAACAACTTCGGTCAGCCCGGGTTCAACAACAACACCGCGACCGGGCGGCGGCCCCCCGTGGGCGGGCGGGGTGGCCGCGGCGCGCGGGGCACGGCCGCCTCCCGTGGGCCGCTCTCGCCGGGGATCCCACGATGAGCCGCCTGCGCTGGCTGTGGCGAGAGCTGATCCGTCCCCGGGGCGGGCAGCACCGGTTCTACCGGGTGGGACGCCGGTCCCGGGCGGGCGTCGCGCTGATGCTCGTGCTCTCGAGTCTGCTGTTCATGATGATCATCGTCACCGAGATCACCCACGGGGCGACGGTCCGCGTCCAGCTCGCCGCTCACCAGCGCGACGAGGCCGAGGCGGAGGCGCTCGCGCGCACGGGGCTCGGCATCTACCAGCTCGTCCTGATGGCGAGCAAGCAGCTCGGCCAGCAGTTCGGTGCGATGATGGCCCAGTACGGGCTGGGCAGCGACACCCTGTGGCAGATGGTCCCGTTCATCAACACGGGGATGATGCGGATGCTGCTCGTGTCGGGCGCCGACCTGCAGAAGCAGGACATGCAGCAGTACCAGGAGCAGGGGCTCACGGACGAGCAGCGCGCCAGGAGCATGGAGGAGTCCAAGACCTCCACCCAGCGCAACTTCCTCGACTTCGACGGCGACTTCTTCGCCCAGGTGCAGGACGAGGACAGCAAGCTCTACGTCGGCGACATCACCGCCACCTCCTACGCGCAGCTCCTGGAGAACGACCGCGCCATCCGCCTGTACGCGCTGATAAGCGGGCCGGACAACGACCAGTTCTTCTACGACCAGAACCTCGACCGCTGGCAGCTCATCGGCGACCTCGCGGACTGGACGGACGCCGACAACGAGCGCCTGTACCAGGGCGGGCGCGAGGACGCCCTCTACCAGTCGCTCCCCGACCCCTACCTGCCCAAGAACGCCGGCTTCGACAGCATGGAGGAGATCCGGCTGGTCAACGGGTGGAACCGGGACGACGTGTGGGAGCGCTTCAGCAAGGACATCACGATCTACGGTAGCGGCAAGGTCAACGTGAACACGGCCGACCGGAACACGCTGCTCGCGCTGATGCGCGCCTACGTCACCCCCACCACGCCCGACTTCGAGGATCAGCTCCTCGGGGAGATCGAGCTGTACCGCTCCATGGCGAGCTATCCGAGTGCGCAGGCCTTCACCCAGCACCTCGAGTCGCTGAGGGCCACCGTCGATCCACGGATGAACGCCGCGGTCACCAACCAGTCCAGCGTGTTCCACGTCACGTCCACCGGCCAGGTTCGCGACGCCGTCGTGACCATCGACGCCATCATCGACTTCTCCCAGTCCCGGCTGGGGAAGATCGTCAGCTTCAAGATCCGGTGAGAGGAGTTCCATGCCCCGCGTCGTAGCCTTGGACCTCGGAGCCCATGCGGTGAAGGTCTCCGTCTACCAGCAGTCCGGGCGTCGCTCGGAGTTGGAGGGCCACTTCGAGCACCCCGTGGCCCAGGACGGCGGCGGCTCGCCCGATCTGGAGGCGAGGCTGGAGGCGCTGGACGCGCTGCTGGCCGAGCACGCCGCCTGGACCAACCCGAGCAACGAGATCGCCCTGTCCTAGCCGGCGGAGTACGCGTCGGTCCGCCGCATCGACCTGCCCTTCGCCGACCGCGCCCAGGTCGAGAAGACGCTCCCGTACACCATCGAGGGCGAGGTGCCCTTCGACCTCGAGGACATGGTGCTCACCTGGCGGCCCCTGCCGGTCGAGGAGGGCACCCGCGCTTTCGTGGTGCTCGTCCGGGAGGAGCGCCTGCAGCGGTGGCTCTCGGAGCTGGCCCGTCGCGGCCTCGACCCGAAGCACGTCTACCTCGACGGCGAGGTGCTCGGGCGCTGGGCGCCGGGGGACGAGACGGTGGCCTTCGTGGACGTCGGCCACGAGCAGACCTCGGTGGCGGTGTGCTCCGCGGGCCGGGTGGTCGCCACCCGCTCGGTCGACGTCGGGGGGCGGGCTTTCACCCGCGCTATCCAGACCGCCCTCGACCTCTCCTGGGACGAGGCCGAGCGCCTGAAGCACGGCGGAGACGGCGACCAGGACGGCACCATCGGCAACCTCCCCGAGGCGGCACACCAGGCGGCGGACGCCGCTATGGCCCTGCTCCTCGCCGAGCTCCGCTCCACGCTGATCGCGGTGGAGGACTCCTTGGAGCTGGAGGTGTCCCGGGTGGTGCTCACCGGCGCGGGTGCGCGCCTGCAGCCCCTCGGCAGCTACCTCGCCGAGGATCTGGGCCTGCCGGTCGGCCGCCTCGCCGACGAGACCGGCGCGGGCGTGCGGCCCGGGTTCGCGATCAGCTACGGCCTCGCGCTCCTCGCGGTGCGCGGTGCCCCGAAGGACCGCGTCCTCGACCTGCGCATCGGCGACCTCGCCTACCGCGGTGGGGTGAACGTGCTGCGCGCGGTGATGGTCTACGGCACGGCGGCGATGGCCTTCTTCCTGTTCGCCACCGTGGTGATGTTCGTGGTGCAGTACCGCAGCCTCGCCACCGAGCAGACGCACATCGAGGCGCGGATCCGCAAGGTGGTCACCGACTCCTTCCCCGACGTGCCGGCGAGCTCGATCAAGGACAGCACCGCCGCGATGGCGATCATGTCCGAGAAGACCCAGGACGTCACCGCTCGGGCCGACGTGCTCGGCGAGGCGACCCGGGTGCCGCCCACCATCGACGAGCTGCGGGCGCTCACCAAGGCGTTCCCGCCGCCCAACCAGGTGCGGGTCGAGGTGTCCGATCTCACGATCACCCCGGCGACGATCAGCTTCAGCGCCGAGACCGACAGCTACGCCTCGGCGGCGGCGGTCGAGGAGTCGCTGCAGAAGACCCCGCGGTTCAGCAAGGCCGCGAAGAGCGGCGATCGGAAGATCCGGGACCGGGTCACCTTCGACGTGAGCATCCCGCTCGGCGACGGCAAGGGCGCGGACGACAGCCAGACGGGCGACGACGGGGAGGCGGGCTGATGGCCGACGTGAACACCGGTGGCGGGCTGTCGGGGGCCGTCCAGGCCCAGCTCGACTCGCTCTCGCCGCGCGATCGCAAGCTGCTCGCGGGGCTGATCGCCTTCCTGGGCCTCCTCTTCGTGGGCTTCGTAGCGCTCACCCTGCGCGGGCGCCTCGAGGACAAGGCGTCGCGTGTGGTCACCGCCAAGCAGTCACTGGAGGCGATGCAGGAGCTGCAGCAGGAGTACGTGGTCGACTCCAAGCGGGTCGACCAGGCCACCGAGCGGCTCGAGGAGTTCGGGGACAAGCCGCTGTCGGCCTACGTCGAGGAGACGGCTCGCCGGGTCGACGCCTCGGACGAGCTCTCGGTCAGCAAGCAGCAGTCCGAGAACCAGAGCGGCTTCGAGCAGACCAGGTACAAGGTCGACCTGCGGCGGGTCCCGCTCGACGCGGCGCTCCAGGTCATCTACGACCTCGAGACCTCGGGCTACCCGCTCGAGGTGGACTCCGCGGAGCTGCGGAGCATCCACGTGAAGGATCAGACCATGGTGCGCGTCACCCTGGAGATCACGGCCTACTCGCTGGCAGAGGGGGGATGATGCGACGGCTCGCCTGGGTGCTCGGGGGCATTGCCTGGACAGCGCTCGTGTTCTACGTCGCCTTCCGGGTGACCTTCCCCTCGGACGCGCTCGCCGATCGCCTCCGCTATCAGGTGGATCAGGGGACCCACGGGCAGATGGCGCTGGACATCGGCTCGCTCTCGCCGTGGTGGGTCGGGCTCAAGGCCCGCAACGTCTCGCTCGTCTCCCAGGGCGGCGCCAAGCCCGAGAAGCTCCTCTCGGTGGACGTCGCGCGGGTTCGGGTCTCGCCGTTCTCGCTGATGTCCGACCCGCACGGCGTGGCCCACCTGCAGTTCGGTGACGGAACCCTGTCGGTGGACACCACGGTCGCCTCCCACGGGCGCACCTACACCCCGACCCGCCTGAAGGCGGAGGCGAGCGGGTTTCCGATCAACGCGATCCCGCCCATCGAGGGCACCCAGGTCAAGGGCAGGGGCACCATGGACCTCGACACGTCGATCCGTGCGCCCGAGGGCCTGTCCAAGGCCGAGGGGACGGTGCGCCTGGCCGGGCACGACGTGGTGATCGAGGATCTGAGCGGGATCGGCGCGATGCTCGCCAGCTCCAACGTCCTGCCGCTCGCCTTCGACGACCTCGACCTGCGCGTGGAGCTGACCCAGGGCAAGGGGCGCGTGGTCACCGGCAAGGTGGCCTCGAGCCTCGCCAGCGTCGATCTCGGGGGCGACATCACCCTGGACGACGTGATCCAGCGCTCGCGGCTGCACCTCACCCTGGTGCTCACCCTCGGGGACGCCGCGGCGCCCTTCGCCGGGTTCCTCTCCAGCGCGAAGTGGAGCGACGAGAAGTACCATTATCTGCTGCGCGGCACCCTGATGCGGCCCCGGATCGAGCCCGACCGCGAGCGTGTCCGCCGGCGACCGATCCCCCCCGGCGTGGGCGTGAACCGCACCCCGCCGGCGGGCCCCACCGTGTCCTCGCGGCCCCCCGCGCCCGAGACCATGGACGCGATCCGCGCGGCCCGGGAGCGCCGCATGGAGTCGTCGCCGACCCCGCCCACGACCGAGCGCGGCGCGCGCCAGATGCCGGTGCTCCGCGAGCGCCCGAGCCCGCCCGACGGCCAGGACGCCGGCGACGAGGGCTACCCGGACGACCAGGGCTACGACAGCCCGCCGCCTGACGACGGCGAGCCGGTGGACGCGGCGCCCCACGACGGCGGCCCCGACGCCGGCGGCCCGGCGCTGGACGACCCGAACGCGCGCCCCGAGGGCGACTACTGAAGCACGCCGAGGTCGACCACCGAGGCGCGGAAGAAGTACCAGTGGTCGCCGCCGTCGGAGACCACCGACCCGGCATACCAGCACGCACCGGTCTGTTCGAGCGTCTCGTCGACGGTGCCGGACTTCCCGAGGATGTCGAAGCGGCTCGCGTAGTAGGCGTCGTCGGGGTGGACGTCGACGATCTTCACGCGGTGCCCCTTGGGGATGGACTCGTTGGTCGCGACGCCCTCGGGGCACGTGGGCTGGGCGGCCGCGGTGGAAGTGCCGGGCGCCTTGGCCTGGGCGAGCACGCGCACCGCAGCCTTGTAGAAGTACGAGTACTCGCCGTCGTCCGCGGTGAAGCCGCCGCCGAACCAACAGCTGTTGCCGTTGTTGTGCAGGTCGCCGGCCACCAGGCCCTCCGTCCCCTCGAGCTGCTTGCGGACGTCCCAGTAGGCGTCGTCGGGGTGGACCGCGAGCACCTGCACGCGGCTGCCCTCGGCCAGGCTCTGGCCGGTGAACGCACCTTCGGGGCACACCGGCTCGGTGCCGCCGGGGGTCGTCTGGGGCGCGGTGGAGCTGACGGGGGGCTCGCCGGAGAGCAGCTCGAAGGTGACCTGGTAGAAGGTGTACTTCTGGCCGTCGTCACAGCGGACGTGGCCATCGAACCAGGTCGCCGTCTGGGGGCGCATCGGGCCCGGGCCCACCTGGCACACGACGTCGGAGAGCTGGGCCCGGTGGGCGTACCAGGCGTCCAGCGGGCCGACGTCGAACAGGCGGACCCAGGTTCCCTCGGGGATCGGCGTACGGGGGGGCGCGCCGGCGTGGGCCACCGGGATCACCAGGGTGGCCGCGGCCAGGACGACGGCGATCAGACGCGGCATGAACGCTCCGGACAGGGGGTCTTCATGGTAGACCGGACGGGCCCGCACGGGGAGGTTGGATGCGTGCGCTCCGAGGCATGACCCTGGCGGCGATGTTGTCGCTCGCGGGGTGCGCGGCCCATCGCGCCTACAAGGACGCGGTGGCGCTGCAGGCCACGGGCGACGTGGTCGCGGCCGCCCAGCGATACCTCGGCGCGCTCGACCGGCGTCCCGGCTACCTCGACGCCCAGGTCGGGCTGCGCGGGGTCGCCCAGCAGGCCTGGGACGCGCGGTACGCGGAGGCCGCGAAGGCCGAGCAGGCGATGGACTTCGAGACCGCGCGCACGCGCTACATGGCGCTCGCCCGGTACGAGGCGCACCTGAAGCGCTTCGGGGTCGGCTTCAGCCCGAAGGTGAACACCCAGCAGAAGATCGACGCGATGTCCCACGGGGCGGCGCAGCGGGCCTACACCCTCGGCGTGCAGTCCCACCGACAGGGCCGGTTCGCCGAGGCGATCGCGCTCTTCCGGGCAGCGCTGAAGTTCGTCCCGCACCTCGAGGACACCGAGCAGCGCATCGCGCGGACCTGGTTCGACTGGGGCGCGGCCGATGAGGGCGCGGGGCGGTGGCGTGACGCGGTCGCGCACTACGATCGGGCCGGTACCGCCGGGCTCGCCGACGGGACGGTACGGGCCGCGGAGATCCTCGCGGCCCTCGGGCGCTACCACCTCGACCGTCATGCCTGCCGCCAGGCGGCCACCGACCTCCAGAGCGCGGCGGACCGGGTGGCGGGGAGCGTCGACGCCGACCTCGCCCACGCGCGGGCCTGCGCCGAGGTGCGCGTGGCCGTGGCGCTGGGCGCCGATCCGCACCGGGACTACCGCCGTGACCGGCACGCCCACGAGGGGCAGCCGCGCCTCGAGGAGGTGCTCACCGAGCGCCTGCCCCAGGTCGCCGGGCCCTTCGTGACCATGGTGAGCCCGATGGCGCTCCAGGGCCCGCTGCGCCTTCCCAACGGCCGGCTCGTGGTGGACCGGGTCGTGTACGGCACCTTGCCGAGCGACGAGGTCCGCCGGCCCGAGCCGGACAGCCGGGAGGTGCGCGCCGAGGCGCAGGGGCAGCAGGACTGCGTGGACGACTCCGGCGCGCAGACCACGTGCACCGTGGACGTGGACGTCGTCTACGACCTCGTGCATCGCACCGCCGACACCTACCTCTCGGCGAACCTCCAGGTCATGCAGGTGCGGGACGGCGTCGTCCTCGGCACCCACGCCTTCGACGGGAGCGCCCACGCCGAGGTGTGGTGGGCAGAGGACCTCCGCGACGCCGGGACGGGCAAGCCCCTGGCCGCGGCCTACGAGTCGGTGAGCCTGCCCCAGGACCTCCAGGACCTCGTCGACACCCCCCACGACCTGCCTCCGAGCTCGATCCTCGTGCAGCAGGCCGCGGATGCACTCGCCGCTCGGGCGGTGCCCTGGGCCGCGTCGCTGCTGCTGCCGCCCGAGGACGACACCGATCCGACCACGCTGCAGGTCAGGGAGTTCCCGACCGTGATGCACCGGCCCCGCTGACCGGCTGCGGCCTCAGCGGTGGGGCCGCGAAGGCGCGGTCGAGCGCGGCGCCCTTGTGCTCCGTCTCCCACCACTCGGCGGTCGGGTCGGAGTCGGCGACGATCCCGCCGCCCACGTGGTAGCGGAGGGCGTCGCCGGTGGCGACGGCGGTGCGGATCGCGACCGACAGCGTCGCATCGCCCCCGTCCGCGACGTAGCCGATGGCACCGCAGTAGACGCCGCGGGGGGCGGCCTCCAGCTCCGCGATCCGGCGGCAGGCGCGCACCTTGGGGGCACCAGTGACCGAACCCGCCGGGAAGGCGGCGGCGAGCGCATCCCAGGCGTCCCGCCCCGGCTCCAGGGTGGCCACCACCTCCGT
>Ga0114931_10002200_pt1 | contig 24799 bp, 21 predicted proteins | sample 2SBtaG_FD_89579 | JGI IMG/M metagenome (GOLD analysis project Ga0114931, IMG submission 89579) | Deep subsurface microbial communities from Kolumbo volcano to uncover new lineages of life (NeLLi) - 2SBTROV14_V59a metaG | ecosystem: Environmental > Aquatic > Marine > Volcanic | place: Kolumbo... | reverse complement strand
GACGGCGTAATCGGATAGATCGCGATCACCTCGTTGACACGGTGCGCTACCGAGGCAACCGCCTCATTGCCGTCCATCGCCTTCATCGTCTACTTCCCTTCACCATCGCGGCGCTGCATCGCCCAACCATGTTCCGACCCTACCGCCAACCGCGCGCGCCGGCCACCGGTTCAAAAGAATCCGGCCACCTGAACGGGAAGAGCCCACAGCGACGCCAGTGCCAACGTTCGTCCAGCTCCCCATCGACAGAGCGCCGGCGCCTCACAAGCGCAACGGATGAGGAGCCGCGAGACGACGCGCCTCCGCCTCTGTGAGCGCGCGCACCGCTGTCGTCCGGTCGAACCAGATGTACTCGTCGAACTGGTCCGGCAGGACGGCCTGGAAGTAGTGGCTGGCCATCTCGGTTTCCGGGCGATAGATGACGCCAATCGCCCGCTCCAGGCGGGGCACGGCAAGCTCGAAGCGGATCGCCTCGCGAACCGGCGCGCGCAGGTGCAGCAGGAACGCTTCAACCTCGGATCGGTGACAGAGGTGCTCGTAGCTATCGACGTGCGACGGTCGCACCCGCTTGTTCCGCATGGGACCATCCCAATCGGACGCCGCCGCGACCGTCCCGCGATCGGTTCCAAATCCGACGAGAAACGCTCGATCGCCGTACGCATCACGACACAACTGACCAATGTTGAGCTCGCCGCGCGCCCCCATCTCGGTGGCAGCGGCGTTACCGACGTGCGAGTTGTGTTCCCAGACCACCCCCTTCGATTCGGCGCCGTGGAAGGCGAGCAGGGCCTGCAGGGTCTCGAACATGTGACGGTCGCGCAGGTTCCACGATTGGCGCGAGCCGTAGTACATCACGCGGTAGTACTTTTCAGCGTCGGCGACCAGTTGCGCGTTGCGCGCAGCGTCAAAAAAACGGGGGGGACCGTATTTCTCGCCGATGACGTGTTCGTAGTCGAGACGGCGCTGAAGCAACTCGCGAAGCATCCGCACGGCATCCCGCTCGCACCCCCGAAAGGCACCGCTGACGACCGCCCGTCCGTATGTGGCGGGGTCCGCCTCCCAAGGGGTCAGGCAACCGTAGCGCTGGCGCGCGGTCGCGGCCAGATCGGGATCGACATCGTCGAGGTAGGTGAGCACCGCCGCGATCGAAGTATAGAGGCTGTACAGGTCGAGGCCGTAGAATCCCACCTGCTTCGGATTGTCCGCGTCAGCGTCGCACTGCCGCAACCATTCCACGAAGGTTTTCACTTCGTGGTTGCGCCACATCCACGTGGGAAAACGCGTGAACGCGCTGCGATCCAACGGCGGCGTCCGCAACCGGCGCACCCAGTGATTGATTTCGGCTGCATCGGGCCAGTCGGCTTCCACGGCGACGAAATCGAAACCCTTCTTTTCGATCAACTCGCGCGTGATTCGCGCCCGCATTCGGTAGAACTCCGACGTGCCGTGCGTCGCCTCGCCGAGCAACACCACCCGCGCATCGCCGATCCGGTCGATCAACCCGCCGAGCTCTGCCGTCTCGATTTCCCGGATCGGTTCGGCGGTCTCGCGGATGAGCTCGGAGATCAATTCGGGCCTGGTCGCCGAGCGTGTCGGCGGCCGCGTCGTCACTTCGTCGCTGTCGCCCCACCCCTCACTGCCAACCAGAGGGACGAAGCGAACCGAGCCCAGGTCTTGCCGGTGGTATTCGTCGCGGTCCGCGCGCATGATCCGCAGCAACCTCTGCTCGCGGGGCGTCGGGCCGACGGGAATCACCAACCGGCCCCCCACGCGCAGTTGTTCGAGCAGGGACTTGGGCGGATCCGGCCCGCCGGCGGCGACGACGATACCGTCGAAGGGAGCGTGGGCAGGCCAACCCAAGGTGCCATCTCCGTGGAGAATCTCGACGTTGTCGTAACCCAGCTCACGACAGCGTCGCGTCGCGAGCTCTGCCAGCTCGGCGTGGCGCTCGACCGAGTAAACCCGCGCCGCGATACGACTCAACACCGCCGCCGCGTAACCGGATCCCGTGCCAATTTCGAGAATCCGGTCCGACTCGCGCACCTCGAGGGCCGCCGCCATCAGAGCGACGATGTAGGGTTGCGAGATCGTCTGACCCACTTCGATGGGCAGCGGCGCGTCCTGGTAGGCAAACTCCTGTAACTCCTCGCCGACAAACGCCTCGCGCGGAACCTGGCGCATCGCATCGAGCACCGCGCCATCGCGAATGCCGCGCGACGCCACTTGAGACTCCACCATTCGATGCCGTTCGGATCGCCTATCCAACATTGCTTCCCCCCGCTGAGGCTCGTTCCTGTCTGGGGCTCACAAGCCGTTCCACTGACCAACCACCGGTCCCACACCAAGCTCGCAACTGCGCAGAGCCGACGAGCACTGAACCCGACAGATCCACTCCGCGATCTTCCCTGCCTGGCTGTACATGCGAGCATTGTGCCAGAGCAGTGCGGATCCGGCTTCGTTCCTGGCGACAGTACCTATCCGCGATCGTTCACCCGAGATCACCGTCGAATCTCAGGTATGGGAATGTACAAATAAGGAGCCGATGATCCAGCGGGCCGATCATCCCCAGACCGATCATCCGACCGCGCCAGCGCGCGCCGCGGCGAATCAGGTCGTATCGTCGCCGGCTTCGGCCGTGGCCGGCAGAATCAGCCGCACCGTAGTTCCGCGATCGAGCTCGCTCTCGATCGCCATCTGCCCGCCGTGCGCCTGGACTACATGCTTGACGATCGCCAATCCCAGTCCCGTGCCACCCAGCTCGCGCGAACGCGCCTTGTCCACCCTGTAGAAGCGCTCCGCCAACCGCGGCAGATCCTCGCTCGGCACGCCAACGCCGGTATCCGAAACCGCGATCTCGACGAACAGCGGCGGTTCCGCCCCGATTGCGGCCTCCGGAGCCGGCGCGGTCGTCGCCGACACGGTCACCCGACCGCCGTCCGGCGTGTACTTGATGGCGTTCTCGACCAGGTTCAGCAGCGCCTGTTCCAATCGGTCCGGATCCGCCTCGATCGTCGGAGTATCCACGCTCACCGCGTTCTCCAGCGCAACGCCACCGCTCGCGGCCTTGCCGCGCAGGATCTCGAAAGTCGCCTCGGTCACCGCATCCACGCGCACCGGCACTCGGCGCAACTCGGTCCGGCCGAGCTCCAGATCGGACAAGCTGAGAAGATCGTCGACGAGACGCTCGAGCCGCTTCGTGTGACGCTCGATGATACCCAGGAAACGCTGCGCCTTGTCGGGGTCGTCCATCGCCCCGGTCATCAGTATCTCGGTGTAGCCTCCGATCGCCGCCAGTGGAGTGCGCAGCTCGTGCGACACATTGGCGACGAAGTCGCGGCGCATCCTCTCCAGCCGCCGAAAAGCGGAGATGTCGTGAAGCACCAGGATATACGCCCGCTCGCCCTTGCCGGGACCACTCATGCTCGTCGCTGTGACTTGCAAGCTCGTCTCCAGCGCACGGTCGAGTTGAATCTCCTGCACCAGGGGCTGATCGAGTTCCGGCTCCTCCTCGACCAGGCGCACCAGCGCCAACAAGTCGGGCTGGCGAGTGAGCTCGATCAACGGACGACCCACTTCCTCGGCGCCCGCTGGAAAGTCCAGCAACTGGCCCGCCCGTGGGTTCGTCAGCAGAACCTCGCCGCGGCCATCGAGCACCAGGACACCTTCGGCCATGCCTTCGAGAACTGCAGCGAGGCGGTCACGCTCGACGCGCGCCAGAGATATCTGTTCTCGGCCACCGTAGATCGCGCGTTCGATCGCGCTCTGCAGATCGCCCCATACACCTGGTAGCCGCGCCACAGGGGGCTGCTCAGCGGCGGCGAGAGCATCGAGAGCCCTTCGCAAAACGCGCATGCGGCTATGGGTCGAGAGCCCGACGCCAGCCAGCCCCGCCATCGCCAACGCCGCGGCCAGCGCCCACCAACCACTATCCAGCAACGTCACGCCCATCTCGAAATCGCGGCTATTCGAGGGCCTCGGGGTTCAACTTGTACCCCACACCGCGCACGGTACGGATGATCTCCGGATGCGCGGCATCGCGCTCCAGGAGGAGCCTCAGCCGCCGCACGTGGACGTCCACGGTACGAGGCTCGACGTAGGTGTCACTGTCCCACACCAGGTCGAGGATCGTCAGCCGATCGAACACCCGGTTCGGATGGCGCACCAAGAACTTCAACAGCTCGAACTCACGCAAGCTGATCTCGAGCCGCTCGCCGCCGAGCCACACTTCATGACTGTCGAAGTCGATGCGCAACCGCCCGCGCTCAAAGCCGTCCTGGGCACGTTCGACTGCACTCGACTCGGCACGCCTCAACACCGCACGCACCCGCGCTACCAGCTCGCGCGGGCTGAACGGCTTGGTGACATAGTCATCGGCGCCAAATTCCAAACCGAGGACCCGGTCCACCTCGGCCGCCTTGGCTGTCAGGATCACGATCGGAACCCTGGCCGATTCCGGGCTTTGGCACAGCTTCTTGCAAACCTCGAGCCCGTCCGCATTGGGCAGCATCAGATCCAGGAGCACCAACGACGGCCGTTCGTCGGCCACCAGCCGAGGCACCGATTGTCCGTCATCGGTCTCGACCACCTCGAAGCCCTCGCGCTCGAGGTTGTAGCGAACGAGCTCCCGGATGTCCGGCTCGTCCTCGACGACAAGGATCTTGCGCTTGGTTTCCGTCATACCGACGGAGGCGGCTCATCGAGGTGGCGGATGCTCTGCCCCTTGACCATGAAGACCACCATCTCGGCGATATTGGTAGCATGGTCGCCGACCCGTTCGAGGTACTTGGCGACGAAGATCAGTCGCAGTGCCCGCGTGATGGCAGCCGGATCCTCCATGACGTACGACATCAGCTCGCGAAAGACCTGCTCGAGCATCGCATCGACCGCATCGTCGGCGTGGCACACACGCAAGGCAAGATCGACATCTTCATTGACGAAAGCGTTGAGACAGTCTCGCAGCATCTCCTGCGCCATGACCGCCATGCGCGGCAGATCGATGAGCGGCTTCAACAGCGGTTCTTGATTGAGCTCGAGGGTGCGCTCGCAGATGTTCTGCGCCAGGTCCCCCGCGCGTTCGAGATCGGCGTTGATCTTGAGCACCGTCGTGATCAGCCGGAGATCCCGCGCAATCGGTTGATGCAAGGCGAGAAGACGCAGGCACGCCTCGTCAATCTCCACATCCAAGCGGTTGACCTTGTGGTCCCCCTGGATGATCGCCTTCGCGGCTTCACTATCGCGTTCCACCATGGCGCGCATCGCGTCAGCAATCTGTTTTTCGACCACACCTCCCATTTCGAGGATGCGACGGCGCAAGTCAGCGAGCTCTTCTTCGTAGTGTCGATCGATATGGCGTCGCGCTCGCATGGAACTTCCTCCTATCAACCGAAGCGCCCGGTAATGTAGTCTTCGGTCTGGCGCTTCTGCGGTGCGGTGAAAATTTCCTGCGTCGCGCCTGTCTCGACCAACTCACCGAGGTACAGGAACGACGTAAAATCCGAAACCCGCGCCGCCTGTTGCATGTTATGAGTAACGATGACGATCGAATAGCGATCCTTCAGTTGGTGGATCAGATCCTCGATCTTAGCGGTCGCCACCGGATCGAGCGCCGAGCACGGCTCGTCGAGCAGCAAGACGTCGGGCTCGATCGCGATCGCACGGGCGATGCACAGGCGCTGTTGTTGCCCGCCCGACAGACCCAGCGCGCTGTCCTGCAAGCGATCTTTGATCTCGCCCCACAGCGCCGATCGGCGCAGGCTCTTCTCGACGATGTCGTCGAGATCGGACTTGCGTTTAACGCCATGAATTCTACAGCCGTAGGCGACGTTGTCGTAAATGGACTTCGGGAATGGATTCGATTTTTGGAACACCATCCCGACCCGCTTGCGCAGCAGGTTCACATCGACTTCCGGGTCGTAAACGCTCGCCCCCTCGAAGAAGATGTCCCCCTCGACCTTCACCTCGTCGATGAGATCGTTCAGTCGATTGAAACAACGCAACAACGTCGACTTCCCGCAACCACTGGGACCGATGAACGCGGTGACTCTCTTCTCCGGTATCTCCATCGAGATACGGCTCAACGCGCGGCTGGCACCGTACCAGAGAGAAAGATCGGCAACCCGGAAGATCGTGCGTTCGGCAGTCGACGCCGCCGAGTCCGCCGGTGCCGCGCTCACCACCGGCGCGCTCGCTACGCGCGCATCGGCTACAGCAAGTACATCGACGATCGGTTGTCTAGCCCCCATCCAAGTCATGTAGCGATCATTCTTCGGCCCATCAAACGGCGCTGCCGGAGTACTTCTGCCGCACCCGGTTCCGCACCACGATCGCCACCAGATTCATGAGGATGACCACACCCACCAGGAGAAGGGCCGTAGCAAATACCAACGGCTGCGCGGCCTCGACGTTCGGGCTCTGAAACCCCACGTCGTAGATGTGAAATCCGAGGTGCATGAACTTCCGTTCCAGGTGCACGTACGGGAAATGCCCATCTACAGGTAGCGTCGGCGCCAGCTTGACCATTCCCACGATCATCAACGGCGCAACCTCGCCAGCCGCGCGTGCCATCGCCAGGATCATCCCGGTGAGAATTCCGGGTCCGGCCGCCGGAACGACGACCCGCCACGTCGTCTCGAACTTGGTAGCACCGAGGGCCCGCGAGCCCTCGCGGACGATCCTCGGGACCGCCGCCAGCCCCTCTTCGGCGGCAACGATCACCACCGGGACGGTCAGCAGCGCCAACGTCAGGCTGGCCCAGAGGATCCCGCCGGTGCCGTAGGTCGGAATCGGCAACGCCTCCGGGTAGAACACCTGATCGATCGTGCCGCCGATCAGGTAGACGAAGAAGCCGAGACCGAACACCCCGAAAACGATCGACGGCACGCCGGCGAGATTGTTGACCGCGATCCGAACCAGCCGCACCATCGGCCCTTCGCGAGCGTACTCGCGCAAGTACAGGGCCGCCAGAACTCCGAACGGCGCAACCGCAAAGGACATGAGGAAGACCATCATCACAGTACCAAAGATCGCCGGAAAGACGCCGCCCTCGGTGTTGGACTCGCGCGGATCTGCAGAGACGAACTCCCAGATCCGACTGAGGTAGAGACGGACGGATGCGAGCCACCCCATGGCGTTGGGCCGAATCGCGCGGACGATTTGCGAGACCCGGATATCCACGCGACGACCGTCGACCGCACGCATGACCAGGACCTCGGCACCGATCTCGTCGCGTAGCTCGAAAAGGCGCGAAGTAAGCCGCTCGTACCGCTCTTCGAACGCATGCTTGCGGCTTTCGATCTCGTCTCGCCGACGCCGCAATTCGTCTTGCGGCAGCCCGTCGAGCTCCAACCGGCGCGCCGCGAGTCGCAGGCGCTCGATCGCGAGGTTGACGTCGCCGATGTCGCCGTCCTCGAGCTCGCGCACCGCCCGGCGCCCCGCCACGGCTCGCGCGTGTAGTTCTGGAAACGCCGCCCAGACATCCCTCGCGCCCGCGGCCAGGACGTCCTCGCCGCGCCTCAACTCGACCATGGTTCCGTAGAAATTTCCCCACTCCAGTCGCTCGAGGACCACCGCGTCTGTGGGAAGGTCGGATTCGACAATGTCGCGCTCGTCGATCCAGCGAAAGTCCAAACCATAGAGATCGCGGTTGCCGATCTTGACCCGCACCCGGCTGCCAGGACTTCGCGCCGGATGTCCGCTTGCGGAACCGGCATCCGGGATCTCTTCGCGACTGTGGATCTCGCCGAGCACCGAGCTGCCGTCGGCGAGACGCAGGTGCACCAACTCCTTCTGCCAGAAGTAGGCAAATCCGTGGCTGGCGATCAGAACCAGCACACCGATCGCCAACAATAGATTGAGCGCCAGCGCACCGCCGCACAGCCAGGTAAACGACAGGCCTGCGAGGTCCGAGTATTTTCTCCGCGAGATTGGCACGACAGCCCTACAGACGCCCGTAGCGCTGCCGCAAGCGCTGGCGGACGAGTTCCGCCGCAGTATTCACGGCGAAGGTCACGACGAAGAGCAGCAGCGCGGCGAGAAAAAGAACACGATACAGAGTACCAAATTGCGGTGCCTCGGGGATCTCGACGGCGATGTTGGCCGACAAGGTGCGGAAGCCGTTGAAGGGATTCCAATCTTGAATCGGCGTGTTCCCGGTTGCCATCAAGACGATCATCGTCTCACCGACGGCCCTGCCGAAACCGATCATGATCGCCGAAAAGATCCCCGGACTGGCGGTCGGCAAGACGACCCGCGTCACCGTCTGCCAGCGGTTGGCGCCCAACGCCAGCGATCCGGACACGAGCTCACGCGGTACATTCGAGAACGCGTCTTCCGAAACCGCGAAGATGATCGGGATCACAGCAACGCCCATCGCCAGACCGACGACGACGGCATTGCGCTGATCGTAGGGCAGACCCGTCGTCTGCATCAACCAGGTCTGAAAACTGCCGCCGAACGCCAGGGCTTCGAAAGAATGGCTCGCCGCTACGCAAGCCCAAGCACCGAGCGCGAGAACACCGACGAAGAGCACCACCTCGCTACCGGTCGGGAACACTCCGCGCAGACGGCGCGGCACGGACTCCCAGACGAACCCGGCGGCGATGATCACCACCGGGAACATGGCGAACATCAGAATCAACGCGGGGAACAACCGCTCGAGACGCGGCGCGAGCCAGAGACCGGCGAGGAACCCGAGCACCACGCTCGGCAGCGCCGCCATGATCTCCACCGTCGGCTTGATCACGCGCTTCAGCCTCGGGTGCATGAACTGCGACACATACATCGCCCCCAGCACGCCGAGGGGAATGGCGATCAACAGAGAGTAAAAGGTCCCCTTCAACGTACCTACGAGGAGTGGGGTCAAACTGTACTTGGGCTCGAAGTCGTCGGTGGCGCCGCTCGACTGCCATACCTGCTCGGGCCGGTCGTACCCTTCGTACCAAACCGGCATGAACAACGACGCCAAGCTGACATCCGGGTGTCGGTTGCGAACGTCGACGATGCTCAACCGGTCCCCTGACAACAGGAGAACTCCGTCGGCGCGGGGCGTTAAGGCTATCCCGCCCGCACCGGCACCCGGCAGCGCCCCCTCCCACAACCTGCGGTGCGAGGTCGAGTAGAACAACCCGACTCGGCCGGCCGCGGTTTCGGCGAGAAAGCCCTTGTCTCTCTGCGACGGTACGATGCGCAAAATCGCTCCGTCGAGGGGTTCGAAATCCCGAATCCGCGTCAATTGCGGCGCCGTCCCCGCTCGTGAAACCACGAACCACACGCTCAGGGAGCCATCGGCCTGGCCGACCACCAAAGAGCGTCCGCCCAGCAGCATCGTCAACGCCGTCACCGGCGATGAACCGGCCGATACGACTCGGGGTTCGCCAGCAGCACCGAGCCCCGAATCGATATCCCACCACAAGAGGGATCCGGCACCCACCGCACCGAACAAATTGCGCTGCTCCTCGTCCATCACCAGCTGGGTCAACCCGACTGGCGACGGTGTCTCGAATCGCTCGTCCGATTCAACCACCTCGCCGGTGAATTCGTTCTCCTCACGCAACCCACGCACCATCGCCAGTCGGCCATCGGCCCGTTCGGCCACGACGGTGTAGCCACTACCGTCCGGCGATGTCCCGAGCGCGAACACGGACAAAGGTTTCTGCTGGGGGTCGACGGTAACAACACGAGCCGCATCGACGACGGGCTCGACGACGCGTTGTTGGCCAACGAAGCGGACGCGCCAATCGACCGCGGCGAAGGCGACACGGCCGTCGGCTGTCGATCCCGCGACGAACTCGCCCGATCGCCCGACAGACACCGCCACCAGGGGGCGCGCCGGACGGTCCACGGCCAACTCGGGATCTGGTGCCGGATCGGGCACGATCGATTGCTCGACGACGGTTCGCTGGTCGCGCAAGCGCAACACTCGGACGACCCCGTCACTGCCGAGGCCGGCCACGTGCGTGCGGTAGGGATCGGTCATCAACGACCCCGCCCTCACACCGGCAAAGGGCACGCTGCCCTTGACCTCGACCCTGGCCCCGTACAGAAGCGGCACCATCTCGGCCACCAAAAAAACCAGGATCGCAAGGATGCTGCCGATGATTCCGACCCCGCCCGCCGTCACCGCATACGCGGCGAGGCGATCGACCAGGGCGCGGCGCCGTGCCCACATGCGGTCGAGGACAGTCGATGCCGCGAAAGGCGACGACGAGCGCCTACCCCACCACGAGGAGAATCGTGCCTTCATTCCGATGCTCTGGCGCGGCGCGGCCGGTGCGACACACCCCTAGCGGCCCGTTGAAAAACAGAATAGGCGCTGCAAATGGTCTGTGGACGCCATTTTGAGGTCACCGTTCCGGCTTTGGGCTGTGTTGCCGAATCCTCAACAGTAGCAACAACTTTGCCTCCATCCTTCGCCAGGGCTTCGGATGGCATGCCGGATCCGCGCCACGCCAGAACGCCAAAACCCTCATTTTCGCCTGCGCACCTGTTTTTCAACGGCATGTACCACAAAACCTCATTTCAGTTTGGCCCGCTCCTTGTCCGCGATCGCCGCGGAAATCGGCAGGTAGCCGTCCTTGACCACGACCTCTTGACCTGCGCGACTGAGAACATAGGTGACGAACTCACGAACCAACGGATCCAGATCCCGGTTCGGCACCTTGTTGATGTAAAGGTAGAGAAAGCGGGCCAGGGGATACTTCCCAGACAGCACATCTGCCGGGTCGGTGTCGATATACGCGTCCCCTTCCTTCGCGGCCAGCTTCAGCGTCTTCACGCCCGAGGTCCTGTAGCCGATCCCGCTGTAGCCGATCCCGTACAGGTCCTCGGCGACACCCTGGACGACCGATGCGGAACCGGGCTGCTCTTTCACCGTGTCCCTGTAGTCCCCCTTACACAGAGCGTGCTGTTTGAAGTAACCGTAGGTACCAGATGCCGAATTTCGTCCGTAAATGCTGATCGGTTTGGTCGCCCAGGTACCGGCTAGGCCGACGTCTCCCCAGACCCTGAGATCCTTGCCCAGTCCGCAGCGCCCAGTCTTCGAGAAGATCGCATCGATTTGCACCAGGGTCAGCTGGTCGAGCGGGTTGTCCTTGTTGATGTATACCGCGAGCGCATCCACGGCGACTCGGATCTGCGTAGGAGGGTAACCGAACTTCTTTTCGAACTCCTCGATCTCGCTGGTCTTCATCGCCCGACTCATCGGACCGATCTGGGCAGTCGCGGAGATCAAGGCGGGCGGTGCGGTCGACGACCCCTTGCCCTCGATCTGGCTGCGGACGTTGGGGTAGGCCTTCTGGAAGCCCTCTGCCCACAGCGTCATGACGTTGTTCAGAGTGTCCGAGCCGACGCTGTTCAAGTTGCCCGAAACACCACTGGCGCTTTTGTAGAGGGGGAGCTCCGCGTCAACCTCGACCGGCGCCGCGAACATCACACTGGGGAGCAGCACCGCCAGCGCGGTCAGCCGTATTAGTGAGCGAATTTGCGTCATTGTCATGATCGTGTCCATTCCTTTTCTCATTCCCACAGTCTCGGCGACCGAGACGCCGCCACGACGTGAACCGTTACAGGGCAATCTGGAAGCGGGTCTGGAAGACATTGGTGTCGCCGACGCCGTTCAGGTGCGAGTACACATAGTTGAACATCAGCCGCATGTTGGGGTTCAGGTACCAATTCAATCCCGCAGTACTATTGGTCATCGTTCCACCATGCAGACCGGCGTCATTGAAATCGAGATGCGACACCCGTGCCGCAACCTGCCACGCACCCCAGCCACCTTCGTCGCCGAGAAAGTTGCGCTTGGGCTTGACCCGCACGAACTTTCCGGCCGACTTCTTGTACGGCCGGTGCTCGCCGGTGAGGAAGTAGCTAACCTCGCCGTAGGCACCCCACAGCGACGGATCGTTGGTCGTCGGTGACTGAAACCAACCTCGGACGTACTCGGCCTGGGCCGAGAACGGACCGATCACCACCGCAATCTCGGGTCGGACGAGGTCAGCGGCGCCAGCCGAGAAACCACCGGTATCGAGTAGGGCCGGCGCCAGGTGCGACTCCGGGCGCTGCTTGAACCGCACCTCTCGGTCGATGAAGCCGTGGCCGTAACCGACGCCGAGATGAACCAGCGTCTCTCCTCCGTCCTGGTAAACTGGCAATCCGGTCAGTCGCGCCGAAAGGTTGTAGTCGTCGCCCGACCCAAATCCGTCACCGAAATTATCCGCCACCCGGAAGGCGCCGATACCGAAGCCGACGCGCTCGTCGAGATACAACTGGTGCACCGCGACGCCGATGTTTCGTCCTTCGTCGAGGGACGTCGCTACCGATCGTTCCATGAAAGTGAGATCGTTACTGCTCGTCATCTGTTCCAGCGAAAACGGCTGTTTCTGATGGCCCAGTATCACCGTCTGAAGGTACGGAAGATCTTTTGCCGCGAGGTAAAGGTCCTTGATCTCCACCTCGCCACCGGCAAAGTCGTACTGCATCTTGAACTTGAAATGTTTGTACAATTGCCCCGAGAGATAGAGCCGGGTGCGGCGGATCTCGACTCCCGACTGCGTCGAGTCCACGCCGAGGAAGTCCGCCACAGGGCGATCGAGGGCGACGGCGGCGAAATCGCTCTGGATACGCCCGCCAATCTTGAGCTTGAACGCCTTGTCACCCGACTCGAAATGCAATCCGTCCTTCCAGTGGACGCGAAAGTCGCGGTCCGCCACGGAGACAGGCTCCGGTGCTACTTTCGGCAGCGCTTTCTTTTCCGCCGCCGCCCTCTGCTTCAGCTCCAGGTAGCGCTCCTGGGAAATGTCCCCCTTGTCGCGCAGTAGCTGAAGGACCTCATTCATAACATCGTCATCTGTCGCCAGTGCCTGCGAAGCCGCAACCGACACCAACACGCACGCCAATACGGTAACGACGCACCGTAATCTCATCGAACCTCCCCAAATCGGAGTCATGGCCGGGACGGTAGCCACCGATTATTACCGGGGTGTTACAGCGGCGTGAACTATCATCGCTCAGACTCCGTTCGCCCGATTGCGACTGTCGTCCTTCACGAGCTGGGATATTGAGACCTTCAGAATCCCAGAATTGAGAATCGCACTGCCGATACTCCGTAAATCTCGTACTGGTCGCGCCACTGGCTCCCGACTTGCACTGCACAGCACACACATGCACATGCCAGCCGAACGAGGAATGGAGAAACCCGCGCGCCCGGGGCGTCCGGACTCGGGTTCTTTCGAACGGGCCCCTTTTATCGTTTTCTGGGAGACCACTCGCGCTTGCGACTTGGTCTGTCGGCATTGTCGCGCCGACGCCGTGCCGAATCGCGACCCACGGGATCTAGACAGCGACGAGGCGTTTCGTCTGCTCGACGACATCGGAGAAATGGGCGCCCCCGTGGTGGTGCTCACCGGGGGGGATCCCGCCAAGCGAACGGACCTCATCGAGATCGTGCGTCATGGCGCGTCGATCGGCCTGCCCATGGCGCTCACCCCGAGCGCGACGCCCCTGATGACTCGGGATCTGCTCCTGCGTCTTCGCGACGCCGGCCTGGCGCGAATCGCCTTGAGCCTGGACGGCGCGTCTGCCGAATCGCACGACCGGTTCCGCGGAGTCCCGGGCTCGTACGATCGGACCTTCGACATCCTTGCGGCCGCGCGTGAAATCGGCCTGACGACGCAGATCAACACCACGGTAACCACCTCCAACCATTCCCAGGTCGAGGATATCGCGGCACAGATCGGTCGCCTCGACATCGAGCTCTGGAGCGTGTTCTTCGTCGTCCCGACCGGCCGGGCGCGGGGCACCGATCTGCTCCCCGCCGATGTCGCCGAGAGTATCCTCGAGCGTCTCGCGGCGATCGGCGAGACCAGCGATTTCGACCTGAAGACGACCGAGGCCCCCCATTTCCGGCGCGTTCTGCTCGAGCGCAAGGTTCCGATCGGTGACGTGCGCGGTGTCGCGGACGGTATCGGCCGAGCGCCGCGCGGTGTCAACGACGGTCGCGGCATCGTCTTCGTCTCGCACCTCGGCGAGATCTTCCCAAGCGGCTTCATGCCCATCCATTGCGGCAATGTTCGCCGGGATAGCCTCGCGAGCGTTTACCGCAAACACCCGCTGTTCCGCTCGCTGCGCGATCCCGACGTGCTCCTCGGCAAGTGCGGAATCTGCGAATTCCGCAGAATCTGCGGCGGATCGCGCGCGCGCGCCTACGCCACCACCGGCGACCCGCTCGGCGAGGAGCCGAGCTGCGCCTATCTCCCCGGAAAATGGACCCCGTGAGCTCCGGGCGGGTGGCGAGGCGAGTGGCTATCCTGGGCGCCGGGGCGGCCGGGCTGGCGGCGGCGCACACCCTGCGCAGGGAAGCGCCCGAGACGGAGTTCGACGTGCTCGAAGGGCTGGATCGAGTCGGCGGTTTGGTCGAGACCGAGCGCACCCGTGAGGGCTTCCTCATCGAGCACGGCCCGGACTCGCTGGTGACCCACGACATGGCCGGAGTCGACATGGCCTGCAATGTCGGACTCGCCGACCGCTTCGTAACGGAGACCTCGGTACCGCAGCGTGCCTACCTGGCGAGCGGCACCGAGCTACTACCACTACCTCCGGGCTTGCTGGCGATGTCGCCGCGAACGACGCTGGGCTTGCTCGCTTCGCCCCGCCTGACTCCCCGCGGCAAGGCCCGCGTGCTCCTCGAGCCCTTCGTTCCGCGGCGCCGCGAACCGGGCGACGAGAGTGTCGCCGAGTTTTTTAGTCGACGATTCGGAAGCGAGCTGGCCGAGAAGCTGGTCGATCCGCTGCTGAGCGGAATCTACGCAACGCCGACCGCGGACCTATCGATGCATTCGGCGTTGCCGCGGCTCACCGCGCTCGAGAAACGCAGCGGCAGTGTCGCACTGGGAGTCACGCTGGCGCGCATGAAACGACGCAGCCGATTGCCCGGCGTGGTCAGCCTGCGATCGGGCATGGGCGAGCTGACCGATGCCCTTGCCGACAGCGTGCGCGACCGGATCCGGCTAAGCGCAGAAGTCCGTTCCGTGTCGCGCGGGCCCCACAGCACACTGCGACTGGAAATGGCATCTGGCGAAACTCGCGAGGTCGACGCCATGACCGTGGCCATACCGGCATGGTCGGCCGCGCGCATCCTCAGGCCGCTCGACCGGGAGCTCGCCAACTCGCTCGAGCAGATCGAATACGCTCCCCACTTTTCCATGTCGATGGCGTGGCCGGCGGCGCAGGTGCCTCATCCGATGGAGGGGACGGGCTTTCTCGTCGCCAATGACCAGCACCGATTCATCACCGCATGCACTTGGTCGAGTCGGAAGTGGCCGAGCTGCGCCCCCGAAGGTTGGGTACTCATGCGCGTATTCGGCGGTGATGCTACAGTAGCCGCGGAAGAGGCGGCTGCGCGAGTTCGCAGCGATCTCAGAGACCTCATGGGCATCGAGAAGTAACCCGCGCTGGTTCGCATTCGTCGCCACCAGCGACTCATGCCGCGTCGCCGCGTCGGCCATCTCGGCCTCGTCGCGCGGATCGAGAAGCGCGCGGCGCAAGTCGGTCGCATCACCCTCGCCGGAAACTGTCTCGGCACGATCGGAATCCCGGCATGCATCGCCGGCGGCGTCTCGGCAGCGCGGCGGTTGCGAGGCGACAGTCCATAGAAGGGGCTCCATGACGACAACCGCAAGGAAGAAGCATCCACAGAAACACCCCTTGGTGATCCAACCCCGCCGCGAGTACACGGTCGACGTCGGCGACGGGCGTCAGGTCGGGATCGCCGAGTTCGGCCCGGCCGAGGGACGGCCCATCCTCTGGTTTCACGGGACCCCCGGCGCGCGGCGGCAGGTGCCGCCAAACGCCCGGACCTATGCCGAACAGAACGGCCTGCGCATTCTCGGTGTCGAACGACCCGGAGTCGGTTGGTCGACGCCGCATCTGTACGATTCGTTCGTCGGCTGGGCCCGCGACGTGGAGCAGATCGCCGACGATCTCGACCTCGAACACTTCGGATTGATCGGTTTGTCGGGCGGCGGGCCGTACGTGCTCGCCTGTGCCCACGAGCTACCGCAGCGCGTGGTGGCCGGCGCGGTCCTCGGCGGCGTCGCGCCGACGCGCGGCCGGGACGCCGCGGCCGGAGGGCTGATCCGGCTCGTCATGCCTCTCGGCGGGGTCATCGCCAGCTTGCGTCAGCCGCTTGGGGCGGCCCTGTCCGGTCTGGTCCGTGCCCTGAATCCGATCTCGGATCAGGTGTTCGATCTCGCCCTTGGTGCGTTTCCGGAGGGGGATCGACGGGTTCTCGAACGCGCGGACATGCGCGAGATGTTCGTCGACGACCTGGTACGCGGCAGCAACGAGGCCGGATTGCACTCGGTGATTTCCGATTTCGTGCTGTTCACCAGGCCCTGGGGATTCTCCCTGCGAGACATCGACGTGCCGGTGGATTTCTGGCAGGGCGACGCGGATCCCCTGGTGCCGTTCTCGCACGGCGCGCATCAGTCCGCCCTGGTGCCGGCGTCGTCGCTCACCCTGCGGCCGGGCGAAGGTCACCTGGGCGGCCTCGAGGGAGCCGAAGAGGCCATCGAGGCGATCCTCAGCCACTGGCCGCGCGGACGGCGGAAGACACCGCGCAAGCGGTCGCCGCGCAAGCAGTCACCGCGACGCCGCGCGGGTGCGTGACGCGACCTGCCGTAGCCACCTCTGAGATCCTTCACCTACCGCAACGCAGCGACACTCCGCCGGCCACCCCGCGCCGAGCCGCCCGCGCACCGCCCGCGCAGCACCAACGTATCGCGCTCAGTCCGCCGCCAGCTCCGGGTTGAGCTCGAGGAACTGCTGTTCCCAGTAATACCCCTCGAGCAAATCCGGCCGCGTGTGTCCGAGAAGAAATAGGGCCGCGTACAGTGCCTCCACTGAGGCGAGCCCCTCTGCCGGATCCTCGAATCGTTTGCTGACGCGCGGGTAGGCCGTGCGCAGCGGCGGCAGGCGGCGGCGCGGCGGGTCTCCCGCGACCAGGCGCAGCAACTTTGGCAGGCGGCGCCACGAGCTGTCGACGATCAGCAGGCCGTGCCCGGCGTCGTCCGGACCGAACAATTCGCCGTCGGGGTGCAACAAGATTCGGCCGCTGGCATCGACCGGGTCCATCCGCGGAAACTCGACGAAGCGAAGCTCCGGATGACCACGAAGCGGCGTCAGTGAGCACTTCTGCAGCGATTCGCGACGATCGCGAAAGACGAGGACGAGGGGATCCATGAGCGGGCGTTTCATGAGACTCCAGTATCGCATTCGTCGGCTACAGTCCGTTGAAAAAGAGGCGCGCAGGCGAACATGAGGATTTTGGCGTTCTGGCGTGGCACGGATCCGGCATGCCATCCGAAGCCCTGGCGAAGGCCGGCATGCCATCCGAAGCCCTGGCGAAGGCCGGCATGCCACCCGAAGCCCTGGCGAAGGCCGGCATGCCATCCGAAGCCCTGGCGAAGGATGGAGGCAAAGTTGTTACTTTTGTTGAGGATTCCGCAACGCAGCCCAAAGCCGGATCGGCGGTCCCAGAATTGCGTCAAAAGACCATTTTCAGCGCGTGTCCTGTTTTTCAACGGGCTAAGCGCATCCCGGGATAACCCGGAGGACGACGCGGGGGAAGAAGCGGGGGAAGAAGCGAACGACAACACAGACGAGGAGCTCGCTCAGAGACTGGACGACACCAACGAACAATCCTACAACGGCACGACCCCTGTCGTCAGCCGGCACGGGCGAAGAGGAGAAGGAATGTCCGCAGCGGCCCAACCGACTACATCACCGATGCTCCCGTTGACCATGATGGGCGCCCCCGGATCGCCGTACACGCGCAAGATGCGCTCGCTGCTGCGGTACCGTCACATCCCCTATCGGATGATCTTCCAGGGCTCGCCGGAGCACCGCGCCCTGCCCGCTCCAAAGGTACCGCTATTGCCCACTTTCTATCTGCCCGACGCCCGCGGCGCGATCGTTCCCGTCACCGACTCCACACCTTTGATCCGGCGTTTCGAGCGGGAGTTTTCGGGGCGCAGCGTCATTGCGCCCGATCCCGTCGTCGCCGTGATCGACGCTCTGCTCGAAGACTTCGGCGACGAGTGGCTGACCAAGCCGATGTTCCACTACCGCTGGGCCTACCGCGCCGACATCGACAAAGCCGCCGCAATTCTTCCGTTGTGGAACCGAATCGATATCAGCGACGAGCAACTCGCTCCCTTCAGCAAGATGATCGCCGAGCGCCAGACCTCTCGCCTCGGCGTGGTCGGCTCGAACGAAGTGACGGCGCCGGTCATCGAAGAGAGCTACCGCCGCATCCTCCGCTTGCTCGATGCTCACCTGCAGACAAAACCCTTTCTTCTCGGCAGTCGTCCGTCTTCGTGCGACTTCGCGATCTACGGGCAACTGACGGCGCTGGTTCTCTTCGACCCGACTCCGGCGGCGATCTGCCTGCAGGAGGCGCCGCGCATCCACGCGTGGGTCGAGCAAATGGAGGACCTGAGCGGCATCGAGCCCGACGAGGGCGACTGGATGGGCCGCGAGCAGATCTCCGACACGGTCGTTGCGCTGCTCGGCGAGGTTGGCCGCGTCTACGCCCCCTACTTGCTCGCCAACGCCGCCGCCGTAGCGGCCGGAGCCGACCGACTCGAAACCACCATCGACGGTGCCCGCTGGCAACAGAAGCCGTTCCCCTACCAGGCCAAGTGCCTGCGCTGGCTGCGCGAGGCACGGGCCGCCCTCAGCGACCGCGACCGGAGCGACCTCGCCGCGATCCTCGCCCCAACCGGCTGCAATATCTTGTTCGAGTGAGTCGACATCGGCCCGCCGCGCGACGGGGCGCGGGCGGCGCTCCAGGGAGAATTCCGGAATGAAGCGATTCGAAGCCAAGTCCGTGCTGATTACCGGTGCCGCGTCCGGCATCGGCGCCGCCTGCGCGCGCAGGTTCGCCGCCGAGGGCGCCAATCTGGCCCTCGGCGATCAGAACCAATCCGGCCTCGGCGAACTGACCGATGAACTGGAGCGGGCCGGCTGCGGCGTCGCCAGCATGGCCCTCGACGTCGCCGATCAAGGACAGATCGAAGCCCTGGTGGCACTCTCCGCCGATCGTTTCGGCGGCCTCGACGTCCTCGTCAACAATGCCGGTATCGGCTCCTTCGGCAAGACGCCCGATCTCGAAAGCGACGCGTGGAGGCACGTCATCGACGTCGACCTGCACGCCGTCTTCTACGGCTGCCGAGCCGGAATCCGCCTCATGCGCGATGGCGGCGGCGGCGCCATCGTCAACACCGCTTCGGTCTCTGGTCTCTTCGGCGACTACGGTTTTGGAGCCTACAACGCCACCAAGGGCGCCGTCGTGAATTACACGCGAGCCCTCGCGCTCGACCACGGCGGCGAGGGGATTCGCGTCAACGCCGTCTGCCCGGGCCTGATCGAAACCCCGCTCAGCGCAGGGCTCTTCACCATCGAAGGATTCACCGCCAAAGCCAACGCGGCGATCCCGATGGGGCGAACCGGGCGCGCCAGCGAAGTGGCGAGCGCGGTCGCCTTCCTCGCCTCGGACGACGCGTCTTACATCACCGGCGCCATGCTCGTCATCGACGGTGGCGTCACCGCGGCGACGGGGCAGGTGAACTTCACCCGGATCGTCGAGGAAGCGTTCCCGGCGCCGGAGCCGACCAAAGATTGAAGTCGAGCGTCTCAATCGACGCCGTCGGGATTCGGCGGACGGCGGAAGGTATCCAGATCGAGGCTGTCGTCGTTGACGGTAAAAGAGATCGTCTCCTCGTCGCACAAGGTCACTCCGTCGAAACGATAACGCGTGCGATACGGCATCAGGTAGCCGCCACTGAGACGAAAATCGAAGAACCGCGTGGTCAGTCGCCCGGGGCCAAATGGGGGCATGTCGATCGGAGCCACGACCTCGATCAACCGCAGGTGGCGGTCGAAGGTCAGCTCGAAATCCTCCCGGTCGCCCTCGAGTCGCAAGACGACGGTCGTCTCGTCGGAATCCGATGCGCGCCGGGCGACGAATCGCACCGGCAGCGTTCCGTCGCACAGCGCGTCGAGGTAGGTTACAGCTGTCCACCTCGCGTGCGAACGCAAAGGCGCGCGACCGCTGGCATCAATCCCGACGACACGATCGCCGACGGCGGCGCGCATGGTCTGTCCGTCCCACAGATAGTAGTGCGGCTGTTCGCTCGTGAACACCGTCCAGCGATACCATTGGGGAACATGAAACGCGTACTCGAATCGCCAGATCCCGGGAAATCCGAACTGAACGCGTGCCTCGGTCACGCGGCGAAAGCTCGAGATCCGTCCGCCGCGCACGGCGATGGCACGCTCGACGACCATCGGACATCGGCTCGCCGTCACCGGCGCGATCTGGCGAGCACCGCAACCCGCGCCGATCTGCACGGCCACCAGCACCAGCACCGCTCGCTTGTCGAAGCGAGCGCGCGCCAGTGGCTCGCGACGGCGCTCCGACTGGCGGTCGTCGTGACGTCGGTTTCCCTGCTCGGCTGCGCGGGCACCCGCGAAGCGGCACGCACCGATCCAACCGACGCGGCGCTTTACGAAACCGCGCCACCCGAGGAGCGCGACTTCGTTCTCGCCGGCGGATTCATTCACGGCAAGATGACGATCCCGGCCGGCTCGATCGAGATCGCTCGACCGGTCATCGTCAATCCATTGCTCGACCCGGCAAGGCTCCTGGCGCGCGGCGCAGTCGTCGTTCGCTATCATCTGAACTGGGAATCGATCCCAACGCCTCAGCCGCCCACCGAATCCGCCGCCGAGAGAAAGGCGCGCAACCCCGTCGGGACGTGGCTTCTCGCCTCGCCCAGCGCGGCGGTCATCGGCCGCGGGTACTTCCAGTTGACCTGGTCCGCGGGAAAATCGGCGAAACGCGTTTGCGAGTATCTGGCGACACTGCCCTTCGTCGATCCCGATCGGATCGGTATGGCGGGAATGTCGACCAACGGATTCAAGGTATTCTCGGCGTTGTTGGCGGGGACACCCTTGCGTGCTGCCGTCGTCGTCGCCGCCTGCGCCGACTATCACTCATTTCTCCGCGGCTCACCAATCGCCCTGAACGGCGCCAGCCTCGATCTCGACCCTGCGTACGAGAGCTGGCTGCGGGCTCACGAACCGGTTCGCCACGCCAGCCGTTTCACCGACACCGCCTTGCTCACCGTCAACGGGGGCGAGGACCATGTGATTCCCACCGACTGCGTCGATCTGTCGGCGCCGATCCTGCGCCGCGAGTACGAGCGCGCCGGCGGTGTGCAACGATTCCGCCAGGCCTGGTTCAGCGACGCGACCCACAACGAGCTGGTCGACCGCGCCGATGCGGAGATCCTCGCCTGGTGGGTACGATGGCTCGGTCTCGACGACCTCGAGACCGCCGGCGAAGACGCGCCGCCGCGATAGCCCCTCCTTCCCAATATCGAGAAGATCGCTATGGTTTACCAATCAGGCCCTGGAACCGGCCGAGATGTTCCCAGCGCGCGCGGGGTCTGGCGGCGGGAGCCAATCTTGCTCGTAGATTCGCACGTAAGTAGCCCATTGACAGCGGAGGATGATCGAGATGCTGGTCGAGGACTGGATGCAACCCAAAGTGATCGCGGTTCGCCGCGACGACTCGCCGGAGACGGCGCGAGCCCTTCTCGCCAAACACAGGATCCGGCAGCTTCCCGTGCTCCAGCGGGGGCGGTTGGCCGGGATCGTGACCGATCGCGATCTGCGCGCGGCGCCCGCCGGCACGGCGCGCGTCGACGACGTGATGACGCACCAGCCGCACACCACCGCGCCAAACGAACTGGTCGACAGCGCGGCGCACCTGATGCGCCATTGGAAGATCAACTCACTGCCCGTTCTCACCGGCAACAAACTGGTCGGGATTCTCACCACCAGCGACGTCCTGGATGCCTTCGTCGCCTTCTCGGGGGTCTCCCAGCCATCCTATCGCATGGTGGTGTTGCCGTCGGCCGGATCGTCGACGCGAGAGGTGCGCCGCATCATCGAGCATCATCGCGCCGAAGTGCGGTGGACCCACGCGCGCGGTCGGGGCACATCGAGGAAGATCGACGTGCGTCTGGTGACCAAAGACATCGGCGCCATTGAAGACGCTCTCCAGGCAGCGGGCCATTCGATCAGCCTCGTCGTCATGTCCACCAACCCGCAGCCGCTGCGCAAGAAGTAGCTCGCGCACCGTGGGCGGACGCAGCCATGGCAACGCGGTCGCGCGCAAGCGCGGGCAGCGCGTGCATTACTTTGCGGATACGGCGAAGTTCGCGTTGCGCCTGGCGCGGGCGGCTCGGCTCGGCGCCTCCGCTCTGGTCGAGCATCGCTTTCCCGACGGCGAGAGCCTAGTACAAGTGCCCGGTGTCGTCGGCTCGCGAGCCATTTTGGTTCGCTCGCTGAACCATCCCAACAGCAAGCTCCTAGAGCTGCTCTTGGCCGCTGACGCGCTGCGCCGCTCCGGCGCCGAGCAGGTCGTGTTGGTGGCGCCGTACCTCCCCTACATGCGCCAGGACACGGTCTTCGCGCCCGGGCAGCCGGTATCCCAGAAGGTGATCGGCCGGATTCTCGCGGAAGCATTCGACGGCATCTTCACAGTCGAAGCGCATCTGCACCGGATCCAGCGGTTGTCGCAAATCGCCGGCCGCGGCGCCCGCTCCCTGTCCGCGGCGCCGGCCATCCAAAGCTGGATGCGGCGTCACGCACCCGGCGCCATGGTCGTCGGACCGGACGCCGAATCGGCACCGTGGACACGCGCCATCGCCGGCGATGGGGCGTTCCCGCAGATCGTCGGCAACAAGTCCCGCGCCGGCGACCTCCAGGTGGAGATCGAGTTTCCCCGCGACATCCCACACACAGAGCGCGCGGTCATCGTCGATGACATCGCCAGCAGCGGAGTCACTCTGGCGGCGGCAGCGCGGGCGCTGCATCGGCGCGGCATCGCAACGGTCGACGCCCTGGTCGTCCACGCGATCTTCGCACCAGGCGCCGAAGAGAGGATTCGACGCGCCAGCATCGGACGCGTATTCTCGAGCGACACCGTACCACACCCCACCAATGAATTCTCGGTCGCCGGCCTGGTCGCCGAGACACTTGTCGGCGAAGCACGGGACGGCCACCACGAAGGGACCGATCACATAGCTGGAAGGAGGCGTGGCTGACATGTTTCGTCTTGTGCAGATGCCGATCGACACCCTCGGGGAGCACGTCGTCTTCATTCACGAAGCGACCGTTCGCGCCGGCAATCTGGGATTCAACCCACTCGATCGAGTCCAGGTCGGTGGAACGGACGGCACCAGTGGAGAAAAGCGCAGCATCATCGGGGTCTTGAACTTCTGCAGAGACACGCTGGTCGCCGAGGACGAAATCGGCCTCTCGGATGTCGCGTTTCGCGATCTCGGCCTGGTCGAGGGATGCGAAGTCGAAGCGACGATCGCTCCCGCCCCGAGCAGTGTCGATCTCATCCGCGGCAAGCTCACCGGTCAACGGCTGACTCAGACCGACTTCTGCGCGATCTTGCAGGATGTCGTCGCTCGACGTTACTCAAAGGTCGAGCTTTCGATGTTCGTTCTGGCATGCGCGCTGAAGACGCTCGACCTGAATGAGATCGTCTCGCTCACCGAAGCGATGATCACCACCGGGCAACGCCTGGAGTTCGACAGCGCGCCGATCGCCGACAAGCACTGTATCGGCGGAGTCCCCGGCAATCGCACGACGATGATCGTCGTTCCCATCCTCGCCGCGCTCGGGGTGAAGATCCCCAAGACTTCCTCGCGGGCGATCACCAGCCCTGCGGGCACGGCGGACACGATGGGAGTTCTCGCCAACGTCGAACTCGACCCCGATCGGCTGAAGGAAACGGTCGCCAAAATCGGCGGCTGTATCGCCTGGGGCGGCGCGATCCACCTGGCACCGGCCGACGACATCCTGATTACCGTCGAGCGACCGATGGAGATCGACACCGAGGTACAAATGGTGGCGTCGATCCTCTCCAAGAAGAAGACCGCGGGCGCGACGCATACGCTGATCGACATCCCGGTTGGGATGACTTCCAAGGTCCGCTCGATCGAGGCGGCCGAAGCTCTCGGTGAGCTCTTCCGCAGTGTCGCCCGCAGGATCGACATGGCGGTCGACATCGTCATCACCGAGGCGCGCGGCCCGGTCGGCCGGGGAATCGGCCCCCGTCTCGAGGCTCTCGACGTCCTCGCCGTCCTCCGCCGCAAGCCCGACGCCCCCGTGGACTTGCGCGAGAAGTCGCTCTACCTGGCAGCCCGCGTTCTCGAAATGGTCGGCGCGGTCTCACCGGGCGCGGGATACAGGAAGGCGCTCGACGCCCTCGACAGTGGAGCCGCCGAGGCGACCTTCGAGCGGATTCGCGACGTCCAAGGACGCCGATCTCTACCACCCGAGGCGCAGTTTCGCTGCACCATCGACGCAACCCAGGGCGGTCGAATTCGCGCGATCGACTGTCTGGAGATTGCCCGCATAGCCAAACGCGCTGGCGCGCCGGCTCACGTCAGCGCCGGGATTCGGCTGATTCGGACCGTCGGCGACGTCGTCGCCGAGGGAGATCCACTCTTCGAAATCCACGCGCAGAGCGAAGCACTCATGCGGAACAGTCGAGTTTACGCCCTATCGCACCCCGAGCTCACGCTCTTCGGTTTTTAGCCCGAAGTTCCCCTGGAAGGAAGAGCGAAACCCACCCACTTCATTGAGCTTTTGGCAAAATGAGAGTGTACGCGACTGGGTACAGTCGGGCTCAGGGCGTAAGCTTGACCCGCAGTAGATCGAG
>Ga0114931_10002199_pt1 | contig 24808 bp, 16 predicted proteins | sample 2SBtaG_FD_89579 | JGI IMG/M metagenome (GOLD analysis project Ga0114931, IMG submission 89579) | Deep subsurface microbial communities from Kolumbo volcano to uncover new lineages of life (NeLLi) - 2SBTROV14_V59a metaG | ecosystem: Environmental > Aquatic > Marine > Volcanic | place: Kolumbo... | reverse complement strand
GTAACAATTCAGCCGTCTGCAGTAAATTTGAGTTCACAAAAAATCGGGAGCAAAAGGGGAAAGACGAATGCCGAAAGGGGAGTTCGTAAGATAGGTTTGGGCAAAGGGCGCCTTTCCTCTTTCCCATTTCCCCTTTTCTCTAGCGTTTCGTGGCAAGTCTTACTTCAGATGGCTGAAGTGTAACAATAAAACTAACTGTTCTATTATACTCAAAGTGAAAACCGCCAAGGACGCCAAGAGCGCCAAGGGGCTATTTTTGCAGAACCAACAAGGAGTTTTTCCTCTTTGCTCGTCAATCATACTTTACTAGGCGGGAGTCAGGATTTTCTCTGTTCTCTTGGCGCCCTTGGCGATCTTGGCGGTTAGTCTTTTCAGTTTGAGTATTATACAGCGCAGAGTTGAACCACGACGACACAACGAGCACAACGAAATAGACCTGCTCTTTTCTCGTCTTGTTGCCGAGCCCAGCAAAATCAAGATGGTGTGCGTTGCAGGAACGCGATCGCACCGTTGACCCATTCGGTCAACATCGGCGGGGTGTAGACTCCGAGTACCAGCGTCAACAACATGCAGATGGCAACGGGTGCGACCATGGCGAAGTTGTCGCAAAATTGAGTTGTTCCCACATTCTCATGTGCCGGGCCGATCGAGCAATTAATCAACGTGTTGCCCATGCCAAAGAAGACTAACAACAGCAAGAACAAGTATGACAAGCCAGGCCAAAATCGCCCCGAGGCAAAAGCTCCGCTGAGCATCTGGTATTCGCTAACGAAAGGTCCGAACAAAGGAGAGCCGGTGATGGCGAAGAAGCCGATGAGAAGCAAGATGCCGCTAAACGGTAGCCGTCGCAGTACACCTCGTACGTCGTCGGTGGATTTGCTGCCATAGGCACGGTGAATGTTGCCAGCGGCCATGAAGAGCCCGGCCTTGCAGATGCCGTTGTGGAGGACGTGCAACAGCGAGCCAGTCATCGCCATGCCTCCAATGCCGATACCGAAAGCGAGCATCCCCATATGTTCAACGCTCGAATAGGCGAGGCAGCGTTTGATGTCTTTTTGTCGAGCCATAAAGACTGCGGCGGTACCCATAGATAACAAGCCGAAAAACAGCAGAATTCGCTGGGCATAAGCGTCGTCGTGAGCGATATGCGCTATGTGGAAGAAACGTAACACACATAAGAATGCGCAGGTCGTCAACCCCCCTGCCAACAGCGCTCCGATCATTCCCGGCGCTTCGCCGTACGCATCGGGCTTCCAGGTGTGCATGGGAGCTAATCCCATCTTCGTACCGTAACCGACAACTAACAATACAAACGAGGCATGCAGCCAGGGCAGAGACAACTTGTGGGCATGTTCGACCAAATCGTCGAACAATAACGTCGACACCGAGCCTGCTTCGATCATCGAATACGCCAGAAAGAACGAGCCCAGAAGCGCCATGGCGATACCGACGGAACCGATCAGTAGATACTTCCAAGTGGCTTCGAGGGATCGCTGATTGTGGTTGAAGTAAATGCAGGGAGCCGTAACTAACGTCGTCGTTTCCATAGCCACCCACATCAAGCCCAGATGGTGCGACATCGTCACCAAACTCATCACGCCTAAGAACAACAGCAGGCATGAGCATAGTATTCGGTTAGACCGCTCGTCGCGAAACCGCAAATAGGCCGGAGCGTAAAGCGAACAAAGAAAAAACACCAAGCTGATAACGCCGACAAACAGCCGACTTAGCGGATCAATGGCCAGCCAACGGTTGAACATCCACTGGTCGCCTTGTGGCAGCAGCCAACCGCACAGTCCCAGGTGAATCGCAGCGACGAGCGGCAATATCCATGGGCGTGCTTTGTTGTTGGGAATCACCACGGCGACCGCGGCCGCGATGACCGGTATCAGAATGAGCCATACCATCATGTCTGTTTATCCAATCCTCAAAGCTGACATACCGTATTCAATACACACCCACCTGGTGTTGGAAGTATCGCGTTGGGACAACGCATAGCGCAACCCCATCGAGCCGGTGTCGGCATTCGTGCTTTGCCTTATATTTCCTCACGTAACGTCTGCAAGTGTTCTGTGCTGGCTTCGGGAAACGCCCGGCTGACGTGATTGACGATAATGCCCATTACAAAAACCCCTACGAACATGTCCAAAACAATGCCAAACTCGACCAGCAACGGAACCGCTTCGATCAAGAGCAACCCAAAAATAAAAATGCCATTTTCCAAGACGATGTAGCCCAACACTTGGCCAAGCGCTTCCCGGCGCGTGACCAACATCAGAAAGCCTGTCAGCACCGTCGCCAGCGCCACGGGTATGAGCAAATGGTGCTGGTGCCCTTCGGGCAGCGGCAACTGCTTGGAAAAAATCAATGCCGCTCCCGTGCCAATGCCGCCGAGTAGTAATGAGGGCGTGAAGCCGATTACCGAACTGATTGTCGTACGGATATTCGCCAATAAAACGGCTTTGAACAGCAACTTGGGAATGAGGAAACCCTTCACACCGACAATCGCCAGCGTTAAGAGCGCAAGTCGGAGCAGTGCCAATGGGCTCATCGACGTTAGCCCCCCTGCTTCGGGTAGAAAACCTTGATGAACGATTGGGTACAACAAGCCCAGCAGAACGCCTTGCATCGCCACGGCGGCAATTAGCATCCTCAGTCGCGAAACGCCGAGGATGTAGAAATTCAACATCACGGCCAAAACCAAGCACAGGCCAACGATGGTCGAAGTCATAATTGCACCAGAGTCAAGATCATTCCGAACAAAGACAACACACCGGCACCCATCAACAAGTTGGGAATTGAGGGCAACCTCAATCTTGCCATGACGGATTCCACGACACCGATCAGCACCGCCACGACAACGGTTCCGAACAGAAAGAGAATCCAATTGATCAGATTCGCTCCGGCGTAGTCGCCGGGCAGCGGCAGCGCCAACCGCACAATCAGAGCCGCGAAGACGAAGAGCTTAATTGCCGCTACATACAGGATAAGTCCAAGCGCGGGGCCACTGTGATCGAGCACCATCACTTCGTGGATCATTGTCAGTTCCAAGTGAGTATTTGGGTCGTCAAAAGGAATGCGGCTGTTTTCCACCAGCAGCACAACAAACCAACTGATCAAGATCAACAACAGCGCCGAAGCGGCTTCTCCGCCCCAGCCTGCGGCAAGTTCAGTACCCAGTAAGCCGCTGATCGAGAGCGAGCCAGTCACGCGGGCCAGCACGAGAAAGCCGAAAAACATGACGGGTTCGCCCAGACACGCGTAAGTCGCTTCTCGCGCAGAACCCATCCCTTCAAACGCCGAACCTGTGTCTAGCGCAGCGGCCATTGTGAAGAAGCGGCCCAGGCCCAAGACATATGCCAGCAAGATCAAGTCACCCGAGAACGAGAGCGGGGCGCTGGGATGTCCCAACGGAACAATCAAAACCGCGATCAGAGCGGTCGCTAGCCCGACCACCGGCCCGAAGCGAAATATCCAGGTCGTTGTTTCACTGAAGACACTGTCCTTGCTAAATAGCTTTCGTAAATCGAAGTACGCTTGAAACAGTGGTTGACCGCGTCTGCCGCCGAAGATTGCTTTGACGCGATTGATCACGCCCAGCAAGAACGGCGGAAAGATCAGCGCCACGATGATGTGAATCAGAGTATGAACGGATAGATTCGCAAACATGTCGATCATCTCCACACCAACAAAAAGACGGTCACAATCAGAATGTACATCAAATACGCTTGCAGGCTGCCGCTTTGCAGATAACGGCCCCACGAGAAGAGCCAGTTGATGGCGCGTGTGGTCGGCCAGACCGCCTTCTCCAACACGGTGTCATCGACATGGGACTCGAAATGCGCGTCGGGGGGGAACAAGGAGTCGATCTTAGGGGGATGGACTTTCGGTTGCAGCGCCCAGCTGAAAATTTTAACGAGCATTTCGGCAAACGAGGACGAACTGTATTGCATTCTGGCAGATGGAGCGGCGTAACCACAGTCCCAGGTCAGGCGTTTGGGCGCGTTACCAATGCCACGCGACAGCAAAAAGCCTGTACCAGCTAGTAGCAGTCCGATGATGATCGCGGCGATGATGCTGATGGGTATCAATGGAACGGACGAGGCAATGCTCAACCCACCAATCGCTTCACCGCCCCAAGCGACCGCCATGCGATCCAAAAAAGGCGCGGCGAGAATGGGCGCGACACCGATCAACGCACAACAACCGGCCAGAACCAACATAGGTCCAATCATTGCACGGCCTGCCTCGTGCGCGCGAGCTGCCTCTTCACTGCGTGGAGTGCCAAGGAACACCATGCCATAAACTTTCACGAAACACGCTGCAGCTAAGGCCCCAACGAGCGCCAAACCGGGAGCTGCAAAAACGGCGGCACTAGCTGCCGTGGATTCCAAAGTCGTAGCCACGTGGAACAGGCCGAGATAGATCATGATCTCGGAAACAAATCCGTTGAGTGGCGGCAGCCCGCAAATCGCCACTGCACCGATCAAAAAGCAGTTGGCGGTCGTCGGCATCCGCTTGGCGAGTCCGCCCATCAGATCGATCTCGCGCGTACCTACGCCGTGAATCACCGAGCCGGCACCAAGGAACAGTAGCGACTTGAACAGCGCATGGTTCCAAACGTGCAAGAGGCCTCCACAGATTCCCAGCAGAACCCATAGTGGCTGATCCACGGCTCGACCAATCAACGCCAGGCCCAACCCCATAATGATGATGCCGATGTTTTCAATGCTGTGATAGGCAAGCAGCCGCTTAATGTCATGTTGCCCTACGGCAAATGCCACACCAAGGATGGCTGATATCGTTCCCATTGCCAGCACGAAAAGGCCCCACGACAAGGGGATTTCTGGGAAGAAGGTACAAATGCGGACGATGCCGTAGATGCCCATCTTGATCATCACGCCAGACATCACCGCTGAGACGTGGCTTGGAGATTGGGCATGAGCAGGGGGTAGCCAGATGTGCATCGGCATGATCCCTGCTTTGGTTCCTAAGCCGAAGAACGCCAAAGCCGCCATAGTGATCGCCAGGGGGGTTCCCGTTTCCTTGAGCAGGGCAAAGTCCCACGAGCCGTTGATGGCGTACAGAAGAGCGAACACCCCAAACGCACAAAGTGTGGAAAAGTGGCTGGCCGCGATGTACAGCCACGCAGCTTTGCGTGTCTCGGCGATATGGTCTTCCGCGGCAACCAGGAACAAAGCCGAGACCGCCATCGTTTCCCACGCGGCTAGGAAGAGCAACCCGTCATGGGCGACGACCAGCAGTATCATCGCGCCCGTCATGGCGTTGAGGAAAAACGTCACACGCTGCCCGCTCTCTTCGTGCTCCGACTGTTTCCAGTATTGCAAGCCGTAGATCGACGCCATCGCGGTGACAAGCAAAATTGGAACTAGAAAGAACGCCGAGAGCCCATCGATGGCGATACTGACAGAAACATTTTCAATTGGCGACGGTAGCAATAACGGGTCGATCGGTCCGTCAATCCACCATCGATAGATAGCGCAGACGCCGACACAGTTTGCTAAGACCAGCCCCAACGTCGCGAGCAACTGCCCTACGTTCGACTTCTTGCCCAGCAACAGGGCCGGGATTCCGCTGGCCGTCGCTGCTAGCCCGCTGATTAGAACAAGTTCATGGCTCGTCACGTGGGTACGCTCCTCAATTCAGTCAGGATAGTAACGATAGCCAACTCATCGACCGAAGCGTGGGAAGACGAAGTACGTTTGGAACCGAGATAGCTGTGATCTGCGGTGCCCCCAAAGGCAGGCGATTGATCATTGCTGTCGCCTCGCGGAAGCCGCACCGTAAATCGAGTACCAATCTCTAGCTTGCTGTCGACTTCAATCGTGCCATCGTGAGATTGGATAATTGCCTGGCAAATGTTCAACCCCAGGCCAGTCCCTCGTTTCTCTGACGGTCTTGTTTGTGGGCGAAGACCTTGGAAGAAGCGGTCAAAAACATGGGGTAGCTCGTCTGGTGGGATGCCTGGCCCCGTGTCGCGTACCGAGAAGACAATGTCATTTTGCTTTGAATCCACGTGCAACTGCACGGTCACCGTCCCCCAGGCGGGCGTGAACTTCAGGGCATTGTCGATCAGGTTGTGAATCACTTGTCGGAGATGCTGTTGATTGCCTTGGACAACGACCGAAGGCAGCGCCGGGCAGACCAGTTTGATGTCTCGGAATTCGGCAACGCCGCCAAACATGTCCATTGCCTGCTCGACCAATTCATCGAACTGAACACGTTGCTTGATGACCTTCAGGCGTTCCGCCTCGGTTTCCGACAGCAGTAGCAACTGATTCACAAGCAGCTCCAGGCAGCCGGACTCTTCAATGATATCTGTCAATAACTCCTCGTATTCCTTGTTCGAGCGTCCGCCAGCGAGGGCCACTTCAATGCTACTGCGGATCGCGGCTAACGGGGTGCGCAGTTCATGAGCCGAATTGGCGAGGAAGTCGCGGCGTTCCTGCAGGTACCTGCCGATGCGGTCGAGCAAACGGTTTAACGTTTCTGAGAGGCGGTCTAGCTCGTCACCTGTTCCCCGAATTTCCAAGCGTTCCTCCAGGTGGGAAGGGCGTAGTCGGGCGGTAGTCGAGATGATCTGCGCAAGCGGTCGAGTGGCTCGCCCCGCCAACCAGTATCCACAAAGCGGCGCCACGGCGAGAACACCGCATGCACAGAGGATGACGAAGCTATCAAGTCTGGCGATGTCTGCTTTCATCGACGTCTGTGAAATACCTATGCGGACAGTCATAGTCAACGCAGGAGTTTCAATCGATTCGGACAACAGACGCCACTGTCCAACCGTCCGAGCACGATGCTTTCCGACCTGCTGCCAGACGTCGCTGGGCGGAGCGTGCTGCGATTGATACTTAGTCGTTCCGTCGTCGCGAATCAGTTCTACAAACCATTTATGCTGCGAGTGGACAGAGTCTTTGCGATCGAGTTGCTCATAAAGCGTCGTGTGGTCTTCACCAGCATCTAAAGCGATCTCGATTTCGCGCAAGTCCTCGTGTAGCAATTGGTCTAGCTCGCGAACGAGCGTAATTCGTACTCCTTCTCGCAGGGCGAGCAGCGTTACACAGGCCGTTACGATCACGACAACTGCATTCCAGACCATAAGACGAAATCGCATGGATCGCATCCACGATTTCTTATCGCGTGCGTAGGGCATATCCGATTCCTCGCACGGTGTGGATCAGACGCTCGTCGAAGCTGCGGTCAACCTTGGCCCGCAGCCGATTGATGTGTACCTCAATCACATTGGTTACGCCTTCCCAATTCGCGTCCCACAAATGCTCGCACAGCATCCGTCGAGTGACCGTCTGGTTGGCATTACGCATGAGGTACTCCAACAAGCTAAACTCGGTCGGAGTTAGACCGATCTCTTGATCGTCGCGAGTCGCCCGCCGTGTTCGCAGGTCCAAAACTATCGGTCCCTCTTGCAACTCGGTCTTAACGGCAACGGCTTTGCCTGCGCGACGATCCAATGCTTCTAGGCGTGCTGCGAACTCGGCAAACGCGAACGGCTTCACAAGGTAATCGTCCGCGCCTGCCTCCAACCCTGTGACGCGTTCATCGACCGAGCCAAGCGCCGTCAGGATTAATACGGGTGTTTCGTTACCGTCTGCTCGCAATCGCTTGAGAACGTCTAAGCCAGACATATCAGGCAACATAAGATCGAGGACGATCACATCGAGCGGTTCGCTCATTGCCTGCCGGATTGCCTCCGCGCCATCGGTCACCCAATCGCAGTCGTGTCCAGCATCCACAAGGCCTCGCTGGACCGATTTGCCAAGCAGCGAATCGTCTTCGACAAGCAACAGATTCATCGTCATTGGATTTGCGAGCTGGAGTACCATGGTTAAGTGAAAACCTAGTCCCTCAATGTAGGGCGAACCGCCAATCCGTTGCAGCGCCAGTTGCCCCGGTGCCAGTTGCCCTGGTACAGTGGGGGGGAATCCATTCTACGGTTTCTCGAGGCTAGTGCAGCTTGAAATATGAGGAAAAAATATATCGCCTCCTAGAGCACGATTGGAGCTTCCTTACGGATTTGTAATGATAGCGGCATTCCTGGCCTAAACATTACAGATTTGTAATCGAAAACCCACTTCAAAGAACTGCGTAGAAGGGATAATTGTAGACCATACGAAAATGAGAACGTACCATCGGCCGCCGAGCCACTGATAGGCCGCTTTCTGTGGAGTAACCAATGCAATTATCCCTTCGCCAAGTTGCTGAGCTGTTTAATGTCTCGGAGAATACCGTTACGAAATGGGTCAAGGAAGACAACTTACCGGCACACAACGTCAAGTCGCAGTACCTGTTTGACCGTGCTGAGTTGCTCGAATGGGCGGCCACAACCAAACGCTCGTTCTCACCCGTGATTTTTCAGGAAATCAACGGCGATCATGTAGCGGAAGCCAGCTTGGCGGATGCTTTGCAGCGTGGAGGCGTTGCGCTGCGAGTGGGTGGCGGTGACCGCTACGAAGTGCTGCGAGCAGCGAGCAGCGACTTGCCGCTGCCGTCCTCTTTTGATCGAGACAACTTGCTGGATTTATTGATTGCACGTGAGAAGTCGGGTGGAACAGCCATTGGAAACGGGATAGTGATACCGCATCCACGCTACCCGGTCGTATTGCCCGGCGGTAAATCCGTGGTGCGGGCGTGCTACCTGGAGAAGCCGCTCGACTACCATGCAAGCGATGGCAAGCTCGTCGATACGCTGTTTCTCATGATCTGTCCAACCGTCCACCTGCACTTGCAGTTACTGGCGCGATTGGCATGTGTCCTGAAGTCGGTAGATTTCAACAAGCTGTTGCGTTCGCGTCCAGACAAGACGCGACTCGTGTCGGCGGTGCGAGCCGAAGAGGCGTCCTTTGTCGCGCTCAAGGAGTTGCAGGAAGCATGACCGTCGCCACCTTGGCAATCTCGACACTCAATTCAAAGCCGGTTCCGGTGGCTGACGTTCCTGTCGTGCCGCTGGACGACTTTCGTGAATTGCTGAAAGAGCAACTCGTGCCGAACAGCGCCGCTCTGATCGCCTTGTTCGGCGTTCCAGCGGGTCCTCAGACTTTGCGTGTCTACGGTCTGACAAGTGTTGGCGCGACTAGCGAAATTCATTTGCTGGCTACAGACGTGGGTGATCGCTATCCGTCGTTCACACAGCATATCACGCAGGCCCATTGGTTTGAGCGTGAGCTTGCCGAACAGTGGGGCGTTGTGCCAGAAGATCATCCCTGGCTGAAGCCGATTCGCTTTCATGCGTCGTACCGCGATGGGCAAGATGCCTGGGGTCGTGCGGTCGGCGAGAAGATTTTGCCTGGCGTCCAACCGGACGGCACCGACTACTTCAAAATTCGCGGCGATGAGATTCACGAAGTCGCGGTTGGGCCAGTTCACGCCGGAGTCATCGAGCCGGGACATTTTCGCTTCCAATGTCATGGCGAGCACGTATTTACGTTGGAAATCGAACTTGGCTTTCAGCATCGGGGCATCGAACGCCGGCTCCTCGGCGGGCCTGACAAGCGGACGATGCATTACATGGAAACGCTATCCGGCGACACGTCGATTGGTCATGCCTTGGCCTATTGCCAACTGCTCGAGGGGCTCGCCGACACGGAGGCTCCCCTGCGTGCCCAAGCCATCCGCGCGATGGCGCTTGAGTTGGAACGATTGGCGAACCACACGGGCGACCTGGGGGCGTTGGCTGGCGACATAGGTTTTTTGCCTACGTTTTCGTTCTGCGGGCGGATTCGGGGAGATTTTCTGAACGCGACGGGCCTGATTTGTGGCAGCCGATTTGGCCGTGGGTTAGTGAGACCTGGTGGGGTTGCGTTCGATATCGACGATCCAATGAGCGAGGAGTTACAAAAACGACTCGCTGCGGCGCATCGCGATGTGACTGGGGCAACGAACTTGCTCTGGTCCTCTTCGTCGGTGATGGCAAGATTAGAAGAGACAGGAACAGTTTCGCTCGAAACGGCGCGGGCACTTGGGATCCTAGGGATGGCGGGACGCGCATCGGGGAACGACCGCGATGTGCGTCGCGATGCGCCAGCTGGCTATTACCGCTTCGCCCAGATACCGGTTTCGACCTGGCACACCGGCGATGCTTTTGCACGAGCTTACGTCCGGCATTTGGAAGTGCAACGTTCTTGCGAGTTTTTGTTAGAAAACTTGCCGCAAATTCCTGCCGACAAGGTGCGTCGAGAGTTGGGGCCGTTGCAGCCGGATGTTATTGGCGTGTCGCTAGTCGAAGCGTGGCGAGGTGCGGCGTGTCACGTGGCACTGACTGATAGCGACGGCGCGTTCGCTCATTACAAGGTCATCGATCCCAGCTTCCACAACTGGATCGGCCTGGCAATGTCGCTGCGCGATCAGCAGATATCCGACTTCCCGTTATGCAATAAGAGTTTCAACCTGAGTTACTGCGGACACGACTTATAGTTATTTGCGATCTGAAGCATAAGCGAGGGCGCGTCAGCGACCAGATTTTCGCTGACGCTCGAGGTTACTTTGATCGAGACAAACCTATGCTCAACATCCTCAACGAACGAATCAAACAGGGTTACCGGACGATTCCTTTCCCGGCTGGCGAGATGCCCAAGCTGCCGGAACGGTATCGCGGCATGCCGGTGATTGACTCGACAAAGTGCCCGAACGGATGTGCAAAGTGTGCGGAAGCTTGCCCTACCGATGCGATCACATTCGACAGCGAGATGAAGGTCGATCTTGGCCGCTGCCTCTTCTGCACTGATTGCACAGACGCCTGCCCGGAAGGAGCGATCGAGTATACGCAAGACTTCCGCCTCGCGGCGCGTGATCGAGAAGATCTGATTACCGACGGCAAGGCGTTTGAACTTGCCGCGGCAGTGGAGGAAAAAAGCCGCAAGATCTTCGGCCGCTCGCTGCAATTACGGCAGGTCAGCGCGGGCGGGTGTAGCGCCTGTGAAGCTGACATCAACGTATTGGGCACAGTCATTTTCGACCTTGGTAGGTTTGGCATCCACCTTGTCGCGTCGCCTCGGCACGCGGACGGGTTGATCGTAACCGGTCCAGTAACTAAGAATATGAAGCTTGCTCTTGAGAAAGCCTATGCGGCGATACCGTCACCAAAGTTTGTGATCGCAGTCGGAGCCTGTGCTATCAGCGGTGGACCTTTCGTCGATCATGCAGAGCAACAAAACGGCTGCGACAGCGTAGTGCCCGTCGACATGTACATCCTCGGTTGTCCCCCCCACCCCCTTACCATTCTTGATGGTTTGTTGCGATTTTTAGGACGGATCGAAAATCAGTGACCTAGTTTTAGTCTGACGGATTGATCGATTCCCTCAATACCAAGAATGGAAACTTAACAAAACGGGCCGGACTTTCCGTCCCGCATTGGAGTTCACAAGATGAGTCAAGCATCGTTGACCCGCGCCCCTGTCGACCCGGATGAAGGGCGTACCCCCCTCCTTGAGCATCTTCAGCATGCGATCGAGCATGCGGCACATCTGCTGCCCTCTCAGGGGCCGATTACCGTCTTTGTCCATCACAACACGCTGCATGCGTTTGAAGACTTGTCGTTTGAAGAAGGGCTGCGCGAGGGCCAAAAGACTCACGGCTGCGAACCTTTCATGCCAGAAGAGTATTATCGCGAGTGCCTTGTGACGGGCCGCATTCGCCAAGAAGAATTGTCGTCTGTCCTGAGGGGAGACCTTGGCGACGGGGCGGACGTGATGCTGGGGTTCCTAGGTACACGTTTCAGTTTGCGAATGGCCATGGTCGAGCATCCGTTGCAGTTGGCCTCTAGTGCCGAGTTGAGTTGGGCTGTGGCTGAGTCGGACGCATTGCGTACCTTCCGCGACTTTGTGCATGGTCCGACCAAGCTACGGATGGTCGCCGAAACGCGACACTGGGTGATGCGCGACTTGCGAAACGGGAGCGGTGACAGAAGCGTCAACCCGGAGCTAGCACGTGTGAAAGAGCACGTTCGCGAATTGTTCGCTCTGTTTGGGCGGACCACTGTAGAGCGGTGGAGCGACGCAACTTGGGAGTCGTTTTGCCTGCACTTGTTGTGGCGGATATGCCTGGACGCCAGCGAGCGGTCCGAAGCAGGAGCTCAGTTCGAGCGGAAGCTACCAATCCGACATGCGGCGCTCTTGGAGGAAGCGACGAACGAGCCGTGCGATCAACTGGTGAATGACTTGTTGATCCGCTTTTGCGCCGCGTTTCTCGACCAAGGCTATGCCAACTGGCGGTTACCCGATCGTGAGCAAGGTTTCTTTCGTTCCTTTGCCAACTTGTATGGCCAGTCGTTTGGTCAGCCAGACCGCTGGCTCCAAGGACTGCAAAAAGAATTGAAGCGGATTGAAGAGGCAGGCATGACGCCGCTGCAATCGATTGACGAATCGCTGCAATTGCTCGGCGTCGCAGATGACGAGCGAGACGCTTACATCTTGGCGACGCTGGAATCGCTTCCGGGCTGGGCTGGGATGATCTGGCAGATGGAAACGAATGCGGAGTGGACGTTGTTTCCCGCGTCGTCGGGTACGCTAACCGAATATCTTGCCGTACGGCTTATCCTCGATCGATTGGCCGCCCTCCATGTCGCTCGACAGACGATTGGCTGGCGCGGCAAATTGTGTGATTTGCGAGACGAACTTCGTGGCCGACTTCCGAAAGTCGAGATGCTCGGCGCCGAGCAAAACGCCTTTCTGGCGTTTCAACTGGCACAGATTCGCGGTTGGCTGCCGCAAGAGCTGCACAAGCTGCCACAGAATCAATGGCAAATTCTGATGGACGAACTGAACGCATTCGACGACTTCGAACGGCGTCGCATCCTGCATCAAGCGTATGAGCGGCGATATCGAAACCAGACGCTTGATGCCCTCTCAATCCATTCGCAATCGCGGAAGCCGTGGGCACACGAGTCGAGCACAATTCGCGAGCAGTCGTGTCCTTGGGACGGGTTTCCTCGATTGGCAGAGGATTCTAGCAAAGACGCTTCTGGGAGTGAAAACACGGCGATGACGCCCAGCTTTCAGGTGATCTGCTGTATTGACGATCGCGAGGAATCTTTTCGCCGCCACTTGGAAGAAGTCGATCCTTTGTGCGAGACTTTCGGCGCGGCTGGATTCTTTGGCGTGGCGATGTACTATCGTGGTGCTTCCGAAGCCCACCCCAGGCCGCTTTGTCCGGTGATCATCAAGCCTCAGCATTATGTGAACGAAGAGGTGGCGTACACCTACGTCAAGGAGCACAAACGGCGTGCCGACACGCGGCGCGTGCTTGGAGCAGCGTCGCATCAAGTGCATCAGGGTAGTCGGACATTTTTTGGCGGTGTACTGACCGCGTTGGGCGGAACGTTGGCATCGGTCCCGATGGTAATGCGAATCCTCTTCCCGAGAACGACAGCACAGATTCGCCGAGTCTTTGGCGGACTTGTGCAACCACCCGCGGTCACACAACTGACTTTGGAACGTAACGAGCCGGAGCCGGGACCAGAAGAAGGTCACGTTGGCTACTCGCTGGATGAGATGGCTGCGATCGTCGATCAGCTGTTGCGAGATATTGGCTTGACCGAACACTTCGCTCCGGTGGTAGTTATGTGCGGGCACGGATCATCGAGCCTGAACAATCCGCACGAGTCGGCCTACAACTGTGGCGCGTGTAGCGGTGGTCGTGGCGGACCAAACGCCCGAGCTTTCGCCGAAATGGCGAACGACCCAAGTGTCCGTGAGACACTCGAAGAACGTGGCTTGAAAATACCGGAAGACACGACATTTGTAGGCGCTTTCCATAACACCTGTGACGACAGTGTGACGTTCTTCGATCTAGATCGGCTCCCAACAAAGCACCGTTCGCGGTTTGAGCATATTTGCGACACGATCGACGAAGCCCGCAGCCGCAACGCCCACGAACGCTGTCGCCGTTTCGAATCTGCTCCGTTGTCCTTGACCTTCGATGCGGCGCTCAAGCATGTCGAAGGGCGCTCTGAAGACCTGTCTCAAGCCCGTCCGGAATACAACCATGCGACAGACGCTCTCTGTTTTGTCGGCCATCGCTGGTGGAGTCGAAATCTATTTCTTGACCGACGTGCATTCCTGCAATCTTACGATCCGAAGCAGGATGACGAGCAATACACAATTCTCACTCGCGTGTTGGCGGCGGTGGTTCCAGTCTGTGCAGGCATCAACCTCGAATACTACTTCTCCACCGTGGATACGAAGATCTTAGGCTGCGGCTCGAAGTTGCCGCACAATATTACGTCGTTGTTAGGCGTAATGGAGGGGGCGGCAAGCGACCTGCGTCCCGGTTTGTCGCAGCAAATGATCGAAATTCACGAGCCGATGCGAATTCTTTTTGTCATCGAAACGACGCCCGAAGGCATGTTGACTGTGATAGAACGTAATCCCGGTATTGCAAGGCTGTGCCTGAATGGCTGGGTGCAACTGGCGGTGATCGATACTGAGACCGACAAGATTCAAGTTTTCCAAGATGGAGAGTTCATACCATACCGGATGCGGTCAGACTCTCAGCCAACGGTCAAATCGTCAGCTGATTGGTATCGAGGATGGCGTGATCACTTAGGATTCGCAACCATCGAGGAAAGTCAAAACACTCAAGAGCCAACCGAAAACGCAGGACAGCTTGCCTAGGTCGTCCTTGTGGAAACTTGTTGCATTATGGCGGACGGTCTAGGTAACCCGTCCTACGAAAGAAATAACCGATCGAGATAAACATGGATATTCATTCACTTATGCAAACCCTCGGCACATGTGTCGTCGTCAGCCCTGCGATTCTGCTGGCTGTCTTGGGTTTGCCGTCGCTGTTTGGTAGGCCGCTTAGCGAGCAAGCGGTGATTCGATGGACCCACTCGGTGATGGTTGTCGGCATCCTTTCTTCATTGTCAATGTTAGGTCTCATGCTGGCCACCAAACACACTCTGGTCGAGATAGGAGTCGGTAACTGGGTCGGCATCGAGTCAGAGCACTTTCACTTTCACGTCAAGTTCATCTTCGACCGACTGTCTGTCCCATTTGTGATTTTAACGTTTGTTCTGTGCGGCACGATCGGCGCGTTTACCAGCCGCTACTTGCATCGTGACAAGGGCTTCAATCGCTTTTGCGTTTTCCTTGCGTTCTTCACGCTGGGCATGGTTATCTCGTCGGTCGCAGGAACGATCGAATTGCTGTTCCTCGGCTGGGAATTAGTTGGGCTCTCTTCAGCGCTGCTGGTCGCGTTCTTCCAACTGCGATTGAACCCGGTCCGCAATGGTCTCCGTGTCTGGAGTGTGTATCGTATCGCTGACGCAGCGTTCCTCATCGCGGCTCTGACGATGCACCATCTGACCGGCGGTGGCGACTTTATTGGTTTGATGGGAACCGAAGCCTGGCCCGAAGGGCACGCGACGGTAACTGCAAACCAGGCACTGTTTGTGGGGCTGCTTTTGTTGCTGGCCGCGGCGGGTAAGTCCGCACTGGTTCCGTTTTCAGGTTGGCTGCCGCGAGCAATGGAAGGGCCGACCCCTTCCAGTGCGGTGTTCTACGGCGCTTTGTCGGTTCACTTGGGCGCGTTCCTGCTCATGCGAGTCAGCCCGCTGATCGAGTTGTCGATCGTGTTGCGTCTGGCCGTTATTAGCCTCGGACTCGTTTCGGCACTTTACGCCGCGATTACCACACGTGTGCAAACCGACGTGAAGAGTGCTTTGGCGTTTGCTTCGCTGACGCAAGTAAGCGTGATCGTCGTGGAGATAGGTTTGGGACTGCACTACATCGCACTGATTCACATGGTTGGGCATGCCTGCTTGCGGACATTGCAGTTGCTACGAGCCCCAACGCTCCTGCGAGACTACAGCATGTTGGAGAACGCTATCGGTGCCCATCTCACGCAGGGATCAACTTTCTGGGGGCGTAAACTACCGGAGCAAACCCGTAAGTGGTTCTACGTCTTGGCTTCGGAACGAGGCTATTTGGACTGTGGTATCAACGAACTGATTATCAATCCCTTCCGATCACTTTTCCGCTGGTGTGACACGATGGAGCATCGTTGGACCGACTTGCTCTCTGGTGGCGAGTCGCGTGTGTCGAACGCCGCATCACAGATCAAGCAGCGTGAAGAGATTGGTGAATAAGAACTCACGTTACACTTCAGCCTTCTGAAGTAAGACTTGCCACGAAACACTAGCGAAAAGGGGAAATAGGAAAGAGGAAAGGCGTCCTTTGCCCCAACCTATCTTACGAACTCCCCTTTCCCCTTTTGTTCCCGATTTTTTGTGAACTCAAATTTACTGCAGACGGCTGAATTGTTACGAACTCACATATAGTGAAAGCAATACACGATGAATGAACTTCAACTACCTTGGCTTGAGCTCGCAATCTTGATCCCGTTCGTCGGGGCGCTGGCGGTGATGTTTGTCCGCGATCCCGAAATCGCTTGGGAACGAGTGCTGGTTGCCTGCAGCTTGACTTTCGTATGTACGGTGGGCGCCTGGCTGGACTTCAGTAGTATGCACGCTTTCGAGGCCCACGACCATTGGGACGTGACTTCAAGCTTGCTTGGCCCAGACGCCGTCTTGGTTGACGAGCTGAGCGCACCGCTGCTGCCCCTGGCATCCCTGTTGTATTTGTTGACCGTTGTCTCGACGCTGCGAACGAAAGTCCGTCGCTTCCCTTTTGCTTGGACGATGTTCTCCGAAGCCATCCTGATGGCCACGCTCAGTTGCCGCCAGCCGTGGGGAGTCATTGTGCTGCTCGCATTGCAAGCCATCCCACCGTACTTTGAACTCAGAGCGCGAGGCCGTCCGACGCATGTCTACGCCTCCCACATGGGGATGTTTCTGGCGTTGCTCGTTGGCGGCTGGGCGATGATCGACGCCGAAGGTGCCAAGTCGGATCATCCGATCTGGGCCATCGGTATGTTGATCGGTGCGATTCTGATTCGTAGCGGCAGTGTGCCTGTGCATTGCTGGATGACCGACCTGTTTGAGAACGCTTCCTTCTCCACTGCGTTGTTGTTTGTGACGCCGATGGCCGGAGCCTACGCTGCGGTTCGGCTCTTGTTGCCGATCTCGCCCGACTGGGCGTTACATAGCATCGCCATCATCTCATTAGTAACGGCGGTCTACGCCGCGGGAATGGCATTAGTGCAACGCGAAGCGAGGCGATTCTTTGCCTATCTGTTTCTCGGCAATTCGTCGCTTGTGCTGGTCGGCTTAGAGGTTGCCACACCGATTGGGCTGACCGGTGGACTCTGCGTCTGGTTGTCGATCGGTATGTCGCTGGCCGGCTTCGGACTCACGTTGCGGGCTCTTGAGTCGCGTACCGGTCGCATGTCACTGGAAAAATATCACGGTTTGTACGACCACATGCCGGCCTTGGCGGCCTTCTTTCTGCTGACAGGCCTGGCGAGCATCGGCTTCCCGGGTACCGTTGGATTTGTCGGTGCCGAACTGTTGGTCGAAGGCGCCGTTGGCGTCTATCCCGTCGTGGGAATGCTGGTCGTCTTTGCGGGAGCTTTGAACGGCATCGCCGTGCTGCACGCCTATTTCCGCTTGTTCGCAGGCACAGAACACCGTGCTTCGATTTCGCTACGCGCACGCTGGCCAGAAAAGATCGCTGTGCTGTCGCTTAGTGTATTGATTATTGGTGGCGGTCTCTGGCCACAGCCCGGCGTCGCCTCGCGATACCATGCTGCAACCGAAATCATGGCGCGCCGTGATGTGACCCCGTCGCATTCCTCTGGCCATCCTGAAAAACACGCGCAGCTCGTCGTGCCGCATGTGAAACCGAAGGTGAAACGATAAATCATTCCTGTCTTATTCGTGGGCTTTCCTGCTTTTTCCACAGGCTGCTCGCCTTAGGCAAATGACGAATTCCAAAATACCCAATGACGAAGAAATTCCAAAATAATGCGGTGATTTTCGCAGAAAGTAGTTTATCCGGGTTTCGGCTTGCTTTCGTCATTGGGCCATTTTTTGATGTGTTGGTCGGTACTCGTCATTTGCCTTAGTCTTCAACGCGCCAGTCATCCAAATGGATTTCCACCGAAACGCGGCCGCGGTAGCGGTTGATGACGGGGCGAAACGCGATCGAGAGGGGGCCGTCGATGCGGGCAAGTTCTTCTTCCCAATCACCGCCGCCAAATGCGACGGCTCGCATTTTTACACCGTGCTGGTCGAAAGTCATCGAGAGATGGTGGCCCGTGGCTCCCATGCGCTTTGGTTTGCCGGAGAGCCGTACTTCGCTTGCGCAAAGCACAGGGCGAGAATTGCCGTTTCCAAACGGGGCCATGCGATCGATTTGCTCGACCGTTTGCCGGGTTAACATTTGTAGCGATGCTTCGGCGTCGATATGCAGTTCGGCATCCCGATTGTCAGGATCGATGCGTTCGCGGGCGACCTGACAAAAGGCTTCGCGGAATGGTTCGACGTTTTCGGACTTGATTCTCAGACCGGCTGCCGCCGCATGTCCGCCATGGCTTTCCAGTAGGTGCCCACACTGGGCCAAGGCTTCGTGAAGATTAAATCCTGGCACACTCCGGGCAGAGCCGATGCCCGGTTTGACGCCCAAAGGGTCTGCGGCGATGAGAACGACAGGTCGATGATGTTTTTCAGCGAGCCGACCGGCCACGATGCCAATGATACCCGCGTGCCACTCGTGACTGGTGAGTACCAGTGCGGCTGATTTGTCGAGGTTCCCCAGGGCTTTGACTTGTTTAGAAGCAGCGAGCATGATGCTGCGATCTTGCGATTGGCGTTGCGAGTTGAGCTCGTCGATGTACTGAGCGATCGTGTCGGCGCGCTGCTCGTTATCGGTCGTCAGCAACTCGATCGCGATGTCGGCTTGCCCCAATCGGCCGGCCGCGTTGAGACGAGGTCCGATCGTAAAACCAATGTCCTCGCATTCGAGAAAGGGCTTTTGGTCGAGCTTGGTTTTCCGCAGCAGGGCGGCAATCCCCACGGTCGGTCCCGCCTTTAACGAATCGAGGCCATAACGAACCAAAATTCGGTTCTCGTCAACCAGCGGCACGACGTCACAAACAGTCCCAATCGCGGCAAGTCCAACCGCCTGAAGCAGAAAAGTTCGCAGCCGATCGGTCACTTTTTTTCCGTCACTCGCACACTGGCAAATGGCCCAAGCAAGCTTGAAGGCAACGGCCGCTCCGCAGAGGCCAGCGAAGGGGTAGTCGCTGCCGGGTAAACCTGGATGCACAATCACTGCGGCGTGGGGTAGTGTGTCGGCCACCTGATGATGGTCGATGATGACGAGCGTGAGCCCAAGGTCCTCGGCCACCTGCGTTTCGGCAACGCTGGCGACGCCGCAATCGACGGTGATGACGAGCTTGGTCCCTTGGTCAGCGATTTTTCGCAGCGCATCGGCGTTGAGGCTGTAACCCTCGTCGATGCGGTGAGGCACGTAGAAGTCGACATTCGCGCCCAGCAATCGCAGACAGCGCAACAGGATTGCCGTCGCGGTCATGCCATCGGCATCGTAGTCGCCATAAATCGTGATACGTTTTTGGTTCTGGACTGCCTCGTAGACGAGTTCCGCAGCAGCCTTGGTGCCGGGCAATTCGGCCGGTTCGCGTAAGCCGCTCAATTTTGGATCAAGAAACTGCTGGGCGTCTTTGAGGTCACGAATTCCGCGAGACAAGAGCAGTTGGGCCACGATGGCTGGGATGCCCGCAGCTCGCTCAAGAGCAGAGATGTTCAGAGGATCGCAAGTGGCAATCTGCCAGTGCTTGGGCATATCGTCCGTGACGGTAAACGAGAGGTGAGAGGACAGAGGTGTGAGGTAGGAGAAAAGAAAGCTCAAGGCACTCACCTCTCACCTCTCGCCTCGGGCCTCTCGCCTCTGCTTACTGCTACTTCTTTTTCTCAACGTGCAAAGTATGTTTGCGCAGACGGGGGCAATACTTTTTCAAACGCAGCTTTTCGCCGCCCAGTTTGCGGCGGACCGTGTAGTTGTAGTCGCCAGTTTCCTCACACACCAAGAAGACCGACTCGACCTTCCTTTTTCTTCTACCTGATTTCTTGGCCATTGTCTTTTTCTTTTCTTAGTCTGCAGGGTTAGTAGTCTGTCGGGTAATGCGAGCGGCAGCTGAAAACTTACCAATCGGAACCCGACGCGTAAGCGAGGGATGCAGCAGAGAGCGGCTTATCCCTCGCTTACGCGTCGGGTTATGAAGATAAATTCCTATCTGCCGCTCGCCTAATGCGTATTAGACGCGTCGGGATACGGCCGGGATACGATGGTAAATTCCTAGCTGCGCTCGCCTTAGCCCCCTTCCCAATCGCCATAGTGGCGTTCCGGAAGCTGGCTGAAAAGCGATCTTAGCACGATTGGCCCTGGATTTTACGCCCTTTTGCCAAATTCTTCCAGTGGTGAAATATGGGTCCATGGAGATGCCAGAAACGAGTTATACTTGATTTCAGGCCCCGAGACACGACTGCCGGTAGGTTTTGGCCTGACGGTCGCCTATTTCGTCTCCAGGACATGTGAAATAAACCGGAACATCAGAGAGCTGGAGTGGCGGTGCCGCTCTCAGCCTAGGCGCAATCGTGAAACAATTGCACGTTGAAAACATGCCCCTCAGCCCCCCTCCCGTACCGGTTGTGTCGGCAACGCCCGAGGGGGACTCCCGCCTGACGGCCGCAGCGGCGAAATCTGCCGTATTAGATTCCGCTTCGCCTGGCCAATCGGGCCGCCGCTTTGGGTTGATGGGGGCGATTGCCACGGCCGTGGCAGCCTGGGTCCTTGCGGGGCAGGCTTCGTCGTGGCTTGCCAGTGTACTAGTGCATGGGGCTATTCTTGTGCTTCTTTCGCTGCTGATGTTCGTTCCTCGCGAAGAGGGGCCGCAGCTGTGGTTGCAAGGGACTGTTCAACCGGCAATTGCCGATTCTCTAGATCTCGAATTGAGCACCCTTTCGGCATTGGGCGACGAAGTGAGCGAGCCCCAAGACCACATGGTGGCGCTTGCCGAGTTGGGAACTTTGGGGTCCGACAGCATCGTGGCACCTCCCCAGTTAGAAAGTTTCGAAGTCGCGTCAACCTCCCCGATTGCTAGCCTTGCGATGGAGTCGATCGGCGAGCCGCTCGCATTGCGTGGCGGCGGGCTGCAGGGCCGCAAACTAGAGAATCGCCGTAAGCTGGCGTTAGGAAATGGTGGCACCGCCGCAAGCGAGTCGGCAGTAGAAAACGGCTTAGCTTGGCTAGCGGCACATCAAGGAGCAGACGGCGGTTGGCGATTCAACTTAAAATTAATTCCCCAGTGTCTCGGCGAGTGCAGAAACTCCGGCGTACTCGATACGACGACTGCTCCGACAGGCCTCGCATTGCTTTGCTTCTTGGGTGCCGGTTACACACAGCACGAAGGTCCGTATCAGGAAGTCGTCTCCAAGTGGCTTTACTATCTGACCGAGCGAATGGTGTTGACCGACCATGGGGGCGACCTGCGCGATACCTCGACACTAGATAAGCTCAGTGAAGAAATCCCCACTTTTCGCAAAAGTGGCAACATGTATTCTCATGGCATTGCGACGCTTGCGCTATGCGAAGCGTATGCCATGACCCACGACGAAAGCATCGCCTTGCCGGCGCAGGAGGCGGTGAATTTCATCGTCTATGCTCAGCATAAACAAGGGGGCTGGCGTTACGAACCCAAGCAGCCCGGCGATACGACCGTCAGCGGTTGGCAAGTCACCGCATTAAAAAGCGCACTGCTAGGAAAATTAAAAGTGCCTCGCAAAGTTTGGTATCGAGCCTCCGCATATTTCGATAGCGTTCAGGACGATCGGGGCGCTACCTACGGCTACCAATCGCCGTCTAAATCACGGCGATCGACAACCGTTGTGGGCCTATTCAGCCGCATGATCCTAGGTTGGCCCCGCGAGCATCCACCGCTAGTGAAGGGAATGGCGAAAATCGCGAAGCAACTGCCCCGTCAGAACAACATGTATTTCAACTATTACGCTTCCCAGGCGTTGTACCACATAGGTGGAAAAGGCTGGGAACGATGGAATCCGCGTATGCGAGAGTACCTGGTCAACTCGCAAGCCACCGAGGGTCACGAAGCGGGTAGTTGGTACTTTGAAGAAGAATGGAGCGATCGCGGCGGTCGGCTTTACTCCACCGCATTGTCCATCCTTACGCTAGAAGTCTACTACCGCTTTATGCCGATGTATCAAGAAACTTTTATTGACGAGGCGCCGTAAGGCGAGCGGCAGATTTTATTTTCCCCTTACTCCGGTAATTCAGTATGATTTCCCCATGATCTCCAACAACCCCCAACGCGACCGCTATCAGCGACAAGCCCGATTTGCTCCGCTAGGCGAAGAGGGGCAGCAGAAACTTATGTCAGGGCGTGTGCTCGTTTGCGGCTGTGGGGCACTCGGTTCGGTGGTTGCCGATTCCCTGGTAAGAGCCGGCGTCGGGCTGGTGAGAATTGTGGATCGCGATTTTGTTGAAATCGGCAACCTGCATCGGCAAGTACTGTTCGACGAACACGATGCTGCCGCCCAACTCCCCAAAGCCGTCGCAGCTGCGGAGCGACTCGCTCACGTAAACAGTAACGTCCAGATTGAGCCCGTTGTGGCAGACCTCAATGCCACCAACATTCGCACTTTGGCCGACAGCATGGAAGTGATTGTCGATGGGACCGACAACTTGGAGACGCGATATCTTTTGAACGACTACGCGATCGAAACCAACACGCCCTGGGTATTTGGCGGCTGTGTGGGAGCCGAGGGGCAAACGCTGGCGATCGTCCCTGGCGAGACTCCCTGCCTGTCGTGCATCATGCCCGAACCTCCTCCCGCCACCGCGATGCCGACCTGCGAAACTGCCGGAGTGCTGGGGCCTATCGTCAACGTCATCGCCTCGCTACAAGCAATGGAAGCTATCAAACTGCTGAGCGGCAACCGCGATCAACTCAACCCGGCCCTGACGATCGTCGACTTGTGGAACAATCAAATTCGCACGATCGGAGTCTCTGCCGGCCGAACCGAGAGCTGCCCCGCTTGCGGACAGCGAAAACTCGATTGGCTCGCCGGGAGGCGAGGATCGTCGGTCACGCGGCTCTGCGGACGCAACAGCGTTCAAATCTCGCCGACTTCTGCCGAGTCGGTCGATCTTCGGTCGCTGGCTGAAAAATTGCGCCGCGTCGGACAAGTTACGAGTAATGCGTTTCTTGTTCGCCTGGAGGTTGAAAGCTACCTGTTGACCATTTTTACCGACGGACGGACCCTCGTCGGCGGCACCGACGATCCAGCAGTAGCACGCACCGTGCATGCAAAATACGTGGGTAGTTGACGGTAAACCCGCCGCGGTTTCTCTAAGTTACCAACTGATTTCCGTCGGTTGGGCGAATCGCAACCTTCAGTGCAAGGCTAACGGCTTGATACGCCGATCAATACATAGCCCAGCCGTGCTGCCACGCAGCACATGGCCCCGTGTACTGCGCGGCACAAGGCTGGCATTCTTGGACCCAATACCCCGCGACGCGACACCCAGCATGGCAACTGTAGAGCACTCAGAACCTTTACTCGCAAATTTTGCAGCGACTAGCCCCCCTGTTCATCACAAAGCCGTGGGCCGCATCGGTCCTTGGCAGCTTGTTCGCTTGCTTAGCGAGAGCGAGTTAGCGCGTGTGTATCAGGCAAAGCCTTTAAGTGCCTCGGCCGACCAAACGTCTGCCTACGTGATCAAGGTACTGCGTAAAGAGTGGTGGCGCGACCCGCAAGCCATTGAGATGCAACGACGGGCCGCCTGGATTGGCGAGCAACTATCGCACCCGCATCTCTTGCCAATACTTTCGACCAACGTACGCGAGGCACCATTTTACTTGGTCTCGCCACGGCTCCATGGCACGACGCTAGCCGCGATTCTAAAACAAGGCCAACAAAACCAAACAAAGGCTGTGCCGCTGCCAGTGACGCTCTGGATTACCAGACAAGTTGTCGAGGCACTGGCCGCACTCCATGACTGCACCGGTATGGTTCATGCCGACGTCAAACCGAGCAACATCTTCGTTTCGCCCGAGGGGCACGCGACTCTCATTGATTTCGGCTTTGCACACGCTCTCTCGGAAACACGACATTGGTCGACACGCCCGGTGGTCGGTACACTCAACTACATTGCACCCGAGGTAGTCACATCCAGTCTCGCTGCCGGTGTGACGAGCGATCTCTACAGCGTAGGTGTCACCCTCTATGAAATGATTGCCGGCCGATTGCCATTTTGCGCCAGTGCCCCCGACGAGCTAGTTCGCCTGCATCGAGAAATGACGCCCGAGTGCATACGCCACAATGCGCCCGAGTTGCCCAAGCCGGTTGCTTCACTTGTTCATCGGCTGCTGGCGAAAGATCCCTTGCGGCGTCCAGACTCTGCTGGAGTCGTGGCCGAAGAACTCATGCGATTAGAGATTGAGTGTTTTTCTTCGCGGTAAGGGAACCGCCCAGATTCATGTGAAAATGCACGCAAAGGGCGGGTCCCAAAACCTAGAAGTGGGTCAAGTATTGGGATTTAGAATTTGGGACCAGTTGAGAAACCTCGATATCCTCGTAAGTACTTTTTCTGTGGCTTGCTTTGCTGGAGTCCCGAAAACGTCAGTTTTTGCTACTCGCCAAGTAGCGTCGGTTGATGAAGCTGAGGCAGGTTGAACTAAGCGTTAGCTCACAGCCATTGCCGATTACGGGTGCCGAACGGCGGAGAGGTGCTGTTATGCAACCGATGTTGCACCCAGAACTCAACTACTACCGGCTAGAAGCCGGTAGGTTCGGAAATTTCGTGAGCTTCGGACTAAAGTCCTTCGCTCACGAGGG
>Ga0114931_10002198_pt1 | contig 24810 bp, 22 predicted proteins | sample 2SBtaG_FD_89579 | JGI IMG/M metagenome (GOLD analysis project Ga0114931, IMG submission 89579) | Deep subsurface microbial communities from Kolumbo volcano to uncover new lineages of life (NeLLi) - 2SBTROV14_V59a metaG | ecosystem: Environmental > Aquatic > Marine > Volcanic | place: Kolumbo... | reverse complement strand
TTACCTCGATTCGCCACGCGCGTCAGCGCCCGGATTTGTAGGAGCGCGCCCTGCGCGCGAAACCTGCCCTTGGTTGTGCTTCTGCCAGTGTGCAGATTTTGAGCAGCCTTGCGGCTGCCGCTACGCTTCGCGCGCAGTGCGCGCTCCTACGGGTCACAGCGCCAGGCCAGCCACTCGGCGCAGTTCTTAAGGCCCCACTTCAACCAGCCGGCGCGCTCATCGAACTGGCGAATCATTACCAGTAACCCGTAGGTCTCGGCATTGATACGGCTACAGAGAGTGAGAATATTGCGATCGAGATCCTCGATCGAAACAAGGCGATATTGATGTGATTTGTTGCTTTCATGACACGTCCTTGTGGGAGAATAAGGACCTGTAATTATATATAGTATTGTGACGAAAATCAATTACAAAACAGTGAGTTAAGTGCTATTTATGTCTCGCGATCGCCGCTCAATTTTTTCCACGTATTGTCCCGCCGTCAATGTCTGCTCTCGTCAAAAGCAGCCATTTGAGTTCAATGTGGTACGGCGGCAAAGGTGACGGAGTTCGGCTGTCAAGATCAGCCAATTGCGATGCAACGTACCCGAAATTGATCTACCAGATTATGACCCGTTCTTCGGGCGCAAGGTAAAGTTTGTCGCCAGGCTGCACGTCAAATGCCTTGTACCAGGCGTCAAGATTGCGGACCGTCAGTGCGCGATACTGGCCTGGCGCGTGAGCGTCGGTTGCAATCCGCCTGCGCAAAGCCTGCTCGCGCGTCTTGACAGCCCAGCTCTGTGCATAGGCGATGAAAAATCGTTGATCGCCGGTGTAGCCGGCAATCACCGGCGCTTCCTTGTTGTTCAATGAGGCACGATAAGCCTCATAGGCCGCTGCCAGGCCCACAACATCGGCTATGTTTTCGCCGAGCGTCAGCTTGCCATTGACATGCAGGCCGGGAAACGGTGCGTATTCGTTGTATTGATCGGCTAACGCTTGTCCTCGCTCCGCGAATTGCGCCAGATCTTTCGCTGTCCACCAGTTACGCAGCGCGCCTTGTGAATCAAAAGCCGCACCGTTGTTGTCAAAGCTGTGGCTAATCTCGTGGCCGATGACCGCACCAATCGCTCCGTAGTTATACGCAAGGTCGGCTTCTGGATCGAAGAACGGTGGTTGCAGGATGCCTGCCGGAAAATTGAGTGCATTTTGCACCGGCAGGTTGACCGCGTTAACGAGCTGCGCCGTCATCCACCATTCCCCCCTGTCCATCGGCTTGCCAATCTTTGCAAGCTGATGTGCATACTCCGTCAATTCTCCTGCGATCACGTTTGCGTAGGCGTTGCGGGCGTTCACCAAAAAATGGTCGTAGTCACGCCATGTGTTGGGATAACCGACGCTCACCTTTATGGTATTCACCTTGGCCAGCGCTTCGCGTTTGGTTTCCCGGGCCATCCAGTCGATTGACGCCACGCGCTGCTTGAAAGCACTGACGATATTGTCGACCATCGCTGTTACTTGTGCTTTCGACGAAGCAGGAAAGTATTTTTCTACATAGGCGCGGCCAACCGCATCACCAAGATACCTGTTAACCGCGGCCAGCGCGCGCTTCTCGCGGCTGCGTTGCTCTGGCGTTCCGGATAATATCGTGCCGTTAAACGCGAACGCGGCCTGGTCTATAGCCGATGGCAGCACATCGGAATGGGCATTGATCTGATGGAATACGAGCCAGTCCTTCCACGCATCCAGCATCTCTGACGCGACCAGCGCTGATAATCCGGTAATCGCGTTTGCATGATAAGCGTCGAACTTCTGTTGGCCGCCAAGATGGGCAGCGTCCAAAAGCAATGTCCAGTCAATGCCCGGCGCCTTTTGCTGCAGGTCATTGCGGCTCCAAACGGTCGCTGCTTTTTTGAAATCGGCGCTTTCTTCGCGGCTTGCGTGGGCGCTTGCGATGCTGGTTTCGAGTGAGAAAATGCGATCTGCTCTTACCGCAGCGTCAGCGATACCAGCAAGGCTCAGGAGCTTTTCAATATAGGCGCGATAGGCTGTCCTGATCTCGACCATCCTGGGATCGGATGACAGGTAATATTCGCGCTCCGGCATACCTAAACCACCCTGCAGGATATACGGCAACACCTCGCCGGGCGTCGACAGGCCCTGGGTTACAAAAATACCGAACAGGTTCTCGGTGAAAAAATCGGTCGCGTTTAGCGGATCGACATCCGCCCGCAAATTGGATCCCAGAAACCTCGACAGGTCGCTCGTATCGGCAATCGCTGCGACACGATCCAGGTAGCCCTGTATTGGCTGCATGCCCGCGGCATCGATCGCACTGACATCCATATAGGATTCGTATAAATCGGCAATCCGCGTTTCATCCGCAGTCCTGTTCGTGCCTGATTCGACGATGCCCTCAACGAGGTCGGTGAGATGTTTTTCGGTCGCATCAAACGCGACCAGGAACGCCCCGGTGCCTGCGCGATCAGCGGGAATTTCTGCCGTCTTCATCCACTCGCCGTTAGCATAGGCGTAGAAATCATCGCCCGGACTCACGGATTTGTCCAAGGCGGCGAGATTAATTCCAATCGTCTTCCCGGTGTACGCAGCGGCGCTGTTATCAGGCGAGTCGTTGCTACAAGCTACGGTAGCAAGCATTGTCACGGCGCTGAGCAGGATGGCGGTGAATAAACGCTTCGACATAGGAGTAGTCCTTTTCAATCTAGCGATCGCGATTCCAGAGTACTTCCTGGCCGGATTCGGCCCGCGCCAGAACACGCGCGATAACAAACAACAGGTCAGACAGCCGGTTCAGGTACTTGCCAGCCTCGGGCCGGACATCCTCAACTCCAGCCAGTGTGGCGACGCGCCGCTCTGCTCGCCGCACAACAGTACGCGCGAAGTGACAAGTCGCTGCCGCCGGTCCGCCGCCTGGCAGGATGAATTCCCTGAGCATCGGCAGGTCTTCGTTGAAGCCATCGAGGTCTGACTCCAGCCGGTCAATAAAATCCTGAGTGACAGCACTGTGTCCCGGGATGCTGAGTTCACCGCCGAGATCGAATAAATCGTGTTGTACTTCGGTGAGGCACTTTTGAATATCGTCCGGTATGGATTTAACGGCCAGAATGATACCGATCGCCGAGTTCGCTTCATCAACCGTACCGTAGGCTTCAACGCGCAGCGAATCTTTCAAGACCCGGCTGCCGTCACCAAGCCCCGTGGTACCGTCGTCGCCGGTGCGGGTATATATTTTGCTCAGTCGATTGCCCATGCGGAGACGATAGGCAGGCACCTTTGCACTGTCAAGACAGGCGCTTGTTTCTCGGCGCAGCAGCCGCCATAGTTGCGCCGATGGAAAGCTATAATACGGGAAATGCGTCCGACTACCTCAAGCTAGCGTTGACGGCGGCCGACAAGGCGGCGGCCATCAGTCGTAAATACTATGCCGGCAATTTCAGCGTAACGACAAAAGCGGATATGACGCCGGTCACACAGGCCGACGTTGAATGTGAGCAGGCGATTCGTGAAGTCATTCTCAGCGCATTTCCCGAGCACGGTTTCTATGGCGAGGAAACGGGTCAGACACAGGTCGATGCCGAGTTTCTCTGGCTGGTCGACCCGATCGACGGTACCAAAGGGTTCGTTCGTCAATATCCGTTCTTCTCAACGCAAATCGCCCTGATGCACGATGGCGAACTGATACTGGGTGTGTCGAGTGGCACGATGATGGACGAACTCGCCTGGGCTGAAAAAGGACAGGGCGCCTGGCTGAACGGTCAGCGGCTGAAGGTCAGCGATATTGATGTCCCGGATCGGGCAGCGGTCTCAACCGGTAATTTGAAATCACTGGCAGCAAGCGATGGTTGGTCGGCGCTTGGCGATATTGTGAGCCGTGCCGATCGAATTCGCGGCTACGGCGATTTCTATCACTATCATTTGCTCGCAGCTGGAAAAATCGAAGCAGTCATCGAATCGGACGTGAATATCCTTGATATTGCGGCGCTGTCCGTGATCGTCTGCGAAGCGGGTGGTATTTTTACGAACCTGAACGGAGAAACGCCTGACCTTGAAATTCGCTCGGTCCTTGCGGCGAATCCGTCATTGCACGAAGAGTACCTGGCTCAGCTAAAGGGCTATGTCGCCTGAGGCGATGAAAAGCGCGCGATCGCGCCACGTGACGGCCTCCATGGGTGTCGCGTAGAGCTGGCCCAAACGGTCCGGGTTCAGAATCTCAAATGTTGTCCCCAGGTCCCAGCGACCGTCGCCATAGAGCAGCAGGCAGCGGTCCGCGAATCGTACCGCCAGGTTGACGTCGTGCATGCTTGCAATGACAGCAGCGCCAGCGTCAGCTTTTTCCCTGAACAGTCGCAGAGCGTCCAGTTGATGTTGTGGGTCCAGATGATTGGTCGGCTCATCGAGCAAATACAGGTCCGGCGCTTGCGTGAGTATTTGCGCGATGGCCAGTCGGCGGCGCTCGCCGCCGGACAGTGTCAGTACGTCGCGGTCAGCCAACTCTTCAAGGTCGACCGAGGCCAGCGCATTCCTGGCGACATCAACATCTGTGCCGGACACCCAGCTCAGGCGACCGATGTGTGGATGCCGTCCGATCAGCGCCGTATCGAGGACGGTTGCCGGGAAAATATCATCGACATGCTGTGGTAACAGCGCGAGATGTTTTGCGAGATCGTGGCGCTTGCCGCTCGTAACATCAGCGCCCTGCAATGTGATTGTGCCCGCCCTTGCGGGTCTCAGTCCTGCAAGCGTGTGCAGTGTGAGCGACTTGCCGGAGCCGTTTTGCCCCAGTATGGCGAGCAGTTCCCCGCGGGTGACCTGCAGAGTCAATGCGGCCACCAGTGATCGTCCGGCGACCTCGACGGAAAGGTCCTGACAGGAAAAAATCGCTGGCGCATCCTCGTGCATTACAGGAGCGTAGCTTACTCCGACAGATTTATCTCGCTGGCCGTCAGGGCGCCGATGACTACGTATTTCAGACTCTTGGGTATTATCGCGTCGTCTTTCGCCAGCGCGATACGTCCGCCCATGATCTCGGCATAGCGTTGCGGGAACAGCGGCTGCTTGTCGGGTTCACCGAGTCCATCCGGCCCGATCGGCTGCCCGTTTTCCGGACTGTACTTGTCGGTGGCACCGAGTGTGTGCAAAAACTCATGTGCGATAATGACGTTGTTAGTGCCACGAAAGCGACGACTGGCGTAGCCATTCACGATTCCGACCATGCCCTTTTGCAAACCGACCGAGTTCTCAAGGGTCACGCTGAACACCGGTTTGTGGTAGCGAACGAAGATGCGCACGTCCGGGTCGATTCGGTCCTGATTGTTCGTCACACCGCCAGCCCACCAGCGCATTTTCAGCGACCACAGCATGACAGAAAGGGTATTGGGTTGTTCGCCGAGTTCAGGTGGTTGTTCGTTGACCTCCTTACCGAGTTCGATACGAACGGGGCGGTTGAGACCTACCCCGTAGCGTTTTGTTTCTCGTGCGATAAAGGTCTCGATACCCTGAAAGTCGGAGGTCGAAAGCCCCTGGATATATTTAGCAGCAGTGGCACTGCCGTCGGCATTGATGGGATATATCTTGATCCACAGGCTATTGTTCCAGTCGGTACTTCTGGCCTGCGTCAGGTAGGTGCTGAGAGCGACGAACAGCAATATGAACAACAAAATCGAAATGCGTACAGCTTTGAACATTATTCAGAGTTCGGGTGGCTTACGGACTCCTGTAGCTTGCTCAAAAGCGTAGGCGGTCGCTATGAGCTGCTTCTCATTCCAGGATTTCTGAAGCGCATGACGAAGCGATCGGTGTTGCCGCGGATACCCTCGGCAAAAACCATTTTGCTGTAGTCGTCATCCGGATTGCGAAGCATGTCGTTGCTCGCTTCATAGACAAAGCCTGCAGCTTTCATTTCAGCCAGCACGATGGCCGGGTCGATGCGGTGTACGGTGTCGCCGGTCTCGGACGGCGATCCAGCTGCCGCATAGTGATCAACGACTCCTAAAATACCGCCCGGTTTCAGGCCCTTCCTGAGCTCGGCGAGAAATGCCGGAACGTCGATTTTCGCCCAACCGTTTTCCGGGTCCGAGTGGTACAGGTCGTGAAATGACAGGACCAGCATCACCGCGTCGAATGTATTGGCTTCGAGCGATAGCTCGTTGTTCTCCGCCATGAGCACTTCAACGTTCGTCAAGCGGCCGCTGCCGAAGCGTTTTTCAAACTCGTCACCGACAAAAGCGAGGTAGGCCCTGTTGGATTGTGCGACCACATGGCCTTCCTCACCAACAACACCGGAGAGAATTTCCGCGTAGTAACCGCCACCTGTAAACATGTCGAGCACGGTCATGCCGGGCTCAATGCCCATGAATTCCAGAATGGCTGCCGGCTTGCGGCCGGCATCACGAGCGCGGTCCGCTTCGGGTCGCGCTTCGCTGGCGACGGCTACGTCGTAAATCGACGGCGTCGGTTCGGCGGATTGGACCACGGCGGCATCGGGTTCAGCGGCAGGGGGCCCCGACACCCTTTCTCCACAGCCAGCAACCAATGTCAATGTCAGCAAGGACCCCAATGCGCCGATCCATTTTGCTTTTTTCATATTCATCCCCCTGCAGGTGATCTGATCCTATTCGGACCAGCCTTAAAGGGCAAAGTGCGATCGACATAATTAAGTAAGAAAAAGCCCCACGGCGTTAGCGGTGGGGCTGGATTTCCCTTTTTTTCAAAAGAGGTAACTGCGAGTTCGATAACCGGTGACAGTGTCTTTCTTATTGTTATTGGACCTGGATCTTCTTATTTTTATTGTTATTTTTCTTCTGGCGTCTAAATCCTGTTACTGACCGTTTTTGTTATCAAATGCAGTTACGCTTCGCTTGGGCAGGGTAGTAAAAGCAAGAGCTGTGCCAACTGATCGGGTCACGCCGCGATATCAATGATTTAGCGACCGCTCAATTGAATCACCGATATAACGCAAGGCTTGTTTGTAAGGAAAACCGACAGTTTTGAGTCTTTGGATGTCATACAACGAAGTAATTTGGCATCCCATCTATTTGATAAATAACGTAGAAACTAAAAAATTCCCGGGTTTTTCAGTTCCCGGTCACGATAGCAGCAACCGTCAGATCATGTTCAATTTAGTGGTCAGGTTTGAGAGTCAGTCGTATTTCGACGCTTTTTGTTAATTTATTCGACACTTTCGGCCCTTTTTGCGCGATCAATTAATCCTGAAACACTATAAAAACGTCCATTTCGGACCACAGCGACCACATTTAACACATCATTGATGTTAGCCAGCGGGTCGCCATCGACGAATACGAGGTCGGCCGCTGCTCCCTTGGCGATTCTGCCGAGATAAGGATCTGCTAATATCGCAGCGGCGGCATTCACACCCATGCCGCGAAGCGTTTGTTCGGGTGTCAGACCCGCAATCTGCATGGCGCGAATTTGCGCCGCTAATGCCACACCGGTGGTAAGGCCTGTCGAGCGACTGGTAATAACGGCGGCCGTGACGTCAGTTTCAGGCCTGGGCCGCGGGCCTGTTTGCCACTGATCGCCACTCAACAAGCGTGGGCCCGGAATATCCTTGCCAGACCAGAGCGCATTGAGGCGCTCAGCATCGGGGTGATTGCCGACGACCGTTGTTACGCCCATCGTCAGCAAATCGGGTCCATGGCCAGGGGTGAGTTGACCGGGCAGGCGCGCATCGGCATCGACCAGGCCGGCAAGAATAGTCAGATCACCCATGTCGATGGTAATCGATCCGGAATGATCCTGATGTTCTTCAACGGCAGCGATCCGTCCTCCCTCAATAAGAATATCCTTATCGTGCTGGTAGCCAGCACTGACACCATCGAACAGCCGCGATGCGTGGATAATGAGCCTTCCGGCAGGCTCACCCGACCAGGAGAGCAGAGGACGCTTGCGGTGGACCGTCGATCGAATCGCGGGCTGAATGCTGGCCCGAAAGGGTAACGGACTCGAACTCCATGAATCAAACAGGCGCTGCCGGATCCGGCCGTTGGCGGAGTAAACCATGCGATGACGATCCAGCCAGCTCACTGGAGATACGAAGAACTGCTCTTTGCTTGCGTACGACCGAATCAAGCGCGGTCGCGAAAGAATGGCCATTTCGATCGAGGTGCCGCTGGTAGTGCTGCGGAAGAATGTAATGAGGCTGTTATCCGGTCTCCATGTCGGCGCGGCGAGCTTGTCTGAGGAGCGCAACAATACTTCTTCGGGCTGTGAGTGACGTCGTAGAATCAGCGACCACTGGCCACCATTGTGATTAACGTAGACCAAATCGCGTCCATCGGATGACCAGGCAGCATCAGTTTCGTCACCCGGTCGGTCACTGAGGCGCCAATGCAGGCCGGTCGGTAAATCGATCTCCCACAAATCGAAGCCGGCCCCACTGATGTCCGATGAATAAAGTATGCGCTGACCGTCCGGATGCCACGACGGATGCAAGTCGAGACTGGAATTCGTGTCGAGCTTTCGCATCTCACCATTGCCAAGCTCATATATCCAGATGCCTTGCTGACCATCGACAATGGCCTGGCAAACGAGTTTTTTGCCATCGGGAGACCAGCGTGGCCGTTGCACCGATCTGAGGTCCTGAGTGAGCTGCCGGGCATCCCCGCCGCCACCGGGTACGATCCAGATATCGCCCAGCAGGTCCATCGCCACACGACCGTCTTTCGTCGCATCCACAGAAAGGTTGGCGCCACGTGTGACGGTGATTTGCGCATCGACCGGTGTGGTGAGCAGCAAGCCGCAGACGAGAATGGCCGGAACAGGACCCAGCAAAAATTTTGCCAACGCTACCGGTGTTCGTAAATGCACGTTCCACCTTCGCGTCTCGGATCCGCAGCGGCCGCCAACCCCGTTGAATGATCGTAAACGGCAGCGCCAACTCCACCGAAATACATGGCCTTGTCGGGGAATATCTTAACGGGCAACTCGGTAGCGGGCAGATCAAGTCCCGCTTCCGCCATCAATCGCACTTCTTTGCCGCTGGTATCAACGTGAATACGCGGATGAGCGATCGCATCTTCAAGCGGCATCTCAAATAGCAGGTAGTTAATAAGAAACTGCTGTAGCGCGGTCGTGATGCGATCAGCGCCCGGCGATCCGACGGCGAGCACCGAATTTGCGCTGCGTGCGACGCTGGGCGCCATGTTCGATGGTAACCGTGAGCCGACCGGGCCGGCATCGAGCCCGCGGCGATTCAATTCGATCTCGCCAAGACAGTTATTCAGCCAAAGTCCGGTGCCCTGTGGCATTTCACCGGAGCCGTATCCGGACGAAGCCGTAATCGCGCACCCGGTGCCAGAGCTGTCCACCACTGATGTGTGCACAGTTGATGCCGATGTCCACCGGCCAAGCAGTCGCCCGCTTCTGGCCGATTCGATCAAGCGCACCGCTTCAGCCCCGATATCTTCAGCAAGGTCGAGGTTGTGCATGCGAAAATCGAGGCAGGCCTGTTGTGTCTGGATCAGTTGCCCGAGCGTGCGATGGTTCCAGATGTGGCCCTCCAAATCGCAACACGATAGCAGCATGGCAGTGAGAACCGCTCCACCGACTGCGGGTGCCGGATTGGTCGCGATGGACCAGCCGCCGATATCCGCAATCAGTGGCTGCCGTTCGATCGCTTGATAAGTGGCAAGATCTTCGCGTGTGAGCATGCCGCCGCCTTCGCGACAGTGGCCCGAGATAGCGGCACCCAATTCACCTTCATAGAAAAGACGTGCACCCTCCCGGGAGATGGCCTCCAGCGTATCGCTAAGGTGCGGAATCACAATAGTGCTGCCCGCTTCTCGCAGCGACCCATCGGCATTATGCAACGCGTTGTGTCCGTCGTCACTGCGATCAAAAATGCAATCGCCTGAGTAACCCAGGTAATAGCGGCAAGCGGCGGGAAGTGGAAAACCGTCTCGAGTGGCGCGAATGGCCGGTGCAAAAATCGCCTGCCAACTCGTGGCTCCGTATTTTTTCCAGGCATACTCGATTGCGGCGAGAGACCCCGGTACTGATACCGACCCGGGACCGACCAGTGTTTCGATACCGCCACCGTATTTTATTGAAACGCTAACCGCGCCCTGAGCGCGTTTTTCAGGGGCAAGACCAGCACCTGGAACGGCAACATTACCGTCGATCGTGACGGCTTCACCATCGCCTGGCCAAATGGTGATGAATGAGCTGCCCGCCAGAGCACAAACACCCGGTTCGGTATTCATCGTCAGAAGTGACGCGGCTAACGCACAATCGACGGCGTTACCACCCGCAGCTGCAACTTCGCTTGCTGCATCGGCGGCCAGTTGTGAGGTCGTAGCTACTGCAACATGGGTCACTGATTCAGGTTCTGGAAATGGATAACCGAGCGGATACTTTTGCCTTCATGCATCAGGTCAAACGCCCTGTTGATATCCTCAAGCGGCATCGTATACGTAATGAATTCATCGATCTTGATGCCGCCGTCCATGTATTGATCCACCATGCCGGGTAGTTGCGAACGTCCCTTGCAGCCACCGAACGCAGTACCGCGCCAGACACGGCCCGTCACCAGTTGAAAAGGGCGTGTTGAAATTTCCTGTCCGGCCCCGGCAACTCCCACGATGACGGATTCACCCCAACCTTTGTGGCAGCACTCAAGCGCCGAGCGCATAAGATTGGTATTACCAACACATTCGAAGGAGAAGTCGACGCCACCACCCGTGAGTTCGACGATGACGTCCTGGATTGGTTCGTCATAGTTTTTCGGATTAATACAATCGGTCGCACCCAATTGTCTGGCGAGTTCAAACTTGTCCTCGTTGATATCAACGGCGACGATGCGACTGGCTTTCGCGATCGTGGCACCCTGGATAGCGCTGAGGCCGACACCACCCAGGCCAAAGACAGCGACTGTGTCGCCAGCCTGAACCTTCGCCGTATTCAGAACGGCTCCGATACCGGTTGTGATTCCACAGCCGAGCAGGCAGACTTTTTCCAGCGGTGCCTCCTTGCTGACTTTCGCCACCGCGATTTCCGGTACCACGGTGTACTCACTGAATGTCGAAGTACCCATGTAGTGAAATATTGTCTTGCCGTTCAGGGAGAAGCGCGATGTTCCATCGGGCATCAGGCCCTGGCCCTGTGTGACGCGAATCGCCTGGCACAGGTTCGTTTTGCCTGAGGTACAAAAATCACACTCGCCACACTCGGGTGTATACAGTGGAATCACGTGGTCACCGACGCTGACGGACGTTACGTCTGCGCCGATTTCTTCTACGACAGCGCCGCCTTCATGACCGAGGACGGCCGGGAAAATGCCCTCGGGGTCTTCGCCCGACAGCGTAAATGCGTCCGTATGGCAAACGCCACTCGCCACATTTCGCAGCAAGACCTCGCCGGCTTTCGGGCCCTCAAGGTCCAGCATTTCGATCTCAAGTGGTTTGCCTGCTTCCCAGGCAACGGCAGCGCGTGTCTTCATTTTTCGCTATTCCCAAAGGTGTCTGAAGTAATCGTGAACGGCATGTTCTCACTTTTGCCGCGCTTGTTCATCCCGCGTTCATAAAATTAATGAAAACAAAGAGTTGTATTCAGTACCAGTTCATCCGCAGCGATCTACTCTGTACCCGTATCAGGACCAAGCGGAGCTTAACTATGAACAAGATAATCCTCTCAACAGTGATAGCCTGTGGCCTGCTGCTTTTGGATGCTCCTGAAGCCGCAGCTCATGAGGCAAGGTATGAGCAGCATCGTTCGACACCGTACTATTCGTATGACCGCGGTGCCTACCGGCACGACGGCTATCGTAAGGGCCACCGGCGCGATTACAGGCACGACTATTATGGCTCCCGCTATGAGCGGGTACACAAGATGCCACGATGGCTCAAACATGACCGGGCATTTCGCCATTGGTTCAAACACAGCCGCCTGAGAAGGAATCGTTACGTGTCATGGAATGAGTTGTTCGATATTTATCGTTGGGAATACGCCTACTCTCGGTATTACAGATACTAAGGGCTGTAATTTTGTCGGCTAAGAAGATTTGCCGGCCCGAAATTTTTCGGGTCGGCTTTCACTGTACCCGTCTCTCCTGTAAAACGGTTGCGACCGACGCAAAGATACCTTTTAGAGAAATGAGCCTCGACAAACTTCGCAAAAACTTATCCGCTGTCGACCGACGCCTGGTTGAGATGATCGCTGAGCGGCAACGTATCGTTGCTGATATCGGTAAGACCAAGCAAATGGCTGGCACCGGCACACGTGATTACGCGCGCGAGAAAGACGTGCTCGATATGGGTCGTAAACAGGCTGCAGAAATGGGCGTTGACCCGGACCTCGTCGAAAACCTGCTGGAAATGTTGATTCGGACCTCGCTTGAGAGCCAGGAGCGTGATCGTGTGGTCGCCGAAGGCAAAGGTGATGGCAGGCGCGCGCTGGTTATCGGTGGCAGAGGCAAGATGGGTCGCTGGTTTGTGGATTTTTTCTCGTCTCAAGGGTACGCAACGGTAGTGGCAGACCCGACGATAGAAGACGGGCCGGATGAGTTTTGTGCATGGACGGACGCGGGTGTCGATTTCGATGTCATCGTAGTTGCTGCGCCGCTGGCCGTATCAGGCAGAATTCTCGCGCAACTTGCAGTCCTGAAACCCCAGGGCCTGGTATTCGATATCGGCTCATTGAAGTCACCGTTAATCGACGGGCTGAAAGAACTGCAGTCTGCGGGCTGTCGTGTGACCTCCCTGCATCCGATGTACGGCCCTGACACACGCCTGTTATCGGGTCGCCATTTGATCTTTTGCGATGTGGGGGATCCGGACGCTACGGCTGCGGCCAAGGAGTTATTCGCGGCCACTATGGTTGAACAACTCGACATGGGGCTGGAGGATCATGATCGTCTGATCGCTTATGTGCTGGGTTTGTCCCATGCATTGAACATCGCATTTTTTACGGCGCTGGCCGAAAGTGGCGAGGCAGCACCAAAGCTCGCGCAAATGTCGTCAACAACCTTCGATACACAGTTGCTGGTGTCCCAGGCGGTTGCGCAGGACAATCCACATCTGTATTTTGAAATCCAGAATCTGAACAAATTCGGACTGGGAGCGCTCGACGCATTGTGTGAGGCCGCAAGGAGAATACGCGCGACAGTCGCAGGCGGCGATGAAGAGGCATTCGTGGAACTGATGCAAAAGGGCCGCGATTACCTTGCACTCAGGGGGTAATGAGTACCAGGGAGAGGCTGCTCATGCGATCAAAAGAGGAATTATCAGTCGATGAGATGGAGGCGCAGCTTGCTGCGGCTCGCCGCCGGCTGAACGAGTTGACAGAGGAAGTTGCTCGCAACGATGCCAAGATGTGGCGCACGCAGCAGCGTGAGCTGAAACTCCTGCAAGCCGAAAGCCTTGAATCACTACTCCGGGTCATGGTCGATGGACTCAGAGTCAGCCACGGTCTTGAATACGTTAGTGTCGTGTTGTGTGACCCGGACCACGATATCCGTCATTTGTTGTTAGCCAACGGCACACCTGCCGAGAGTTTCCCCAATTTGCTGATGCGTGAGTCGCTAACCGGATTAGCGCCACAATACATTGCCCTGCACCAGCCGTGGCTGGGTGCATTTGCAGCTTGCGATCACGAGATGATTTGCCCGCGAGCCGATGGCATCAGGAGCATTGCGATCATCCCGCTTAAGCATCGCGGCAAACTCATGGGCAGTATCAATCTTTGCAGCAGCGATGTGCATCGATTTACTCGCGATCATGCGAGCGACTTTCTTGCGCATCTCGGCATCATTGCCTCGTTCTGTGTTGAAAATACGATTAATCGGGCGCGCCTGATGCGCAGTGGATTCACGGACGCATTAACGGGCTGGAACAATCGCCGATATCTGGGTGCGCGACTCAGCGAAGAGCTTGCGCACGCGCGACGAGACGGGGCCGGAGTGGTTTGTCTAATGCTGGATGTCGATCATTTCAAACACGTTAACGACACTTGGGGACATGCGGCAGGTGATGCCGTACTTGTCGAGCTCGCTCAACGTATCGAATCGCAAGTGCGCGCCAGCGACGTAGCGGCGCGTTACGGTGGCGAGGAATTCGTCGTGTTGTTGCCGGATGCGGAGGTTAACTCGGCAAAGCTCCTGGCAGAACGTATACGCAACGCCATTTCCTCAACACCGTTCGACCTCCCCTCCGGAGACACGGTGACAGTGACCGTATCGATCGGCATCGCCAAAGTTCATCCTGCGAATGATGACAAAGACCTGAAGACGCTCGGAGATTCACTGGTCGCACGAGCCGATGTTGCGCTGTATGCAGCCAAGTCTGCGGGACGGGATCGCGTAATTGTAGAGGCAGCGTAATGCGGATCGTTGTGATACTGGTCGCGGCAGTTCTGATGACGGCTTGCGAATCAGAGCCGTCAGGACCACCGGTTGTGGTTTATGCGACGGCTGAAAGCGGGTCTGATCTGGACAAGCTGTTCGCAGAGTTTACTGCTGAAACTGGTATCCGGGTCTCTGTAATCCGGGGCGACTCAGCCAGCAACACAGATAATTTGATTAATAACGCCGACAAGCCTGCGGATGTGCTGATCACGACAAATGTTGCAGATATCTGGCGTGCCGCGGAGGCGGGTGCATTACGACCCATCAGGGCCGCCGAGTTCGCAGATGTCGAGAGAACATTGAAGGACCCGGACGGCTTCTGGGCGGCAATCGAAATACGGCAGCATGCAATCGCTAATGCAAAAGGTGACTTACGTCCGATCGTCGGTGACTTCGACACTTTGGCAAGCCCTGACCTGCGTGGAAAGCTTTGTTTGTCCACATCCGAACTGTCCATCAACCGATCGCTTATCGCAATGCTTATCAATGACCGCGGAGAGAAACCAACCGAACGTCTGCTGCGCTCATGGATACAAAATCTTGCGGCCCCGCCATTCGCGAGCCAGGAGGCTCTGCTCGCTGCACTACGGGATGGGCGCTGCGACTACGGGATCGTCGAGTGGCACCCTGATAATAATGATATGACTTTTTTCGTGCCGGAACCGAGCTATATGGATATCGATGGTATCGGCGTTGCACGACATGCACGGCAACCCGAATCGGCGCAGCGATTGGTCGGGTGGTTATTGAAGAGAAAAAATATCCGGGTCTCAGGTGCGCCGGAAAAGCAGCCTGTCGGTGTCGCAGGCTGGCGTGATGAAGACGCAAGATTGCTCGCGGAACGCGCCGGTTATCACTAGCTTCCCTGGATTTCGCTATTGGTAGCGGTTTTGCCGGCTGCGACTCATTAATATCAGGAATAAGGGCACACCGATTGCTGCCGTCAATGCGCCGACCGGAAGTTGCCGTGGTGCCATCAGCGTGCGTGCAAGCGTGTCGGCGATAACCAGTAGCGTACCGCCCGCAAGTGCTGATGCGGGTAAGACCACTCGGTGATCACTGCCGGCGACGAGTCGAATAAGGTGCGGTACGACGAGCCCGATGAAACCTATGACACCCACCGTCGTAACGGACAGGGCAGTTGCGAGTGCAGCGGCAGAAAAGATCAGGTAGCGAAACCCTTTGACAGGGAGTCCGACGATCGCCGCTTGCAATTCGCCTCGTGACAGCACGTTCAGGTGCCTGGCCGAAGCGGTACCGGCAAGCAGCAATATGGCGAGCAACCACAGGCAACGGGCCGGATCGAAAGCGAAACTGAGATCGCCCATTAACCAGAACAGCATGCCGCGCAGATTCTGGTCCGGCGATAGCGCCAGTAGCAGCGTAGTGGCGGCGCTGAACCCGGCGGCGAGCACAACGCCCGTCAGAAGTAACCGGGCTGGCGTCCAGCTACCTGTGCCATGCGCGATAGCAAATACCAGTAAGGTTGCCGCCATCGCGCCGCCGAATGCCGACAGATCAATGATCAGGCTGCTCATGCCCAGCATCATCGCCAGCAGCGCAGCGACAGCCGCACCACCCGAGCTGCCAAGAATGTATGGGTCCGCCAGCGGGTTGCGAAGTAACACCTGCATCAGTACACCGGCGACCGCCAACAAGCCGCCGACGGCAAATGCTGTCATAGCCCGCGGCAATCGTAAATCGACAAGCAGCGATTGAATAGGCTCCGGGCCGGCACCTTGTAGTGCAATGATCGACTCGCCAAGACTCACATCGGCACTCCCGGTCACCAGTGCCGCGGAGAACGCCATAGCGGCAAGCAGGAGCAGCCCGGCGAACAGGGCTCCGTTTCGTGCGGCGTTCATGGACAATCTCCCGTCAACAAAATCTCCTGCGGTAGTTGGCGACGGATAGTGTAAAGTAAACGGCAGTGAGAGTTTTGGTACGGTTGCAATGGGCAACGATTGGATAGACGCCGAAGGATTTCGGGCAAATGTGGGCATCATCCTTGCGAATTCCGACAACAAGCTCATGCTGGGCGGTCGGATAGGTGCCAAAGGCTGGCAGTTTCCGCAGGGTGGGATGCAAGAAGGTGAAGAGCCCGTCGAAGCAATGTTTCGTGAACTGCACGAAGAGGTTGGTCTGGTAGAGGCCGACGTCGAGGTGTTGAAAGTCACCAGTGACTGGTTGCATTACAAATTGCCGGATAAATTCATTCGGCGTCACAGTAAACCTCTCTGCATAGGCCAGAAGCAACGCTGGTTCATACTGCGCCTGACATCGGGCGAAGACGCGGTTCGTTTCGATCGATGCGACAAGCCGGAGTTTGACCGTGTTCGCTGGGTCGACTTCTGGCGACCGGTCAATGAAGTCATCTATTTCAAGCGCCGCGTATATGCTCGCGCCCTGCATGAGCTTGGCCCGTCCGTACATCCGGACGGTTTGCCGGAGCGGCCGCGTTGGTGGCCCAGGCGCTGGCGTGCTGTCTTTGACAAGGATATTGCGGCCGCAGAACGAGAGTCTGACTAATGCTGTTTCTTCTCAATCCGTGACCTGGCGCACTTCTGTTCATTGGGGTAGCCGCGTAACATAACGTCTTTTGTGGGCGACCGGACAGAGCTTCGTTTTGGCAATTAAATCACCTTATCAGCAACATGGGGCAGGAAGGACCTGGATGGTTCGGGTGGTCGTCGTTGCGCTGATTATCGTCAGTGCCTACCTGGTCTTCGAATTTGGACGCATCAGGGCAGGCTACGACCTCATTGAGGCGGGCGATATTTCGCAGGCCTACGAAGATCATATTGCAGGTCTCGATAATGAAATTATTGAACTAAAACAGGAGATTGCACTTCTTGAGACTAACCGCGAAGTTGATCGCGAGTCCTACAAAGAGGTCGAAGCCAGTTTGAGCACTCTGCAAGCCAAGATTCAGGAACAACGAGACGCCATCGCATTTTATCGTGGCATCGTCTCACCATCGGATGGAAATTCCGGCCTTCGGGTGCAGGACTTGAAGCTTTCGCGGGGCAAGGCCGAGCGTGAGTTCAACGTTCGGCTCGTACTGGTGCAGGCGATGAAGCACGACCGCAAGGTTTCGGGTGACGTCAATTTGACGGTTGCTGGCGAGCAGGACGGCGTCGAGAGGAGCTACGCGTTCAGAGAGCTTATGCCGGCCGAGGCGGACAAGGCCTGGGTATTTTCGTTTCGCTATTTCCAGGACTTTGACCGGCAGCTTGTATTGCCGGACGGCTTTACGCCGGAACGCATAACGGTTGAGGTACGATCAAAAACACGGTCGATATCGAGCATTGAGGAGAGTTTTTCCTGGTCGACCAGTCAAAGCTAGGAATTTAAGGTCGCTTGGCGACAGTACGGAGAACCAGATGTTCAGCAAGAAACAGCGCAAGCACACGGTCGTAGAGACACTCGTCGGCTCAAACAGCAAATTAAACGGTGACCTGCATTTCCAGGGTGGCTGCCATATTGACGGCACTGTCAGGGGTAATGTTACCGCGGATCCGGATACAGACTCGGCCTTGAGCATCAGTGATATCGGTAATGTTGATGGCGGTGTTACCGTTCCTCATGTGGTGTTAAATGGTATTGTGAAAGGCGATGTGTGTGCCAGCCGGCGCGTTGAACTCGGCGCGACCGCGCGCGTCATAGGCAATGTGTATTACAATCTGATCCAAATGGCAGAAGGTGCCGAGATTAACGGTAAGCTGGTACACCAGCCCGAGGGCCAGGTACCCCTTCTGGAACAGACAACCCGAATCGACGAGAAAGCGGCAGCATCCGGCGAGTAACAGAAAGAGACTATGGACACAGCAACGACAAATACGAGCCCTCCACCCAGCGTTGTCTTTACGGACGCCGCTGCCCACAAGGTAGGCGAACTGATTGCTGAAGAGGCGAACCCCGACTTGAAATTGCGGGTATTTATCTCGGGTGGCGGTTGTTCGGGCTTTCAGTACGGTTTCACCTTTGATGAAAGTATCGAAGAGGGTGACAGCCAGGTTGAGAACCAGGGCGTAATGCTGCTTATCGATCCGATGAGCGTGCAGTATCTGATGGGTGCCGAGATCGACTACAAGGAAGACCTGCAGGGAGCGCAGTTCATCATCCGGAACCCAAATGCACAAACCACCTGCGGCTGCGGATCCTCTTTCACCGTCTGAGACCAGCCAGCCAGAAATAATCGCGGCCGTCGATCTCGGCTCGAACAGCTTTCATATGATTGTCGGCGAGCTGCGCCATGGTCAGCTTGCCATCATCGACCGTATTCGAGAAACGGTCAGGCTTGCAGAAGGGCTGACGGCCAACGGCGAGCTTTCCGAGGAGGCGCGGCAACGCGCACTCGACTGCCTGTCAAGATTCGGCGAGCGGCTTAGAGATATGCGTGCGGGCAGCGTTCGGGCCGCCGGTACCAGCACCATTCGCCGCGCACGCGATGACTCCTCCTTCATGCTGGATGCGGAAGCTCGGCTCGGCCACCCTATAGAGGTCGTATCCGGAATCGAGGAGGCACGCCTCGTCTACAAAGGCGTAACACACAGTTTGCCGCCGACCGATGGCATGCGACTGGTCACCGATATTGGCGGTGGCAGCACCGAGATCATTCTTGGCCTGGCGTCTCAACCTCGCGCACTAGAAAGCCTGCATATGGGCTGTGTGTCCATGACCGAGAAGTTTTTCCGCGATGGTGAAATCACGAGATCGGGTTTCAAAAAAGCTCGTATGGCAGCACGCCTGGAATTGCGGCCAGTAAAAGCCTTTTTTCGCGGCTCCGATATTCAGGCGATTGGCACGTCAGGTACGATTCGAGCTACGGAAGCGGTCGCTCAGGCGATGGGGCTGGCCGATTCCGGCATTACCCTGAAGACGATCGAATCCCTGATCGACACGGTGTTGGAATTCAAATCAGTCAGCGAGCTGTCATTGAAAGGCCTGTCCGAGCGCCGTGCCCAGGTTTGGCCTGGTGGCTTGTCTATTCTTGCCGAGTTGCTCAATACCTTGCGGATTGATGAAATGAAGGTCTCGGATGGTGCACTTCGCGAGGGGCTTCTGTACGACCTGCTGGGTCGTTTGCAGCATGCAGACGCGCGCGAGAGGACTGTCATGGCTATGGCGTCGCGATACCAGGTTGATAGCGAGCAAGCGGAGCGCGTCGCGGTGACAGCGAGTAGCCTGTACGCGCAATGTACTGACGCCTGGAGATTCAGCGGTGACCTGTCGGGCAAGTTGCTCAACTGGGCGAGCCGACTCCATGAGATCGGGCTCGACATATCACATGACGGCTACCAGCGGCACGGTGCTTACATCGCCGAGCACGCCGACATGCCAGGATTTCCACAAGCTGAACAGCGGCTTCTCGCGGTTTTAATCGGCGGCCAGCGACATCGCATTGAAAAGTCTCGACTGAATTCATCACCCCAAGCGTGGCGAAAGCCCGGACTTCGCCTGTTAATGATTCTGCGCCTGGCTGTCCTGCTCAATCGAAGCCGAAACGCCGCTGAGCCTCCGAAGGTGGTCGTCCGCGCGAGTGAAAATAGTCTGTCGCTTGGATTTGACGCAGACTGGTTGGCAGATAATCCGTTAACCATCGCCGAACTGGAAAGAGAACAAGGCTACCTGGAGCAGGTTGGATACACACTTGTCCTTCAATCCTGAACGAGATTCCGGGAAGCCAGGTTTTCGAGGAAGGTCTCCTGTGCAGAGACTCGTTTGTTCTTTCCGGGTGACAGTCGCTCGTAACTATCATCACTTTTCAAAACCCACGCCTGACAGTTATCGGCAAGAAACAGTTCAAGATCATGGCGGATTTGTTCTTTCATCGCTTTTTGTCGAATCTCAAAACAGGACTCATTGCGGCGGAACATATTGCGGTCCATCCAGTCCGCGCTGGAACAGTAGAATTCTTCACTGCCATCATTGAGAAAGTAATAGACACGCGAATGTTCCAGAAAGCGCCCGACAATCGAACGTACATGGATGTTTTCGGATAAGCCTTTAATGCCTGGGCGCAAGGAACAAATACCACGCACGATCAGGTCGATCCGAACACCGGCCTGAGAAGCCTCATACAAGGCATTGATCAATTGTGGCTCATTCAAGGAGTTGGCCTTGACGATTATCCGCGTAGGCTTGCCGTCTCTGGCATTGGCCGTCTCACGATGTATTTTGTCGAGCAGTGCATCGAACAGGCTGAAGGGCGAGGCGAGCATACGCGTCATATCATCAGCACGCGTGAGACTGGTCAGCTGTAGAAATAATTTGTGCACATCTTCGCCCAGTCGCTTGCTACGGCTGAGATAGCCGTAGTCGGTATAGACCGATGTTGTTGCGTGATGATAGTTGCCGGTACCGAGGTGCACGTAGCGTACCAGCCGTCCTGCATTGCGGCGTACGATCAGAGTCATCTTGGCGTGCGTCTTGAACCCGACCAGTCCGTAAACGACGTGCGCACCTGCTTCCTGCAATCGATTCGCCAGCGATATGTTCGCGGCCTCATCAAATCTCGCCATGAGTTCAATGACGACGGTGACTTCTTTTCCCGAGTGTGCCGCGGTAACGAGGTGATCAACAATCGGTGATACAGCACCGGTTCGATAGAGCGTCTGTTTGATGGCAAGTACGTCGGGGTCGGCGGCAGCGGTGCCAACGAAATCGATAATCGGTGCGAAGGACTGATACGGGTGATGCAGCAGTACGTTCTTTTTGTCAAGAATCGAAAAAATATCCTCGTTACTGCGAAGCTCTTCCGGCAAACCCTGCGTGAATGGCGCATAGAGTAACTCGGGGTGGCCATCGAGGCCGCAAACGGTCGCCAGACGATTGAGATTTACCGGCCCATCGACCATGTAAGTGTCGTCGTCCGCAAGTTCAAAGTGATCCAGCAGAAATTCACGCAGGTCGTCCGGACACTCGTGGCCAATCTCGATGCGGACCGCGGCACCGTAACGGCTGGCTTCAAGTTGTCCTTCCAGCGCCCGAACGAGGTCACTGACTTCCTCATCGTCAACGTACAGGTTGCTGTTTCGCGTTACACGAAACTGATAACAACCATCAACGTCCAGCCCAGGAAACAGGCTGTCGACATGCATTCGAATAATAGTGGAGAGGAAAACGAAGTTGTCCTCACCCGGTTTGCTGATACTGTCCGGTAGTGGAATTATTCGTGGCAACGAGCGCGGTGCCTGGACCATACCGCGATGCCGGCGCCTGCCAAATGCGTCCTTGCCGTGCAATCGCACGATGAAATTCAGGCTCTTGTTAAGGATTCGGGGGAACGGTCGGGATGGATCGAAAGTCAGTGGCGTGAGTACTGGAACGACCTGCTCATTGAAGTACTCTGCCAGCCACTCGTGTTGTTCCGCTGTCCAGTCGTCGCTATGGATAAAACGAACGCCGGCGGCGGCCAGCTGCGGGAACAGCGCATCATTCAGTAACTGATACTGTTGCTGAACCATCCCGGAAATACCAACATGCAGTTCATCGAAGATTTCCTGAGAAGGTCGTTGTTCAGGGCCCTGCGCCGGCGCACCAATTTCCATACGTTGCTTGAGTCCGGCAACCCGAATTTCAAAAAACTCATCCAGATTCGTGCAACTAATGCACAGGAAGCGCAGGCGTTCGAGTAGCGGCACCTCCGGGTCCTGCGCTTGTGCGAGCACGCGTTTATTGAACTCAAGCAGGCTGAGTTCGCGATTGATGTAAAGATCATTCATGGTCAGGGAGAGTGTATATCGCCGAGCACCACTTTGCGTGTTGCGCCGGTCACACTGGGCAGGTTCCCGGTCAGACCGTTTAGCGTTCGCATGGCTAACCACGCAAACGCGACCGCTTCGACCCAGTCCGGGTCCAGGCCCGCGGACAATGTACTGGCAATGGAGGCGGTCGGTAGCTGCTCGTCCAGGTGGCACATGAGCTCAGTGTTGTGCACTCCGCCACCGCAAATGAATACTTCCTGCACATTTTGTGCGTATTCGTTTATCGCTTTCGCGATGGTTGATGCGCTGAGTGCGCACAGTGTTGCCTGCACATCAGCGGGGTCAAAGTGATTGATCTCGAAGCCCTGCAGCCATCCCGGATTGAAGTATTCGAAGCCAGTGCTCTTGGGTGGCTGAAGTTCAAAGTAAGGGTCATCGCAAAGCTGTGTGAGAAGCGCCTCGATAACTGTGCCACTGGCAGCCCACTGACCTGCCGAATCGAACGATTTTTTGAGGTGCTGAAGGATCCAGGCATCCATGAGGCCATTGCCGGGTCCGGTGTCGCAACCAACGGTGTCAGACCCACCGCTCGGCAGTACTGTGATATTCGCAATACCACCAATATTGACGATGACTCGATTGCGGGTCCTGGACCCGAACAGCCACTGATGAAAGGATGGTACAAGCGGAGCCCCCTGGCCGCCCACCGCAATATCCGCCTGGCGGAAGTTTGCAACAGTCGTCGTGTCGGTTCCTGCAGCGATGACTTCGGCATCACCGATCTGCAATGAAAACGGTTCAATAGCGTTCGGTTGATGACGCAGCGTTTGTCCGTGGCTGCCTATCGCCATAACGTCTTTACTGCAGACTCCGCTCTTTGCGATGACAGCGCAGGCCGCATCCCGGAAACACTCGCCAACTCTACGGTCCAGATCACCCGACTGATCCAGTTCAACGTCCAGCGGTTCACGTATTGCAGTGAGCAACTCGTCTTGCAGGGCTTCTGGATAAGGCTGCGAGTGCGTGGCGTGGATATTGACGCACGCATCGCCAAAACTCACCAGCACTGCGTCGATACCGTCCATGCTGGTGCCGGACATCAGACCGACAAAGAGATCTGACATCGGCTTAGTGACGTATGTACGCGACGGATGCCGTCCGAGTATTCTTGAACTGCTCCAGTTCTTTCATAATCGGTTTGGCCGTTGCCATGAACTTCTCACGGTATTGCGCGTCGATGGGCTCCGCGTCCGGGAGGTCCACGGTGCGCGGGTTGCGATGGACACCATTTACGCGATACTCATAATGAAGATGATTGGCCGTCGCCAGCCCGGTTTGGCCGACAAAACCGATGGTCTGCCCTTGTCTGACGCGCGTGCCAACACCCACTTTGGCGACGAAATTGGACATGTGCGCATAGAGCGTCGTGATATTGCCACCGTGTTGAAGTATTACGGTCTTGCCGTAACCCGATTTGATGCCGCGAAAGATGACCTTGCCGTCGCCGGACGCCTTGATGGGCGTACCGCGAGGCGCGGCATAGTCAACGCCGCGGTGTGCCCGGATGCGGTTAAGAATCGGGTGCCTTCGATGCAGATTGAAGTTGGAGCTGATGCGTGTGAAATCTACCGGTGCCCGAATGAAGGCCTTGCGAACACTGTCGCCGCTCGGCGTGAAATATTCGCTGTGCTTATTGTCGTCGATGAAGCGAATTGCCTGATAGGTCCGACCGTTATTATTGAACTCGGCGGCAATGATTTCTCCGTCCGAGACGTATTTTCCGTCTTGCCAGATTTCTTCATATTGCACGTAGTAGTTATCGCCTTGTCGAATGTCGAGCACAAAGTCGATGTCCCAGGCAAATATTCCCGCGATGTTCATGATGATCTTGTCGGAGAGACCCGCCGTCGCCGCGCTCTCGAACAAGGACGTATCGATGACGCCGTAGGCCATTCGCTTGTGAATCTCAATGGGGCGGTCGATGATTTCGGCTTTGAAACCTGACGCTTGTTTCTCGATCTGCAACGCACTGGTTAAGTCCAGTTGCGAATACAGGCTGATAACCTTGTCGCCGTCGTGGGTTACTTCAAAAACATCACCGGGTTTAATCTTACGAAAAGTTTGTTTTGCCGCATCAAGCCGGGCTATCGTCATCAACTGCCCCACGCTGAGATTGTTTTTCCGGAACAGTTTTTCCATAGTGTCGCCAGAGGCTACGTTTAGCACGAGTTTGTCGAGCTCTGGAATGGGCTCCGGCATCAAGGCGGCCGCCTCTTCCAGTAAAGCAGCCTGATCAACATACGGTACGACGGGTGGCTCATCTGCGGCGACCGTCATAGCGGGTGCGCTGGCCCGGGGTTCTTGCGGCGTTGTTTTATCGAGTGTGTTGACCAGTGCGACGGCGATCAGAGGTATGCCAAGACCCACTGCAAACCATTGAAGGGCCTTGGATTTCTGGGGCCGGTCTGAAGCAGACTGCTTGTAATCGTGAAGTAGTGGACTGACCGGACGATTCAAGTCTGCGTCCCTCCGTGGCTGGAAGTCGCTACTCTACCGTGCGCCATTTTTGACGTCAAAGAAAAAGTGTTATAACTCATGGTGTTAACGGGCACGAGAATGCTACAGTTCCGCACCCGCGAATCGCAAGAATGCATCGCACTGACAGGCACTGCAGGTATGACAGGCATTAAGGATCAAATCGCTGAGCTAAGCCGGGGTACGGAAGAGGTGCTGCCTGAAGCTGGG
>Ga0114931_10002197_pt1 | contig 24824 bp, 23 predicted proteins | sample 2SBtaG_FD_89579 | JGI IMG/M metagenome (GOLD analysis project Ga0114931, IMG submission 89579) | Deep subsurface microbial communities from Kolumbo volcano to uncover new lineages of life (NeLLi) - 2SBTROV14_V59a metaG | ecosystem: Environmental > Aquatic > Marine > Volcanic | place: Kolumbo... | reverse complement strand
TCGGGGCGGGCGGGAGCCGCAACAGCGCCGCGTCTCACACGTTGTGCCCAGCGCCGCGCCCGCAATACCGACGCCGTCGCCAAGCGTTCGAGATTCCCACGTTATTCGCTTAACTGACCGGCATTGGCCCCAGCCCTCGCCCAGCGATGGAGGGACCAAGGGAACGAGATGGAGGGCCAGGGCGGGGCTGAGGCGTAACCAATTTAGTGTTTGTTCGGCGGAGCTTTCTTGAGCGGCGTTTTCTTCGGCGCGGCTTTGAACAGCGTCGCTCGGTCTTTGTGGATCGATTTGAAGCTACTGTCGGAGATCACGTAGAACCAATCGGAGAACCGTTTGTGTAAGAAGGCGCCGCGCTTTTTGTGTTTGGCCCGCGCGCCGGTGTCCTTGGCGGGGGTGGCGTCGGTTTTCGGATCGTAGCGCGCGTCGACGAACAAAAACCGGTTCGCGTTGCCTTTGGACGCTTTGTCTCTGGCCAGGCTCATCTTGTCGCCGGGCTTTTTGACGCCCGCGGTGAGCGCCAGCCCGGTATCGAAGGTGACCTCGCCGAAGAACGGGCGGTAGACGATGCCGCCTTTGGTGTGCAGTCTGACCTCGCCCTCGTTGCCGAACAGCTTGCCGTCGCGGGTGACGAAAAAGCCCTTGTTTTGCAGATCGAGCAGGGTCAGCCGCTGGGGCCGGCGGCGAACGCCGACGATGGTCAGACCGTCGATCGCCGACACCATGGAGTCGATCTTGCTCGGGTCGAGGGTCTTGCCCTTGGGCGCTTTGGCCGCGTCGGCCAGCGCCCACTTGACCTTGGCATCTTTGGCCGTGGCGCGCTCCATGGCCAGCGGATCCTTGCCCTTGATGGTGCCGTGCTGCTCGTCCACCTGGTACGGATCGTAGGTGACCGACACGACCGCTTCGGGATCCAGGCGCAGCAGGTCCTTTTCGATCCAGTCGGTGAACTTGGTCGAGATGTCGAGCTTGAGCCGCGAGCCGTACACACGCTTTCCGCCGAATGGACGCACGTAGTAAAAGCCCGGCTTTTTGGGGATGCGCTTGCCGACGATGATGTCGACCACTTTTTTGTCGCCGACGTTGACGATGAACCGCCGGCCCTTGTCGGCGCCATCGCCTTTGTCCGCCGCGGGGTCGAGCACGCCGTACTTGGCCTGGTTGGCCACCTTGTTGCCGTAGTAGATGTCGCGCTTGACGTCGACGAACGCCGCGGCCGCCTTGGCCATGCGTTTGGTCGCGTCCGCCGGGTAGTCGTGGTGACTTGGGATCTTCCAACCGCCTTGTTTGCGCTCGACCACGAAGCGAACGACTTTTGCCTGCTTGTCGTCCCAGCGCAACACTTCCAGCCGCGTCGCCGCCGTCGGGTCGCTGAACCCGGGAACCAAAAGCTCGCCGGTGTCTTCGTACGCCGCTTGCGACGACGCCGGTGGAATCGCCCAGATGGCCAGGCCGACGCATGCGACGGCCACCGCCCACAGGATGGCTGTAGCGCGGGTCATGCTGCACCTCCCGGGCGGCGCCTGCGGCTGTGCGGGATGCTCTCGCGCTCGCGCCGCCGCTTGCGGAACAAGATGAACATGCCCAGAAGCAGCGCCGGCACCGGCGGCAACAGCACCGCGATCAATCGGATGCGGTCCTGAACCTTGCCGACGGCGCGCTTGTGCTCGACTTCGCTGCGACGAATCGCCCTTTTCTTCGCGTCTTCGATGCGTTTTTGTTTGGCCGCGAGCCGCCGCTGTTGCTTGTTGTGCTCGCTTTCGATCATCACACGCTTGGTCGCCTCGTCCACCCCCGTGCGCTGCTCGATCTCTTTGACGGCTTTGTCCAGCTGGTGCTGCGCTTGCTCGAGCTCCTCGGCCGCCTTGGCGTTGGCATCATCGATGGCCTTGTCGCGGCGCTTTTGCGCATCGATGGTCAGCTGGTCGACTTTGGTGAGCCGGCGGAACCGGGGCCGGCGCTTGCGCAACGCGATGAAGCGGTTGTCGCCGGCGAGGGAGTCGACTGCGTTGAGCAAAAACGGCACATTGTCGAACCGAATGTCGTCGATGCCGTCACCGTTCACGTCGCCGCCACGCTCGTGAAGCGCGAACAACGGGTCGCCGAACAGATCGAGATCGGCGAGCACGATGACGTTGAACCGGGCCCTGTCGGTCTTGCTCTTCTTGCTGTCTTTGCCGGCTTTGGCTTTGGCTTTCTCGGTGTCGCCGCTGCCGTCGTCCGGTGACAGGATCCGCGCCGCCAGCACGTGGCGAACCCCCGGCGACGGCGTGCGCCGCTTGGGCCGCACCATCTGCAAGCCGAAAAGCGGGTGGCGGCGAACCAGGTCCTTCCACTGGTTGGTCCCGGAGCTCTTGCCGGTGGTGAGCAGAGGGAAGAACCGGTCCTTGGCGGCGTCGGTCGGCGTCAACACCCCGGCGTACAGCAACGCCACCTCTGACAACCCGTTGACCACCGGGTCGGAGTTGTCGAACGGCTTGGTGCCGTCGGAGCGATCGGTCACGAAGATGAACTGCTCGGGCAGCCTCTCGAACACTTTGTGGGGTTGGTAGGTGTCGTAGACGATCGTCGTCGGCACCCAGTTCACGCCGATGTGCTGCAGAAGTCCGGTGAAGTCGCCCTTGCGCGCGGCCGGTCGCCGGCGGCCAAACCGCCCCCTGCCGCCGGGCTTAGGCTGCTCGGGCGACAGCGCGGCGTTGAATGCAGGCAGCGGATCGACGGTGATCAAGGCGGGCCGGCCCGCATCGACGTATTTGCGAATGTTGGCCAGCTCCGGCTGGGTGAAGCTGGACAGCTGCGGCACGAACAACACATCGATGTCTTCGGGGATGGCTTGCTTGGCCTGCACCGCGCGTACGGTGTACTGCTTGCGCAGCTCGGTGACGATGCGCCACGGTCTGCGCGGCCGCATGGTTCGTTGGTCGAAGCCGCCCATGAGGTCGACATCGCCGCTGAGCACCCCCAGCACCTTCTTTTTGTCCTGCAGCACCACGCGCAGGGCGCGCACGACCTCGTACTCGACCGACAGGCCCCGATCCATGAACGGCACGACTTCTTAGTGCGGCCCGCTGACGAACGCCAGGCCCATGAACACGTCCATCTTGCCGATCTGACCACCCGAGCGATTGACCACCGAGCGCGGCTTGATGCCGAAGTCGTCGATGGCCTCGTCCGCTGCTTTGGACCCGGCGGTGGGCCGAACGATGCGTACGCGCAGCCCCGAGCCACCGGCCTGATCCATCTCGTGCAGAACGTTGAGCAGGCGCGCGCGCGTGGCCACATACTCGGTCGGCACTTTGTCCGAAATGAACGCGTGCACCATCACCGGGCGCTTTTTGTCGATGCCGCGGATGAGCTTCTCGGTCGCGGCGCTGAGCCGGCTCAGGCCCTCCGCGGTGACGTCCACGCGGGTGCCGGCCCGGCCGATGGCGTAGGTGAGGCTGGCGACGATCACGCCCAGGGCGGCAAAGCGCAACAGCTGATGATGGCGAGGCCGCAGTCTCACCAGTGCCTCCTACCCAACAGCAACACGCCCAGATACAGCGCCAGCACGGTGCCGCCGGCGAAGTACAAAAGGTCGGCCAATCGAACCACGCCAGTGCCGAAGCTGCGGAAGTGATCTTCGAGCGCAATTGAGCCGAGCAAATCGCCAAAGCCCGACCACACGCCCAGCGCCCACAGCACCAGCGGCACGCCGCCGGCGATCAGCCCGGCCCACACGGCGCCTTTGGCGTCGCCGCGGATCACCAGCCACAACAGCGCGCCGGCGAGACCGAAACCAACGCCGCCGACGATGCCGGCCCCGGCCGAGTTGGCGAACACCAGCCCGGCCACGGCGAGCACGCTGAGCACGAACGCCGACGTCGGGTTGGTCGACACGATCGACGCCAGCAGGCCGATAGCGACCAGCAGCGCGCCCATCAGCCAGTAGCCGAAATACGTCGACGCCATCAGTCCCGGATCCGGGTCGCCCAGATACGCCAACACGATGACGTGGGTGATGCTGAACAGCAGCGCGATCGAGTACATGGCGAGGGCGCCCAGGTACTTGCCCAGGATGACCTCGCTGTCGCGGACCGGCAGGGTCAACAACAGCTCGTCGGTGCCGGCGCGCGCCTCGTCGGCCCACGCGGTCATCGTGAGCGCCGAGACGAAGAACGCCAGGATGTACGGCATCACCTGGTTGAGCAGGCCCAGGTCGGCCAGATTGCGCGTGAAGAACTCGTCGCGCACGAACGCGGCCGCTGCGGTCGCGCCGATGAACAGGGTCAAGAACACGTATCCGGTCGGGTTCGATAGATACCCGCCAAAGTCCTTGCGAAACACGGCGTGGACGACGCCGAAATCGATGCCGATTGCCTTGGTCACGCTTGCCTCGTCAACTACTCGAGCTCTCGGATAGCTCGTAGAACCTTTCTTCCAGGGAGCCCTCGCCCACCATGTCGCTCTTGGCGCCGGCGTAACAAATACGCCCCTCGTGGATCATCACCACCTCGTCGGCGACGGCTTCGACCTCCTGCAGAATGTGGGTCGACAGGAGGATCGTCTTGTCGCGACCGAGCTCGCGGATCAGCGAGCGCACGTCGCGGATCTGAATCGGATCGAGGCCGCTGGTCGGCTCGTCCAGAATCAATACGTCCGGATCGTGAAGCAGCGCCTGGGCCATGCCGACGCGCTGGCGGAACCCCTTGGACAGCTTGCGAATCGGCTTGTGCAGCACTGACGACAGCGCGCACGTTTGCACGACGCGCCCGATCGCTTTGGTGCGATTCGCGAGCTTGCGCACGTCGGCGATGAAACGCAGGGCCTCTGCCGGCGTCATGTCGCCGTACAGCGGACCGCTCTCGGGCAAATAGCCCAGCCGCCGCACCATCTCGAGGCGCTGCTCGGGAATCGTCGGATCGTAGCCGGCGACTTTTACCGAGCCGCTCGATGGCGCCAGGTAACCGGTCAGGATCCGCATGGTGGTGGACTTGCCCGCACCGTTGGGACCGAGGAATGCCGCCACGGTCCCGGAGCCGACCGTGAATGAAACGCCTTGAAGTGCTGCAAACTGGCCGTATAGCTTTACGACCGCGTCAGCCTGAATCACAGGCGTTGCTGAGTTGCTGCCAGCCACCATGACTCGACGCGGGCACTGTGACGCCAGATTTCCGTGCAGTCAAGCTGACAAACGCGTGCAAATTCGCTTTCGAACGGATTCGAATTTGTTGGGAATAGACAGCGCGGTTTCGGCTGTCTTGCACAGTACACGGTGACGTGTACGGCTACTCGCAGGCGAACGTCTGCGGTACGCACGCGTGGCTGTAGATGCCACCGGCCGACGCCGACACGACGGCGGCGCAGGTGTAGCCGTCGGGGCAGCCGCGATCGTCGGTGCACGCCGCTGCGCAGTGCTTGCCGTCCGAGTCACCGATGTGGATGCACATGTTGCCCGGGCCGCCACAGTCGCTGTTGGCCGTGCACGCGTCACACATCGCCTCGGTGTTGGCGTACGGGTGCACGGCCGGGTCGTCGTCGATGCCGTGGATGCCGTACATGGTGTGGAACCAGTACGAGTTGCCGTCCAGGTCGTTGAGCAGCGATTTGATGGTGCGCGGGCGGTGGCGGCCGTGGGAGTCGCGCTCGGTCAGCCGCGAGATGAAGTCCTTGACCGACGCCGCGGTGCCCGCGTTGGAAAACGACGTGGTGGTGATGACGTCCAGGTTAGTGCCGTCGGGCTTGGCCGGGTTGGAGCGCAGGGCTTCGCCGATACCGTAGGTGTCGCAGCCCTCGGCAAACACGATCTGGTACTTGGAAGGCAGCTCGAGCGAGCTCATCTCCGAGTCGTCCAGGTCGCCTTCTTCGGTGCGCCGCCAGTTGGCCAGCGCGAAGCCGTAGAACGGACCGGAGTGGCCCGAGTACACGAACACATCGCGTTTGGCCAGCGCCGCGCGGGCGTCGTCTTCGAGCTGGCGGCCGCCGGCATCCGTGTCCGGATCGGTGTCGCTGCCGGGCTTGCCGTAGTGCAGGCGGATCTCGATGGTGACCTCGCGGCCGTCGGCTTCGATGGTGCGGGTGAACGGTCCGCTGGTGCGGGTCAGGTCGTCGAAGCTGGCCACCGGCGCCGTGAAGCCGCGCGAGTTCTTGAGCCAGTTGAACACCTCGCGGGCGTGCTTGATGTGATAGTCGCTGTGGTAGTCCCAGCCGAAGAACACATCGATGTCGAGGACGCCGTCGGCCATCAGGGCGCGGTAGTCGAACCAGGCATCGGTCGAGTCGCGGTCGCGCTGGATGGCGAACGTGATCACTTCTTTTTTGTCATCGGACACCGAGTCGGGGTTCCAGCCGCTCCACGGCGCGTTGCGGTACCACTCGTGGTTGGTCTCGAGCTGGGCGAGCTCCGCGTTGCTGGGCCTGCCCACGGTGAGATCGAAGTAGGCGCGGCCATCGGCCTCCGATGTGATCGGCAGCTTGTCGAGCAGATCGCGCCGCCCCGCGAGAGTCTGGCGCATGGTGAACTCGTACACGCCGTCGCCCACGGGCGTCACGTCCACGTCCTTGTAGTCGCCCGCCTTGGCCATACCGCCAAAGCCGCCGTAGTCGGCGTTGGAATCTTCGTGCTCCTTGGCGACCAGGTACTGGGTGATGAACCAGGCGACCGCGATCTGCTCGAGCCCGATGAGCTCGCGCACCCGCGCAGCGGTGGCCTCTTCGCCCTGGGCCAGGACCTCGGGTTCCACGGTCACGGTGGTGCGGCCCTCGACCACGTACTCGTAGGCCGACAAGCTCAAAAAGTCGTCCGCCTTGCCGTCGGGAACCGCGACCCCGTCCTCGACATCGCCCGGGTCGGGCGCCGGGCCGGCAGAACAGGCCGCGTGGGCAAACAAAACAGCCGCGATCAGTGCTCGTGTCCGCATGGATGTCCGAGGCTGCAAGGCACATGCCGGGACGGACGCACACGATTGTGCCGAGTTGCGCGGCCGAGACCTGGCTACTGCACTTGCCAGGCAAACCGCGTTGTTCGTGCGCGAACTCTGTTTTTTGCTACGCTGCACCATGGTTGCCAGGTGCTCGCGACTCGCGATCGCCGCCGCTGTGGCCCTGGTCATGGTCTGCGGCTCGGCGCAATCGGCACACGCGTGGATGCGCATCCACTACGACGACGCCATCGTCGTCAAGCGCAGCCCGCTGATCGTGGTCGGTCACCTGGAGTGGCAGTCCATCGTGCTGCAGCCGCACCCGCCGGCGCGGCTGAGCGGCAACAGCTGGGAACACTACGCCACCCTGGTGATCACCCGGGAGCTCAAGGGGCACGCGCCGTCGGTGCGCCTGCCCATTATCATCCACTACGGCCTGACACCGGTGGTGGGCGGCCGCGCCGGCGCTTTTGGTCTGTTCACCATCAACCTGCGCGGCAGCCGCAAACACTATCCGCCCCACCGCATCGAGATCGTCGACTCGGGCAACATGTCGCTGAACCCGATCGTCGGTGACGCGGGCAAAGACAACCTGTGGTTTCTGCGCCAGCGCAGCGGCCGCTACGGCAACAAACCCGGTCACGGCATGTACGGCGTCGTCGATCCCGAGGACGTGCAGCCGCTGCTGCTCGAGTCGTATTTCGCCGCGTACCTGTCGCCCCAGCCCGAAGCAGCGGTGCGCCGCTACGTCCACACGCACCCTTCGGTCGCCGCCCGCGCCCAACCCTACTTCGATCACCAGGCGCTGCTGCGCGTGCAGCGCATTCGTTCGCCGCGCTTGCGCCTGCACCGGTTGCTGCCGCTGTACCGCCGCCGGTTGTTTTGGGCCGGCCGCAACAAAGCGCGCGAGGCGCTACTGAGCACCGGCGTCGCCGGCGCCGCCGCGCTGCTCAAGCACTTCAACGATCCGAAATACGCACACCTGCGCAGCGACATCATGATGATCTGGCGCAAGCTGGCGTACCGGCCCGCGGCGTTGACCCTCATCGCCGTGCTTCGCCGGCACGACCAGTTCTGGGCCAAACAAACCCTGCGCCACGGTTGGTGGAACCGGCGCCCGTCGTCAACGCTGACCAGACGCCGCCGCCACATCTACAGCGAGACCTACGCGGCCGTATCCGCCCTGCACGCCATGCGCGATCCGCGCGCCCGGGCCATCCTGCAGCGCGTGCTGCGGCGCTGGCGAACCATCAACTTTTCCAATCCGCAGATCGTGCAGGAATGCACGGCCGCACTGGCCGCGCTGCCGGCGTCTCCGTAGCGCGACGGTCCATATATCGCGCCAGCGATGCTACGCCGTCGCGTCGGGTTGCGGTTGGTCGCGCAGCGTTGCGGTCGCGACGATGGCGCCGACGCCGACGGCCGCCCCGGCGACCATCGCCCAGGCCGCGAGCTCGTGGTGCTCGATCAGCGCGGTGCCGACCAGCGGCATGATGATCATCGCCACCGAGCTGAGCGACTGGGTCAGGCCCAACACCGCGCCCTGTTCGTGCCGGCCGGCGGCGTGGGTAATCTGGCTGGTCAGCGCCGGCCGCAACACGCCGGTGCCGAAAGCCGACACGGTGGCCACCACGAGCAGCAGCGGGATACCGTAGGTGAACCCCAGGCCGAGGTATGCGACGGCCGCGGCGACGAAGCCGGCCAGCGCCAGGCGCTGCTCGCCGAAGCGGTCGACCAGGGGACCAATCAGCTTGCCCTGCAAGATCATGCCGAGGAAGCCGACGTAGGCGAAAATGTAGCCGACCTCGCGCGGTCCGAACGGGTGGTCGTTCCAGGTAAAGCGACGCTCGCAGAACAGGGCGAAGCCCGAGGTGAACGTGGAAAACGCGATGATGAACAAAAAGAACTGGAGCAGGCGTCCCGCCAGCACCGGGCGGCGGAAGTACTGCACGTAGCCGCGCCAGTCGAGCACGCCCAGGCGCCGCCCTGCCGGCAAGCCCGCGCCGTCCGTTTCTTGTGGCGGCGGACCGGGGGGCAACAGCGAATAGGTGCACAGAATGCTGCCGGCCGACATCGCCATCGCGGCGACGATGGGCCAGTGATAGCCCCACTGAGACAAGAACCCGGAGAACGCCGGACCGATCAGAAAGCCGATACCGAACGCGATACCGATGACGCCAAACGACTTGGCCCGATCTTCGGGCGAGGTAACGTCGGCGATGTAGGCCTGGGCCAGCGACAGGTTGCCCGCGGTCGCGCCGTCGATGACCCGCGCAACGAACACCATCCACAGATGGTCGGACAGGGCCAGCACCAAAAAGCCAATGAAGGTCCCGCACTGGCTCAAGATGAGCAGCGGCCGGCGGCCGACCCGGTCGGAGACACGGCCGAGGATCGGGCCGGAAATCAGCTGACACGCAGCGTACGCGGTGATCAGCAAGCCGACCACGAATGGCGAAGCGCCGTACTGCTCCGCGTAGAACGGCAGCAGGGGCAGAATGATGGTCAGCCCCATGACGTCCACCAGGACGATCAAGAAGATGGGCAGCAACGGGGAACGGCGAGGCGCGGATACGGCAGGCATGGAACGACGCGCACCCTAGCACGGGTTGCGCCGGCAGCAGTCGTTCGCTAGCGCTTCAGACCGAACAGGCGTTCGTGGGGCGCGTTGTCGTGACAGCCCATACAGCGTGCGACCCGGCCCGCGCTGGTGACGCGTTTGTTGTCGGGAGTCACGGTGCCGTACACGAAGCCGTCATCGGTGCCGGGGGTGTCCGCCGCCAGCTTCAAGATGATGTACAGGTCGGCCTGCTTGCCGGTGGTGAGCAGCTTGCCGTGCTTGTCCTTGACCGTGAGGAATGATGGGGATTGGTTACCCGGCTAGTCGACCTGCCACCTGGGGACCTGACTCCCACCGCAGCCACAGCGGGTGCATACCGATTTCATGTGTATTGCCAGGGAGGTCGAGGCGAGCGGCCCGATCTCGTCTAGCTGGTACGGCTCTTGCGAGCAAACGCGGCATGCACGCTTCGAGGGGAACGATCGGGCAATGGACCGTGCTCGGCGTGGCGGGACTGGCGCTGCTGGCGCTCGCCACCGCATGCGCACCGAGCGCCGATACATCGCAAACCAAAGACGAGTTCGCGGACGACTTCAGTCAGATGTCCGACGAGTTCGGCAACGGCAAAGCCGACCTGTTCGGCCTCGACATCGATCCGTGCAAGATGCTCGCGCCGCTGGCCGGGTTCGGCCACGACGCGCTGCGCTCCGGCCTGGTCATGGGCGTGGAAGGTGAAGGCGTGCTCGGCAGCGCCGTGGCGGTCGGCGGATTCGACCTGGTTTGGGACCTGTACCACCAACAGCTGTCGGTGTCGCGCTACGCCGGCGCCGGCATCGGCATACCTGGCGCGGGCGCGTCGGTCGAGGCCTACGTGGGCGCCGCATTCGGGTTCGAACAAGGCGTCGAGAACTGGGACGGCTACTTCGTCACGGCCGAGGCCGAGGTCGGCCTGCCGTTCTTGAAAGACTACATCAGCCTCAGCCCCGAGGGGTACGTGACCGGTGTCGACGACAACAACGACGGCATCATCGAGCCGTCCGAGGTACTGGCGCCACCAGACGGCGTCTACGGCTTCTCCCTGGGCGTTTCGCTCGGCTTCGATCTACTGCCCGATCCACTGCCGGTTTCGGGCGCGGTCACCGAGGGCTACTGGAAACCGTACAAGAGCGCCATCCGACACTTTTACGACGAGCTGGCGTCGACCCGGATGTTCGGCATCAAGAAGCTGAAGGTGCATTTGATCGAGCCCGAGACCGGTGAGGAGTGCGCCGCCGACTGGCCCAACGTGGACGGCGACCGCGAGTGCGTGATCGAGTTCGGCGATGCGGACGACAGCTATCTGTCGCGATCGATCAACACGGCATACTCAATCTGTCACATCGCCGGTCGCTGCGCGATGCCACTGACGTGGCCGATGAGCGCGACGGCGATGGCGATCGCGGCGCTGCGCAGCTCGGGACTGTCGTTCGGCGACATGTGCCCCGACTACGCCGACTAGCAGACGGAGTGACCATTTCCCCACGTTCTCGGATGGTTAGAGAATTCGGCCACTGGTTGTCAGGAGACGTCAGCACACCATAACGGCCGGGAGCGCTAGGCTGCGCGCATCACCCTGATGGGAGGGGGAGATGTCCAACTCGAACGCCTATCCGAGACCGACCCAGTTGTCACGACCGCGCCGCGCCGCGCTGCCGCCGCCGCATCGACGCCATCCGCGAGGAACCCCCCTGCCCATCCCGGCGTTGCGGTCGAGCGCGGTGCCGCCGCCGTTGCGGCCGAGCGCGGTGCCGCCGCCGTTGCCAACACCGATTGCCGCGGCGCCGCCGGAGCTGATCGCCGAGTCCGACTCGGATCTGATCCCGGTGTTCGTCGCCGAGCCCGAACCGGAGCTCAGCGCCGCGCCCGCGCCGGAGCCGGAGACCCTCGACGACCCGCAACCGGAGACCCTCGACGAGCGGCCCGCGGTGCTGGCACCGGCAACCCTGGTGATCCCCGAGCACGTCGAATGCGAAGGGTCGACACCCCGGCCCCAGCCCACCCCCGCGCAGCGCTCCACCGTCCACCCACGGCTGATCACGCGCAACGATGACACGGAGCCGACGCCGCGGCTCGAAGCCGAGGCGCTCAGCGAAGACCGCAAGCCCGCGGCCGAGCCGAGCTCGGTCGAACAAACCGCACCCTACCCGCGCATGGACACCAACTCGGTGGTCCAGGACTGGTTCGACGAGGTCGACGCCTCGCCGGCGCGCGCCAACGGCACCAGCGCCTACGCCCGCGTTCCGTGGCAACAGCAGCGCAAGAGCTGGCTTTTGGGTGCCGCCATCGGCTGTACGCTGACCGTGCTGGCGCTGGTGTTCACGGTCGTGCTGAGCCGCGCCGTCGCCACCGACTCGTCCGAGCCGACGGCCACCAAGCCAACGGCCACCAAGCCGACAACCAACAAAGCGGCGACCAACAAAGCGGCGACCAACAAAGCGACCCCGGCACACCGCGCCCCAACAAAGGCCGCCGCGCTGGCGCACAAGCGCCCAGCCGCCCCCAGGGTGCAGGCCCTGCCCCCTGCCGCCGATCCGCAGCCCATCGTGACGCCCCTGCCGCCGCGAACGCGTTCGCGCTAATTCGGTCTGCCCTCGAGGGGTAGACTCCGACCATGAGTCTGCCCCAACAGTGGAACGCATCGGCGTGTGCGTGGCTTTTCGCTCGTTTGGACACCGTGTCCGTGGCCATCGCGGCGAGCCTGATGGTCATGATCGGCAATACGATCACCAAAGAGATCCGCCGCCGCATGAAAGGCTGGCACTTCGCGGCGCGCACCACAGTGTTCGTGTTGGTCAACAGCATCGGCTTCGGCATGGTCGTGGCCCTGGCGGCCCCTCAGCTGGGGCGAGTGCTGCTGTTTTTCGGTGCCTCGTATCTCTTGCTCACCACCACGCTGGCGTTCATCGGCGTCGGTCTGTACGCAGAGCGGCACCGGCAGATTTGACCCGCAGTCGCCAGCGCAGGGTCAACGGATCCACGGCGATGTAAGCGTAGTGCGGCGGAGGCGACGCGTCGTCGCTCCAACGCACCGTGGGCAATACGTAGTGCGGGGTGGACTGGATGGGACCAATCGGGCGCATGGCGAGGGTGACGATGCGGCGCAGGCGCCGCCGGCGCAGGTCGTGCGCCCACAAGCCGCCGTTGTCCCCGAGCAACAGCAGCTTGCCGTGGCGAATCGCATCGCCGCTGATCGGATGCAGCTGTTCGTGCGCCGCGGTCCAGTCCACTCGATCGATACTGACCGCGCCGGGGCCGTTCAGAAACACCAGCCGGATCGTGCGCACGGGACGCGGATAGTCGAGCGGGTAAGCGGCGGCGAGGCGCTCGGCGCGGACATCGCGGCGCTTGCGGGCCAACAGCACGGTCGTGCCGCGATCGGTTCCGACCCTGACCACATCGCTGTCGGCAAACCGCGCGGCCGCGGCGCGCTGCTCCGCGGCCAGGTTGCGGGGCGACGCGGGCCGATGCGCACAGCCTGCCAGCATCGCGATGACGACCAGGCATCGGCTCGCGGCTTTCGGAATCGCGGTACTCACTCGTGCAAGGAAGCCACGGGCAAAGGCACGCCGCAACCCACACGGTCTGACAGCTGCTGCGCGCGATTCTCAATGGTGGTCGGCCACGCTGGGATTCATCCGGGCCAGGTAACATCCCTGCGCGGCGTGTGGACGTGAAGGTACGCCACATGGTCGCGCTCCAACATGCGCTCGAGCGAAGGGCGCTACAACCCTTTGCAGGTCCTGGCGCGCACTCTCGTGCTGGTGCGAACGTGCCGGCGGATCACGTGGTGGCTCGTGCGCAGCGAGTGCGACACGCCCACGTACCACTCCCAGCGACCGCGGTGTTTCCAGTAGCGCAGACGCATGTCGTAAAACGGAACGCGCGGCAGGTGCTTGGCGCCGGCCAGGATCTTGGCGAGGGTGCAGGTCATGGGTGGGTCGGGATACTTGCGCGCCTCGGGCGAGCCCTCACCGATCATGGCCTGGACCTTGCCCTCGCGAACCCACACGCGAAATCCGTCGTAGATTTTTTGCTCTGACACCTCCGCCAACTTCTCGCCAGCCGCGTAACGCGATGGCGAGTAGAACCGGTAGTCGATGTCTGCTTTGCCGCTCGGGCCGGCGTTGGGCGCCACACCGTCATGGCGCACCCGGTCGATGCCGAGGCGCACGAGCTTTGCGTCGGCGCTCCACGCCTTGGCGAGCTTGTGCACCCAGGCGTAGTTGGCGATCGCGTCGAACTGGTCCAGGCTCCCGCTCATGCCGCTCGGGTCGACATCGAACCAGCGGTCCTTGGGCGCGTTGTTGAGCTCGGCGAGCGTCCACTGCTTGCCACGAGGTCCTGGCGACGACACGAACCCGTGACGCGCCCGCGCGCGGGCCGCCCGTTTGCGTGCCCTTGCGATCCGCTTGCTCACCTTCTCGAGCTGGCGGTCGACCTGGTGGCTGACCTTCGATTGCGTTTTGGTCACTGCGCTGACGCAGACGAACACGCCCACCCCGACCATCAACAGCACGCTGGCTACGATGATGACCACGATCCGCCCCACCCGGGCGGACACCTGGCTGGCCACGAGCTGGGGCTCGACGGGGATACGCGGTCGGGCCGGCGCGGGGATGAGCTCGGTGTGACCACAATAGTCGCAACGCACCGTGGTGCCCGGTGCGCCCGCGGGGATGTCGGCGCCACACTTCTTGCAGTTCATACCCCAACGATACCACCGACCGATCGGCCAGTCGGCAAACGCATCGTATTCGCCACAGGCTCCATTTTGCGCGTTCCTGGGACCCGACCGCGCCTGATCCCGTAGCGTAACGGCTGGCACAGCGCTTGCTTCGTCTGTTGGCACCGAACCGGAGGAACACCATGGTTACTCCCCACAAACCAATCGACCAGGAAGCCTATCGCGAACGACTCGAGCAACTGCGTGTGGAACACCTGCGCCGCATCGATAGTGGCGCGATCGCCGAGGACGACGATCCAGACGCGACCGAAGGACCGCGTGTCACCCACGACGCGGGTGACCTTTCCATCTACGAGCTGGCAGACTCCGAGCGGCTGGCAGACGCCGACCGCGCCACGTTGGAGCTGCGCAACATCGACCAGGCGCTCGGGCGACTGCGCCGCGGCGAGTACGGCCGCTGCATCGACTGCGCCGAGGACATGCCCGCGGCTCGGCTCACCCTGGTGCCCACGGCCACACGCTGCATCACCTGCCAGGAGATGTACGACGAGCGCCACATGAGTGGCGCGCATCATTCCCGTCTGTGAGTGTCCTACTGCGCCACCCGCACATACCGCTGCTGAGACAACGCGACGCCATCGATGATGGCGTACTGCTCCTCTGACTCTGTGCCGACTGCTCCTCTGACTCTGTGCCGACTTCGCCCAGGGTCAGAACATCATCTGCCACCTTGAACACGGTGTCGCTGGTGAAGTCGATGCCCGCACCAACCGTGTGGATGCTCGCCGTACCGTCGTCTTTCAGTGTCAGTGTGTAGGTGAGCAGATCGCCGTTCAGCGTTGCCTGCCCCTGCAACGTGCCGACGACGTGGAACAGCAGCTTCTGCGCCAGCATCGCCTCTCGATCAACGCGGTGAGTGTGTGCGGGTTGGTGGTGTACGGAAACGGGTTGCCGCTGTTGAGATTGACCTTGACGAACACGTGATTGCCGGACGACACGAGCGCGGCGCCGCCGGTCGCGTGGGCCAGAGCGCGCTGCAACGACGAGCGCGCCATGTCCGCCGAGCCCGAGACACCCGTCCCCCGGCCGATGCCGACCAGCGCCTGGGTGACCGGTCCGGCGGCATCAGCCGGCGCTGCCGCGTCAACCGCCGCCGGGTCACCGCTGGATCCGCAGCCGGCCCCGAGCGCGCCGCCAACCGCGGCGACCGCCGCCGCTTTGAGGAACGTGCGCCGATCGTGCTCTTTTTCGAGGAGCGCGTCGTACAGGCGTCGCTGGGTGCGGCCGGGCGTCACCACAAAATGCTACGCACCAGCGGTGGCGCGCGCTTGACACTCGACAAGTAGCGTCACCGCGGCTCGAAGCCCTGGCGTTCCAGCGCGGCGCGCAAACGCGGATCGCCGCGCGCCACCGGACCGAGCCACATCCCGGCCGGCTCGCGCACCCACCAGGCCCCGCCGCTGTCGGCAAACCGGTAGTGGTAGCGAACGATGCGCAGGTAGCGCGGCGGCGTGTCGCCGAACGGGTCGTGCGCCAGCAACGACCGAATTCCCGGATCAGCAATGAGCAACGCGTCGATGAAGCGGTAGATCCACAGGTTGTTCCACGCCGTGTACGCGACCCATGGCGTGCGCGGCGGCGGCGCCATGGCGGCAAACCACACTTGCCAGTCCAGCCGCCAGTGCCACGGACCGAGAATGCACGGCCGCCGGTTCGGATCGCCGGGCTTGCATGGAAACTCGTACTCGCGCCAGCGTGCGTCGGGGCCGAGCTCGTCGCGGGTGCCCTCGAACACCAGCTCGTAGCGCTGTTTGCCCACGCTGCCAAACGCGCCGTAGCTGTTGCACAGGGCGAACGGCTCATAGCTGGCGTTCATGTGCTGGTGGGACGACGCCAGGTTCGCGATGGGGTCGAGGCTGAGCAACGCGATCACCGCAGCGAGCACACCGGCGGCGATGCGCTGGCCGCGGCTCGGCCGTGCCAGGCGACGGCGCGCCGCGAGCCACCCACGCAGCTTGCGCGGAACGAGCTTGCACAGCAGGTCGTCGTCGAAGCACGCAATGATGGGAATGATGGTGAGCCAGCTGAGAAACGACAGGTTGCCGCTGGAGATGAGGATGAGCTGAAATAGCAGCATGCCGGCGCCGGCGATCAGACGCAGCCGGCGCGGGCCGAACACCAACAACGGCAACAGAAGCTCGACCACGTGGTTGTACGCCACGCCGCCGGCATGCACCCAGTGGGGCAAGTGGTGCAGCAGCGGCGAGATGGGATTGGGCACCGGCTGGGTCTCGAAGTGGTGGTCCAGGCAGGTGAGCGACCGCCAGCAGTCGTCGTGGCGCCACTTGATCAACCCGGCGCCGAGCATGATGCGAAACACCAACCAGCGGTAGAGCACGATGACCACGAGGGGTGGCGGCCGTGCCCCGAGCGGCCGCGGGTCCAGGGGCGGCGCCAGAAAGATCGCCAGAAAGCCGACCTCGAGCAGCTCGATCTCCCAGCCATAGGCGTACCAGACCTGACCCACGTGTACGAACGAGCCGTACAGGATCCACAGCACCAGCAGGATCGGCGCGTCGGCCAGCCCGAACAGCACCAGCAGCGACAGCACTACGCCCAGCCGCGCCGACCACACCAGGGTGGCGTCCGAGCAGTCGAGCCAGAAGATGGTCGGCAGCTTCCAAAAGCCGACGCCCGAGCGGTGCGCGGCATCGAGATAGCGCGCCGCCGGCGTCAGACCATCGGAGCCGAGCAGCGGGAGCACCTGGTACAGCAAGCTGAGGAACGCGAACAGATACACCAGGCCGAGCAAGCGCAGCATGACGAAGCGCACCAGCCGGTAGTCGCGCGGCGGGCCGAACCAGTCGACCAGCCGCCGCCACGGTGGTGGCGCTTGCAGGTCGGGGACGTCGGTGCCCGCCGCCATCGTATCTACCGTTGCACCCGATTGTTCGCGTACAGCGTCCACGTTCGGCCGCGATCGACGCTCCACGCCAGACTCTGTTTTTAGTCGCCGTTGTCGCCGCCGTGATGGCTGAAGGCCGACGCGAACAACGACAGCGCCAGTGCGCACAGTGCCGACCTGACCATGATGTCACGCGCTCGCGCTCATCATCACCATGGTGTAGCCACCGACCACGACCAGGGCGATTCCCGCGGTGCCGCTGGGAATCCAGTCGCCTGACACCAGAAGCGCAAGCTGAACCGCCGCGGGGTCGGAATCGACAGCGAGCGAGTCAGCTCCTCCATCACACCATAATACTCGGGCGTAGCGAACTGGAGCGCACGAGCACCCTGCCAGCGGGAGTGACCACGTGGTGCACCACTGGACCCGCAATGGTCCGACCAATCCAAGCGGTCGCGACGTGGTGTGGCTGTACATCGAGAGCATCCTGGCGCCGTAACCCAGTCGACGACCACGGCTACCCTGAGCAGGGCAGGCTGGCCGTGGCTTTGAGCTCATAACATTGCGAGTTGCCGAGAGCGTCGAACACGATCAGCTCACCGACTTCGTCGCTGTCGAAATCGCCGAACACCATCAGTTGGGGCTGGAAGCTGCCCAGATCTTGGAGCACGGCGTCATCGGCCACCATCATGCCGTTGTCGATCGACACGTTCGGGTACAACTTGATGAAGTTGTCGGACATCGAGCTATTGGCGCGTTCCATGATCACGATGTCGGGGCGGGAATCGTCGTCGACCTGGACCGCGGCGATGCCATCCAGCTCACCATCGTCGTTCTCCCCCGTCGTGCCATCATCGTAGAGTAGATAGTGCGTGCCGTCGGTGGCACCTGGTACCGGTACGTAGACCGAAACCGCGAAGCTGCCCACGGCAAACACGTCTCTGCGGCCGTCGCCGTTGATGTCCGCGTAGTCGACGTGCCACAGCCCCGGGGCAGTGATCGCCGTGCTGTGGATGTCGCTGGTGAACGAACCATCGCCGCCGTTGGCGTACCAGGTCACCTGCTGTTGTTGCGGCACCAGAATGTCCTGGGTCGGCGATGTGCCCTCCAGGATCGCGCCGACCGCATCCGTGTCGCCCCAGGCGACGCCCGGCTGGGACAACGAGTAGACCTCGTTGAGCCGGAACTCGTCGTCCCACTTGTCAATGCTGCTGATGAACACACCGTTGGCGTGGCCAAACACAATCTCGTTCTCGCCGTCGACTGTGTCGTAGTCACCCAGGCTGATGAACGCAGGCTGAGCGCCGCCGGCGGGAGCCAGCGGGCTATTGCTCAGGGTGAGCACCAGGGGATCCTCGAAGGTCGCAGGTGACGCATCCGTGTATGCGACCAGCCGGCCGCGGCCGTCGCCCTCGCCGTAAACGAGGACATCGGGGTCGTCCCCACCGCCCAGGTCCGTGGCCAGCACGGCGTAGGGCTGTACATCGGGCGTGGCGATGAACGAATCGTACAGAGTGCCGTCGGCCTTGTCTCGCCCCAACAGTACGAAGAAGCCCTGCGTGTTCGCGTCGCCGGTCGCGTTGAGCAGAACGATGTCGTCGAAACCATCGTAGTCGAAATCCGTCACGTAGCCGCTGCGCAGGTTCACCGTGGCGCCCGCGGGAGGAAACGCCGCTCCCGGCCACTCCGGCTCCGGCGGCTCGCTCAAGCAACCGAGCAAGCACGCGCTCGCACAAGCGAGTACCAAGTCTCTCATCACCGCGATGATACTATGCGAGCCGCGTGCCGGGCGATCCCGCGGTCACCGGGGCGCTAAGTCCGCGCTAGCCAACGCGGCTGCACCGGACACCGTGCGGTGCACCGTAGCGGTGCACCGCCTGCTGCGAGCACCACAGCCTGTAATTTCACCCAAGTGGCGGCTGGCCGGCTGGGTACGGGGGTTGCAAATCGAGCCGAGCATGTATGCCAAGCACGACTTCGACTTTTCCGACGTCCGCACACAATCAGGTGCCACCCCCGGAAACACGTCCAGCAATCGCGCCCATCGCGACTACGCCAACATCACGCCGCATGTTTTGCGCAAAGCGCGTCCGGTGCCGGCACAGCCGTCGGCGTCACCGATCCGAAACACAGACTTGACGCGGACGCCCGACCAGCTGGGCGTCGCGGACTACTGTCACGCGATCACCGGTGCGTTTTCCGGAAGCGCCGGACGGTTGCCGGCCGCCGATCGCATCGGCGCCTGTCTCGGTGCCGACCTCTCGGGCGTGGAAATGTACACCGGGCCGGCTGCGACAGCGGCGTGCGACTCCATGGATGCGCACGCGTTCGCCCAGGGCAACCAGGTCGCCTTCGCCGACAGCAACCCGAGCTTGCACTTGCAGGCGCACGAGGCCGCCCACACGATTCAGCAGGCCGCCACGAAGACGGTGCAGCGCAAGGGCACAGGCGCTGCGGACGTCGGCGCCCTCGAGCGCGAAGCCGACGCGGCGGCCGATGCGGTCGTCGCGGGGCGCAGTATGCAGATCCAGGGCGCAGCAACGACGCCGGCCCGGCCGTTGCGCAAGAGCAAAGGCCTCATGAACAATGCCTCTTTGCAGCTCAAGATCGGTCACATGCGCCGGATACTCCAGGTCAAAGGAAAAGCCGACAGCATCGGCGACGCCAAGTGAAGGATGCCGGAGACCAGCGCTGGTGTTATGCTGACGCAAATGCTGCCCGGACGGCACATTGTCGCAGCGGCGCTGGGCGTCGCGCTCGCATTGGGCCCCGCGTTTGCTGCCGCCGGTCCGGACGACGAGGCAACGCGACTACATCGCCTGGGCTACGAGCGCGGCAAGGCCGGCGACTATGCGGGCGCCATTGCCGCGTTCAAGGCGGCGTACAAGCTGCACGCCAAGCCAGTGCTGATCCGCAACATCGGTCTGGCCTATGAGCACTGGGGGCGGCTGCCCCAGGCCGAGCTGTTCTTGAGCCGCTGCGACGCCCACCCGCCAAAGCGCCGCGCGGCGAACTTTCGCACGTACTCGGCCCGAACGAAAAACAAGCTGACTCGGGGCTCGTTCGCCCGCATCCGCATCACCAGCAAGCCCACCGGCGCCACCGTGCGCGTGAGCGGTTTCGCGCCGGACGAGACGTTCACGACCCCGCACACCATCTGGTTGGCCTACGGCGAACACGAGGTGACGCTGCGCAAGAAGGGTCATCGGCAACGGGTCGAGAAACTGAGCGTGATCAACTCCGCCGCGCGCGATGTAGTGGTGCACCTCGAACCGGCGCCACCGAAACCGGTCGCCGGCCCGGCCGAGAAACACGAGCCGCCGGTACGTGTCACAGTGCCGAAACAGCGGCCGGTCACCGAGCCATTGGCCGTGCCCCCGCCGCCGCGACCGACCAGGGCTCGCTCGTCCCGGTTACCGCTCTACGTAACGGCTGCCGGCGCACTGCTGCTCGCCGGCGGTGTGACCACTCACGTATTCGCAGCACGAGCCCGCGACGCCGCGAGCTCGGCCACGCCCACCCCGCCGGGGCAAACCAACACCGACTACCAGCGAAACCTCGAGGCGTTTCGCACCCGCCGCGCCATGACCATCGGGCTGTACGCCACTGGTGGCGCCGCGTTGGCCGTTGGCCTGTATTTGTACACACGTAAGCACGCGACGCGCGAGCGCCCCTCGGTCGCGCTGACACCGTTTGCCACCTCTCGCTCCGCAGGCGTATCATTCGTCTGGGTGCGGTGAACGTGGCGGAGGATGGCACCAAGACAGATCACGGCGTTGGGCCCGACGAGCTCGTTCCCCCGATTTCGAGCGGTAACGAGCGCAGCCCCGAGTACTATTGCCCCACGTGCGACGCGTCGTATGCCGCCACCCTCGACACGTGCCCCAGTGACGGCACCCGGTTGGTGCGGTTCGGCACTACTGCGGATCCGCTGATCGATCGGGTGATCGCGGACAACTTCACTCTGCGTCGACGCCTCGGCGAGGGCGGCATGGGCGCGGTGTACGAGGCGTGGCAACACTCGGTGGGCCGCCAGGTAGCGATCAAAGTCATCGCTGACCGGGTGAGCCGCAACTGGTCCGCGGCCAAACGCTTCCTGCGCGAAGCCAAGTTGTCCAGCCGCCTCGCTCACCCCAACATCGTCACTATCTACGACTTTGGCCAGGCCGAGGGAGAGCTCCTGTACATCGTCATGGAGCACCTGAGCGGGCAGACTCTGGATCAGCTGATCAAACGCGAGGGAGCGTTGCCGCCCGACCGCGTGATCGACATCGCAAAGCAGCTGTGCCGTGCGCTCGAGGCCGCGCACGCCATGTCGATCATTCACCGCGATCTCAAACCAGCCAACATCATCTTGCTCGAGCACCCAGGTGCGGGGGATTTCGTAAAGGTGCTCGACTTTGGTATCGCCAAGTCGCTCAGTGACGATTCGCTGGCGACGCTCACGCACTCGGGACAGATTCTGGGCACCCCGGTGTACATGGCGCCGGAAGCCGCCCTCGACGGTCAAGCAAGTGTGCAAACGGATCTGTACTCGCTCGGCGTGATCCTCTACCACGCGCTGACCGACTCACCGCCGTTCATGGCCGACGACATCCGCGCGATCATCGGCATGCATTCCTCGGAGCCGCCACCGCCACTGCCCGACCACGTTCCCGAAGGACTCCGCCGCCTGGTGCTCCAGCTCTTGGACAAACAACCGGCGCGACGTTGCGACAGCGCACACCAGGTGCGCGAACAGCTCGAGCGCAACGAGACCGGTGGCGGAGTGACCACCCCCACCGCCGCGCCGCTGCCGGAGACGCCGCCTCGACGCCGTCGCCTGTGGTTGGGCGCGGCCGTAGCGATCGTGGTCGCCGCGGTGAGCGCACTGCTGCTGCTGCGCGCCAGAAGTGGTGACAAAACGGCCGCCGCGCGGGCCGACGCCGGGACGAGCACCGGGCCGACCAACGCAGCGGTAGTCGCCGCGCGGTCAGTCGATGCCCGCACAGAGCCGCCGCCAGCGGTGGATGCCGCGATCGCCCCCGCCGAGACGGTCCGCTTTGTCATCGAGTCGTCGCCGCGAGCGGTCGTCTACATCGACGGCAAGCGCCGCGGCTGGACGCGTCTGGAGCTGCAGCTGCACAAAGCCGATCGGTGGGTGCGCATCGAGTTGCGCCGGCGTGGCTACAAGACCTGGCGGCATAGCTACTCGGCGCTGCGCGGCGTCCAAATCAACGAGCGATTGCTGAAACGGCGTCCGCCTCCGGCGCGGCCGCCGACAAAACCCAAGCCCGACGACGACAAAGGCTTCGTGCCGCCGTAGAATCAACGCGTGGGCCCCGGTGGAAACACGCTGTCGACGCTCGGTGATTCGACCGCTGATGCTGCTCCGGTAACCAGCCCGTTTCTGGTCGTCGCACTCAACTGCGAGCGTCCAGGTGACGACCCGGTTCGGCTCGCTCTCCAGGATGTGGACGAGGTCGTCATCGGACGCGGACCGCGGCAACAGGTCAGGCGCGAGCTGGCCGCTGGTCAGCTGATCCGTCACGTGCGCATCGCAGACGACTGGCTGTCGTCGGAGCACGCGCGCCTCGTCGGCCAGCGCGGCGCGTGGTCAATACGCGACTGTGGCTCGAAGAACGGCACTCGCGTCAACGGTGAGCCCATCGAGGAAACCACCCTCGAGGACGGTGACGTCATCGGCGTCGGCCATACCCTGCTGGTGTTTCAGCACGACACCCAGACAACGTTCGAGCCCGTCACCACCGCTTCGGATCTGCGCCCGCCGCGTCCGGAGCTCGGAACATTTCACGATGGTCTCGCCAGGGCCATCGAACAACTGACTCACCTGGTGGACTCGCGCGTGTCAGTGCTCGTCCGCGGTGAGACCGGAACCGGCAAGGAATTGGTCGCCCGCGCCATTCACGGCTTGTCGGGCCGGTCCGGTGACCTGGTCGCGGTCAACTGCGGAGCACTGCCCGCCACGCTGGTAGAGGGTCAGCTGTTCGGCCACCGCAAAGGCGCTTTCTCCGGTGCTAGCGAAGACCGCATCGGAACGATCCGCAGCGCAGATCTCGGCACTCTGTTCTTGGACGAGATAGGCGATCTGGCGCCAGAATCCCAGGCGGCATTTCTACGCGTCTTGCAGGAAGGCGAAGTCACTCCAGTCGGTGGCACCCGACCGGTGAGCGTAGACGTCCGCATCGTGGCCGCTACCCACCGCGATCTCGAAGGCATGATCAAGCGAGGCGAGTTTCGCGAGGACCTGTTTTCTCGGATCAATGGCTTCAGTCTCACGCTGCCACCCCTGCGCGAACGACTCGTCGATCTCGGCCTGCTGATCCAGCAACTGCTGCCACGGGTCACTGACCGCACCAGCGTACGCTTCACCAGCGCCGCCGGGTATCGCTTGTTCGCCTACGACTGGCCGCGGAACATCCGCGAGCTGCAAAAGTTCCTCGAGACGGCTATCGCGTTGGCAACAGACGGGCTGGTCAAGCTCGAGCACCTACCCGCCTCACTTCGCGAGGACGCGACCGAAACGCCAGCGCCGTCGCAGCCACTGGCGCCTGCGCGACCTCTCAGCGCCGGCGAACAGACTCGCAAGGCCGAGCTCGAAGCACTACTGCACGAACACAACGGCAACGTGAGCGCCATCGCCCGAGTCAAACAGACCTCGCGCACCCAGATCCAGCGCTGGCTCAAGCGGTTCGGCCTGGACGCGTCGGACTACCGCACCTGAGTGCATGCACCGCCACGCTGCAGCGCGGTGCACCCGGTTGCTGCCCGACTTCGCCCCTCAGGCCAACAAGGGCAGCGACGACACGGCGAACCGCGACGCCGACGATCCTTTGCGGGTCGTCGGTTGCCAAACTACCAACGGAGCGCCCTCCACGTTCATGGGCATGTTCCTTGTCCTCGCCTGGGTGCTCCGAAACTTTATTAGGCGCAAAATTGTGGATCGCTGACGTTGATGTGCGTCTGCGACGACGATTGTTGGCGTGATACGCTGACAGTTGGTGAGCGATCAATCCGACCGTGATTTGGAGTTGGAACACCTCCGTGCTCGCGTCTCGGAGCTCGAGCGCGCCGACGCCGAAAAAACCAAGGCGGAACAGCAGTTGCGCCGGCTCAACGCCAGCCTGCGCGCGCTGCTCGAAAATACCGACGATTTCATCCTGTTCAGCGACTGCAACGGCAAACCCCTATTCTTCAATAGCGCCTATGCACAGGTGATGAAGGCGTTGTTGGGCATCGACGTGCGGCCGGGCCTGAAGCCGCACGACTTCCTTGCAGACGAGCAGGTGCGGGCCCAGTGGGATGAGTATCACCGCCGGGTGCTCGCCGGCGAAAAGTTCACGATCAACTACGAGCACCCCCTGCCCGACGGCAGCCTCCGTTACTTCGAAGTTCGCTACAACCCGGTGCGCCAGGACGGAGAGATCATCGGCTTCTCCGAGTTCACCTACGACATCACGAAGTACAAGCTGTCCGAGCAAGCACTTCGAGACTCCAACGAAGCGCTGGCTCGCCTGGCCGCCGAACGCGGTGCCGAGTTGCACGTCACCGAAGCGCGCTACCGCGCCCTGGCCGAATACTCGACGGACGTCGTGACCATCCTGGATCACGACCGGCGATTCAACTACTGCGCACCGTCGATCCGGCGCTACGGCTACCAGGTGAGCGACGTCATCGGCGCCACCCCCGCCGACTTCATACACCCCGATGACGTCGCCCGGGTCGAGCGGGCGCTGGACC
>Ga0114931_10002196_pt1 | contig 24824 bp, 23 predicted proteins | sample 2SBtaG_FD_89579 | JGI IMG/M metagenome (GOLD analysis project Ga0114931, IMG submission 89579) | Deep subsurface microbial communities from Kolumbo volcano to uncover new lineages of life (NeLLi) - 2SBTROV14_V59a metaG | ecosystem: Environmental > Aquatic > Marine > Volcanic | place: Kolumbo... | reverse complement strand
TCCCGACTCCCATTCCGGAATGGATGCTGGCGGCCTACGTGGACGGTGAGCTTGCAGCAGCCGACCTACGCCAGGTCGAGGCCGTGCTGATGCATAGCGAGGAGAGCCGGCGCCTGGTGCTGGCCCTGCGCGAAGAGGCGCGCCTGCTCACTGACGTGCTCCAGGAGCGTGCGCTCCCCGACGCGGTGTCCGCTTCCGGCGCGCCACCCGCCCGGGGCCTGGCTTTCGGCGTCCCCCTCGCGTTGCTCGTGGTGGGGGTCGTGCTGGCGGCCCTGGGCACGCTCGTGCAGGCACAATTTCCCGCTGGGGCGGAGTGGCTCCGCCCGTCCCGGCTTCTCGGAGTCAATGCAATGCTCTTCGACGTCCTCTTTGCCTTGCGCGATCGCGCTCCGGAATGGCTCCAGTTCGGCGTGTCCGTCGCGGCATTGGCGAGCCTCGCGGGCCTGGCCACCTTCCTGGCGGGGGCCCTGCTGCGGCGCTTCCCCGGCGCGGCCAGCCTGGTCCTGGGCCTGCTCCTGTTGTGTGCCGCGATGCCCGCCAAGGCACGTGTGGCGCTGCACCTCCAGGAGGGTCTTCAGGTGCCGGCGGGAGAGACCGTGGATGCCACGGTGGTTGCCAACGGCGACGAGGTTGTGGTGGATGGCATCGTGCAGGGCGACCTGCTGGTTTTCGCCGAGCGCGTCACGATCCGCGGCAAGGTCCTGGGCAACCTGGTCGGGGCGGGCCGCGAGCTGGACGTGAGTGGGGAGGTACGCGGTCAACTCCTCTTCGTCGGCGCCGATATCCGGGTGGAGGGTCGCGTCGGCGATGTCCTGGCAGCCTTCGACCGCTTCACGCTGGCCCCCAAGGGCCGGATCCCGCGTGACCTCACCCTCGCGGGCCATGAGGCCTTCCTCGAGGGAGCCGTGGCGCGCGACGTCACCGCCTTTGCCGACCGCCTCGAGCTACGTGGCTCGGTGGGCCGCGATGTGGAGGCGTGGAGCGAGCATGTGAGCGTGCGGCGGGCAGCCTCTGTGGCCGGGACGCTGCACCTGCATGCGCATTCCAAGCAGGGTCTTGCGCTGCTGGCTCCAGACGTCGTCGCGGGCGGGGTGGCCTTCCACCCCATCGAGATGCCCCACACCGGGGGCTGGCATCGCTACGCGGAGCCCTTCTTCTACCTGTGGCTGCTCGTCGGGATCGCCGGCGCCTTTCTCGTTGGGATGCTCTTCTACGCGCTGGCTCCCGGTCTCTACGACCTTGCGGTTGCCTCCGGGCGAGATTTTGCGACGACCCTCGGCGTGGGCTTCATCGCCACGGTCTGTGTCCCCCTCGCGATCTTGCTGGTGGCGTTGACCGTGGTCGGGATTCCGCTGGCGGCCATCGCGGCAGTCTCCTACCTGCTGTCCTGCTATCTGGCCGGGATTCTCGTAGCGGGCCTCATCGGCCGGGGCCTGGCGAAGCGTCCGGCCGGGGGCATGCGGAGCTTTGGCACCGCGCTGCTGCTCGGCCTGCTGCTCGTGATGGTGGGGAAGAACCTGCCCTTCATCGGCCCGCCCTTCCGCGTGGTGGTCCTGCTGCTGGGGATGGGCCTGCTGGTGGAACGCTGCCGGGCGGCCTGGCTCGCGCGAGAGACCGTGCTGCGGCGCTAGCCATGCGGCGCCTGATCGGCGGCCAGTCGCTCGCTCAGGGCCTTGATCCGGGCCAGCCGCTTTGGGTCGTGCTCCTTGCGGGCCAGGGAGGAGACCACCGGGGAAAGGCGGGATCGGGTGCGGGCGCTGCCGAGCTTCTCGCCCGTGCTCACGTCCTCGAAGAAGTCCAGGATGGCAGAGCGCAGGGCGCCCTCGGAGACGTTTCCGTAGGCCCTCCATGGCACGGCAGCGAGCTTCGCGGCGCGCATGCCCGTGGTGAGGAACCGCATGTTGCCGGTTTCCCGCGCGGTCTCTCCGCGGTAGTTGAGCTCGAAATAGCCAATGGCAATGGCATTGAGCGCGTCATAGTTGCGGCGATCCGCAGGCTGGTACTCGAGGTCGCGACGCAGCTTTCGCACATCCGGCTCGTCGCTGCGCGAAGGCTCGAGCAGCACGGCGAAATACGCCGGGTAGCGGGGCAGCAGATCGTCCAGCACATGGTCGTTTCCCACGATGTCCCAATGGCTTCCGCTGCGCGCCAGGCGGTAGTGGGCGGCGGGGTCGGGCCGGTTCCACAGGGATGCGCAGGCCGGCAATGTGCACGTGGCCGCGCCAATGCAGAGCACCAATGCGACAAGGTGCGCCGGCGGGCGCGCGCGTCGAGTAGCCGCCATGCTTTCTCCCTTGCTTTCTCCGTCGCCGGGAAGCAATCCCATGGACTTCCGGGACCTATCGCGACTCCCTGCGGCGACGAATCTACGCCCACCGAGGGAGCGTAGCTACCCGCGGACTTTCCTCTGAGGGGCTACGATGGAAGTTTCGTCTCGGGTTCGCTTGCTGGCCCAGATTCTGGCCCCGGGGGGTAGGGGTGGTAGTGTTGGCGTGTGCCGGCAGGCTGCTCTTCTGTAACCCGGGTTGGAAGTGTGTCGTAATGGACCGTGAAAGGGAGCAGGATCGCGCAGCCCGCTGGCGCGACTGGATGGTTGCCGCCCAGCACGGCGATTCGGAGGCCTACCAGCGGCTTCTGGTAGAGCTTCTCCCTTTTGTCCGCGGCCTTGTTCGAGGTCGACTGGGAGCCGACCCCGCCGTAGAGGACGTCGTGCAAGAAGTCCTGATCTCGATTCACACCGCCCGTCACACCTTCCGCCCCGAGCGGACCCTGGCGCCCTGGGTGCGGACCATTGCTCGCAATGCCGTCATCGACCACGCGCGGCGGCGCGGCCGCCAGCTGGCCCGCTACTCCGAGGTCGAGGCCGAGGCGCTGGAGGGGCCGGCGCTGGAGCTCCCCCAGCCCGGTCTCTCTCCTAGAATTTCCCGGGCCCTGGAGGAACTCCCCCACGGCCAGCGGCAGGCCGTGGTGCTGCTCAAGCTCGAGGGCTTGAGCGTGGCGGAGGCGGCCGCACGCGTGGGCGTCACGCCCGGTGCCCTGAAGCTCCGTGCCCATCGAGGTTACCGGGCTCTGCGCGACCTCCTCGGAAGGGAGCCGCGGTGAGCGAGCAGCAGACGAAAGAGCTGATCCGCGAGCTGTCCGCGGAGCTGGCGCCGGTGCGCCCGATTCCGCCCATGCGCGTGGTGCTCGTCAGCGTGATCGGCCTCTGGCTCCTCGTGGCCGTGGTGGGGTTGGCCATCCTGGGCCGGAATCCAGGCCTGCTGGACGAACTCCTGAACTGGCGCGGTATCGGGGCCGTGTTCTTCGGCCTGGGTGTGGCCGGAGTCAGCGGTCTGGTGGCTGCAATCGGGCTCTCGATTCCCGGCCGGGAGAATGTGGTGCGTGCGGGCCTGGCCGCCGCTCTGGCGGGGATGGCACTGTCGGCAGGGGTCGGCACTGCGCTACTGATGCGCAGCCCGGTGGCGGCAGTTCCCGCGCCCTGGACCAGCGATCTCACCTGCCTTGGAATCGCCTGCGCCGTGGCACTGTTGCCGGCGCTGGGAATCGTGTGGTTTGCCGGGCGCGCGGCGCCATTTCGGCCGTTGACGGTGACGCTCGCTGCCGCAGCGGCTACCACCGCACTGGGTGCGATGGTGGCCCAGGCGCACTGCCCGTTCCTGGACATGCGTCACCTGCTGGTGGCGCACGTGTTCGCACCAGGTGTCGGCGCACTGGTCCTCAGCGTGCCGCTGCTGATCGCGCTCCGAAGGGTCGGCCGCGGCTGAGCTCCCCTCCGAGAACGCGCAACCCCTCTTCCTCGACGAAGTCGATCCAGGTCTCCGCCAGGCTGTGGTCGATGAAGAGGGTCGGATCCGTACCGAAGTGGGCGTTGCGCTCTCGCATCGACGCGAGCTGAGGCACCAGCAGCCGGCGTGGCCCGTAGCTCGTCACGACACCCTGCGGGATCCGGGTGAGGGCGCCTTCCATGCGCACCAGGGCGAGACAGCGCGCGAGCTCCGAGAGATCCGCTGCGCGCAGCTGCACGAGCGCCTTGCTGGCGGCGTGCATGCGCCGGGTCTCGTCGTGGTGAGCCGTGAGCCAGGGCTCGATCTCCGCCAATAGCTGGCGGTCCTGAAGGTCCCGTCGCAGGGTCTCCGCTGCCGCCAGCCGCTCCTCGAGGAGGGCCTCTACGGCTTGCGAGGCCGTCCTGTCTGCGGCCGGGCCGGAGTCGGCCAGGCCCCGAAGGGCGGCCTCGAGAGGAAGGTCCCGGTCCTCCGGCGACAGGGGTCCGAAGCGGTGGGCGCGGGCGAAGCAGCGGAAGGCCTCTGGCGCCCCGGCACCGAGCTCTTCCACGACGGCCTCCCAGCTGGCCTCCGCCTGGTAGGTTTCCGGCTGGGCCATCCACGCGGCGGCCGTCCCCAGCATGACGGCGGAGGCGTGCGCATGCTGCATGGGGTTGAGCAGGATGCCGGAGCAGTGGCGCGCCAGCCCGGGGTCGCGGCCCTGGTAGGCCCCCAGCTGGAGCAGGATGCGCAGGGGCCCATCCGTCACCGGCACGTTGTCGAAGAGCAGCAATGGGCGCCCCAGCGCCTCGGCACGCCGAGCGACTTCCTCGCTGGTGATGCGTGGGGAGAAGACGCTGCGGCCCGTCCAGGCCACCTCGACGCCCTCCGGGAGCCCCTCGCCCAGGCGCGCGAGGGCCTGGCTGGGCTCCAGACCGGCGTACTCGGTAGGAACGAGCCAGAGGGTGGAGGCCGGGTCGAGGCGCTCGCGCAGCTCCCGCAGCAGCAGCAGCTGGGCCTCGGCAAGCGAGCGGAAGCGCGCCCGGTCCCCGGGATGCTGCAGCTCGCTGGCCACATCGTCCAAGGCGAGGGTGTGAAAGCGGACCCCGATCGCTTCCAGGCGGGCGAACTTGGCAAAGAGCGCGTCGCGCTCGCCCGCCTCGGCGTAGCGGATCGAGAGCCCAGGAGAGAGCGCGAAGCCCACGCGTACGCCACAACGCGACCCGGCCTCGACCAGCTCCCTGAAGCGCTCGAGGAGCTCAGGAGGGAAGGGCGTCCGCCACTCCGCGCCAAGCAGGGGCTCGTCCTTGGGGGCCACGACAAAGGTGTTCAGGCCGAGGCGCCCAGCCCGGGCGACCCACCAGAGCCGGTCCGCGTGGCTCCAGGGGGTTCCGTAGAAGCCCTCGACCAGACCCCGGTGGCGAAAGGGGGACGTCGCTGCGGAGGCACTCAAGCGGCCGGCTCGACCTCGACGCGATCCGTGTAGAAGGCCACCATGCCGCAGAGGGCAGCGACCTGATCGAAGGGGGCCCTGTAGCTCCAGGCGGCGTTCTCCCCGCGCTCGCCGGCGCCCTGGATGCTCCAGTAGGAGGCGTCGCCCTTGAAGGGGCAATGAGTGTGATGAGCCGTGGCCTCGAGCTGGCTCCACGCGACGTCTGCGTGGGGGAAGTAGACCACTGGCGGGTAACGCCCCTCGCGAACGACGACGGCCGCGCTGCTCTCGGCCAGGGTCTGGTCGCCGAAGCGCGCGCGCATGCGCCGCCCGTCGTTCTCCAGCGTGATGCGGTGTTCGGGATGTTCGTCGTAGGCAGGGGATCGGGCCATGGGGTCTCCGCGCTGAAAGCAAGGGTACGGCAAATCCCCGGGTTTGCCGTTACCGCTCCGGTGCGCCTCTGCCGACGTTCAGGCCAGGGTGCCTCCGTCCACACGGATCGACTCGCCGTTGATGTGCGCACCGTCTTCGCTGGCCAGCATGGCGATGACCGCCGCTACCGTCTCGGGGCCGCGGGGCTTGTCCAGCGGCATGGCGCGGCGCAGCAGCTCGAAGTCCATCTCCTCCGGGAGGTTGGAGCGCGAGGTCATGGCGGTCAGGATGGAGCCGGGGCAGACGGCGTTCGCGCGCAGGCCCTGCTTGGCATACTCCACCGCGAGGGTCCGGGTGAGCGCCAGCACCCCGGCCTTGGTCGCGCCGTAGCAGGCCCCGTAGGGCATCCCAGCCAGCGCCGAGGTGGAGGAGGTGTTCACGATGTTGCCGCGGCTCTGGAGAAGGTGCGGTAGCGCAGCCTTGCAGAGCAGGAAGGTGCCGGTGAGGTTGACGCCGAGCACCCGGTTCCAAGACTCGAGGGTCACCTCGTGCGTGTGCTCCAGGCTCAGGATGCCAGCGACGTGGATCAGTGCATCCAGACGACCGAAGTGCTCGATGCACCCGGTCACGGCGGCCTCCACCTGCTCCCCTTGGCTCACATCGCACTGCTGCGTCACGACCTCGGCGCCGGCCTCGCGGCATTCCTTCCCCGTGGCCTCGAGGCCTTCCTGGATGACGTCCAGCAGGAAGAGGGCGGCGCCTTCCGAGCCAAGGCGCAGGGCCGTCGCCCTCCCGATCCCCGACGACGCGCCGGTCACCAGCGCCACCTTTCCCTCGAACCGACCTGCCAGCGGCTGCGTTGCCATCGAAGCGGACCCTCCCTCGGACTCTTCCGCGGCAGAGCCTAGCGGCCGCGTCCTCACCGCGCCGGGTCCAGGAACTCCTTGAAGCCGGAGGGTGCGTGGGGTCCCAGGCAGAGCTGCTCCAGCACCCCGATGCCCTCTTGCCCGCCCATGCGCGCGCGCACCACCTGCTGGATGTGCTGGTTCTCGAGCGCGCTCTCATCGAGGTCTGCAAGCTTCCAGGACTCGCCTGCGATGGCGAGCTCGCCCTTCCAGCGCCCGTGACCCCACTCCGGGTGCATGTAGCCGATGCCCTTCATGCGGAAGCAGAGCAGCGGCGCGAGCGAGATTTCATGGCGCTGACCGCTCTTCTCGATCAGGGCAATCTCGGCGCGGCGCGCGCGGCGGGTACCCGGGAGGTAGTCGATGCGGTGCTCCAGGCTCGCCATGTGGACGATGTCCGGATCCTCGACGTCGGGGATCTGCTCCGGCGTCGGGTAGGCGGGGACGATCGCACCATCGGTGTGCCAAGGCGCGCCGGCTGCGTCCTCGAAGATTCCGTAGTGCGAGCAGCGATCCTGCCATTGGATCGGCGCCCACAGAAAGAAGATCTGCGGTCCGCCAGGCTGCGGGGCGCCGGCCGGATCGGGCTCCCCTACAGGACGTACGCCCCAGGAGCGATCCTTGGTGCCATAGGTGTGCGCCGGGTCCAACCGCAGCGTCTCGCCGGCGTAGCGCAGCCAGCCCTCCCAGCGGCCGAGCTGTGCGAAGCGCGTGGCGTCCATGATGCGCCGGCCAATGGGGCTGCGCTGGGTCTGACGCCCCTCTTCGATGCAGGCGGTGCGCGCGTGGAAGGTGAGATCTGCGGCGATTCCGGTCGTGTTGTCGTCGAGTAGCACGCGGATTCGGCGCATGGGTTCCAGGACTTCGATGCGGAAGGGCCCGACCTCCGTGAGACTGGGCTCTCGGGGCGCACGGGCGGAGCCGTGGAACGCGTGCTGCTCTTCGCCGCGAACGATGCTGAGACCGCAGTCGATGATGCCCAGGTTCGGATAGCGCGCCGCACCGATGCCAAAATAGAACTCGCCGTCGTCTTTGTATCCGTTGAACCAGTAGCGGTCGTAGGCGTTGCGATCGCTCCTGGCGTGCAGCGCGATCGGCTCCGGGGTCTGGTGGATGGGGTAGTCGTCGAAACGAGAGAGCATCGGGCCTCCTGCTCGGGGCGTGAAGCTGCGGGCGTCGCAAGGGCGCCTGGACCCTCGAGGCTACCAGCCCGCGCCGATCCTTACCCGCCGCATTCCTGGTGCACCAGCTCGACCGCCCTCCCCAGGGTGTCGAGGCGCTCCGAAGCCGTGCTGCCCAGGGGGTCGATGCGGAACTGGGTGATTCCCACATCCCGGTAGGCTCGCAGCCGCTCGCGCACAAGGGATTCCGGGCCGATCAGCGTGGTGTGCAGGATCATCTCGTCCGGGACCCGGGCGGCGGCCTCCTCGCGCTTGCCGGCCACCCAAAGCTGCTGCACCTCCGCTGCCACCTCCTCGAAGCCACCCCTCCGGTAGGCGGCGTTGTAGAAGTTGGTCCGGGGCGAGCCCATGGCGCCCAGGGTGAAGGCCATGCCCGCCTTCAGCCGCGGGAGCCAGCGCTCGGGGTCGTCGCTGAAGCCGAGGGTGGCGCCGACGCACAGGTCCAGGTCCTGGAGGCGCCGGCCCGCCTTCGCCGCACCCCGGCGCAGGTGCGCGAAGTGCGCCTCTGCGGCCTCCGGCATGAACGAGGTCCCGAGCCAGCCATCCGCCAACTCCCCGGTCAATTCCAGGGCCTTCGGCGAGAGGGTCGCCAGGTAGATCGGGATGTCGGGGTTCGGTGGTTGGGAGAGGCGCAGCGCCTTGCCCTCGCCGCCGGGTAGGGGCAGCCGGTGGTGTTGGCCTGGGTAGGCCAGCTTCTCGCCGCAAAAGGCCAGGCGCAGGATCTCGATGGTTTCGCGCATACGCAGGAGTGGACGCGCGAAAGGCTGGCCGTGGAGACCCTCCACCACCTGCGGCCCGCTTGCACCAAGCCCCAGGATGAAGCGGTCCTTCGAGAGCGCCGCCAGGGTGAGGGCCGTCATGGCCGTCATCGAGGGCACGCGCGCGCTGATCTGCATGATACCCGTGGCGAGTCGGAGCTTCGTCGTACGCGCGGCCAGGAAGGCCAGGGGCGCCACTGCGTCCTGGCCCCAGGCTTCCGCGGACCAGGCCACATTCACGCCGAGCTTCTCCGCCTCCACGGCGAAGCGGGCGACGGGCTCGAAGTCGCGCTGGCCGCCCGAGGCGGCACCGCCGATGCCGATGGCCGTCTTCATCGGCATGCCGAGGCCTCCCCCACGGCGCCGCGCGGCCGGGGGGTCTGCTGGACGGAGGGGTCCACGGGGATCATGTACGGGCCTCCTGGAGGGAGCGTTCGAGAAAGGGCAGGTGATCGACGCCGAAGAACATGGCGTCGCCCAGGAAGCAGGTCGGCGCCCCGAAGGCGCCGCGCGAGACGGCCTCCTCGGTGTTGGCGCGCAGCTCCGCCTTGACCCCATCCGCCTCGCCGGCCGCGAGGAGCTGCGGGTCGAGGCCGGCCCCCACGAGCACACTGCGCACGACTTCGACGTCGCCCATGTCCCTTCCCTCGGCCCAGAATGCGGGGTAGATGACGCGGTGGTAGGCGTCGAAGCAACCGGCGCGCTGTGCGGCGATGGCAGCGCGCATGATGCGGAGGGTGTTGATGGGAAAGTGCGGGTTGTTGGCAAAGGGGCGCCCGACGAGAGCTGCCGTTCGTCGTAGCGTCGTGCCGCCATAGCGGCGCTTGGCCTCCACGGACTCCTGCATGGGCGAGTGGTTCCCCGTTGCCTTGAACACCGCGCCCAGCAACAGCGGCCGGTAGCGGAGCGGGGCGCCATGGCGCCGTGCCAGCGCTGGGAGCAGGCCATCGGCGAGGTAGCTGAAGGGGCTTCCGTAGTCGTAGAAGAACTCGACGGTCTGGGGCGAGGGAGGCTCGGGGACGGGTGTCATGGGACGTATTCTAGTCCCACTTCACCGAGAAGAGCCGGGAGCCGCCGGGCGGGATGCCGGTCCCGGCGGGCCCTAGGCTGCGCCGCGCATCCGCGCATCGGCCAGGCTCAGCAGCTCCGGCACCTGGCTGCTCTCGCCCGGGAAGCTCGCCAGCCCCGTGCGCAGGCCGATCTGCACCGCGGGCTCGCCGGGACCCGGCCGGATCTCCAGGCCCAGCACGTGCTCTCGCAGCTCTTCGAGGCGGCTCTGGAGGTGGGGGTGCGCCGAGTCCACGAAGGCCACGCCGAAGGTGCCTTCGCCTAGATGTGCGAGGGCGTCGGTAGTGCGGCAGCTGTCCCGCAGAAGCGCCGCCAGGCCTTGAAGGATCGCCGCCACCATGTCGGCTCGAGGACCCTCCGTGAGTTCGGCAAGCCGCTCCACCTGGATGAGAGCCAGGGACAGCGGGCGCCCCTCTAGCCGCGAGCGCTGGGTCTCACGCAGCAGGAAGGCCTTCAGGGCGGCCTCGCTCATCAGGCCGGTCACAGGGTCTCGGACCCGCTGTAGCCGTGCCGCCCAGCCGCGCCTCGCCGAAGTGCTGGCAAAGGCGGTGGCGCAGGTGATGGCGGCGAGATGGCCGAGGGTGACGCCGTTCCCCCACCCGGCTGACACTGTGGCCGGTCCGATGCCTCCCGAAGCGCCGGCCGTCACGCTATGCGCGACCCACGCATAGCCGACCATGCTGAAGAGACCGGTCGTCACACACAGCCGCGGGTCGTCGCGCAGGGCAGACGCAGCCAGCGCAAGGAGGAGCAGCAGGCTCGCAAGACCGCTCCAGGCCGGATGGCCGGCGCAGAGCCAGAGCGCCCCGCACGCCCCACCGGCAAGCAACAGGCCGCTGACAAGGGGGACGATGAAGGTCCCGCGACGGCGGCGCTCTACTTCGAGCTGGCTCGCTGCGAGCAGGCCCGCGCTCACTGCGGCGAGGACGGCCGCGCGAATCCAGCCGGAGCGCGGACTCATCGCCAAACCGGCCACTGGGGGGACCATCAGGAGCGCCAACACGCACCCGTAGAGGACGGCCCGGCGCGAATCCGCGCCGCGGCCTGCCTGGACGAGCTCGTCCTCCGGCCAGCCCTGAGCGAACTCCTTCCAGCCGCGCCGCAAGCGATTCCAAGGCGTGTGCGGCACATTTAGAGCACCCACCGCAATGAAGCTTCCCTCTGAGCTTCCCCCGCGTTGCATCGGATCCCCGGAATCAAACACCACAGCCCGTTCCCTCGGCAGCATTGGCTTCATCAGATCGCCGGCAGGCGACCGCAGCTCATAACCGAAGCGATGTGTTCTTGTCGGTTCCTCATTCCTATCGGTTCCCATTTGGGGGTACTTGACGATGGCCGTGCGGAAATCCCCCTACCATGAGGGGATGCACCGCTCCCCCATCCCTCCGATTGCGCGGATCGCGCCACTGCTGCTGCTGGTGTTGGGGCTCACGCAGATCGGGCTCGCCAGAGGCGCGGATCTGAGCCCGTGGAAGGGTGGGGGCTTCGGGATGTTCGCGACGAACGACCACGGCGCCTTCCGCACGGTGCGCGTCATTGCCGTGCTGGCAGAGGGCCGCGAAGAGCGCCTGCCCATTCCGCTGGACCTGTACCGCTTGCGCCGCTATGCGAGGGTGCTTCCCACCGAGCGCCATCTCCGGGCGCTCGCGTCGGCCATGCAGGCGGAGGCGCCGCGGGGCACCCGGGCTCTGCGGGTCGAGGTCTGGCGCCTGGACTTCGGCGCCGATCTCCGCCCCGCACTGCAACGCATCCACAGCACCACCTGGGAGCGGGGCGCGTGAGTGGCGCCCCGGTGCTGCAGGTGTCCTCTCTGTGGGGCCGGCTGCGCGCAGCGGACCCCTTGGAGCTCAGCCTGCGCCTGCTTCTGGTCGCGCTGCTGCTCGACAGCCCGGCGCACTGGTATTTCCGCGTACCCGTGGTGTTGGTCGCGGCTGCGGGCCTGCTCGTCCCCGGGGCGCTCCGCAGCCGCTGGCTCTTTGCGGGGCTCACCCTGCTCACGGCCCTGCCGCTCTTTGCGGGCTGGCCCTTCTCGGACAACCACGACTACTTGCGCTGCTTGTTGTGTCTGGCGGCCGCCACGTGCCTCTGCGCCCCGGAGCCGCGTCGGGCATTGGCCTGGAATGCCCGCATGCTGGTGGGCTTGCTCTTCGCCTTTGCCGCCCTGTGGAAGGGTGTGCTGGCGCCAGACTTCGTGGACGGTCGCTTCTTCCGGGTCACGTTGCTGACGGATTCGCGCTTCCACGATCTGACCGTGCTGGCTGGTGCGGCCACGCCGGCGGTCCTCGCGGCCTACGACGAGATTGTGAGGATGGTGCTCTCCGGCGGGAGCGTCGGGAGCGGATGGCCGCCTCCAGGCTTTCAGGTGCCCGTCGTGTTGGGTCGCCTGGCCACTGTAGCGACGGTCTTCACCCTCGCCCTCGAGCTGGCCATCGCCGTCTGCTTCCTGTGGCCTTCCGCGGGGCGCCCGGCGCGCCTGCGAAATGCGCTGCTTCTCGTCTTTGGCGCGATCACCTACGCCGTCGCCCCTGTGCGAGGCTTTGGCTGGCTGCTCTGCGTGCTGGGAGTGGCCCAGACCCGTCGCCGCGAGTATCGCGCGCGCTGGGCCTTTGTGGCGCTCTTCGCTCTGATCGAGATCTACCACAGCGTTCCCTGGAGCGACGCGCTGGTACGCTGGCTCGCGGGCGGCTGACTCAGGCCGGAATCGCCATGCCCCTCTGCACTGCCTGTCGCTTGCTGCCGCGCTCGAGCCACGCCACGACGTGCGGATTCTCCAGCACCTCCTTGGCGCCGAGGTCCAGCAGGATCTTCAGCCACGGGTAGTGCATGATGTCCCCGATCGAGTAGGGCCCCACGAGGTAGTCGCGCCCGTCGGCGAGGATGCGCTCGAGGACGCCCAGCAGCCGCCGCACCTCCGCGCCGAAGAGGGTGATCATCTCCGTGTCCTTCTCTCCCTCCTTGCGCAGGGCAGCGCCCAGGCGCCCCAGGTTCGGTCCGATGCCTCCGGTCTGGAAGAAGGCGTATTGGATTGCCTGCATGCGCAGGCTCGGATCCTTGGGGAGGATTCGCCCATCGGGGTCGTGCTGTTCGCCCAGGTGAAGGAGGATTGCTCCCGATTCCCAGATCACCTGTCCCTCGTCCTCCAGGACTGGGATCTTGTGGTTCGGGTTGAGTGCCAGGAACTCCGGGCGCAACTGCTCTGCGTCCGCCAGGGAGAGCGCGTGGACCTCGTATTCCAGGCCGAGCTCTTCCAGGGCGATGGAGACCTTGCGGCCATTGGGGGTCGCTGCAGTGTGTAGTCGAAGCATGTCTTCCTCTGGGTGCGCAGGAAAGGTCGAGTGTAGCAATGGCGCACGACCCACTGGTTCATGGTACGGTGGGTCTCTAGCAAGTCGAGGGAGGGCGATCCGGATGTCGATCCTGAAGGCGATCCTGGCAGGCATTGTGTTGCTTCTGGTCGCGGGGCTTGCCGCTCTCTGGGCCGCGGGAGGGGGCCTCTTTGGCAGCCACGAGGGGCCCGGGACGCCCACCCAGGCGATGCGCCCCGCTCCCGTAGTGCAGGACAGCGAGGACCGCGTGGCCCGGGCCGCTTCGCAGATCGGCGTGGCGCGGCCCAAGCAGATCCTCTTCGGGGATCTTCACGTCCACACGACCTTCTCCTTCGATGCCTTCATGCTGAGCCTGCCCGTGGCGGGTGGCGAAGGCGCGCATCCCCCGGCGGATGCCTGCGACTTCGCGCGCTTCTGCTCGGCCCTCGATTTCTGGTCGATCAACGACCATGCCTTCAGCATCACGCCGCGCCACTGGCGGGAGACGGTGGACGCGATCCGCCAGTGCAACGCGGTGGCCGGCGATGCACACAATCCCGACACCGTGGCCTTCCTCGGCTGGGAGTGGACGCAGGTCGGGCTCACTCCGGAAACCCACTATGGCCACAAGAACGTGGTGCTCGCCCATACCGAGGATAGCCAGATCCCCGCCCGCCCCATTGCCGCCCTGCGCCAGCTGGGTGCGACGCCGCCACGTCTCGGCCGCGGTGCCTTTGCACTGGCGCGTGGCGGCCGCTTCCACGACATGAACCGCTACTTCACGGAGTGGGAAGGGACGCCCGACTGCTCCGACGGCGTTCCGGAGCGTGAGCTTCCCCGCGACTGCATCGAGCACGCCGACACACCCGCGGATCTCTTTCGCAGGCTCGACGATTGGGGCTTTGACGCCCTGGTGATTCCCCACGGCACCACCTGGGGCTTCTACACGCCTCCGGGCTCGACCTGGGACAAGCAGCTTCGGGGCGACATGCACGATCCCGAGCGGCAGACCCTCATCGAAGTCTACTCCGGCCACGGCAACTCGGAGGTGTACCGTCCGTGGCGCGCAGTGGACTTTGCCGCGGATGGAACGGCGGTGTGCCCCGCGCCACGCCCCGACTACCTGCCCAGCTGCTGGCAGGCGGGCGAGATCATCCGCAAGCGCTGCCTCGCGGAGGGCGCAACCGCCGCCGAGTGTGAAACCCGCGCGGTGGAGGCCCGTGCCAACGCGGCAGCGGCTGGGGTGGCCGGGCATCTCACGGTGCCGGGTGCGAAGGTCGGGGACTGGCTGGATGCAGGTCAGTGCCGCGACTGCAAGCAGCCCGCTTTCAACTACCGGCCCGGCAATTCCGCCCAGTACATCCTGGCGCTGGGAAACTTCGACGACGCCTCCGCGCCGCCTCGGCACTTTCGCATGGGCTTCATCGCTTCGAGCGACAACCACTTTGCGCGGCCGGGCACGGGCTACAAGGAGAAGCACCGCAGCGGCATGACCGAGAGCGTCGGCAATCTGGCGTCGCAAGACGCCGCCGTGAACGCCGTGCTCCACAACGAGCCCGAGGAGCCCGTCGCCCACTCGCGCCCCTTCGAGCTCAACGCCACAGGCTTCAATGTCTTCGAGACCGAGCGCCAGACCTCTTTCTTCTTGACGGGTGGCTTGGTGGCGGCGCACAGCACCGGTCGGGACCGCGAGGCCATCTGGCAGGCTCTCCAGCGCAAGGAGGTCTACGGCACCAGCGGCCAGCGCATCCTGCTGTGGTTCGACCTGCTCAATCCGCCGGGCTCCAGCGGAGCCACGCTCCCCATGGGTGGCGAGCTGGAGATGTCGCAGGATCCGATCTTCCAGGCGCGCGCAGTGGGAAGCTTCGAGCAGAAGCCCGGCTGTCCGCAGTCTTCAGAAGCGGCCCTCGGGGGGGCGGAAATCGAGCGGCTCTGCAAGGGCGATTGCTACAACCCGGGCGATGTCCGGCGCCCGATCACACGCATCGAGGTGGTGCGGATTCGGCCCCAGGTGAAGCCCCACGAGGACGTCTCGACGCTCATTGACGACCCGTGGATGACCTTCCAATGCAACGGGGAGCCGGAGGGCTGTGCGGTCACCTTCACGGACCCGGACTTCCGGGCCGGGCAACGCGACGCGGTCTACTACGTGCGTGCCTTCGAGGCCAAGAAGCCCGGCGTCAACGCAGGCGGCCTGCGTTGCGAGCGCGACGCCGAGGGCAAGTGCATCCGCGTCCGGACCTGCCCGCAGGCCGGGGGGAAAGATGCCGACTGTCTCGCGCCCTTCGAGCCCGTGGCCTGGTCTTCGCCCATCTATGTGGACCAGGCGGGGAGCCGGGAAGAAGCCGGGGTGGCGCCCTGAGGGCGCCGTGGCAGGACGGTGCCAGCGGGCGAGTCAGCTGATGCGGCGTCTTCCGAGCGCACCCCGCGCTGCGACGCGGCGTTTGCACGAATGCTCCCTGGAGCTGGAGGTGCCATTCCACGACGTCGACGCCCAGCAGATCGTCTGGCACGGCCACTACTTCAAGTACCTGGAGCTGGCCCGGACGCAGCTGCTGCGCGGCCTCGGTCTCGATACGGGGCACTTCGCCGCGTTGCGAGTCCAGCTGGTGGTGGTGGACAGCGCCTGCCGCTACCTGGCGCCGCTTCGCTACGCCGATCGCCTGCGCGTGAGTGCCTGGATCCGCGACTTCACCCACCGCATCGCCATTGACTACGCGATCCAGGACCTCACGCACCAGCGCCCAGCAGCCCGAGCCCACACCATCCTGGCCTGCATCACGCCCGAGGGGCGGATCCTGCACCGCACTCCCGCCGCGCTCCGCGAACGGCTCGCGCCCTGCTCCTAGGCCGTCCTCTCCGAAGTGGCTGCGTAGAGGGACCTCCAGGTTTCCAAGGATGGCCATGAAGCCCCGGCTGTACGCCTCTCGAGAAGCTCGGCCCGGCATTTCCCACACGTCTGCAACCAGCTGCAGGGCTGGCCGCGGCAGGCCCATGCCTGCCTCGACCTCGGGGCTGGCTCGCTGGGCGCTGAGGCTCAGCTTCAGGGCCCTGGTACGGTTCCCACCATGCGGTGGGCAATCCGCAGGGCAACCGCAAAGATCGTGAGAGTGGGGTTGTAGCCGGAGGAGGTCGGGAAGACGCTGCCGTCGCACGCGAAGAGATTGTCGACATCGTGGAAGCGCCCGTCCGGGTTCACGACGGAGCTCGAGGGGTCGGATCCCATGCGCAGGGTGCCCATGATGTGCCGGGAGGTGGGAGGATCTCCCAGCAGCGTCTCGCAGGGATCGATGAAGGTCTGGCTTCCGCCGGCGTTTGCGATCACCTGCTTCATTGTGGGCTCGTAGAAGCGCCGAGAGGAGAGTTCGTAGGCATGGGGTCGGTAGGTGATACGGGGAACCGGCAGCCCCAGCAGGTCGCGAACGCTCGGATCCAGATCCACGCGGTTTCCAAGCTGGGGGGCGTCCTCCCCCTGCATCTGCATGGCGATCAGGTGCTGGCTGATGGCTCCATCTAGCAGCGCGTTCTTCAAGCTGAGTCCGAAGCGAAAGCCGACACCGCGGGGTAGATCGAAGGCGATGGGCCCGCCGTCGTCGGTGATGGGGAGCCCCTGGGAGGCCGAGAATTCCACGATGCCTCCAAGGAAGAGGGAGCGGCCCGCAGCGGTGGGTACAACGCGAAAGGCGTCACCGCCGGGCTCCACCCCGCGGAAGTCCGAGAGCCCGTCGCTCACGGCCTTGCCGCGCTGGCCGTGCAGGCGCTGGGGCGTGAATCCGCTCACGAGGGTCTGGTGGTGGAACATCAGGTTTCGCCCCACCTGACCGCTGCTGTTTCCAAGGGCTCCGCCGGCCGGCGTCGGCGAGAGCAGGCACAGGCGCGCGGATTCGATGGGGCTTGCCGCCAACACGAAAGCGTCGGCTCGTTGCTCGTGTATCACACCGTCCCCGTCCGCGTAGTGCAGCGCCGTCACGTGCCCGCCGTCGTTGACGAGCTCGACGACCGTGGCATTTGCGCGCAGCTGGCAGTGCCCGGAGAGCAGTGCGCGCCGCAGGGTCGTGACCGCTGGCGTCCCCTTGGCATGGCTCGGGCACCCGAAGCCTGAGCAGAAGCCACAGTCCACGCAGGGAGGTCGGCCTTCGTAGAAGCGGGAGGTGATGGAAGCGGGAAAGGGAAAGGGATGCAGCGGGCCACCCGACAGCTGAGTCTGGCGCGCCCCCTCGGCGAGCAGCAGAGCGAGATACATGGGCACGCCCGGAGGCATGGGGAAGGGCGCGCTTCGCCAAGAGGCAAACGGGTCTTCCAGCGAGCCCTGGACGCCATAGAGGCGCTCCGCCGCCACGTAGTAGGGTTCGAGCTCCGCATAGTCGAAGGGCCAGTCCGCGAAGTTGGCGCTCCCGGCGTCTGCCCCGAAGCCGGGAACCGAGAGCCCCGGGGTCTCTCCGATGAGCTTCTCGATGCGCGATTTCAGCTCGAAGTCCACCACGTTGTAGCGCGGGGTCTTGGAGTCGGCGTGCTGGAATGCGCCGCCCACCGCTTTGGGAAGGCTGTTGACATCATCCCTCACCGCGGCGGTCGCATTGGGTTGCGTGCGAAAGGTGCGCGGCTCGAGCAATGCCTGGGGATCCAGGTACTCTCGAACGCCATACTTGAGCTCGTCGTTCGATTGGAGGGGCGGCGGGAGTTCGCCGGGGCGGTCGAGATCACCCCAGGGATTGTGGCCGGTCTCGAGGATCAGGACGTTCTGGCCGGCCGCCGTCAGTACATGGGCCGCGCTTCCCCCTCCGGCGCCACTGCCGATGATGCAGACATCGAAGTGCGCGAGTCTTGCATTGCCGAGGATATTGCGGCGTCTGCCAAGGGTCTCGTTCGCACGCGCAGCTACTGACATGCGCCCGGGATCACCTGGTCCAGAAAACCGGTGAGGTTCCCAATCCTCGTCTGGATGCGGAGTCCATCCGCGGAGAGAGGCCGGGGAACCAGCTGCCCGTCCGGACCTAGCTCATCGGCATTGGGCGTCGACATCGGGTGGCCCTCCCGCTCCCGATAGCCGCCGATCGCACGTGAGAAGAGCGAGTAGCCGAGGGGCTGGCTGTCCCCCTCGATGCTGATCATCCGCCAGCCCCGGCCGTCGCGATTGCCGCCGTACTCGGGCGCGGAGAAGCAGCCCTCCAGGGTGTGCTGGATGGCGATATCCAGGAACGTGCGGTCGCGCACCGGCTCCAACGGCAGCGCCCCGGGCGCGTCCAACTGCTGCAGGAGAGTGTCCTGGAGCGCCGTGTCGAGGCCGGCGAAAGGCTGTCCGTGGAGTGTCTGGGCGCGTTCGTCGAGTCGCGCCAGCCCCTCCGGGTAGATGCTGCGCAGGCCGCGCAAGACACCGCCCCGCTGCTGGCCCAGATGGGCGGGCAGCCCCGCCGCCACGGCTCCGAAGAGCTCTGCGCGCCAGAAGAGCTCCTGGCGTGGGCTCATGGCGAGGAAGCGTCGGAAGCGGTTGGACGGGTGACGCCTGGAGGGCGTGCCGTTCTGGTAATCCGGGAACGGAGTGCGACCGCTATACGGTCCCCCGGCAAAGATTTGCGGGTGCAGGCGATCGAAGGCCGTCAGGAGGCCCTCGATGTAGCGCGGGACCCCAAGGGCTGCGGCGCCAGGATCCCGGTCGGGTGGCAGCAGCCGGTCGCAGAGTGCCTCGAGCGTGGCGAACTCGGTATCGCTGAAGAAACCCGGGAAGTCGCAGCGCAGACCAAGGCCAAGGGTACCTGCGGCGGCTGCGGTGGCGGCGGCACCGCGCAGGAAAGTGCGGCGGTCCAGCAGGGGCTCACGCAACGGGGAGGGCTCCAATGTCCAGCCTCCACCGAATCCTACATCTCTGGTGGGCGCGTAGGGAAAATAACAAGGGTTCCAGGTCCGATCACAGGTGATGTGTCAACTCCCTTGGGGGGACTAGATGCGCCATGCGGCTGTCACGCAGCACCGATGGCCAGTGGGATTCGATGTAACTCGGCCCGGCGCGGCGGCGTAGGGCCGAGTGTGACCCAGCGTTGCATCAACACCGTGCCTCTGCGCGGCGGAGGGGCTGGGAATCGGCACAGAACGATTGCAAAGGAGGCTGTCCGTGCTCGATCTATCGAAAATCGCGAGGTGGGTGGGATGCTCGCTGCTCGTCGGAGGTGTCAGCCTTGGCGTAGGCCTGAGCACCCCCGCTCTGGCCCAGGACGCGTCCATGGCTGCCAAGGTCAAGAAGATGCAGAGCCTCACCCAGGCTCGGGGCTATCTGAAGGCCCACATGGGGGTGAAGGCGCCGCTGCCACTGCTCGGCGGACCGATCCACGTTTCGGTTTCCCAGACCGCGGGAGGCGTCCTGGTGGCGCTCCCGGATCACCGGCGCCTCGACCCGCGGGTCTTCGGACCGCCCGGGCTGCCTCGCCACTACGCGGGAACGCCCATCATCACTGGTGTTCCCGTTCCGCTTCGCGTCAAGGCGCCAGGGGGTGGCATGCAGACCAAGGTGCTGACGCCCTTCGGCGACAAGCACATCGTAATGGGTGCGGGGAGGCTCCAGATCGACGCCGTCGATGCAACCGCGACCGACGCGGCCACGACCCGGGATTCCGTCCAGATGCAGGCGAGCTGGAAGGACAAGGCCGGCAACTCCTATTTCGTGAAGTGCTGCATGAAGATGGCAGCCCATGGTGTCGAATTTCCCACCTTTGGGGGGGTGGTCACCAACATCATCCTGCACGGCTTCACGGGGCTCGGCACCCCGCTCATGCCGAGCGAGTTCACCCGATTCGCCTTCTGGGGGATGGGTGCGGTCGGGATGAACGGCAAGGTGCTCGACAAGCCGCGCCTGGTTCACGGCATGCTGACCGAGTACGTCCGCACGGCGGGCTACAAGCTGGCCTTCGACAGCGAGGTCACGCCGACCCGCACCCACTTCCACCTGATGGTCCCCCCGATGAAGCCCGACCCGGTACATGGCACCTTCACCAAGGCGCCAGTCCACACCGGGCTGAAGCTGCCCAATGGCATGACGCTGCCCTTCTGGCATGTGATGTTCGAATCGCTGGATGTGAAGGCGCAGCGCAGCTGAGCGAGAGCTCGAGATCCGGCCCGAGGGGTGCGGGTGGGTCAGACCGCGTGACGCCTCCAGGCGGCGGCGAGGCCAGCGCAGGCCACCCCGAGCAGAGCCAGCGCGGACGGCTCCGGAACCCCGACGAAGCTGATCGAGGCGGAAACGGTTACCGTCTTGCCCGAGTGGTTGAAGGAGAACATCGTCTGCTTCGCGGCGGTGACCGTGGCGGTATTGCCCGAGATCGTGACAGTGCCGGTGTCCGAAGACACGGACGCATTGATCGGCGCGGGCGTGAAGTCGCCTGCGAGACCACCCGTCAGGCTGATGTTCGCCAACACGTCGAAGGGGCCCCCGCTCCAATCGAACGAGCCGCCTCCCGTAGCCATGGCCGGGCCCGAGAAGCCGGTACCGTCGGTCACGACGACGGATATGGCGAGCGTGCCGAGCAGGGTACCGAGATCGACCGAGTCCTGGATGACCCACTGGAGATCGGTCACCGCCGGCGTCATCGCATCGAAGGTGGTGAAGGTCCCCGTGAGGGGCGCGCTCGCGCTGTGAATGAGATTGCCCGAGACATCGATGTCGAGGGTTGCAGTCCCGCTGACGAAGTGGAAGGTGACCGGGGTGGCCACCGCGGGCGCCGCAATCGCCCCGGCCAGCAGACAGACCGCAAGCGCACGCTCAAGCTGAAGCCGCATGTGTTCTCCTCCCAGAGCAACCAGTATGAACGCAAGTCTCGTGCCGAACAGCGAGGGGTTTCCAACCTGTTGGAAAGACAGGCATTCTCAAAAGTCTCGCGAAAGAAGAGGCGATGATTGGAAGAGCTTTTCCACTTTTCGCGGAAGAATTTTTCCGTTTGGGGGATTCCGGTGGGGCCAGCGTGGATGTCCACGGCATCCGTCCTGTGCCCAACCCGGAAGGAACCGCAGCGGCGCGATGCGGAAAGGGAGCTCGCTGCGCCGGCGGAGCCAACGGGCCGGAGCAGCCGAATTGTCACCGTTTCGTCACGCAGAGGTCTCCGCACAGCCAAAGGAGCGGGCGATGCTTGCCGGGTAGCCAGGACCCGCCGCTGAAAGCGTTGAGCCCAGAGACGGGCCTGCACCACGGGCTGCCGCGCCAACGCGCCGGAGCCGGAGAAATCCACGTGATGAGACTTCGCTTCCTAGTCCCGATCCTCTTGGCCGGGACCAGCTTGATGCTGCCGACCGTACCCGCCGCTGCGGAGGGTGTGACCTCCATCTCTGTGGCCGGCGCGACCTTCCCCTACCCTGTGTACGCTCGCTGGGCGGCCGCCTACCACAAGCGCACGGGCGTCAAGCTGAACTACCAATCGATCGGCTCCGGAGGCGGAATCAAGCAGATCCGGGCGCGCACGGTGGATTTCGGAGCCTCCGACGCCCCCCTCGAGCCGGCCGCACTTCGCGAGGCCGGCCTCGTCCAGTTTCCGATGATCGTCGGAGGGGTCGTACCGGTGGTGAACGTTCCGGGGATCGCTCCAGGCGAGCTTCACCTGGATGGAGCAACCCTGGCTGCGATCTTCCTGGGTCGCGTCACGCGGTGGAACGACGCGGGCATCGCGAGCCTGAACCCCGGCCTTGCGCTGCCGGACAAGGCCATCACGATCGTTCACCGCGCCGATGGCTCGGGTACGAGCTGGATCTTCACGGATTACCTCTCCAAGGTGAGCCCCGCCTGGAAGGAGGCGGTGGGCCGCGGGAAGGCCGTGGCGTGGCCGGCCGGCGTGGGTGGAAAGGGCAACGAGGGCGTGGCCTCCTACGTCATGCGGATCAAGGGAGCGATCGGCTACGTGGAGTACGCCTATGCCCTCCAGAGCCACATGGTCCACGTGAGCCTGAAGAATCGAGCCGGCCGCGCGGTCGTCCCCTCTCAGGAGAGCTTCCAGGCCGCGGCGGCTGGCGCCGACTGGGCCCATGCCGATGGCTTCTACCTCGTGCTGACGAATCAGCCAGGTGAGCTGTCCTGGCCCATCACCGGCGCGAGCTTCATCCTCCTGCCCCGAAAGCCCGACCACCCCAAGCGCACCACGGCAGTGCTCACCTTCCTGGACTGGGCCTATCGGAACGGGCGCGAGATGGCCGCATCGCTGGACTACGTGCCGATTCCGCAGAGCGTGTATACGCTCGTCGAGAGCCGCTGGCACGAGACCCTGGTTACGGATTCCGGGCCGCTCTTTTCGCCCGCCAATCCGTGACGCAGAGCGCGCCGCGCACCCGGCGCGGGGTCAGCGGGGGATCCGTCTCCCTCGCCGACCTGCTCTTCCGCGGCAGCGCCCGCATTGCCGCCTGGCTCGTGCTCGCTCTGGTGCTCGGCATTGGCCTGCGGCTCGCCCTGGGCTCGGCGCCCGCCCTGGCGCGCTTCGGGCCGGGCTTCCTCGCCTCTGCGGAGTGGAACGCGGTCAGCGAGCGCTTTGGCGCCCTGGTGCCCCTTGTGGGAACCCTCGTCACCTCGACCCTCGCGATGCTCATCGCCGTGCCGGCGAGCTTCGGCATTGCGATCTTCGTGACCGAGCTCGCGCCGCCCCTCGTGCGTCGCCCCGTGGCGATGGCCATCGAGCTCCTGGCCGCCATCCCCAGCATCATCTACGGCATTTGGGGGTTGTTCGCCTTTGCGCCCTTCTTCGCCGACCATCTGCAGCCCTGGCTCACAGAGCACCTGGGGGAGCTGCCCCTGGCGGGTCGGCTCTTCCAGGGTCCCCCGATGGGGATCGGCGTCTTCACGGCCAGCCTCATCCTCTCGATCATGGTGATCCCCTTTGTGAGCTCGGTGATGCGCGACGTCTTCGAGGTGGTTCCCCACGAGCTCAAGGAGTCGGCGTATGCCATGGGAGCCACCACCTGGGAGGTGCTCCGCCATGTGGTCTTCCCCTATACGCGCGTCGGGGTGATGGGCGGAATCCTGCTCGGCCTCGGGCGCGCCCTCGGTGAGACTATGGCGGTGACTTTCGTGATCGGGAACGCCCACCGGCTGTCGGCCTCGCTCTTCATGCCGGGCAATACGATCTCTTCCGCCCTCGCCAACGAGTTCACCGAGGCCGTGGGCGAGATGTACACCTCCTCCCTCGTGGCCCTCGGACTGGTTCTGTTCGGACTGACCTTCGTCGTCCTGGCGATGGCGCGACTGCTCCTCTACAGAATCGGGCGCCAGAGCGGAACGGGCCGCGCATGAAAGTTCTCGGCCTCTATACGCGCCGCCGCCTCGCGAATGCCCTGGCGATGGCCGCTGCCATGCTCTCGACCGCCTTCGGCCTGCTCTGGCTCGTCTGGCTGCTCACGACCCTGCTCGCTCGCGGCCTTCCCTGGCTGCAGCTCTCCCTGCTCACCCAGGCAACGCCACCCCCCGGCGAGGCGGGAGGGCTCGCCAACGCAATTGTAGGTAGCGCCGTGCTGACCGGCGGGGGAATCCTGCTTGGAGCGCCCCTCGGCATTCTTGCGGGCACCTTCCTGTCGGAGTTCTCGAGACGCTCGAGGCTCTCCAACGTCATTCGCTTCACCAATGACATCCTGCTCTCGGCTCCCTCGATCGTGCTGGGCGTCTTCGTGTACGAGGTGGTGGTGGTTCGCATGGGGCATTTCTCGGCCTGGGCCGGGATGCTGGCCCTCGCTGTCATCGTGGTCCCGGTGGTCGTGCGCACGACAGAGGAGATGCTGCGCCTCGTCCCGGACGAGCTGCGGGAAGCGGCAGCTGCCCTCGGTGCCCCGCAGTGGCGCGTGATCGTCGCGGTCGTGTATCGCGCCGCCTTCAGCGGCATCTTGACCGGCGTCCTGCTGGCTCTGGCACGGGTGAGCGGCGAGACAGCCCCCCTGCTCTTTACGGCACTGAACAACCAGTTCTGGTCCTCCGGTCTGAATGAGCCCATTGCGAACCTTCCGGTCGTCATCTTCCAGTTTGCCATGAGCCCCTATGACGACTGGCATCATCTCGCCTGGGCCGGTGCGCTGCTCATCACCTTCGGTATTCTCGGCCTGAGTATCGCCAGCCGCGCGCTATCGGGTGCGCGTGGTGGAGGCCGTGGAAGCCGTGGAAGCCGTGGGAGGTAGGCCGGTCATGGTGGAGGATCCGGGACGCCGCGCGCCCCGCGTAGTCGCTCCGCGCCCGGTGTCGGCGTTTGCGGCGGACCGCGTCGCTCGGGCTTCCCTCCCCGAGCAGAGTAGCCCCAAGCTTCAGGTGAAGGGGCTCGACTTCTTCTACGGCAGCTTCCAGGCGCTTCACGGAATCGATCTCATCATCCCCGAGCGGCGGGTCACCGCATTCATCGGACCCTCCGGCTGTGGGAAGTCAACGCTGCTGCGCACCTTCAACCGTGTCTACGAACTCTATCCGAATCAGCGCGCAAGTGGCGAGATCTGGCTGGATGGTCAGAACATCCTCGACCGACGCCTCGACGCGAACCGCCTGCGCAAGCGGCTGGGGATGGTCTTCCAGAAGCCGACGCCCTTTCCAATGTCCATCTACGAGAACGTGGCCTTCGGGATTCGCTTGTACGAGCGGCTTTCGCGCCCGCGTCTCGACGAGCGAGTGGAGTGGGCTCTCCGCAAGGCGGGCCTCTTCGACGAGGTGAAGGACAAGCTGAAGGAGAGCGGAGCCCGCCTCTCCGGCGGCCAACAACAGCGGCTGTGCATCGCCCGGGCGATCGCGGTGGAGCCCGAGGTGATCCTCCTGGACGAGCCCTGCTACGCCCTGGACCCGATCTCTACCGCACGCATCGAGGAGCTGATTCACGAGCTCGTCGATCGCTACACCATCGTCGTGGTGACCCACAATATGCAGCAGGCCACCCGCATCTCCGACTACACGGTGTTCCTGCATCTGGGGCGCCTGGTCGAGCGGGGCGAGACGGCGCGCCTCTTCGTGAAGCCCCAGAAGAAGCAGACCGAGGACTACATCACCGGCCGCTTTGGCTGAGCGAGCGGGGAGCCCCCTGAATGTTCTCGAAACTCGTCCGTCACGCCATG
>Ga0114931_10002195_pt1 | contig 24828 bp, 23 predicted proteins | sample 2SBtaG_FD_89579 | JGI IMG/M metagenome (GOLD analysis project Ga0114931, IMG submission 89579) | Deep subsurface microbial communities from Kolumbo volcano to uncover new lineages of life (NeLLi) - 2SBTROV14_V59a metaG | ecosystem: Environmental > Aquatic > Marine > Volcanic | place: Kolumbo... | reverse complement strand
TGGATAAAGATGATGCCGACCCCGCCACGTTTTTTTATTATCTGGGTATTGCCGCTAAGCAGGTTTCTTCGGACCGGGGCCTGACGCTTCCCTTGCTGACGCCAGAGTATTTACCCGATATCCCGGGCTTTGCCCGTCGCTATTTTGGTACTCTCTTCACCGCGTTGCCGCCGGCTACGGGATTGGTGCTGGATAACTTTCAGGAGCCCGGCGAATCCGGAATTCTTGCCGAGATCATGCGGCAAGCCATTGGTGAAATACCGGCAGGCAGCAATCTTTTTGTGATCAGCCGCTCCGAGCCGCCATCCGGGTTGGCGCGACATCGGACCACGGGGGCGCTGGAAATCATCGATTGGGACACGCTGCGTCTGACCCCGGAAGAGACTCGGGCCATTGCCTCTCGCAAGCAAGTGCTGGATGCAAATACAATCCATGCATTATACGAGCGTTCCGACGGCTGGGTGGCCGGATTGACCCTGTTCTTGGAACAGATCGATAGAAAGGGCCCCGAAAGCTGGTCCATAGAGACGGGGTCGCTGGAAACCATATTTAACTTCTTTGCCAGCGAATTCTTCAATGATCTGCCGGCGACGACCCGTGATTTTTTGCTCAAGACCGCGCCGCTCTCACATATGACGCCACGCCTTGCCGAACAGGTTGGCGACAATCAGGATGCGGGCAAGATATTATCCGAATTCCACCGTCGTCACTTTTTCATCAATCGACGAGAGTTGGACTCGGTGAGCTATCAATACCATGCCCTTTTTCGCGAGTTCTTATTGAGCAGATTGCAAGAGACGTATTCGCGGGAACAATACATGGGGTTGCTGCGGCGCACGGGCCGCTTGCTGGGTGAGCACCATCGAGATGAAGAAGCCGTCGCCTTGTATCTGCGTGCTCAAGACTGGGGGACCGCCGGACCATTGGTCTTGGAGCTGGCGCCGAAGTTGCTGGCGCAAGGTCGTGCGCAAATAGTGGAGGGGTGGATACGGCAATTGCCCGAGGCGTTGGTTGGGGCATCGGGCTGGTTGTTGTATTGGCGAGGCATAAGTCAGCTGTATTTAAACCCTGTTGAGTCGCATGGGGCCTTGGAACAGGCCTATGAAAGGTTCATTGTCGACCAGGACGCCATTGGCCAGATGCTGGTGGCGTCAGCGAGTATCGACGCCAATTACTTCCTTAGGGAAAGTCTGCTTCTTACCGTTCCGTGGGTGAATGTAATACAGGGCTATCTCTCCAGCGATTTCAAATTTCCTACGCCGGAGATGGAGGTGCACGTCCTTTCGAGCCTCCTCGCCGCGCTTGAGTTGATGAGGCCCGGCGACCCGGAGCTGCCGCGCTATGCCGACCGTCTTTTTGGATTTCTTGAGCACAAGTTCGACGTGAATCATAAAGTGTTGTTGGCAAGCCGATTGCTTATTTATTTCGCGGTCATCGAGGGAAACGCTCAGGCGTGTGAGCGCATTATGTTGCACGTCAGGTCGATATTGGATTTGCCCGAACTTGCCTACCCTACTAGGTTCTTGTGGAAAATAATGTCGGTTTGGACTTATCTTTTTACTGACAGTAGAAGCGCGGTGGCTGCCGAGGCCATCGATTCGTTGCTGACGATGAGGCGAGGCAACGGCCTGTTTGACTCTCTGCGAGAGAATGATTTGTCTTACTTGGAGTTTATCGCGAGTTTCTACACTTCAATAGTGTATCTTCACGTTGACGATCTCGACGCCGTCAAGACGCTGCTCGATCGCATGGAAATGTTGGTCACGGCGCCGACATCGATCGATATGGCGATTCTACTGATGGTGAAATGCCTGTATTCCCTCGCCCGGGATGACCGCGAATCGGCTTTCAAGTATGGCCGGGAATCATTGGAGGTGCACTCCAGTGTCGGTGCAACGATCACCGAACTCGACGTGGCCTGCATTATCGCGATCGAGCGCTGTGAAAGCGGCAAGCCCGAAGAGGCATTCGAATATCTGTCGGCACCTAGAGAAATAGGATTCGCTAACAGTCCGCGTATGCGCTATCAGGTTCTTTTGATCGAGGCTTATGCCTGCAAGCAGCTGGGGCGGCAGTCGGAATGCCATGATCGTTTGCGCGAGGCTTTCAACATCGGACGTGATCGCCACTATTTTGGCAATATATTCTGGTTGTTAAGGATCATGCCGCCGCTTTGCGTCGAGGCATTGCAGTTTGGGATCGAGGTGGATTATGTGCGTCGGCTGATTCGAATGCGTCAGCTGCTTCCTGAAAAAGACACCATTCAAGACTGGCCATGGTCGGTCAGGATTCATGCTTTGGGTCGGTTCCAGGTTCTCATAGAGGACCAGACCATCGCCGAGACCAAGGCGCAACGTCGGCCGTTGAGTCTGCTCGAGGTAATAATCGCCCTGGGGGGGAAGGATGTCAGGATAGATCGAGTTGCCGAGGTATTATGGCCGGATGCAGAGGGCGATGCGGCGATTTCAGCCTTTACTACCACAATATCCCGACTGCGTAAGTTGATAGGCGCTGAGACCATCATCATCAAGAATGGACGCACCAGTTTGGACAGGCGACGGTGCTGGGTGGATGCGTTTGCCTTGGAAGGCTATCTTGACGGGGCAGGCGACGAGGGGGTGGAGCCGGAAGAATTGTCCGTCTTTGTCGAGAAACTCTTGTCCCTGTATCGAGGCCCATTCTTGGAGGACGAGGAGGCGGATTGGGCCCGGCCAATGCGAGATCGTTTATGCACCAAAATCTCCCGTTGCCTGGCGCACAGCGCCCAGGTTTTGAATGCGGCGGGCAAACAGGAGCGGGCAGCGGACATTCTGGAAAGGGTGATGGGGCTGAGTAAGGGCCTTGTTAGCGATCGCCAGGGCGCCATGACCAATTCATTAGTCTAATACACTACTGTCCGGTTAATAGTTGGATAAATTCAGTTGATTGTAAGAGGCGCTCTGATCGGTTATTTCACCGACATCGAGAAACCGCCGCCGGGTTTTGCTGGAAAGAGGGGAAGGATCTCAGACCGTCCTGCTGCTTGAGCGTGCCTTGGAGGTCGAGCCTGGTGTTGAGAATTTCTACCGGGAGCTCATGATCGGCTATGCCGCTTTGGGGCGTGGTACGGAGGCGCTGGCAACCTATGCCCGCTACCTGGATACCCTCGTTCGAGACTATGGGGTTAAACCCTCTCAGGAAATCGAAACACTCTATCGCGATATTAAGGACAGCCACTCCTCGAAGTTGGAGGGTGGCTGACCCCGTCGTCCCTTCCCTCCCTTCCAGATACAGGCCCTTCAGGCTCAATTCTCATTTCAACAGCGCCGAGCGGGCCCGTAAGAAATTTGTAATTATTACGGTCGGTTGCTGCCGTTTCGCCGTTCTAGTCTTACCGGAATCCCATGGCACCGGGAGTGGCTGTGGCTTACCCGATTTGGTCTGGTAAGCCCCGCTTTTTCTGAGGCAATACCTTATTTTTTCGCCCAATTTTCCCAGCCATGTGACTGATTTGTGACAGCGGGTGTGGTATTGATAAATCTATTCCTGGCAAGCGCGCTTTCCCATGAGCGTTGCCGAAGGGAATAGGCAGGGGGGGAGGGGCGTTGTGGAACAGGGATGTTCCACAACGCGTTTTTTGTAGGCCTGAACGGCAAGCTGGAATACTTGAGAGGGGCGGATTTCGTGGTTGTTCGACAAGACATTTATGTCGGGTTTGACGGACAAAACTTGCGTCGTTATAAAGCTATAACAAATTGATTATGAAAGATAATAATGCAGTATTGGCTAAGGTCACCCGGCCTCGCCTAACACGTGCCCACCACCGCGCCAACTTGCTCGATCTACTGGATGAGCTGCGAACGGCGCCTTTAATCATGGTCAGCGGGCTGCATGGGGCGGGGAAAAGCGCCTTGATGGCCAGTTATGCGGAGACTCGTAATATCCCCTGTTTGTGGTATCAGGTAGACCCGCGTGATGAGGATCTCGCCACTTTCTTTCACTACCTGGATATCGCGGCGCGCGCACTCTGTCCCCATAAAAAGACCGATATGCCGGGTCCGACGCCCGAGGTTCTGTCCGGAGATTCCGTCGCAGTTTCGCAATATTTTCGCGAGATCTTTCAGTGCCTGGAATCTCCCTTCCTGATGGTATTCGATAATTATCAGAACGTCCCGGAGGATGTGGCTTTGCATCAGGTAATAAGGGCCGCATGTACTGAACTGCCGGTAGGTGGGCGCATAGTCCTGGTTAACAGCAACGAATGCCCGCCCACGGTGGCCTGCCTGCGTGCCAATGGCTCGACGGCGATCATAGGTTGGCAAGAGCTGCAAATGAATCCGGCAAAGGTCAAAGAAGTAGCGGCCCTGCATGGTTTGACCTTGCCGCTGGAGGATGCGGTCAAGCAACTCCAGAGAAAGGTGGGGGCTTGGGCGGCGGATTTCGTGTTAGCCCTGCAAAAGTCGCGTGAGGGTTAAGCCCCGGGATACTGACCCTGGGTTCGGGTGCCCTGGGGCCAGGGTCAAATATATAAACCTTTGTTTTGATGTATAGCTTGTTGTTAGCGGAGACAACGCTTATTCTATAGCCCCTTCCGGGAGAGGTACCGAAGTGGTCATACCGGCACCGACTCGAAATCGGTTGGGGGCTTTACCGCACCACGAGGGTTCGAATCCCTCCCTCTCCGCCAATCAATAACTTAGATAATATCCTTGTAAATTATAATTGTAATCGGTTAGGTGAGTGGTGCACTAGTGGTACAGTTGCAAATCGTACCGGTGATCACCATGGCGACCATTACCCAAAATAATTTCGGCAATTGGAAGGCGATCATCCGCAAGAGCGGGTGGCCTACCACCGTCAAAACTTTTCGCACCAAACGCGATGCCCAAGATTGGGCAAGGCGTGTCGAAGATGAGATGGTGCGCGGTGTTTACATCGATCGTGCGCCCTCCGAACGGACTACCCTGAAAGCCGCCTTGGATCGCTATTTGGTGAAAGTTTCACCAACCAAGGGCAAGGGGGTGGCGGAGCGATAAAAGAATACCGCCAGACCGATCCTCAAGACGTTGGGCAGTTACAGTCTGGCCGCCATCACTCCCCAATTGGTAGCTGACTATCGCGACCAGCGAACGGCGACGCCATCTCCCAAGACTGGCAAGAATCTGAGTTGTAATACGGTGCGTTTGGAGCTCGCTTTGCTGCCGCATATCTTCACCGTAGCGATTCAGGAGTGGGGTATTGGATTGCTGCAAAACCCAGTTGCTTTGGTGCGCAAGCCTAAGGTTCCCCAGGGCCGTGATAGGCGGATTTCGAAGGCTGAACAGGAATCCCTGCTTACCGAATGCAGGAAGCATTCCAACCCTATGCTTTATTGGATCGTCATGTTGGCGATTGAGACCGGGATGCGCAGAGGGGGGATTGTGACGCTGCGCCATCGTCAGATTAACCTTCAGCGCCGCGTAATTCATTTGCTCGAGACCAAGAACGGCAGTGCCCGTTACGTCACATGAGGCGGCCTCGTTGCGATCGATGCTTAACCGGACAGTCTCCGGATGCGGGGAGCATGGTTACCGAATCTTCAAGAAGATTGAAGAAAAAACCTTGTACGAGTTTGAAAGGGATTATTGTGTCAAGCGATCAGAGAGTTGGACCCGTTTGCCGGGACCATACCGGAATCTGGTTGCACATGCATCGCTATTTTGCGCGATGCTCAGACTTAAATAGTTGAGTTGGTTGCCGGCATATCACATGGCGGTCGATGCGTGTCTTGGCTATGATTAGATCATTGGGGTAATGGCGATAATGATAGCGAATTGAGGGAAGGGATATGACGGATAAAAAGAAGCCCAGGCCGGCTGAAGAAAGGCGTGTGGTCTGTGAAGTATGCTTGAAGGAAGTGCCGGTGTCCGCCGCCCAGAGTGATGAGGCCTCGGACTATGTCTTCTACTTTTGCGGGTCTGACTGCCATGCGAAGTGGTGCAGGAAACGGGACACAAGCTACCTAAGCTCAGATTAGCTGCTCCACGGCGCTCTAAGCTGAATTGTCTGTCAACCCGCCTCGGTCTTTCATTTTGCGCGACCATCCGGGTGTGTAGTGACGTTAGAAGCCAGACCGATTTATGATCGAGATCGTGTTCGGCTTTTTTTAACCATAAAGAGCGTGAAACAGCTAACCTCCCGGGAGGGACCCGCCCAGATTAGACGGTCGCCAAAATGTTTTGAATCGACCTGGGCACCGCGATATGGAGGATGGGGCTGTTTGGAGGCGGGAGGTAGTTATGGACAAAGACTCAATCGCCGTTACGGATGAGGCCGCTGGTAAGCACTTTGAAATGCCCATTCGGAGAGGCACTCACGGGCCAGCGGTAGTGGACATCGGGGAATTCTACCGGGAATCGGGTTATTTTACCTATGACCCGGGCTTCGTCTCGACGGCCAGCTGTCGCAGCGCCATCACTTTCATCGATGGGGAACAAGGGGTCCTGCTCTACCGCGGCTATCCCATCGAGCAATTGGCGGAAAAGAGCAGCTTCCTCGAGGTCGCCCACCTGTTGCTGTACGGTGAGTTACCCAACCAACAACAACTCGATGGATTCACGGGCACCCTCCGCCATCACAGCATGATCAATGAAAGCCTGAAGAGGTTTTATGAGGGCATCTACCACGATGCGCACCCAATGGCCGTTATGATGGGGGTGGTCGGATCGTTATCGGCCTTCTATCACGACTCCACCGATATCCACAACCCGCAACACCGCGAACTGGCGGCGCACCGCATGATTGCCAAGATGCCGACCATCGCCGCCGCCAGCTACAAGCATTCCATCGGGGAGCCCTTCGTTCACCCCGACAATCGCCTCAGTTACTGCGGCAATTTTCTCAACATGATGTTCTCTGTGCCAAGCGAGCAATGCACCGTCGACCCGGTGGCGGAAAAGGCCTTGGACATACTGTTCATCCTACACGCCGATCACGAGCAAAACGCCAGCACCTCGACGGTGCGTCTGGCGGGCAGCTCCGGCGCCAACCCCTTCGCTTGTATTGCCGCGGGCATCGCCGCGTTATGGGGGCCGGCCCATGGCGGCGCCAACGAGGCGGTGTTGCGCATGCTGGAGGAGATCGGGGGCAGCGGCAACGTCCCCAAGTATCTGGCCAAGGCCAAGGATAAGAACGACCCCTTCCGCCTGATGGGTTTCGGACATCGCGTCTACAAGAATTACGATCCCCGCGCGCGGATCGTGCGCCGGATGTGTCACGAGATACTGGAATCGCGCAAGCGTCAAGCCGACCCGCTTTTCGAACTCGCCCTCAGGCTGGAAGAGATCGCGCTCAGCGACGACTACTTTATCGGCCACAAGCTCTACCCCAACGTGGATTTCTATTCGGGGATCATTTACAAGGCGCTGGGCATCCCCACCCAGATGTTCACGGTCATGTTTGCCATGGCCCGGACGGTGGGATGGGTCGCTCAGTGGATGGAGATGATCGCCGAACCGCAGCAGCGTATCGGCAGGCCACGCCAGCTCTACGATGGCCCGGCGCGGCGCGATTACCGCGAAATGGATGAGCGTGGCTAAGCTTGCCTATTGAGTCATTGGGAGTGTCTTCCTGTTAAAGCCAAACTCATAGGTCGCACAGCAACGAGCCATGCCAATTATTCAGCACACCGTCGAGATAAAAGCCGATCCCGGGGCGGTGTTCGATCTGATTAGCAAAGTGGAAAACTTTAGCCGATTCACGTCGGCCATAGACTCCATTAAGCCGGTAGATGGCGATACCTACCATTGGGTGGTGCGCATCGCCGGCATGGTATTGGAATGGGATACCATGGTTACGGAACACTCGCGACCATGGTATTTCGCCTGGCGCTCGATCAGCGGTGTCACCAACGAGGGTAGTTATACTTTGACGCCGAGCTCATCGGGCACCTTGATTACCCTGACAATGCAATATCGTCTTGCCAATCCTCTGGTGGAGAGAGCGATCTCATTCGTGGCGTCCCGCCTGATCAAACGGGTCGCCTCCGAGGTTCTGATGAACGTCAAGAATCAGATCGAGAACGACATTTTTCATGCCCCTTTGTCGGATGACCCGCTGTGAATGACGCTTGAATGGAAAGTCCGATATTCTTCCATGGTATGCTGACGAAGACGAAAACGTCCATTGAGTAAAAGCAAGGGGTGACTGAGGTCGGGGCGAAGCGGGTGGCGGAGGTGTTCCAGCGCGTTCAGGCGCTGGCCGAGCATCCTGATATGGGCCGGGTGGCGCCCGAGTTCGATCAGCCTTTTCTGCGTGAGCTCGTCCACCCGCCGTTTCGGATCGTGTATCGACGCGATTCCCAGCGGGTGAGAATGGTGCGTATCTGGCGCAATGAGCGACTGCGTCTTCCGCAAGCTTGAATCTAAGGAACGCTGCATGCAGATTCTGATCATCGAAGACGAGCCGAAAACGGTTGCCTTCATCAAGCGGGGGTTCGAGGAAGAGGGCTTCATGGTGGATATCGCCACGGACGGTGCGGACGGCTTGCATCATACCGCAACCGTTCACTATGACGTCATCGTGCTGGATATCATGCTGCCGAATCGGGACGGATGGTCGGTCCTGACAGAAATCCGCAGGCGTCAGCCGGACCAGCCCGTCATCGTGCTGACCGCGCTGGGTGCCGTTTCCGAGCGGGTCAAGGGACTGAATCTGGGCGCGGACGACTACCTCATCAAACCTTTCGCGTTTTCCGAGTTGCTTGCGCGGGTACGAACCCTATTGCGGCGGGGACCGATGCGGCAGACCTTGATGCTGCGCTTCGCCGATCTTGAAATGGACTTGTCGCGACACCGGGCGTCGCGGGCAGGGGCGCCACTGGATCTCGCCCCGCAGGAGTACCGCTTGCTGGAATATCTGTTACGCCATCCCGGCGAGGTGTTGACCCGTACGCGCCTCGCCGAGCAGATCTGGGACATGAACTTCGACGGCGACAGCAACGTCATTGATGTCGCCGTTCGCCGCTTGCGGAGGAAGGTGGACGATCCCCGTTCACGCAAGCTGATTCATACCCTGCGGGGGGTCGGTTATGTCCTGGATGAACGGGACTGAGTCTGCCACCGCAGGTGTCGGTTCGATCGCCGCGCGCTTGACGGTCTGGTACGCGCTGCTCAGCGTGGCGTTGATCGTGTTCGCCGGCGGTTTGCTGTACTGGACGGCCGCGAACCAACTGCGCGCAGAGGACGACAAGCTCCTCGCCGGCAAGATCGCCGAGGTGCGTGCCGTGCTGTTGCTGCATCGCAATGACTACGCGGCTCTGCGCGAAGAAGTCGAGCACGAGGCCACTACGTTTCGCGGCATCTACTTGCGCGTACTGAATGCGCAGGGAGACATCGTTGCGGAAAGCCCCGTACCCGGCACCACCGTCCGCGCCGACAGGCCTTTCGCCGGCGCACGGCTCGAACCCGATGAACGCGGGCGGGACTGGGTGACTGGAGGCGGGAAGACCTACCGCCTGATGTCCAGCACCTTCGAGGTGGGTTCCCGTTACACGGTGCACGCGGCCATGAGCCTGGTGAAAGACGAGTGGATTCTGGCGGCGTACCGGAATACACTGCTGCTGGTCGTGGCGGCCGTCCTGCTATTGGCCATCGCCGCGGGCTACCTGATTGCCCGCCGGGGGATGCGGCCCGTCTCCCGGCTCGCCGCCATCGTCGACGAATTGGGCGCGGGACATCTGCACCGCCGGGTCGGCGACCAAGCCTGGCCCACGGAGCTGCGGCCGCTCGCGGCCAACTTTGATCGACTGCTGGCGCGGCTCGAAGTCTCATTCGCCCGCATCTCGCATTTCTCGGCGGACATCGCCCATGAACTGCGCACCCCGCTCCATATCCTGCGGGGCGAAGCGGAGATCGCCTTGTCCAGGGGCCGGTCGCGCGAGGACTACCGGGCATGTATCGAATCCGCGGTGGACGAGTACGACCGCCTGTCCCACATGGTGGATGCGCTATTGTTCCTCGCCTCCACCGAGCAACCGGATGCGCAACTCGATAAGCGATCATTGGACCTCGCGCAGGAGATCGGTGCCGTGTGCGCCTTTTACCAGGCGATGGCCGACGAGCAGGGCGTCGCTCTGGTCGCCGGAGGCGGTGGGAGCTTGAGCGCGGATTCCGGTCTGTTGCGCCGCGCGCTGGGCAATCTCGTGGCAAACGCACTGCGCCATACTCCAGGCGGCGGGCGCGTGGTCGTTGATGCCAAGACAGCGCCGCATGGCGCGGTGGAGATCGCGGTGAGCGATACGGGCTGCGGCATAGCGCCGGAAGACTTGCCGCGGGTGTTCGACCGCTTCTACTGTACCGACCGATCGCGATCCAGGCGGAAGCAGGGCGCCGGCCTAGGCCTCGCCATTGTCGAATCCATCATGCAGTTGCATGGCGGAACCGTCGCCATCCAAAGCGAAATAGATCATGGCACGACCGTCACGCTGAGCTTTCCCGCCTCGGACAACCCCGCCTGATTCCGAGCCACCGGTCGCACTGACAAGCGTTCGCATTCACGCGCGGCGCAAAGATGTCCAAACGGTCAGGTAGTCGTCATCTCCCGGTCCCGCGTGCCGCGCTATCGTCCTTGACCCCAAAGACGACTTGCGGAGACGAGCGGAGAACATGAAACGGCTGTCCACCGCCTGCATGGTCCTGTTGCTCGCCGGGTGCGCAAGCTATACGGCCCGGCCGATCGATCCCGGCGCGCAGCTGACCGATCTGGAATCCCGGCGCCTGGACGCGCCGGACGTCAGGCAGTTCTTTGAACGCGCCCTGGGTCACAAGCTGGCGGCCTGGCCGCCCAAGTCCTGGGGCATCGATACGCTCACCTTGGCGGCCGACTACTTCCAACCCGATATCGATGTGGCGCACGCCCGAAGCCTGCTTGCGCAAGCCGGTGTCATCACGGCGGGCGCCCGCCCGAATCCCACGACATCCGCTTCCTTCGAGTACAACACGGATGCGCCCGCAGGCACCTCGCCGTGGACCAATGGGCTGGGGATTGCTGTGCCGGTCGAAACTGCCGGCAAGCGGGATTACCGCATCGAGCGGGCCCGGGATCTCGCGCAGGCGGCAAGACTGCGCGAGGCCGACACGCTGTGGCAGGTCCGCAGTCGCGTGCGGGCGAGTCTCCTGGCCGCCTACCCGACCGAGGACCTGGTGCGCCGTCAACGAGACCTGCAGGCGCAGATAGTTTCCATGCTGGAGCGCCGCCTCACCGCAGGCTACGCCTCGCAGCCGGAGCTTACCCAGGCGCACCTCGCGCTCAATCGGATCACGCTTGTCCTGCGGGAAAATCAGAAACAGCGCGCCGAGAATCTCACCCGGGTCGCGGCGGCGGTCGGTGTGCCGGCGCGGGCGATTGAAGGCGCGGATCTCTCGTTTGCCGTTTTCGACCGTCTGATTGCGCTGTCTGATATGCCGGCGGAGGCGGCGCGGCGCCGGGCCTTGCTCAGCCGGCCCGATGTCCTGACGGCGCTGGCCGATTACGAGGCGACTCAGTCCGCACTGCAACTGGAGATTGCCAGGCAATACCCCGACCTCTCTCTGGGTCCCGGCTATCTGTGGGACGCCGGCGCCGTGAAGTGGTCGCTCGGGCTTGCGCTGGCGCTGCCGCTGCTCAATCGCCACGAAGGCCCCATCGCCGAGGCCGAGGCGCGCCGCAAGGAGGCGGCGGCGACCTTCCTGGCCGTTCAGGCCAAGGCGATCGCGGAAGTGGAACAGGCCTGGGCGGGCTACAGCCACGCCATCCAGACGGTGGATACCGCCACTGTCCTGCTGCGCGATCAGCAAAGAAACGAGCGCGCCGTCAGTGCGACCTATCAGGCCGGTGAGGCGGATCGGTTGGCGCTACTGAGCGCGCGGTACGAAACCGTGACCGCCGAGCTTGCGCGCGCCAACGCCTTGATGCAGGCGCAGCAAACGCTCGGGCAGTTAGAGGATGCGCTTCGCACGTCGCTCGGCGCGGACGTCGTTGCGCCCGCTGCGAAACGGGCGACCACGTCGAGATTATCTCGGTAAGGGGTAGGTATGAAGAAGAAATCACTGGTAATTCTGGTCGTGGGGGCGGTGATCGCCGCGCTGGCCGTTTGGGGATTCATGGAGGGGCGTAAAGAACTCGCGCAGGAGCGGGCACGGGAGAAACCCGTCACGGTGCCGTCGCGTGTGGTAAGCCAGGCGGGTGAGTCGGTAGTGGTGTTCGACGCGGCCACAGAAAAGCTGACCGATATCGCCGTGGCTGCCGCAGTGCCGAGTTCCCGGCGCGCGGATGTCGAGGCGTTGGCCTCGGCCCTGTCTGCAGAGGGATTGATCGATCTGCGTAACCGTTACGTGGCAGCGACGGCACAGGCCGACAAGGCCGAGGCCGCGCTGCACGCATCGCGACGGGAATATGAACGGCTCAAGGCGCTGCACGGCGACGATCGGAACATCTCGGATAAGGCGTTGCAGACTGCCGAAGCGGTCTGGCGCGGTGATGAGGCGGCGGTACGCGCCGCGCAAGCTGCCGTCGATGCGATCGAGCGTAGCGCACGGCAACAATGGGGGGCGGTGTTAACCGCGGCGGTGGTGGAAAATGCATCAGCGTTCCAGCGCCTGTCGGCGCAAAAGGCGGTGTTGCTGCGCATTGCGGCGCCGTCGGGCGTCACTTTGCCCAAACCGCCCGCGACGGCGAGCGTAATCGGTGACGACGGAACGTTGCACGTGGCTTGGCTGATTTCCCCCTCGCCCCAGGCCGATCCGCGCATCCAGGGTCCTGTCTTTTTTTATGTGGCTGAGGCTAAAGGGCTGCTGCCCGGTACCATGCTGACCGCCCGCCTGCCCACCGGGCCGGAGGAAACCGGGGCCGTCATCCCTGCGTCCGCCGTGATCTGGTGGCAAGGCAAGGCGTGGTTCTATGTCCAAAGTGCGCCGGGTCGGTTTGTGCGGCATGAGCTTATCGATGCCATGCCGGTCGCGGAGGGCTGGTTTGTCCCGCAACTTCAGTCGGTACAAGTCGTGGCGCGAGGTGCCCAGACGCTGCTCTCCGAAGAACTGCGTCGCCAGATTCAGGTCGGGGGAGACTGATGAAGCAAGTTCCCCACCGCGGGCTGCTAGCCGCCGTCATCGGTTTTTCCCTGCGCTACCGGGGCGTGGTGATTGCCCTGGCACTGCTGCTCGTCGGCTACGGTTTTTACGCGTTTAGCGGCGCCCGCTATGACGTCTTCCCGGAGTTCGCGCCGCCCCAGGTATCGATTCAGACCGAGGCGCCCGGATTGGCGCCGGAACAGGTCGAGGTGCTGGTGACGCAGCCCATCGAGAATGCGGTCAACGGCGTACCGGGCGTGCAGACGCTGCGTTCGCAGTCGATTCAGGGACTGTCGGTCATTACGGTCACCTTCGACCCCCAAAGTGATATCTACCGCGATCGCCAGAATCTGGGTGAGCGTCTCGCCACCCTGGCGACGCAGATGCCGAGCGGGGTGAAGGCCCCCGGCATGTCGCCGCTGACCTCGTCCACCAGCGTGGTGCTGGTGATCGGTCTCACCTCGCAGCAGCGCTCACTCATGGACCTGCGCACGCTCGCCGACTGGACGCTCAAGCCGCGCCTGCTTGCGGTGCCCGGCGTGGCCAAGGTGGCAATATTCGGCGGCCAGGTGAAGGAGTATCAGATTCAAGTCGACACCCGTCGGCTTGCCAAGTATGGACTTGGGTTGAGTGACGTTCTCGCTGTCGCCCGGAGCGCCACCGGGGTGCGCGGCGCGGGATTCATCGATAGCGCCAACCAGCGTATTGTCCTGCAAACCTATGGCCAGTCCTTGAGCGCCGAACGGCTCGCGCGCACCGTCCTGCGCCACCAGGATGGCGCCAACCTGACGCTGGCCGATGTCGCCCAGGTGCGTGCGGCGCCCGAGCCGCTCATTGGCGCCGCCACGGTGGACGGGGTACCGGGCGTGCAACTCGCCATCTCTGGGCAATACGGTGCCAACACCCTTGCGGTCACCAAGGCGCTGGAGCGTTCGTTGGCTGGGTTACGTCCGATGCTGGCCGCCGAGCAGGTCGCGCTGCACGCCGATGTATTCCGGCCGGCGAACTTTATTCAGAGTGCGACCCGCAACGTGCAGCACTCCCTCCTCTTCGGCGCCGTGCTAGTGGTATTGGTGGTGGCACTGTTCCTGTTCAACTGGCGCACCTCGGCCATTGCCCTTACCGCCATTCCATTGTCCATGCTCGCTGCGGTCACCGTTCTGGACCAGCAAGGCTTCAGCCTCGACACCATGACGCTGGGTGGCTTGGCGATCGCCATCGGGTTGTTGGTGGACGATGCGATCATCGTGGTCGAGAATGTCTACCGGCGGCTGCGGGAGAATCGGCATGCCCCACAGCCGGTGTCGGCCGGCCAAGTGGTGCTCGATGCGGCCCTGGAGGTGCGCAGCGCTGTCGTGTATGCGACGCTGGCCATCGCCCTGGTGTTCATACCGGTACTCACCCTGTCGGGGCTGGCTGGACGGCTTTTCTCCCCGCTGGCGATTGCCTATCTGCTGGCGACCCTGGCCTCGCTCGTCGTGGCGATCACCGTCACGCCGGCGTTGTGTCTTGCACTCCTGCCGGGAAGCGCACTCCCTGAGCGCGATGCCCCGGTCGCCCGCTGGCTGAAGGAAAAGTACCGGGCGCTCAATGCCGGGGTCGAACGGCGCTATCGTCTCGTGATGGTGGTGGTGGGATTGTTTACGCTGGCGGGGTTGGCGGCGTTGCCCTTCTTTGGCGGGGGCTTCCTGCCCGAGCTCAAGGAAGGGCACTACATCGTGCACATGTCGGCGGTGCCTGGCACATCACTCGCCGAGTCGCTACGCCTCGGCCGCCAGGTGTCGGCGGAGTTGATGCGGCTGCCCATCGTGCGTGCCGTGAGCCAGCGGGTCGGCCGGGCCGAAAAGGCCGACGACACCAACGGCACCCACTACAGCGAGTTCGAGGTCGATCTCAAGCCGTTGACCGGAGCACAGGCCGAGTTTGCCCAGGCGGACATCCGCAACGCCCTGGCGCACATCCCCGGGGCCAACTTCGCCGTCAAGACCTTCCTCACCGAACGGGTCGAGGAAACGCTCTCCGGTTACACCGCCTCCGTGGTGGTCAATGTCTACGGGGATGATCTCGACACCCTGGATGCCGAGGCCCAGCGCGTTGCGCGGACCCTGCGCCAGGTTCCCGGGGCGACCGAGGTCCAGATTCAGTCTCCGCCCGGCACGCCGCAGATCGGGGTCCGACTGCGCCCCGCGGCGCTGGCGCGTTGGGGATTTGATGCGGTGGACGTACTCGATGCCGTGCAAACCGCTTTCCAGGGCGTGGTCGTCGGCCAGGTCTACGACGGCAACCGGGTGTTCAATGTCAACGTCCTCCTGTCACCATCCAAGCGTGAAAGCATTGCGGACATACGGGCGCTGCCGCTGCGCAATGCAGCGGGCGCCTTCGTGCGCCTCGGCCAATTGGCCGACGTCTACGCGACATCCGGTCGCTATGTGGTATTGCACAACGGTGCCCGGCGTGTCCAGACGATCACCTGCAATGTCGCCGGCCGGAATGTAACGTCCTTCGTTGCGGCGGCGAAAAAAAGTATTGCCCGCGATGTCCAGCTGGCAAAAGGAAACTACGTGGAGTTTGGCGGCACCGCCGAGGCCCAGGCCGCGTCAATACGGGATTTGATCGTTCACTCGGTAATCGCCGCCGTCGCCATCGGTCTGATGCTATGGATCGTGCTGGGGCATGCAAGAAATCTCGTTCTGGTGTTGCTCAACCTGCCCTTCGGGCTAGCGGGGGGTGTCCTGGCCGTGTTCGCCTCCGGCGGGGGTGTCTCTTTGGGGTCTTTGGTCGGCTTCGTCACCCTGTTCGGTATCACGCTGCGCAATTCCGTGATGCTGCTCTCCCACTATGAGCATTTGGTCGTGGTGGAGGGGATGGCGTGGGGTCCGGACGCGGCCGTGCGCGGCGCGGTGGAGCGTTTGACGCCGATTCTCATGACGGCGCTGGCCACGTCGCTGGGTCTGCTGCCCCTGGCGATCGGCAGCGGCGATCCGGGGCGCGAGATCGAAGGCCCCATGGCACTGGTGATCCTGGGGGGACTCTTTACCTCCACTGCGCTCAATCTGCTGGTGATGCCCAGCCTGGCGCTGCGCTATGGCCGTTTTACGGAGACAGATTCTCGATACGAATCTCCCGTGGCGTCCGCGCCGACGTCCAGTGAGCGGTGAACAGCGGCTTAGCGGGTTACTGATGGACATACGTGACGAGCAAACCGTTCGGAAGATCCCATTGAGCATCTGGGTGCTCGGGTTCGTCAGCATGCTGATGGATATCTCTTCGGAACTCATCCACAGCCTGCTGCCGGTGTTCCTGGTCTCGGTCCTGGGTGCGAGCGCGCTTACGGTGGGGTTGATCGAGGGAACTGCCGAGGCGGCCGCGCTGATCGTCAAAATGTTCTCCGGTACGTTGAGCGATTACCTGGGCAGGCGCAAGGCGCTGGCGGTCGTCGGTTATGCCCTCGGTGCGCTGTCCAAGCCGCTGTTCGCCATCGCGACGAATGCCGGCATGGTGTTCACCGCGCGGTTTGTGGACCGGATCGGCAAGGGGATTCGGGGCGCACCGCGTGATGCCCTGGCGGCGATCGCAGTTAAGAGCCTTCGCGGTCAGGTGCACGTTTAGCGTCTAGCCGACGGCAACATCGTTGGGGAGGCAAGGCACATCGACATCCATTCGCTCCTGGACTGGGTAACCCAACATCCCCACTGGGTGACCGCGGTGGTGTTTCTTGTCACCTCAGCCGAATCGCTGGCGGTGGTGGGTTTGATCGTGCCGGGCGCAGTGGTCATGGTCGCCGCCGGGGCGCTCGTCGCCTTGGGCGCAGTTGGTTTCTGGCCAACGCTGTTTGCCGCCGTGGGGGGCGCAATTGTCGGCGACGGCATCAGCTATTGGGTCGGCCATCATTATCGTGAGCGCTTGCGCAGCCTTTGGCCGTTCCAGCGCCACCCGGAATGGTTGTCGCGTGGAGAAAAATTCTTTCGCAGCCACGGTGGTAAGAGCGTTCTGTTCGGCCGCTTTGTCGGACCCGTGCGCCCGATCGTTCCGGTCGTGGCCGGGATGCTCGGGATGCGGCCGGTGGTTTTCTACGGCGTGAATGTCTTATCGGCACTCGCCTGGGCGCCGGCGTATCTGTTGCCCGGTATGGCCTTTGGCGCCTCGCTCGCACTGGCAGGCGTGGTCGCGGCACGGCTGGCGGTGCTGCTGGTCCTGCTTGGCACGCTGACATGGTTCGTCTTGTGGTTCATTCACCGGCTTTTTCGCGTACTGTCGCCTCGGACGGCGCTGTGGGTGCAGGCTGTGATCGCTTGGGGCGAACGTCACCCCCGAGTCAACAGAATCATCGGTGGTTTGGTGGACCCGTCGCAGCCGGAGCCAAAGGCGCTGTCGGTGATGGGGATCCTGTTGATCGGTGCCGTCTGGTTATTCTTTGGGGTACTGGAGGATGTCGTTACCGGCGATCCGCTGGTGCGCGCGGACCAGGGCGTGTACCAGCTCCTGCAAGGACTGCGTACGCCATGGGGCGATCGGGTCATGGTGTTCTTGACGGAACTGGGCGACGGCGTGGTGATTGCGCTGGTCGACGCAGCAGTCCTGATCCGGCTCCTGTGGCGGGGAAACTGGCGCGCCGCGGGGTATTGGGCCGCGGCAGTCGGGTTTGGCCCAATCGCCGCGACGGTGATCAAATGGGTCTTGCAGCGGCCCCGGCCGCTCGCGGATCTGTACGATGGGCTGTCCACCTATGCCTTTCCCAGTGGCCACGCCACCATGAGTATGGTGGTGTATGGATTCCTGGCCGTGCTCGTCGCCCGCGGTTTTTCTGTACCGCGCCGCTGGCTTGTCTATGCTGTCGCCGCATTGCTCATCTGCGCCATCGCCCTATCGCTATTGTATCTGGGTGCGCACTGGCTGTCGGACGTGATCGGTGGGCTGAGCCTCGGGCTTGCCTGGGTGTGCGTGCTGGCGATCGCCTACTATCGTCATTCGCCACCGACCCCGTTGCCGCGAAGCTTGCCAGCCGTGGCATTGCTTGCGCTCGTGCTGGCGGGCGGATGGCACGTGACCTCTCGCTATGCCATGGACCTGCAGCGCTATGCACGGCCCCTGACCGTCCAGCATCGGGATGCGGCATCGTGGTGGCAAGAGGACTGGCGACGGTTGCCGGCCTATCGCCAGGATCTCGAAGGGGAGCTTGAGCAGCCGCTCGATGTGCAATGGAGCGGCACGCTGGCTTCCCTGCGTGCGCAGCTTCGCGCACAAGGCTGGTACGAACCGGTCCCGCTGAGCGCGACCACGGCGTTGCACTGGCTGCTCCAGGCCCCGAAGCTTGCCGAACTGCCGATACTTCCGTTGGTGCATGACGGCAGACATGAGTCTTTGCTCATGATCCGTTCGCTCATCGAAGGTCGGGCGCAGGAAGCGACGTCATCCGACCGGCGGCTCGTTCTTCGTCTCTGGAACACCGGCATCGTGCTGGATCCCGAGGGGGCTCCACTCTGGGTCGGCAACGTTTCGCTGCAGGAGCCGGTGCACATTCTGGTTCTGACGCTGCCGGTGACTGTGCGGGAATACGACCTGCCTCTTGAACGGCTGATGCAGTCATTGAACAGTGTCGAGCAGCGTGTAGCGCGGCGCCCACTCGGTGGGGCAGCAGGGGAGTCCCGCTGGAGCGGAAGCGTCTTATTGTTACGCAACGACTGAGTCCGGCGCAGTGAAGTGAAAGGAGCCCTTCGGTATAACAGGTAGACCCTAGGGAAGCAGCTTTGAAAAGAACGATCAAACTCCCGCCGGCGAGGGTGGTTACAGTGTAACCACCCCGTCCATGTGCTTTGTAGCGCACCATGGCCTCCGTCTTCGCCGCCCGACGAGCCAGTATTGGGGCTGTCCACAGAGTCTACAGATCCTGCCCGCCACGGCGTTGCGAGCCCCTCACTCGCGCAGCCAAGGGTAGGGCCGCTCCCAGCGGCGCCTGTGGGCCTCACAATGAGGAGGAAAGGAATCCAACGGTCCTATCCGGGCAAGGTCGGCGGCATGATCCACAATTGCCAAAATGTTAACGATTCCGAGCGGTAACCCTATTAACGTACAGGATATTGAACGTAAAGATTATTGTTTTGATGAGTGCCGCTGACCAAATATTGTTTTAAAGTCCATTATTACATACACTATCAGCCATAGTGATCATAAAGATGGACGTAATATGAGGAAGACTCAGCTGGATTTGATGGTGCCGATTCCGGTGAAACGGGCGATGCACAAGCTCGGACAGGATATCCGTGACGCCCGGCTGAGACGGCGCATTCCCACGGTCGTCATGGCCGAACGCGCCTCCATCAGCCGGACGACCCTGAACAAGGTGGAAAAGGGCGATCCCGGTGTGGCGCTGGGCAACTACGCCAATGTGCTCTTCGTCCTGGGGATGGCCGAGCGCCTGGGAGACCTGGCGGACATCAAGACGGATACGGTGGGTCTTGAACTCGAAGAGGTGCGCTTTCCGCAGCGCATCCGCAGGCCTCGCCAGGCACTCGCCGGGCGCAAGTCGCCTCCGTCCGGCCGGAAGGGTAAAGCGTGATGGAAACCGAAGTACTCGTCTACGTGGATATCGCCGGTACGCCCCGTCTGGCCGGGCGACTGTGGGCGCGCGTCCGCAAGGGCCGGGAAAGCGCCACCTTCGAATACGATCCGAGCTGGCTCGACTACGAAAACCGGTTCTCCCTGGAACCGGCCCTGACCCTGGGCCCCGGCCCGTTTCACACCCCCTCGGGGAAGCCGTTGTTCGGTACCCTCGGCGATTCCGCGCCCGACCGCTGGGGGCGGGTGCTGATGCGCCGCGCGGAACGGCGGCGGGCGGAGCGCTCCGGCGAGACGCCGCGCACCTTGATGGAAATCGATTACCTGCTCAGGGTCGATGACGAGGCCCGGCAAGGCGCCCTGCGCTTTGCCAAACAGGAGGGCGGGCCGTTCCTTGCCGAACACGAAGCCGCGCGACTGGGTCTGACCCAGGCGGAGAGCGATCGCATGGCATCGGCCTTCGAGCACTAGGATCTGCGCGCGGCGCTCGCCATGCCTTAACGTCAGAGCGTTTCGTGATGATCCGCTTCTTGTCGAATCGGATGATATAAGCCTATTGCCAAAAAGCCGCCCCATAGCCACCGGGTCGGCAAACAGGTTTCCGCCAGGCGGGCAAGTGGACCGCCCTGGGAAAAGAACACCGCCGAGCGGATTTCCGGCCGCAGGTTCCGCGATAGTTCCGTGAACCATCGCCGCACATCGTCGACACTGTCCCAGCGCGCGCCGCGGTAACTGCCCCGCCCATGTTTTTGCCGGTACAGAAGGCTATGACGGTTGAGAAGCCCGAGTACCACGCCGTGCCGTGCAACGCGCAGCATCTCGCGCAACGCCAGAACGGGATCGGCCACGAAACACAGGCTGGTGACGGCAATGCAGTGATCGAAAGTTCTGTTGTCGAAGGGTAGCGCCAGGACATCGCCGCGCAGGTATTCGATCCCGTTGCCCTGCGTGCGGGAATAGTCCAGCATGTGGCCATCTGGGTCGAGTCCGGTGACGACCAGACCCGCGCCAGCGAAGCGGCGGCTGAAATAACCGCTGCCGCAGCCCGCATCGAGCAGAGTCTCTCCCGGCGCCGGGCGCAAGAGCTGCATCAGCAATGCGAATTCCACCTCGCCGATCCAGCGCCCGCGTGACGTCTGATACCAGGCGTCATAGCTTACGGGATCGAGGTCAGCGCCCATGGACGGGTAACGATCCGGGGTGGGCATTCAGCGGACGCCGGCGCATGTTCGCCAGGCGGCGATGAGGGCCGTGGCGGCGCGTTCGATCTCCGCCGCGGTGGTAAAGGGTGGATTCACCAAGCGGCCCAGGGAGAGCCGCACCGCGCCGCGCGTCCGTTTCGGTTCCATGCCCATGGCGCCCAGCACGCCGCTCACGGTTTCATCCTCCGCATGACAGGCGGAGCCCACCGAAGCGGCCACCTCGTCCGACGCCTGGGCCAACAGTATCCGTCCGTCCACGCCGGGAAAGGAAAGGTTTAAGGTGTTGGGCAGGCGGTATTCGGGATGCCCGTTCAACAGAAGTCCGGGGATAACCTCCGCAAGCCGCGCATGGAGCTCATCGCGCAACACCTGCATGCGCGAGGCCTCTTGCGGTCCCTCCTCGGCGGCCAAGCGGGCCGCCTTGCCCAGGCCGACGATGGCGGGGACGTTCTCCGTGCCCGGTCGCAGGCCGTGCTCATGGCCGGCGCCGACCAACACCGGTCGGAGGGGCGTGCCGCTGCGCACATAGAGCGCGACCACCCCTTTGGTCGCGTAGAACTTGTGCCCCGCCAAGGTCAACAGATCGACTCCCAGATCATCGACGAGCACGGGAATCTTGCCCGCCGATTGGGCGGCGTCGGTGTGCAACAGGATGCCGAGCGGGCGAGTGACGGCCGCGATCTGTTCAATGGGCTGAACCGTACCCACTTCGTTGTTGGCGTGCATGACGGAGACCAGCACCGTGTCCTCCCGCAGGGCACGCGCCACCTCATCGGCACTCACCCGGCCTTCGCTGTCGACAGGGATCACGCTCACCGCCCAGCCTTCCTCTTGCAGATAGCGGAAGGGTTGGGTCACAGAAGGGTGCTCCACGGCGCTGGTGATGACGTGCCTACCCTTGTGGCGCATCACGCTGGCCACGCCGCGGATGGCCAGATTGTTGGCCTCGGTGGCGCAGCCGGTGAAGACGATCTCGCCGGGTTTCGCGTCGATGAGGGCGGTGACCTGTGCCCGTGCTTGTGCGACGGCTTCATGTGCACGGCGGCCGTAGACATGGGTGGAGGAGGGGTTGCCGAAGTGGGCGCGCAGATAGGGCTCAATGGCATCCGCCACCCGTGGATCGACGGGCGTGGTGGCGTTGTAGTCGAGATAAATGGGGTCGTGCATGGACAATCAGAAGGTCGGCACCTTGTCGGATTCCGCGATCAACCGGTACAGGTCCGCCATCGTCGAAATCGGGCACAGCGCCGTTTCGCCCTGCTTGCGCAGTTGTAGGCAGGTGCCGCAGGCGAGTATCTCGCCGCCGCCATCATTGAAGGCTTGCATTTGTGCGGTCACCTTGAATGTCTCCGTATCCAGGCGCTCGGCCTCCACACCCCTGCCGAGAAGAAATACCCGGACGGTATCGCCTTGCTTGAGGGCGAAGACACCCAGGTGGAAAGCGTTCCACACAGTTTCCGCCTCGTTCGAATGGATCACGATACCGAGTTTCATGGGGAGGTTTCCTTTAGGAGGCTGAGGATGGTTTTACCCCGTGCCATCTGTTTCTCGTTGCCGATTCATATCGCTCAACCTTGAAGATCGCGCTTGATGCGCTCGTACTCCTCGCGGTCGATCTCGCCGCGGGCGTAGCGCTCCTGGAGGATCTCCAGTGCCGATTTTGGTTGTGCGCCGCCGGTATTCGCTGACCACAGCCACTTCACCAGCGCCGCGAGACCCAGAAGGATCAACCCCCAAAACAACAGCATGAAGACCCAGCCGAATCCCATGCCCCAGCCGAAGTGTCCGAAATCGTCCATCATGGGATAATCCACCATTCAAGTGATCGTTTGAATATGATAGCCGGGGCGCTTCTTGTATTCAAGCGGATACTTGAATAAACTTGGTTGCAAGCAGTCGATACAGGAAATCCATCCCATAGCCTCATTCAAGAAAACCTTGTTCGCGCAGTTCGCCTCGGCCGCCAAGGCGCTCAGCAACGGCAACCGCCTGGAAATATTGGAACTATTGGCCCAGTGCGAGTATTCGGTGGAGGACTTGGCCAAGATCACCGCTCTGAGCGTGGCCAATACCTCCCATCACTTGCAGCAGTTGCGCCAGGCCGGACTGGTGACCTCGCGCAAGGAGGCGCAGCGGGTGTACTACCGTCTGAGCGGCGAGGACGTGATGGTCTTGTTGGACAGCCTGCAATCGGTGGCGGAGCGGCATGTGGCTGACGTCGGGCGCTTGGTGGATACCTATCTCACCGCCAAGGACGGCATGGAGCCGATTTCCCGAGATGAATTGACGCGGCGCGCGAAAGCGGGTTCGGTGACGGTATTGGACGTCCGCCCCGCGGCGGAATACGCCGCCGGCCACCTGCCGGAGGCGGTCAACGTCCCCTTGAAGGAACTGAAGAAACATCTCGGCGAGTTCGATCCGCGGCGCGAGATCGTCGCCTATTGTCGTGGTCCCTATTGCATCCTGGCCTTCGAGGCCGTGAAACTGCTGCGCGGCAAGGGCTTCCGGGCGCGGCGCCTACAGGACGGCTATCCTGAGTGGAAGCGCGCGGGATTGCCGATAACAAGTGCTGTGGTGTGACACCTGTTGCCCCTCTAGTCCGCAAACATTTCTTGCAATGTAGCGAGTACACGGGTGGCGGTGCTTTTTTCGAGTTTGCCTAGGCGTTTTACGAGGCGGGTTTTGTCTACGGTGCGGAGTTGATCAAGGACAATTTGCCCCTTCTTTCGCTGGAAGGTGAGGGGGATACGGGTCGGATAGTCGCGGCCCTTGGTCGTCATGGGGGCGACGATAACGGTGCCGATGTAATGATTCATCTCATTCGGTGATATGACCACGCAGGGGCGGGTTTTGCGGATTTCATGTCCCAGAGCAGGGTCAAGACTGATTAGGTATATCTCAAAGCGGGAGATTACCAGCGCCATTCGGCGTTATCCCACTCGATGGCTGATAAGGCGTCTTGATCCAGCAAAGTGTCGTCTTCGTGCTGGGCCATTTTTGCGAACGATTGGTTCCAGCCGCTTCGTGGTGCGCGCGCAGGGCGTAGGATGAGGGTATTGCCATCGACCTCAATCTCCACCGCATCTTTGAGATGGCATTGCTCTAAAACCGATTTGGGAAGACGGATTCCTTTTGAATTTCCGATACGGATGATATTCGTTTTCATGCTGACAATCTTTGTTACGGTCAATAATGTGATTACATAGTAATTACTAAACAAAAGATTGTCAAATCACTGCGCCGCTGTGGTAGATGGTGTTGTGCTGGTACACTGGTGGTACAGTGCGAAACACTTCCAGAGTTCTCTATTGTGCGGGGAAGTGCGCTAAGTTAGCGTTTGGATGGGAAAATCCGTGTTCGCTCTGGTTACAGTTTGTGCGCTAAATATCTCATCATAATCAATATGATACAGTATTTTTCCAGAACTCGCCAATGCCTGGCCAGACGATTACCGGATATGAAAACCGTATCAAAAGAAATAACCGCATGGGTCAATGACCGCAATCAGAATACCGAGCCTGCGGACCGGCGTTTTACGACAGACGATGGACGGATCAAGTTAAAGCGACTTTATCCTAAGTTATAAGTTTGAAGGACTACTAGATCTTCGGGCCATTCTCTTGGCGACGCGTTGTGGTAACTAACTGATTTTTATTGCCGCTTAAGGGCGGGTAGCCGCGCTTTCGCGCAAGACTTGCGACGCAGAATCCGATTGCGGCGGGGGTCGGAGGAGGGCGCAAGGCTTTGCAGTGCGCAATTATTGTTGTCAATTTTTGCGGGGAGGCGGATGCGAAAATGCCGCCGTGTCGGGATCAGGAGTCGTGGCGCTGCCGGAGTTGTTTGATGTCGGCGATGACCTCGGCGCTGTGGGTGTCGGGATCGACCTTGCGGTAGATCCTGGCGATGTGCCCGGTGGGATCGATGATGAAGGTGTGGCGTCGCGCCAGGCGAAGGAAGAGCAAGGACCGGTAGGCATCGTAGCGCCTGGCGACGCTGCCGCCGTCGTC
>Ga0114931_10002194_pt1 | contig 24830 bp, 18 predicted proteins | sample 2SBtaG_FD_89579 | JGI IMG/M metagenome (GOLD analysis project Ga0114931, IMG submission 89579) | Deep subsurface microbial communities from Kolumbo volcano to uncover new lineages of life (NeLLi) - 2SBTROV14_V59a metaG | ecosystem: Environmental > Aquatic > Marine > Volcanic | place: Kolumbo... | reverse complement strand
TGCGCGGGGCGGGGGCGGACGGTCTCGGCGGGTGTCCATGATGGTGGGATCTCCTCGACGACGGCTCCCCGGTAGCATACCCGTATTTGCTTTCGGCGCAAAAAGGCGACTGAGCGCAACGCACCGCGGGGGCCTGCGGCAGGTTGTTTTCCCGGACGATAGGACGACCATGACGGCGGCGTGTTGGCGCGCCGGGGTATTGGGAATCGGCTGCGTTGGGCCGGTTGCTCGGGACGCTGGCGCGAGCGGAGTTGGAGGTTCGAGATGAAGCTATCGGTCAATCTCAACAAGGTGGCGTTGCTGCGAAATTCGCGCGGTGGCTCCAACCCGTCGCCGGCGCGCGCAGCGCGCACTTGTGTCTCGGCTGGCGCACATGGGCTCACCTTGCACTGGCGCGAGGACAACCGGCATACGCTGGTCGAAGATGTCAGAGCGTTGCGCGCGATCGCCGACGAGTCCGGCGTCGAGTTCAATCTGGAGGGCGATCTGCGCCGCAATTTGCTGGACCTGGCGGTCGAGTTGCACGTGTCGCAATTGACCCTGGTGCCGGTAACACCCGGCGAGATCACCAGCGACCACGGGTGGGTGCTGCCGCGCGACCGCGAAGTTCTCGCGCCGGTGATCGAGCGAGCACGGGCCGCGGGTCTGCGGACGTCCATTTTCGTCGACCCGGACCCCGACTCGATGGCCGAGGCGGCCGGCTGCGGCGCCGACCGGGTCGAGATCTATACGGAACCCTACGCCGCCGCTTTCTCGACTGCCGACCGCGCCGGCGAGCTCGAGCGAGTTCGCGCTACGGCTCGGGCCGCCGTTTCGGCAGGCCTCGGCGTCAACGCCGGACACGACCTCAGCTTGGAGAATCTCCCGCTGCTGGCTCGTGAGGTGCCCGAGATTTGCGAGGTTTCGATCGGTCACGCGCTGTTGAGCGACGCGCTGTACCTCGGATTGGACACTGCGGTTCGCAGGTACGTCGCCGCGACCGGCGGCCGCGATGTCGAGCTCGCGTAACGCCGGGGTTGCCGAGCTTGGAAGGGCACCGCCGCGGTCGGTGCTGCTTGATCTGTGCTGGCAAACCCAGTAGCGCAATGGCATGGCTGACCCGCCGGGACGCGATCGAATCCTCGACGCAGCCGAGCGTCTATTCGCCGAACAGGGGATCGAAGCGACTTCGGCGCGGGCGATCAACGCGGCCGCGGACCTGAGCCCGGCGGCTCTTCACTACCACTTCCGCAACAAGGAAGCGGTGGTGCACGAGGTCTTGCGGCGACGGATGCTGGGCATCAACGCAAGCCGGACCGAGATGGTGACGCAGTTCATCGAAAACGGTGATCCCAAGGATGCGGTACGCCTCTCCGAGATCATCATACTTCCTCTGGTGCGCTACGCGATCGAAATGGATGCGCCGGGTCACTGGTATATCCGATTTCTGTCGCGTCTGTACGTGGAGAAGAGGCAGATGGTTCTCGATTTTCTGGACGCCGAACACGCCGAGGGACTGCGCCTGTTCGACGGCTTGATTCAGGCGGCCGGGCCCGGCCTCGCTATGGATGAGGTCGTGCGCCGCCGTATCATCGCCGGAGAGATCATCATCCACGAGTTGTCCAAAATCAGCGAGTTCTTGGCCGAGTCGCCCAAGAAGCGGAAGGTCATCGATCCGTGGATTCGCTCGCTGATTACCTTCGTCGCCGGTGGCCTGGCGTCTCCTCCGTCGTGACGCCGTAGATTCGATCTCGTCGAACGGCCGGTGTGCACCAGCCGCAGGTCGGCACCGCCGCAGCGCTGGGCAACGGCGTTGATGGGCCTCGGCGCGCGTGGTACGGCACCTCAGACTCATGGCGAAGATCATCGACGGCCGGGTGGAGGCGCAGAAGGTACGTGAGGAGACGGCGGCGGCGGTCGAGCAGTTCCGTGCCGAGTTCGGGGTATCCCCGGGGCTGGCGACGATCCTTGTCGGTGAGGACCCAGCTTCGACTACGTACGTCCGCAACAAACGTCGATCGTGCGCCAAGGTGGGGATTGAATCGCTGCACCGCGCGCTGCCGGCGTCGACTCCGGAGTCGGAGATCGTCGCACTTGTCGAAGAGCTGAACGAACGCCCGGACGCGCACGGGATTCTCGTCCAGCTACCGCTTCCCGACGGTATCGACAGCCGCGCAGTGCTCAACGCGATCTCGCCGGAGAAGGACGTCGACGGCCTGCACCCGGTGAGCCAGGGGCGATTGTTGGCGGGCGATCCGGGGATGAGACCCTGCACACCGCTCGGGGTGATGCGAATGCTGGACAGCATCGGCTGCGAGCTCGAGGGGGCTCGTGCGGTGGTCATCGGCCGCAGTCTCCTGGTTGGCAAGCCGGTGGCGCTGCTGCTCCTCGAACGCCACGCGACGGTGACCATGTGTCACTCGCGGACGCGCGATCTGCCGGGCGAGGCACGCCGGGCGGATGTTCTCGTGGCGGCGGTGGGAATTCCCGAGCTCGTCCAAGGCGATTGGGTACGCCAGGGGGCGGTGGTCATCGACGTCGGTATCAATCGACTGGACGACGGCAGCTTGGTCGGCGACGTCGACTTCGCCGGCGCCGCGCAACGGGCGTCGTACATTACGCCGGTGCCCGGCGGCGTCGGTCAGATGACAGTGGCTATGCTGCTTGCCAACACGGTGGTTGCGGCGCGCCGTCAGGTGCACGGCTGAAGGTTGGTCATGGGACTGCGACACACGCCACTCTTCGACGTTCACCGTGCGGCCGGTGCCCGGCTCGTCGAATTCGCCGGTTGGGAGATGCCGGTCCAGTACCAGGGGATTCTCGCCGAGCACGCGATGGTGCGCGAACGCGCCGGGATTTTCGATGTCAGCCACATGGGGCAGGTGGAGGTGCGCGGTGCCGGCGCCCTCGCTGCGCTGCAGTGGGTGACCGCCAACGACGTTTCGCGACTCGCCGATGGCTTCGCCCAATACAGCCTGCTGTTGACACCGGGCGGCGGCATCGTCGACGACGTGATCGTTTACCGGTTGGCGGCGGAGCGCTACCTGGTCTGCGTCAACGCGTCGAATCGCGACGGCGATCTGAGCTTCATGCGCGAACACATGCGGGCCGCCGACGTGGTCGATCGCAGCGACGAATTCGCCCTGCTCGCGGTACAGGGACCGATCGCGACCGAGATCGTCGGCGGCCTGGCGGATACCCCTCTGGCCGGCGTACCGTCGTTCGCCCTGGTCGAGGCCGAGATCGCCGGACACCGGTGCATCGTGGCGCGCACCGGATACACCGGCGAGGACGGCTGGGAGATCTATTGTCCGGCCGATGCCGGGGCGGCGGTCTGGGCGGCTGTGGTCGACGCCGGCAGCGGCCGCGGGGTTGGACCGGCGGGGCTCGGAGCGAGGGATACGCTGCGCCTCGAGGCTGCCTTGCCGCTGTACGGACACGAGCTCGACTGCGAGACATCGCCGCTGGAGGCTCGGCTGGGCTGGGTGGTCAGCATGGACAAGGGCGACTTCATCGCTCGCGCGGCTCTACTGGCGCAGAAGGAACGCGGTGTATCGAGGAAATTGGTCGGCATCGAGGTCGCCGTGGGCGCGCCGCCGCGGCAGGGTTACCGGCTCTTGAGGGACGGGATCGCCACCGGCGAGGTGACCAGTGGAACTCGCTCGCCCACCCTTGGAAAGGGAATCGCTCTCGGCTATGTGGAGCCCAAGTCGGCTAGGCTAGGAACCGAGCTGGCGGTTGAGGTTCGCGGTCGCGAGGTGCCCGCCCGCGTGGTCCCATTGCCATTTTATCGCAGGTCGGGTTGATAGGCAGGAGGAGGTTTCGACGAGATGGAGTTCCCGGACGATCTCAAGTACTCGCGCGAGCACGAGTGGGTTTTGGTGGAGGGCAACGTCGCCACCGTCGGAATCTCGTCGTTTGCCGAGGAGCAGCTGGGGGATGTGGTGTTCGTCGAGCTGCCGACGGTGGGCGACACGGTTGCCAAGGACGACGCGATGGGCGTCATCGAGTCGGTCAAGGCGGTCTCGGACGTGTATGCGCCGTTGAGCGGCACGGTGACGGAAGTGAACGACGACCTGCCGGACAACACCGAGCTGGTCAACGACGACCCGTATGGCGACGGCTGGATGGTGAAGATCGAGATAGCTGACCTGTCGGAGCTCGAAGATCTCATGGAGCCCGGTGAGTATCAGCACTTCGTGGCGGAGTCGGACGATTGAGCCGGAGTCGTCGCGAGAAATCCAGGGTTGCGCACACCAGCTGTGCGGCTCGTAATCGCTGATGCGATTCCTGCCGCAGACCGAGGAGACGGTTCGCCGCATGCTCGACGTCGTCGGCGTCGAGGCGGTCGATGATGTCTTCCGCGATGTGCCGAAGCGCCTGCGGGAGACCGCCGCCATCGCGTTGCCGGCGGGACTGCCGGAGCAGGCTACGCTGGCGCGTCTGGCCGAGCTCGGCGAACGCAACCGGGCGGTCGGCGCTCTCTCGTTCCTCGGAGCCGGGGCGTACCAGCACTTCGTTCCCGCGGCTGTCGACAACCTGCTGCAGAGAGCCGAGTTCTATTCCGCGTACACGCCGTACCAGCCGGAGGTGAGCCAGGGCACGCTGCAGGCCATCTTCGAGTTTCAGACGATGGTGGCGTTGCTGCTCGGGCTCGACGTCGCCAATGCCAGCATGTACGACGGCGCGTCCGCGGCGGCCGAGGCGGCTCTCATGGCGCTGCGGGTGCAGCGCAAGCGCGAGCGCTTGATCGTCGCCCGCTCGCTCCACCCACAGTATCGCGAAGTTCTCGCGACCTACCTGCAGGGTGTCGCCGGCGCCGAAGTGGTCGAGGTCGGGTTCGACGAGAGTGGGCGGGTCGACCGCGCCGCGCTCGCGGCGATGCTCGACGAGCGCTGCGCCGGCATCCTCGTCGGTACCCCGAACTTCTTCGGTGTGATCGAGGACGTCGCCGGGTTGAGCGGCATCGCGCGGCAGCACGGAGCCTTGACGATCACCGCCACTGCCGAGTCGATGGCGCTGGCGGCGGTGCGCTCGCCGGGCGATTGCGGCGCCGACATCGCCGTTGCCGAGGGCCAGAGTCTCGGTGTGCCACTGTCCTATGGCGGCCCGGGTGTGGGACTCTTCGCCGCGCGCGATCGCTATGTCCGGGCGCTGCCGGGACGACTGGTCGGTGAGGCCGTCGACGGCGACGGCCGCCGCGGTTACGTGCTGACCCTGGCGACGCGCGAGCAGCACATCCGGCGCGAGCGGGCGACTTCGAACATCTGCACCAACCAGGGACTGATTGCGCTCGCGGTGACGATCTACCTCGCTCTGGTGGGTAAGCAGGGGCTGCTCGACCTCGGCCGGCTCAATCTCGAGCGCGCCCACCGAGCCCGCGAGCGCGTCTGCGCCGGCGGCCGCTGGCAGGCGCGCTTCGCCGCGCCGTTCTTCAACGAATTTACCGTCCGCGGCGTCGATGTCGACGCTGCCCTGTGCCGCGCGCGCGACGCGGGTGTGGTGGCGGGCACGGCGCTCGGCGAGTGGTATCCGGAGCTCGAGGACTCGATGACCGTCGCGGTGACCGAGATGCACGGCGATTCGGATATCGACCGGCTGGCGGAGGTGCTGGATTGATGGCTGGGCCGGGGCGCGACAAGCAGGCGGGACTGCTGCTCGACGAACCGCTGATCTTCGAGCGCAATCGCCCGGGGCAAGTGGGTGTGGATAGCGAAGTTGGCGAGGGCTGCGAAGAGATTCTACCGGAGGAGCTGCGGCGCCGAGCCATCGACGGGATGCCCGAGGTCAGCGAGCCCGAGGTGGTGCGACACTTCCTGCGCCTCTCGCAGTGGAATCTGAGTGCCGCGACGACGTTCTATCCGCTCGGCTCGTGCACGATGAAATACAACCCGATCGCCAACGAAGCGGCGGCCCGCATGCCGGGGTTCGCCGCGCTTCACCCGATGGCGCCCGACGAGCTGGCGCAGGGGGCGATTGAGCTGATGGCGGAGCTGCAGGACATGCTCGCCGAGATCAGCGGTATGGACGCGGTTTCTCTGCAGCCGGCCGCGGGTGCGCAGGGCGAGCTCACCGGCATGAAGATGATCCGCGCGTATCAACAGGACCAAGGGGACGTGCGTCGCAAGGTACTGATCCCGGCTAGCGCGCACGGAACGAACCCGGCCAGCGCTGCGTTGTGCGGTTACCAAATCGAGCGAATCGAAGGCAACTCGCACGGAGTCGTCGAGGCCGGTGCGGTGCGTCGCGCGATGGGGACCGACGTAGCGGCGTTGATGATCACCAATCCCAACACGCTTGGCATCTTCGAAAGCGAGATTACAGAGGTTGCTGAAGTCGTGCACTCGCAGGGTGGCCTGGTCTATCTCGACGGCGCCAATCTGAACGCGCTCATGGGCGTGGCGAAACCGGGGCACATGGGTGCCGACGTCCTCCACTTCAACTTGCACAAGACGTTTTCGACACCGCACGGTGGCGGCGGGCCCGGCGCGGGGCCGGTGGGGGTGCGCGAGCTGCTCGCTCCGTACCTACCCAACCCGAGAATCGTGTGCGAGGGCGGCCAGTGGAGTTGGCGCGGTCGTGCGCCGAAGTCGATCGGCCGCGTGCGCAGTTTTCACGGCAACTTCGGCATGTTCGTACGCGCTTATGCCTACATCAAGGCTCTCGGCGGCGACGGTCTGACGCGTTCGACGCAGATCGCGGTGCTCAATGCGAACTACCTGCGCGCCAGGCTCGAGCAGACCTACCACCTGGCCGTTCCCGGGCTGTGCATGCACGAGTGTGTGCTGACCGACAAGTACCTGGAAGCGACCGGCATCAAGACGCTCGACGTGGCCAAGCGATTGCTCGACTACGGTTACTACGCGCCGACGATCTACTTCCCGCTGGTGGTGAGCGGTGCTCTGATGATCGAACCGACGGAGTCGGAGAGCCTCGAGACGTTGGACGAGTTCATCGCCGCCATGCAGGCGATCGCCCAGGAGGCGGTCGAGGACCCCGCCGCGATCCACGCGGCGCCGACCCACACGCCGGTCGGTCGGCTCGACGAGGCGCGCGCTGCCAGGAAGCCGGTGCTGCGTTGGACCAGGGCGACGCGCGAGTAGGTCCGCCGCTACCCGGCCGGGGCGAACGCGACTATAAGAGCCCGACCCCGAACAAGCCACTCAGGCCGACGCCGCGCCGGCCGATGGAGGGGTAGGTCTGCACCATCGTCTGTAGGACGAAGTGGATATTCCCGTCCGGCGCCGCGGAGCCGGGTGGCGGATTGCGATCGAAGAATGCCTCGTTGCATGCGTCGGTGAGCATTCGGTCGAGTCCGATCGATCGCGAGGTCGACTGCTGGGTGATGCGCAGACCGATCATTCGCCCTTCGGGGCTCATGATGGCTTCTGCTTCGATCTGTTCGCGGACGCCAGGGCGCAGCGAAGGTCCGGCGCGGCGCAAGAAGATCATCATATTCTGAAACACGCGCAGCATGACACGGCGCACGAAGGGGGCGAAGATCTCGGCCTTGGTGTTGAGGAGGGTGACATGTCCCGCCCGCACATCGGGGAGGTGGTCGAGGGTACCGCGCAGGGTTGTCGTGGGCTGCCAGGCCGCAGCCTTGCGTGGCCGGTTGCGCTTTTCCGGCGCGCCGCCGGCCTCCTGCTCCGGCGCGTCGTTGCTCTCGGCTTGCTGCGCGGCAAGTTTCAGTGCGTCGGGCAACAGACTGGCGAGGTCCAGGGGGTGGGCCGCCTCGCCATCTCCGGCCGAGCGGGCGCCGGCGTCTTCGGCCGGCTGGTTGGCTGCCTGCGCCGCCTTGTCGGGACGGTCTGCGGCAGCCATCTCGGTATCGCCTGCCGTGTCGTCGGCCTCTGGCTCGGCCGCCGCGACGTCATCGCCGTTCTCGTCTTGCGAGGGAGCTGGCTCGCCCTGCTTGACGGTCTGTTGCTCGACAGTGTTGTCGCGGTCGCTGAGGAATCGGGTGTCCTCGGGCGGCTTCTCCTCGCCGGCGTCCGGCATGGAGACGATCTGCTGCTCGGGCAAAGGGATTTCGAGCTCGGGCGGCGGCTCAGCCTGCTCGGCTTCGGGTGGCGGTTCGACGGGCTCGGCGGCGTCTGGCGGGGGAGGCTGGGCGTCGGCCGGTGGCGGCGGTGGTGGTGGTATCGCGGGCGCGGGCTGTGCTTGGCGCGGGGGAGCGAGACTGACGATGACGCGGTCTTGCGGGAGCTCCTGACTGCCGGGCGTGGCGACGCTCCAACTGGCAACCGTCCACAGCAGGAGGGCGTGCAGCAGGACGGAGAGCGTTGCGGCACCGACCCGCGCTCGCTGTTGACCCATCTCGCGACCCTACAGGTACAATGCGCCTGTGCCCAGCGGCGGCGCGACGTTGGGGTGCGATTTCCAGCCGGCCAACGCCAGGCGCCGGGTACGGCAGTGGCGAGACGCTTGCGCCGTGGTGTCCTTCGGTATACGAAGCGAATCGATGTTTGGTCTTGGCGTCGGAGAGCTGCTCGTCATTCTGGTGATCGTCCTGGTGATTTTCGGGGCGGGAAAGCTGCCCGAGATCGGCTCGGGTCTCGGACGGGGCATTCGCGGATTTCGCAAAGAGATCGGCAAGCCCGACGAGATCGACATCACGCCTCCTGAAAAGGAAGGCGCCGACGCCAGCGAGCCGGCGGAGAAGGCCGAGTCCGAAGACCCTGTCAAGGCGGAGTAGTGTCCGCGTAACGGCGCGGTGGGCGCGGCGGCAAACCGTGACGGCGCGTGTGGGTGGGCTGCTGCCATGCGCCCGTCTGCACCAGTCTCGACCTTGCCGGCGTCCCGTGCTGGCGCGGTGGTCAAGAAATTTGTCGAGCCTGGACCACCCTGGCGGTGAAATCGGTGATGGTCTCCGGGATGTCGATGAAGATGCTGATCAGCGGGCAGCTCGCGCCGGGTTGTACCGTCGCTTCTTTGGGTGGCTTGGACCCCCAACCTCTCAGGATCGCGACCTGTTGGATGGTCAGATCCCGGATCAGCTCGACGCGCAGTGGATTGCCGCATGTTGTCGACTGCTGGGCGACGCGATCTCCGGCTGCGTCGAGCAGTTGGAGAGTCACCCGAATGGCGTGCAGTGGCTCGTCGTGCTGGTTCAGCGCCCGGCCCGTGATCAGGAAGATGAGCTTGCCTTCCTTGGTGCGTTCGTAACGCCCGTCGAGATCGACCAGCTCGATGTCGTCGCGCAACCGATTGGCCTCGACCTGGTCGCGGATCAGCGGCAGCTGCTGAACCGTTCGCCGCGCCCACCCGGGGTCGGTGTGCAACGTCCAGGCGAACAACCCGTACCCCGCCACTACCAGCATGAGGAAGAGCAGGACCGGCCGGATTTGAGTCGAACGAGTCCCTTCCTCCTCGCGGGCGTGTTGCGGGTCGATTTCATATTCATCGTCTTCGTCGACGCCGTCGGTTTCGTCGATCCACACCTCGTCGTCTTCGATGTCGTCTCCGCCCTCCTCTCCACCCTCTTCGTCCGCCACGGACGCAGCTTCATCTGCGAAAAGAGATCGCTGGGTCTCCCCTGGTGCGTCGTCTCGCGGGTGCCGGCCGATGGGGAACGAGAACTGTTCTTGTGATTCTTGCGACGCATCTTCATCCGCACCGTCGGCGTCCCACTCGGCCTCGTCCTCGTACGAGAACGACAGCTCGTCGGGATCTTTTTTCGGCGCTAGATGTGGTGGCAGCGGGAAGGTCCGATGGCATTTGGAGCAGCGCAACGAAGGCGTCCGCCCGGCGATCGATCTTTCGTCGAGACGGAATCGGGTGGTGCAGTAGGGGCACTCGATGACCATCAAACGGGATTCTTGCCCGACAGTTGGATGTTCTTGCGCAGTTGGAACAACTCCTTGAACGCGCGCAGGATGACGCCCGCATTGGCGCCACTCTGCTCGCCGGCTGTGCGGGCGTAGTGGTGGACGCCGACTTGTCCGATCGCGAGTTGCTTGTTCCTCGCCTTGGCCAACATTTCGGTGTCGATCAGGGCGCCGGTGCTGCGGACGTCGGTTTCGTCGATGAAGGTCTTTGGATAGATCTTGAAAGCGCAGTCGATGTCGCGCAGGTTGATGCGGAACATGGCGTTGACCAGGGTCGTCCACGCGAACGCGTTGATCTTGCGGACCAACGGGTCCTTGCGGTCGATGCGATAGCAAGAAACGACGTCGTACTGTTCGAGTAGGGGAATCAATCCGGGAAGCTCTTCGAGATCGAATTGGCCGTCGCCGTCGGTGTAGAAGATCCAGTTTTTGCTGGCCTCGGCAAAACCGCGCTGCAGCTCCCCTCCGTAGCCCCGGTTGGGGTTGTTGTGGACGGCGCGAACCTCCGGGATCTCGGCGTCGAGTGCGTCGGCGATCGTACCGGTGGCGTCGCTGCTGCCGTCGTCGACGATGATGACCTCGAGGTCGTCCGCGACCCGACGGCCGACGTCGACGGCGAGGCGCGCCAGCCGCTCCACGTTGGCCTCTTCGTTGTGGCAGGGGAAAAAAATCGTCAGAGAGAGTGGTTTCAATGGTGGGCGTTCCACAGGTTCTCCTATGCGGTCGAATCGCGCTGCGATGGTAATCGTGGAGTCTGTGACTTGCAACGAAGTGGGGGAGTTGCGCGCCCGGTGGCCCGCCGGTTGCGGGTAAATTGCAGGAATCTCTCAGGCGAGCTAAGACTCCCGGCGTTAGGTTGCAGCGGGTATCGCGCGAGAAGCGACTCACCGCATGCAGCAAACCGTGAATGGAATGCCTCACTAGTTGCTGGGAGGGGTTATGGGTTATTCGATGTGTCGACTGTTCGTGGCCGCGTGTGCGGCCCTCGTCCTCGGCTGCAGTGACGACGTTCGCACCATCGTTGCCACGCCCGCGCCGTCGGCGACTTCGGTCGCGCCGGCGACGGCTACCCGGGTGCCGTCGAGCTCACCCGTGGCATCGGCTAGCGATACGCCGACCGAGGTTCCGGTGTCGACGCCGGTACCTACGGCGACGCCGATTGTCCCGGCATTGGGTCCGATCGTAACCCATGTCGGGATCGCGACAGCGGACAGTCGGCCGATCGAGAGCGAGGAAACCGATGCGGCCGGCCGGCCTGTTTTCGTTCGCGCGCTCGGTGCCGGGCTCAGTTTGGTGATCGAAGCCAGGAGTGGAGCCGACGGCCGGCCGGTCGGGCCGAGCGCGTTCAATCCGGGCGGGTTACCGGATCTCCAGGTTCTGTTGTCGCGACCGCTCGGCGACGGCAGCTCGACGGTCTGCGATTTCGGCCCGACCGGGCCGACCGGAGGCGTACCAGCGGTGGATCCACCGATCTTCGACGGCAGCGACTCGACTGCCGACGCGATCAACGATATCGGCTGCCGCGTCAACGACGGCACGGGCGCGCCGCTGGCTCGCCGGACGAGCGGGCAGGCGTGTACCCAGTTTCCCTCCGGTGCGTTTTCCTTCGTCGATCCGATGACGACTGCCCAGTTTTGCCTGCCGATTGCCCGTACCTGGGACTTCCCGGTGGGCGATACGATCGTGACCGCGCGCGTTCGCAGCGCTGGCGGCGAGGCGGGCGAGCCGGTGCAGGTCGTGGTGCGCATCCTGCGCGAGCTCCCTACGCTCGCGCCAACGACGGCCCCGGGTACACCGGGGCCGACGCCCATCCCGCCACGGGTGACGTATCTGGGGATCGCTGCCGCCAACGATGCTATTGTCGGCCCGTCGGGGGTGGACGCCGAGGGGCGGCCTGTATTCGACCGTCTGTTCGGTCACGGTATGTCGCTGGTCATCGAGGCGGTGCGCAGCCCGGGTGGCGGCGCGGTGGGCGCCAACGCGTTCGCCGGCCGGGGAATGCTTCCCGATCTGCAGGTACTGGTCGATCGCGATCTCGGCGACGGCAGTCGGGAAGTGTGTGATGTGGATATCGACAACCGTCGGTTCGGCGGCGTCCCGGGGACCAGTCCCCTCGAGTTTTCTACGGATCTCGAGGTAGTCGACGCGATCAACGATCTCGGCTGCCGTGTCAATGACGGCACCGGCGCGCCCTTTGGGCGACGGCCGAGCTCTCCGTGCACGCGAGATCGCTTTGGCAACTTCACCTTCGTCGCCGCGGAGAGCTCGATTCAATTCTGTCTGCCGATTGCCTCCGCCTGGGCGTTTCCAGCGGGCGATACGCGGGTAGCCGTTCGCGTGCGCGGCATCGGCGGCGGTACCAGTCCGGTCGAGGAGATGGTGATCCACGTCGACGAGAACCGGCCGCTACAGGAGTGATCGCCGGCGGATCCGATCGGCCAGGCCCGGGCCCCGCGGCCTGAGCCCATGCCCCTGAGCCCATGCCGACGAGCGAAGCGAGTTTCGGTTAGTATGCGCTAAAACTTCACTTTCATGACGACGTTGTTCTCGGCGTCGGAAATGAAGACCTGGCCGGACGGTGCAACGGCGATTCCGATCGGCTTGTTGAAGATGCGCGTCGTGCCCCAGGAGCCTTCGAGCTTGTTGTCTCGGTAGCGGGCGAATCGATGCTGGGCCGAGTCGGTGACGTAGATCGCGCCGCCGTCGATCGCCAGGTACGGCTCCGTATAGAATTCCTCAATGCCGTATAGTTTCCACTGGCGCTGGAAGCCGCCGTCTTGGTCGAAGAATTGAAGCCGGCGGTTGCCGGTGTCGGCGACGACGATTTCGCCCGACTCGGTGATCGCGATTCCGACCGGCTCGATGAACTGGCCGGGACCGGATCCATCACCGCCCCAGGTGTCGATCTGGATACCGTCTTCGTTGAAATAGACGATCCGCTTGTTGCCGGTATCGCTGACGTAGACCCGGCCGTTGGGCGAAACGGCGACCGCGCGCGGTCCCCAGAAACTCTGGTCCTGTGCGTTCCACTCCTTGATGAACGTCCCGTTGGCGTCGAACTTCTGAATGCGGTGATTCCAGGTGTCGGCGACGTAGACCGAGCCGTCGGGACCGATCCCGATTCCGTGCGGGTCCTTGAACTTGCCCGGTTCGCTGCCCGGGCCGCCCCACGAGTCGAGGTACTTGCCGTCCTGATCGAGTTTCTGGATCCGCTGGTTGCCTTTGTCGACGACGTACAGATTGCCCTGCGTGCCGATCGCCATGCCGCGCGGCTGCTTGAACTGCCCGTGGTCGCTGCCCTCCTCGCCGAAGGTGGCGATCACCTCGATCGGAGCCGGCGGCTGCGGGTAGCTGCGGGCGGAGGGTGGCGGGTTCACCTCGAGCGCCGGGTAGGTGTTCTTGCCCGGCTCGAGGTTCTTGTGCACGTAGAGGATGGCGTCACTCGAGCCGAGTGGACTCCAGGCGTCGCGGAAGATCAGCCAGCGGAAGAGCTGGGGAAACGTCGGCTTGGTACCCAGTTGAAAAGGCGGCTCCCACCAGCCGCGCACCTGGAACGGATATTTGTCGTACTCCCCGTGCAGGGCCTCGTCGTGCATCTTGCCGAGCTTCTTGTCGACGATCAGCACCGGGAAGTCGATCTTGCGCAGGTTCGCTCCCCAGTTGACCGGGTAGTGGCGGACGTACCAGCTGAACGGCCAGGTGGCGTCGCCGGAGATCGCCAGACGGGTCTTCGTGCCGGTGCCGATATCATCCGCGGCCTTCTCGATCAGCGGCATGATCTTCTCGGTGACATCGTACGTGGACTGAACGTAGGACAGCATCGTCTCGCGCCGCTGATCTTTGGCTTGATCGCTGTGAGGTGCGTCGTAGATGAAGTTGGCCGCGACCAAGGACCACAGCGTCAGAGCGCCGGTGGCCATCAGCGGCACCGCGATGGCCGGCTTCTTGATGCTGCCGCGCTCGATCAGCTTGCCGAAAAATCGCCCGGCGAGGACGGTGATCGGCAGGAGTTGCGGGATCAGGAGCCATGGCACCTTCTCCTGCGCCCACGAGTAGATGAAGAGCGTTCCGATGGACCAGATGACGACGAATCGCGTGAAGCGATCGGGCGCGGGGCGCTGCATGATCGCCCTGACGATCGCGATCAAGGCGGGAAACAGGATGAGCGGCTCGTAGAAGATGAGCTCGGGCAGATAGTAGTGCCACGGGCCGCCGATGCGCTTTACGGTCTGCTGGCCTATCCAGTACTCGAGCGCGTTTTGAACCGCGAACCACTTCTCGGGGTGGTAACCGAAGGAGGTGTACAACACGACCCAGATGATGCAGAAGATGACCAGCGAGGTGACGATCGGAACGGCGCTGCTCTTCAGGAAGCCGCCGATCTCGCCCATGACGTCGCCAAACTTCTCCTCGCCCCACGGCACCGTCCACATCATCATCACGAGCAGCGAAAGCAGGAAGATCGGGCTCGTCAGGTACATGTCCTCCTTGTTGCAGAAGGCCAGGGCGATGAAGGCCGAGCTGAGGTAGAGCTTGGTTGCCTTGCGCGTCTCGCCGTAGCGAAAGGCGTAGTAGACCGCCGCCATGTTGAGCGCGGCCAGGTAGATGTCGTGGCGGACGAAGCGAGTGAAGTAGGTCCAGGAAGGCGAGAACACCATCAGGCCGAGGAAGCACAGTGCGCCCCAGCGGCCGAGATAGCGGCGCATCGGCCATGCCAACGCCATCAAGCCGAAGCCGAAAAGGACCGCGCTGAGTCGCCCGGTAAAGTCGCTGTCGCCGAACAGGAACATGACCAGTGCCGAGGCGTAGTAGAGGACCGGTCCGTGGTAGACGGGGTCGTAACTGTAGCTCTTCAGCCCCTCGTTGATGATCTTCCACGAGAAGACGGCGTGGATGGATTCGTCGTGGTGGTACGGGCGTACTCCGAGATGGTAGAAGCGAAGGAAGATCCCGATCGCGAAGAGAACCAGAAAGATCCACTTTTCGACGGTCAGGTCACCGATCCACTTGCGGTCGAGGGCGGAGGGGCCCGGGCCTGTCTTTGTAGCCGCCTGCTGAGTATCGCCTGCCTGCGCCTGGTCGGTCACGCTGCCTTCTTTCGCCATCAACCTTCAACCTTGTCCGGTAAGGCGCCAAGAGGCACCAAATCCCAAAGTGTCTATCGGCGCCCCCCGATCCTGTCAATGTTGGTGCCGGCCGTCGCGAAGCGAGAATCACCCCGTGCCTCGCCTCAGCCTCGGCCTGTGCCCAAGCCTACGGATGCCTACGGATGCCTACGGATGCCTACGGGCGAGGCGAGCTCCGCAGCGCCGATTACAGCGCCTCCTCGAATCCGTACTCCCAGTCCAGGCCGGGCACCCGTTTGCCGTCGTCGCCGGCCAGGCGGAAGTAAAAGGTCCAGGCTCCGCCCAGGTCGCAAGTCTTGACGGCGATGCTGTTGCGCCCCTGTTTCAGATCGGCCTTGCCGATGCGCGTGTCGATCCATGTCTGGAAGGGATTGTCTTCGTCGATCATCGGGATTCGAGTGCCGTTGACCCAGACCTCGCCGTCGTCGTCGAAGCCGGCGAATACGTGCACCGACTGGTCGGTGTCGCTGTACGCGAAGTTGACCGCCCAGGCGCAGGCGTCGTCGGTTTCTTCCCCGTACAGGTTGTCGAGGTACACCGCTGCCTTGCGCATCTGGTAGCGCTGCCACTCGCGCCCGCCCAGTGCCAGGCGTGGCGGGGAAGCCGGGTCGTAGGGTGGCAGCGGCGGTGTCTCGGAGCTGGGGTACGGGCCGGCGATGATCCAGACATAGACGAAGTCCTTGGGCTCGTGTACCTCGACCAGAAGGAAGGCGGCGCTCCCGTCTGGCGCTGGGATCTTGCCGACTACGTCGTAGTCGGCGAAGTACATCAGGTCGCGCGGGACGACAGCGAAGAGGATGCGCTTGGCGTTATAAAGGTGCAGCTCTTCGGGCGTGCCCTTCTCGATCTTCGGCGGCGGTTTGAACAGTGGCGGCGGTTCGCTCGGCGGCTGATCGAGCCCGGCAAAGAGGCGCAGGAAGATCTCCGGTTGATTGCTCCAGGTGGTCGTCAGGATCAGGCGGTCGTAGTCGTCGTAGTGGGCGCGAAAATAATCGACGACTTGCTCGTGGCCGTACTGAAACCCAATGAAGTATTTGGCCGCGTACGATGCGTAGTCTTCGCTGTAGATGGTCCAGTAGCGCGCGGTTTGGGCGAGTAATACGATGATGAAGGCGGACAGCGCGACGCCTTGGATCACGCTCGCTCGGAGCCGCGGGGTTGCCAGTGAGCGGCAACCCCGCCAGATCCAGTCGGCGCCGATCGCGGCGAGCAGACAGAGTGCGGGTGCGCCGATGATGGCGCGCGAAGCACTCGGGATCTCGCGGCGCATGAGCGCCGCCGCCAGCGGGTAGAGCGCCAGCCAAACCAGAACCAGGGTGGCTTTGCGCGACCGCGCGCGCACGATCGCGATCAGGCCGAGCAGGAGCAGTGGTGCCATGATCGGGTACAACTCGCCGTGGTCGAGGACCGCATGGCGCAGCACGCGGTCTCCTTTCTCGAATAGGAAAATCGGCGAGAAAAAGTGGCTGTAGTTTTGCGCGAGCTGCGTGGCGATCTGGGTGATTCCGAGGTCGGGGCTGAGGAAGGTCGTGTCGCGAAAATAACGACTCGCGCGGTTGTCATTCGAGAGGTCGAAGAATGCGACCGGTGCCGCGGTCAGCAGCAGAACCACGGCGGCGATCGCGGTCTCGCGCTTGCGCCGCCACAGGTCGCGGAAGAAGAGCAGGCAAAAGGAGGCGACGAAGAGGGGAACGAAGAGCTTGGCCGGCACGTAGGTGTAGAGGCTGAGCGAGAGTAACGCGGCCGCCCATGGGAGTGTGCGCCAGCCGTTGACGAAGAGCAGCAGGGCCACGGCAGCAGCGATGAAAACGGTCGGGAACGCGATCAACTCGAACGCGATCCGGCTGAAGTGCAGGTGCCAGGGGAGGACCGCGAGCAGGAGCGCTGCGAACAATCCCACCGAGGTCCCGACCATCGCCTGGCCGAGAAAAAAGATCCCGATTACGGCACCGATTCCGAAGGCAGCGGCGGTGAGCCGCGCTGCAAATGGGGTCGCTCCGAAGAGGGCGACCGGAATCATCTCGGCGTAGATGAAAACGGGGTTTTTGTAGCTGGTGTCGAACGACCAGATGTAGAGCGGCAGCCGCGCACCGGTTTCGTCGCGGCCGGTGCGCAGGATTGAGGCAGAGTTGTATAGGTTGCCGGCTTCGTCGCAGTAGAACCCGGCCGGGATGTCACTCAGCCGGGTCAAGCGCAGCCACGACGCGAGCAGTAAGATCGCGAGCAGTGCGATCGCGAGCAGTGCGGTCGCGAGCGGTGCGATCGCGAGCGGTGCGGTCGCGAGCGGTGCGGTCGCGGTCGCGGTCGGTGCAACCGGCGTGCCCGCAACCGGCGTGCCCGCAACCGGCGTACCCGCGAGCGGCGTACCCGCGAGCGAGGCGGCGCTGACGGCCGGGCGCCCGGTCGGCTGGGGGCTGCGGCAGGAGATCTCGGCGGCCGTTGCCGGACCGATAGCAGCCGCGTCGGCGTCCGCAGGTGCGGCGGCGGCGGGCGACGTGGTGAATCGCTGGCGCCAGGCTGCGCTAGCGCCGAGGGCGGACATCAATCCGAGGAGTGCGAGCCACGCGGTGGCGCGGCTGCCGTCGATCTCCGGCGGCCGCACTTCGACTGCGCCAGGCTGCGTTTTTCCAGACCGTGTGCCGCTGCGGTGTGGTTCTCCCCTCGGGCGCGCGGTTTGAAATTGGATCTGGCCGTGGCGATCCCGGTGTGTTTCGACCTCGAGCGGGCCGTAGGATTCCTGCAGATGCGGCAGGATACCCTCGCTTCCTCGCATCAGCACGAAGCGACTGTGCGGGCGATCGACAGGTGGGCCGGCGAAGAACGCCGGCACGTCCACCACGTCCTTTCGCTTGGAGCCCGCTGCCAGGAAGCTGATGGTTCCGTGGAAGACGGAAACCAGTCGATTCTGGTCGAACATGAACGTCTCGGCGCCCGGGCCCTGGTCGCGAATCCACTCGGCGATCTCGCGCAGCCCGGAGGACCTGTGGGTGTTCGCGTAGTGCTTGAAGTAGGATGTCGCGTTGAGGCCGAGAACGACGATGAGCAGGATCGACGAGGCGATTGCGATGGTGACCCTGCGCTGCCTCGCGGCGAAGAGGCCGGCGATGCTCTCCGATGTTTTGCGCAGGCCGAGAGCAACCGTCAAGCAGGCGAAGGGCACGATGCCGCTCAGCCTTGGGTAGAACGGGGTGTCGATGGTCAGGGCGCCGCCGATCACCAGTGGGACGAACGTCCAGAGCAGCACGATCGCGTATAGCGGCTGGCTGGGTCTGGCCAGCGCCGTGCCGAGCCCAGCGAGAAACAGGATCCCACTGACGATGTCGAGCATCGGAGCCTGGTAGCCGTACTGGACCGAGGTGTCGCCGGTGATGTGAAACACGGAGAAGGCTTTGGCGAACTGGATCTGGAGGATCTCGCGGAGCGAGTCGGTGCCGTAACCGAAGGCCAGGTGCTGGCGCGATTCCGGGTTGAAGACGCTGGTCTCCTGGGTGCGTGCCCAAAGCTCGGCCATATGGTCGGAGAAGTGGGCGAAGAGCGGTGCTGCCACGGCGATTGCGATTGCCGCGACGACCGCCAACTCGCCCAGGTAGCGCAGTCGCGAGCCGCGCCCGGCACGGACCGCGACGACCAGGGTCGTCGCTGCCAGGAGCAGCGGCACGATGCGCGACGCGTAGTAGGTTTGTACGCCGAGGCCGAGGAACACGCCGCACCAGATGGCTGAGCTGAGGCTGCGGTCCTGCCACAGGCGCAGCATCAGCCAGATTGCCAGCACGCTGAGGAACGGTGTGTCGATGTAGTGGTAGCCGGCGCGGCCGAGGTGGATGAAGTATCGCTGACCGGCGAGAGTCATCGCCGCAACCAACGCCATCGGGGTCCCGGCGAGACGGCGGGTCGCTGCAAAGAGAAGCAGGACGGTCCCGCTGGCGAGGATCGCGCTGGTCATTCGCAGGCCGAAAAGGTCGTTGCCGAAGAGCAACAGGCCGAGTGCCGTCGGGGCCGCGTGGAGAATCGGTAGGCCGAACCAACTCGTCGAAAAAATTCCGCGGTCTGGTTCCTGAAGTAGGCGAAGTGCGTCGAGCGCGACTTCGGCCTCGTCGCCGTGGACCTCGAACGGGATCGACGTGAGGTGCCATCCGAAGGCGGCGATGCAAGTGACCGCGACGAGGAGAAATGCCGCGCGGTCGTTTCGACTGGTGTGCGTCGTCCTCGGCCCGGTCGCCGCCGCGGCGGCGACCGCGAAGCTCACGAGGGCGAGAGCCCAGGGGAGGTGCTGCACGGTCAGCGACCGCTTCGCCGCCACCGCCGCCGCCGCCAGGGCGCAGAGGACGAGGCCGGCGACGATCGATGCCACGGTTACCCGCGGCCACGCGATTGGCCGCAGCGCAGTGGCCGCGCGGCTTGGCGGGGGGTCGAAGCGCTCGGCGAGGAGGAACAGCGCGACGCTGACCACCAGCCCGACGGCGGTCGAAAAATTTGCCGGGATCGCCATCGTCACGCTACTGATGGCGGCCGCGACCGCGACGGTCCGCAGAACCGTTGGCGCGGTCAGGGGTGGTGTGCGGCCGGCGAGTGGGTTGGTTGGGCCGGTCGGTGCTGGCGTCATGGTTGGGTGCAGCGCGGAGGGCTCTGAACTCGCGCCGAAAGTCGCTCGGCGGCAGCGCCGGTATGGTTGCACTCACGTTTGCGACGCGCAAGCCGCGACCGGTCACGGGCGCGATAGACCATGGCCGCGATATGCGTTCGGGCGGAATCGTGATAGCGGCTACTGCTTCGCGATTGCGATTACGTTCGTTTGCATGATCCCTGCTGAGAGAATTCACAATTGGGCGAACCGCTTGGCGCCGAGCGACCTGGGGTTCGCGGTGATCCTCGTCGGGGTCGTGATTGCGCTCGTCCTTCTCCTGCGCGGCCTGGGCGGCCGGCGCTCGCCGCTTCGCTCACTACCGGTGCTGGTCTACCTGGTCGCCATGTGCGGGCTGATCCGCCAATGGGCGTCCCTGCCGCTGGCGGCGCGGCTGGTGCTGGCGCTCGGCGCACTGGGGGCTCTGATTTTCCACCTGCGCGGCCAGGCCGCGAGGGATCCGCAGCCCGATCGGAGCCCGAGCCCGACTCCGCGCCGAACGGCTGCCGGCGAGAACCTCGCCAGCATCGAGGATCCGTTTCGGCCGCGGCCGGCGGCTGAGGCGGATTCCGCTGCGGCCGCGCCGGCCGCGACCGTCGCCGGGCGCCCACGCTGGACGCGGCTCGCTGTCGCGGTGCTGGCGATTGGCTTCGCGGCGACTGCCGTCCTGCTGGTCGACGACCTGACGGGTTATGCGGGAACCCTGCTCGCCTGGGAGAGCCCGGTGGTGCAGTACGGCTTCGCCCCGGCGATCGAGGACCACGTCGCCCTGACGGACTTCGTTCGCCAGCGCTTCCTCTGGGATGACGGTGTGCTCAGCGCCGGCCAAACCAGCTTGTTCTACGGGCCGCCGACCTTGGCGGCGTTGCGTGGGCTGGGGATCAAACCGTGGACCCTGCGAATCTCCTCGGTGGTCGCGACGCTGCTGGCGATGGGCGTCCTGCTCTCGTTCCTGCGACGTTACTACGGCAACACCGCGGCTCTGGCTGGGACCGTGTTCTTCGGTCTCAACACACCGGTCCTTTTTTACGGGCGTTACGGCAGCTCGCTCGCCGGCACCCTGCTCGCCGTCCTGCTGGCGGTGTATGCCACCTGGTACTTCCTCGAACCCGGCAAAGGCGCCTGGTGGCGTGCCCTGGTATGCGGCGCCGCGCTGTTTGTCGCGACCCTGCAGTACGCGCCGGCGCGTCTCGTGGTGTTGTTTCTCCTCGGTCTGATCCCCGTCGCGTTGCTCGCCGACCGGCGGCGCGCGACCTGGTCGCACTGGGTCGGTGTACTTCTGATCGCGGCGATGGCGGCGGGCGTGTGGGCCTTCGAGAGCGCGAACGAGACCGAGGGTTTCTTTCTGCACGCGCGCGGCGAGCAGGTCTTCGGGTTGATCGATCACCCCGAGACGATTCCGGCGCTGGTCGGCACCGAGAAGAAATTCTCGCGCGGCCCGATGCCGACCGCGCAAAAGATCGAGGTACTGTGGATGGTGGTCGAAAAGACCGCCTCCGAGCTGGTGCGGTTTTTGACCCCGGACACGCAGCCGCGCAGCCGCGGCGCAGTTGTGAGATACGACCCGCCGCCGATGACCCTCTACTTCGCCCCGATGGCCGTCTTGGCCCTGCTCGGCCTGGCGCGCTCGCTGCGCCGCTGGCGGTGCTGGGCCTACCTGTCGCCCGTCCTCTTCAGTATCGGCTACTGCGCGGTGCTGCTGCTGACCAATCGTATCGATTCTCATCGCGGCCTGCTTCTCGTCCTACCGTTCTCGCTGTGGGTTGGACTGGGCGTGCGCGAACTGGGGGGTGTCGCTGATCGGCTGGCGGCGCCGCACGTGATCCTCGCCGTGCTCGGCGTGGGATTGATGGCGTCGGCGGCGTTCTCCGACGTGCTCATCCGCTACCGGCCGCGCTACTCGGTGGCTTCCGTCGATGTCGCGCTGGCCGCCGAAATAGAGTCGATTCCGGGGACCGCGCGCTTCTGGTTCGCGCGCGACCACCGCATCCTGGCATGGTTGCAGCTGGTTGCGCTCGACAAGGCAGCGCGAGCGGGCGAAGAGCCCGGTAGCATTCTGCCGCAGGCGTTGACCAACGGCCTGCGCAGCGACAAGGGAGGCCCACGCCGGCTGGCGGTGCGCGAGATCGCGCGGGTCGCCAGGCGGGCCACGGTCTTGCTGGGGCCGCGCGCGAACTTCCGGGAAACGGCGCGCCGACTGCAGAGGTTTGGGATGCGGGTCGCCGAACGCCGGGCTCGCAGCTTCGAGTACTACCGAATCGACAGTGGTGCCCGGCGAACCGGGATTCCCGATAGCGTGTTACCGCCGATGCCGGTCGTGGCGCCGCCGCCGACGCCACCGGCGGTGGTCTTGTCGGACGGGCCGAGGGTCTATCTGTCGGACCTGGAGCCGGACCATGTCGAGTTCGGTTTTCGTCCGCCGCGGATGGACGAGACCTGGCAAGGTTCGAAGATCGTCATGCGCAACCGAACCTTCGCCAAGGGAATCGGCACGCACGCCTGGACCGAGATCCGATTCGATGTCCCGCAAGGAGCGCTTCTGCTGCAGGCGGTGGTCGGGCTCTCGGACGAGATTCGTGGCTGTGAGAGGGCGAGTGTGGTGTTCGAGGTGCGTGGTACGCGTGGCGGTACCCTCTGGAAGAGCGAAGTGTTCGACGCCGCCACGCCGCCGCGACCGGTCGAGATTCCGATGGGCCACCAGCGCCAGATCACGCTGGTCACTGGCGAGGCGGACGACGGCCGGGATTGTGACCATGCCAACTGGGGTAGCGTGGCCTTTGTCTTCCGCCGCGGCACCAAGATCGCGCCCGGCGGTGCGCGGTGAGCTGGCGGCCGTTGAAAAACAGGAACGGCCTGCCAGTATTGCATCCGCGTGGAGCAGCTGGATATGAGAGGTGCGTGCGCGGCGGATCGATCATGGTTGGGAGGTGGCTTTGAGTTCTGTATCGTTCGATCCGGATACTCTCGAACGGCTGGTTCCCGACGAGTTGACGGTGGATCGTCTCGCGCGCGAGACGCTCGAGCTTCATCTCGAGCGCTACCAGTTTGCCGCGCGGCACCTCGAGTCCGGCCGTGTCCTCGATATCGCCTGCGGTGTCGGCTACGGATCGCGGCTGCTCGGCGACGCTCGTGCGGACCTCACCGTATTGGGTGTCGATGTGTCGGCGGAGGCGGTGAGGTACGCGAACGAGCGCTACGGCGACGCGCGCGTTGGTTTCCGGGAGGCCGATGCGATGACCTTCGCGAGCGATGACCCGTTCGCCTCGATTGTATCTCTCGAGACCATCGAACACTTACCCGATCCCGGGGGATTCGTTGACAACGTGTTGCAGTTCCTGCGTCCGGGCGGCGTGTTCGTCGCCTCGGTCCCGACGACTCCATCGGTCGATGCCAATCCGCACCATTTGCACGATTTCACCCGCGCGAAACTGGAAGCGCTGGTCGCTGGGCGTGGGTTCGTCGAAATTGAGGCGCTGCCTCAGGTGCAGCCGTTTGCTTTGCGCTCGGTCCTGAGCCGCGGGGATTCGCGCACCAAGAACGTCCGCGGCCGTCTGCCCGCCTACTACCTGCGTCATCCGAGCAGCTTGCTGAAGCGGGTCGCGAGTACCTTGCGGTACGGGTTTGCCAACCGTTACATCACTGTGGCGTGGCGATCGCCGGGTGGCTCCGGTGCCTGATCCGGAGCCGATCACGGGCCGTGGCGTCGTCGTGATTCCGGCCTACAACGAGGAGTTGCGGCTGGGTGCGGTGCTCGACCAGATCCGCGAGGCGGACCTCGATGCCGATGTCGTGGTCGTGGACGACGGATCGTCGGACCGGACCGTGTCGGTTGCCGTCGCCGGCGGCGCACGCGTGGTGCGGCATCCGGCCAACCTGGGCTACGGTAGTGCTCTGCAGACCGGTTACAAATACGCTCTCCGCGAGGGCTATGCGGTGCTGGTGCAAATGGATGCCGATGGGCAGCATCTGGCGAGCGAGGTCGGCAAGCTGATCGAAGCCGTCCGTTCCGGTGAGGCCGACCTGGTTTTGGGTTCGCGTTTTCTCGAGCCCGGCTCGTATACGATGGAGCCGCTCAAGAAGCTCGGCAGCGAGTTCTTTCGCTTGCTCGCGAGTTGGTCGGGTTTGCAGATTTCAGATCCAACCTCGGGGCTACAGGCGATGAATCGGGCGGTGATGGAGCTGTATTGCGGCGATTTCTACCCGGTGGATTTTCCCGACGTCGATGTTCTGCTGACGGCGCACAGGTCCGGATTGCGAGTCGTCGAGCGACCTGTGCGCATGCTCGAAGGCGAGCGCGTTTCGTCACTTCACTCCGGGCTCAAGCCCATCTACTACGTCTACCGGACCTTGCTCGCGATCTGGGTGGCGTCCGGGGTCCGCCCGGGAACGCGGCCGGTTTGAGGGGCGCATGCGCATCGAAGAGCTAAGGGAGCTGTTTCTCTCGGCGCCGGAAGCGACTTCGACCCGGGTACTTGCCGCGGTGATCGGTGTGGTGGTGGTCGGTCTGGTGTTGTGGTTGGTCCGTACCCGCCGGCTGCGCGAGGAATTCACACCGCTGTGGATTCTCGGTGCCGGCGGGCTCGCCGCGGTCAGCCTCAGCTTTGGCATGTTGCGTATGTTGACCGCGGCGATCGGCGCATGGACGCCGAGTGCCACGATCTTTTTCCTCGGTTTGTCGTTTCTCGGATTGGTCTGTCTGGCATACGCGGTCCGACTGTCGCGGATGGTGATCGACCACAAGAACCTGGCCCAGGAAGTGGCCCTGTTACGCGCCGAGCTCGACAAGCGGGTCCCGCCTGCGGGAGCTACCGATCCGCCGAAATCTACCAGGTGACTCTGGTCAGAGTCCGCCGCGACTTGTCGAGGATGTAGATGTCGCGCCCGCGCACCGCGGCGATCGGGTATGCTCCGAAGCGGCCCGATTCGAGGTCTCTTGCCGGGCTGTCGGCGATCAGTCGGGTACCGTCCTCGAGGTAGATCTGGAATCCCCTCTGCGACGGGATCAGGATACGGCCGCGATCGTCGACGGCGGTGCCGCGTCGCGCCTCGTCGATTGCGAACATGGATGCCCGCAGCGGCGCGAACTGGTCGCCTTCGGCGTGAATGACGAAAGCTCGATTCGACTCGTCGGTGACGACGACCAGTGCCACGCCGTCGCTGGCGACCGACCGCAGGCGGCCGAACCGCCCTTGATTGCCATATAACCCGTTGATTCTTCGTACCGTACGCCCCGTGCGGTCGACGATGTCCAGTGTGCTGTCCTGGCGGCTGCTC
>Ga0114931_10002193_pt1 | contig 24832 bp, 22 predicted proteins | sample 2SBtaG_FD_89579 | JGI IMG/M metagenome (GOLD analysis project Ga0114931, IMG submission 89579) | Deep subsurface microbial communities from Kolumbo volcano to uncover new lineages of life (NeLLi) - 2SBTROV14_V59a metaG | ecosystem: Environmental > Aquatic > Marine > Volcanic | place: Kolumbo... | reverse complement strand
TCGGCTGCCAGGTCAAAGGCTTCGTAGGAAAGCATGGCAGAAGAAGTGTGGTGGCCATGGGTAGTTCCTGGCGTATCGTGCCGAAAGCGATTGATGATGACATCTGGATGAAATTTCCGAATAGCCCAAACGACATCCGACAATACCTCCTGCTTGTTCCAGATTTTCAGCGTCTCATCGGGGTTTTTGGAATAGCCGAAATCGTTGGCGCGAGTGAAAAGCTGTTTGCCGCCATCCACCCCTCTTGCTGCCAACAGTTCCTGCGTTCGAATAACGCCCAACAATTCCCGTATTTCCGGGCCAATCTCATTTTGTCCTCCATCGCCCCGCGTCATCGCCAAGTAGGCCGTGTTGACTTTTAACTCGTTCGACAGATAGGCGATCAGACGTTGGTTTTCATCATCCGGATGCGCAGCGACATACATGGCAGAACCCAAAACGTTCAGTTTTTTGATGGCTTCGTGGATGTCTCCGGAAGTCCATTTTTTTGGTTTTTGAGCAAAATCATTTGGAAGGAAGGTGCAACTTATCAGAAGGGCGAGGAGGAACTTGCGAAATCTTGTCATGAGGAAGTTTTTTTGATTTGAAAAAATGAGTCGGGCACAAAAGGGCAGTGGGGCGCTAAATTTATTTGGCGTTCATGAACCAATGGGGCGCTAAATTTATTTGGCGCTTACACAAAAGCCATTAGTTTTCAATGATTTATAAATATCATTAATTGCCAAATAAATTTGGCAACCCCTTTATATACCCCGACAAAAAAATGAATTACAAATATAGAAATGATGTAACTATGGAGTTGGTTAGTTTTCCTTAAAGTTTTCCTAAAAGTTTTGTAAAAACGAACTCCTGCCAGCCTTTCCCTCATTCCACCAATTCCAAAAAGGCTTCTTCCGTCAAAATATCCACCGTACCTAAAGCCTTCGCTTTTCTCAACTTCGAGCCGGCTTTTTCGCCTGCCACCAGAATATTCAGATTGGAACTGACCGCGCTGATGTTCTTTGCCCCGGCTGCTTCGGCTTTTGCCTGTGCTTCTTTGCGGTTCATTTTTTGGAGCGTTCCGGTAAAGAGGATGGTCTTCCCACGCAAGGGTGCATCGGCAGCTACCACTTTGGGGCGGTCTTCCTCCGTTTGCTTTAGGTTGACGCCAAGAGATTCCAATTCGCGCAGGAGTTCCACATTTTTTGGATTCTCAAAAAAGGCGATGACGTTTTCCGCAACGATGGGTCCGACATCTTTTATGTTCGTAAAATCAGTCTCCTTCCAGTCTTTCAAATCCAACACATGCCCAATTTCTGCTGCCAGCAATTGAGAAACTTTTTTGCCCAAATGATGAATACTCAGACTATGCAGCAGGCGGTGGATGGGTTTATTTTTCGCCTCCTCAACAGCCACCAGAAGATTGGCTGCCGATTTTTCACCGAATCCCTCCAACTTTGCAATCTTCCCATAATCGAGGCGGTAAAGGTCGGCAATGTTTTTGACCCAACCCAATTCGTAAAACCGTTCGATGATGGATTTGCCCAAACCGTCTATGTCCATCGCGTCTTTGGAGACGTGGAAAATCATTCGTTGCAATACTTGCGCCGCGCAAGATTCATTGACGCAACGCCAGGCCGCTTCGCCCTCGGACCGCAGCAGTTTGGTCCTACAGACGGGGCAATGAGTGGGGTATTCAATGAGCTGTTCGCTGCCATTCCGCAATTCTGCCATCGGCTTCACGATGTAGGGTATCACGTCGCCTGCCCGTTCCACCAAGACCGTGTCGCCGATTCGGATGTCTTTATTTTTAATAAAATCCTCGTTGTGCAGAGAGACCGAGGAAACCGTCACGCCCGCCAATTGAACCGGTTCCAATTTTGCCACCGGCGTGACAGAACCGATTTTTCCAACTTGATACTCGACGCTGACCAACTTCGTGGTGGCCTGTTTCGCTTTGAATTTAAAAGCAATTGCCCAACGCGGGTGGTGGCTGGTGTAACCCATTTTTTGCTGGATTTCAAGGCTGTTCACCTTCACCACCATGCCATCAATTTCGTAGGGGTATCCCTCTCGCCGCGCCTCCGATTGGTGGCAAAAGTCAATGACTTCGCGGATGTTTTTGCAAACCTTCTGCGCCTCCTTCGAAACTTTAAATCCGAGTTTGTCAAGCAGTTCAATGCTTTCATCGTGGGTTTTGAAAGTGTCTAAAACGTCGGTTCCGTTGGCATCTACGGCGTACCCCAATTGATAAATGAAGGCGTCGATCTGGCGGTTGGCAGTCTCGTTTGGGTCTTTGGTTCGCAAACCTCCGGTAGCTGTATTTCGAGGGTTGGCGAAAAGCGAAAGCCCCGCTTGTTCCCGCGCTTCATTCATTTTTCTGAAGCGGTCTTTGCGAATGACTGCTTCGCCGCGCAGTTCCACTTTTACCATCCCGAATTCCGAAAAGCCGGCTTTTAGCGGGATGCTCTTTACCGTTCGAATATTATTGGTAATTTCTTCCCCCTCAAAGCCATTGCCGCGCGTGGCTGCACGGACCATCCGGTCGTTTTCATAGACTACCGCAATGCTGCCGCCGTCAAATTTTGGCTCTGCCACATACTCCACCTCCGCTTCTTTGTCCAGCATTCCCAACTTTTTGACCTGGGTGTCAAAATCTATTAAATCTTCCGCGTCATACGAATTAGCCAAAGAAAGCATTGACCGAAGGTGGGTCACTTTTTGAAATTCGTCCGTGAGGTCGCTCGAAACGCGCTGCGTAGGAGAATCGGGCGATTTCAAATCGGGATATTGCGCCTCCAAGGCTTCCAATTTTTTGTAAAGTCGGTCGTATTCAAAATCGCTCACCACCGGGTCATTCAGCACATAATAACGCCACTCGTGATACACGATGACCTCCTGCAATTGCGTCGCTTGCCGCTTGGCCTCCTCTTTGGACAACCCGCCGGAGGATGGCAATAATTGTTTCGAAAGTTCGAAAAGAGCTTTTTGTTTTTCCTGAGAATACATGCGTTAAGTAGTCATTGGTGGGTTTTAAACTCAAATTTTTCGGGTATCTTGGGCGGAGATTTTCCAAATTTTCAAAATTTGGAAAATCTGTAGCCCGATTTTTTTTCGTTTAAAACCCATGAGGTCATTAATGGTCAGTGGTCATTGCTCCAAAATCGGATTTTTTTGGAAAACGAGCTATTTGGAAAAAGTGCAAAATAAGGATTTATTGAAGAATGAAAAATAAAAAAGCCCCGGCGGATAGAAGTCATCGGTGAGGCTGTTGTTTAGACGAAGTTTAGTTCCTAAATCTTTACAGTTTCAGCATTTTCGTGGAGGTCAGTTGTGCTTCACCGGACAACTGAACGAGGTAAAATCCACTTTGCAAGTCACTCACATTGACGATTTTTTCATTGATGCCGGAATTGAGGTTGATGCGGGCTACTTTTACAATTTTCCAGCTCACGTCAAAAAAACGAAGGTTGAAATTGCCGGAAGTGCGGCTCGCAATTTCCAAATTCAAGGCATCATTTACCGGGTTCGGAAAAATGGAAAGTCTGGCATTTTGACGAATGGTTGAGGAGGTAGCACTTGGGTTGTCCTCTCCGACGGTCAGAGAAGTATTGTCGATGCTGTCTCCGCTGGTGTTATCGTCTAGGTTTGCGGCGTTGCTGGCCGAATAGAAAGTCACATCTCCCGTTCCTTTCACGGGGGCAATCCACTCCATTTCAAAGACATTATTATTGTTAGGCTCATCATGTTCGACGTATTCTCTTCCACTCAATGTTACTGTATGTTGCTTGTCACCGAGAACGCCCCAAGTACCTGCGCCATTTAGGGCAGCATCTATGGCAAGGGCCTGAAAACCAAATCCCCCCGGGACTCCGTTGCCGGGCGTATTCGTAACTCTAAGCGTGTAACTACTCCCCGGCACATAGGCAGCGACGGTGTTTCCATTTTCCAGCAGTTCGATAGTTACCACGGGGTCAAAACTGCCTCCTCCGTGGCAACCCGCGTTAGCACAGGTACCATTGTCGGTAGGTGCGCCGGTAACTTTCAGACCGGCAACCGCCCCAGGTCCATTCCTGCGACTTTGAAATATAAAAGCCAAAAAGGCTAAAGCAAAAATTTTGTAAAAAACTCGCATTTTCATAGGTAATAGGTCTTATAAGTTGTTTGGAATGATTCAAAGTAGTGGTCAAATATAGTTTAAAATTTGAAAACTTTATAATCTGATAGATTTGAAAACTTTGGAAAAGTTGTCAAATCTTCGCCCAAATCTCCCCCCACAAATGCAATTAATCGTCGGCAGCAAAATTGACAAAAAAGAATTAATGAATTCTATCGAGGATAAGTAAGTTCCGTCAGTTGTCATACAAATATCCGAGTTCAGGATTCTTGCCCTTCACGCCCCGGAAGTGCTTGTAAATCACTTCAAAGTCAGCTTCTTTATTGCCGCTTGGAAAAATCGGATTCCCGAAAACCACCTCCCGATTTGCGTAATCGAATTTGCAAAACACAATTGGAATCTTCGCGCCCAAAGCAATGTAATAAAAGCCCGTTCTCAATTTTTTCACCTTGCTTCTCGTCCCTTCGGGAGCTATGGTGACGGAAAAGCGTTCTTTGCTATTGAAAATATCCACCACTGTTTGCACATAATTATGGCTCTTGCTTCTTTCCACCGGATAGCCGCCCAACCACCTAAAAATGAACCCGTAAGGAAACCGAAAAAGGCTGTCTTTTCCGAGGAATTTTATGCCTGATTTTGAGGCGCTTCGCACCAAAATTCCAAGCGGGAAATCCCAGTTGGACGTATGCGGCATGACGAGGAGGATAAATTTTTTCTCAGCGTGAGGATAACCTCCTTTTATGCGCCATCCAAAAATTTTTAAAATAAAATTGCTTACTTTGCTGAACATTTAGGACTGAAAATTTGATATGGTTAGTAATTCCCCGCAAATTAAGACAGATTTCAATATAAGCTGTTCTCCCATCAACATATTCCAAACCAAAATTAAATGCATTAGGCCAGTGACCTTTGAGCCTTAGATGTACGACTTTGGATGCTATTTTAATGTAAAAAACTGACTTTCATTCCTTAAATGAAAGAAACAAAAACTATGAAATCCCTGCGTCTATCGTCTTGCATCTAAAGCCCAAAGAGGCTGAATGAGCCTTTCGGAAGAATCCTCCATAACCTTTGCCCACAGGCTGCCGCTTGCAAATTAGCCCACCTGATTCGGCACTCTTCTTGAACTGCAAAATACAACTTTATGCTTTTGTTTTTCACAATCAGACAATTTTGTGTTACTTTCGATTTAGAACCAAGATATCGGATACCTTAAATTTCCGAACAACTCTAGTGTTTAAAAATAACGCAAGGAATTGAGTAGTGAAGAAAACGATCTTTTTAACAATATTTTTGCTGTGGACAATTGCCGGGTTGCCTGCTCAACAAATTGAAAACCCGCCCATTACCAAAGCCGAAACAGAGCCCCCCCTCGAAGTAGAATTTTCCCCGGAAGGGGGCTTTTACGACGGCAAACTGCTCGTTAAACTTCTTTCTCCGGGGGCTGCCATTTATTATACCACCACCGGGGCAGACCCCAAAATGAGACCCTCCCAATTGTACAGAGGTCCCTTCCGGATAGTCAGGACTACCGTCGTTCGGGCTATTGCCGTCAAGGGGGGTAAGAAAAGTACGATTTTCGGACATGCCTTTTTCGTCGAAGAACCGGAGACCACTTTCCCCGTCGTTTCTATTTCAATCCGTTCGAGTGTTCTCTTTGACCCGGTGAAGGGCTTGTTTATGAAGGGGTTGAATGCCAATGATACTTTGTGGACCTGGCCCGGAGCGAACTTTTGGTCGCGGAAGGAGGTGACTGCCAATGTTGAAATTTTTGAATCCGACGGGCAATGTGTTTATCGAAGTCTTTCCGGTTTTCGCCTTTTTGGAGGGATGAGTCGTCTTTTTCCACAGAAATCCATGACCATCGTGGCTCGAAAGCGGTATGGGAAGAAGCGCATCAAGCACCCCATTTTTGGAAAAACGGGTTTGAAGAAATTCAAGTTTTTGGTGCTTTGCAATTCGGGCAGCGATTTTGGAAAAACGCATTTTCGGGATGGGTTGATGACCGGATTGTTGGACGATTGGGATATTGAAAAGCAAGACTTTCGCCCCGCCCATGTTTATATTAATGGTAAATATTGGGGCATTTACAACATCCGTGAAAAAATCAATCGCTACTTCCTCGCCGGGCATCAGGGCGTAGATAAGGATAGTTTGGACCTTTTGGAAGGTAGGAAGTCGCGAAAGCGCGGAAGCCGGGCTGATTATCTTCAAATGCTCCAATTCATGGAGAAGAACAGCCTCCAAAACCCGGTCAATTTTGCATGGGTACAGTCGCAGATGGAGGTGGACAATTTTATGAATTACGAAATCGCCCAAATTTATTTCGACAACCAAGACGCGGGCGGCAACATCAAATTTTGGCGGCCCCAAATGCCCGGCGGCAAATGGCGGTGGATTCTTTACGATACCGATTGGGGCTTTGGCCTGCACGATTCCGAAGCCTACAAAAACAACAGCCTTGCCTTTCACATGAAGCCCAACGGACCGCATTGGCCAAACCCTCCCTGGAGTACCTTTATTTTAAGGAAACTACTTGAAAACCAAGGGTTTGAACGAAATTTCGTGAATCGCTTTGCCGACCATTTGAACAGTACTTTTGCCCCCGGCCGGGTGGAAAAGAAGATTGATGAATTGTCCGGGCAGTTGCTACCCGAAATTTCGAGGCATTGGAAACGCTGGCGATTGAGAGAAAAAAAATGGCAGAGCCAAGTTCAGATTTTGCGAAATTTTGCGCGCAAGCGACCCGATTATCTGAGGATGTATTTAATGGAAATGTTCAACACGGGAGGATTGAGAGAACTCAAATTGAGCGTAACTAAAGGCGGATTCGTAAACCTCGATGAAACCATTCGCGTAGAAAAAGATTTTTCGGGAACGTATTTTGAAAAAATTCCCGTGAAGCTCAAAGCCATCGCCGAATTGGGGTATCGCTTCTCGCATTGGGAAGGCATTGCGACGGAAGGGCAAGGCAATGAACTTATGCTTGAATTGAAGCGAAAAAGATACCATTTGAAAGCCGTTTTTGAACCCTTTGCACATCCCCTTGCGGGAAAGTTAATGATCAATGAGGTTAGTCCCAACGACAAAAAAACCGGCGATTGGGTAGAATTTTACAACGCTTCGGAGGAAACGGTCGATCTGAAAAACTGGATTTTTACCGATAGCAAAAATAAATTTCGCTTCCCCGACAGCTACCTTGCACCGAAAGATTACCTGGTACTTTGCGAAGATTCAGCAGCTTTTGCGAAAGTCTTTCCAAAAGCCTACAATTTCATCGGCGGCATGGGATTTGGCTTGAACAAACGGAAAGAAATGCTGAGCCTCTATTCGCCGGAAGGCGCAGCCGTCAATACGATAGACTATAATCTAGAACCCCGGGACTCTGTTTTCACCCTCAATCTTTTGCTTCCCTGGTTGAACAATTCCGATTTTGAAAATTGGGAGATTCGCAATGGCCGCGGCACCCCCAATTCTGCCAACCCCTACTACGTCGAAAGCACCATCGAAGCCCAACGAAAACTTTGGATGCAAATCGGTAGCGCATTGGCGATTATTTTGATTTGTGTCCTTTTGTTGGTTTTGAAAGGAAAAGGCCGCTTATAGAAACACTGGCAAAACAGGAAATTTTATCCCGCCCATGCTTTGGAAATAAAAGCCCGGCATTTGAACATTTTTTCACCAAAACACCTATCTTTGTTTGACTAATAAATGACAATCCACCGTTCCTTAGACACCCACCGCCGCTGAATTCCGGGGCGTTTTTTAATTTTCAACCTATTTCGAAACCTGTTTTTGTGGAATTTTGACTAAAGGCACCTCTTGAAAAAGGAGTCTGACTGACTGAAATTTAGGAATAATTTTCGCTCCCATTCGTTGGAGTTGCACAACCCACTCAAATCATTGCTAAATGAATAAGCAATCTTCTTTTTTGCTGTTGTCCTTTTTACTGCTGTTCCCGGCCTGCAAAAATTTCAACGACCTGAAAGACGTCGAAATAGTCAGTGGGAACGCGGAATTTGCCATCCCCTTGGTGACCGCCAAAACTTCTCTTCAAGACATCCTGGAAAATTTTGACGAAAAAACCATCATTGAAATTGACCCGGATGGATTGATTCGGCTGAAGTATTTTGGTGATGTGGTGACGAGGCGGAGTGATGAAATTTTAGCGGATGCGGTAAGTTCCATTCCATCTGTTATTCCGGTAACCGACACGCTGTTCGAACTGCCTTTTTCTTCTCCTGAAGAACTCGAAGTTGATTTGGCGGTGCTGAAATCCGGTTCTCTACAATACGGCTACGTTTATCAGGGAGACGAAGCGGTTGATTTGACCATTTCCCTGCCACAGGTACAAAAAGAGGGCGAAGCCCTCGTGTTGCCTACGCTGCATATGAATGGCGCTTCCACGCTACCCCCGGGCTTAGTGCCTCCGATTGATTTGACAGACTATCATTTGGTGCCTGATGAAAACGGTTCTCTTTTCGTTCGGTACCACGCCATAACGGCCAGCGGTGAACGGATTAAGCTATCGTTAGTTACCATCAATTTGAACGCTCTTGAATTCTCCTATATCGAAGGTTTTTTAGGCAATCACATCCAAGAGGGTGGCAGAGACACGATTGCCATCGAGTTTTTTGAAAATTGGATTCAGGGAGACGTCCGTTTTGAAGAACCCCTCATCAAAATAAATATTGAAAACTCCTTCGGCATTCCGACTCGTTCCATCATCAATGTTTTTCAAATTCAAACGACAGACGGACAGACCCTGGAACTCCAAAGCGATTTTATTAATAATAATGGAGTGGATGGCATTGACTTCGCTTTTCCTTCCCTTGCTGAGGTGGGCGAAACGGCTTTCATGTCCTTCCCGTTCGACAAATCAAACTCCAATATTGTCGAAGTTTTGAGTTCCCGCCCGATCGCCCTAGATTACGACGTGGATGCCCTGACCAACCCCGACACCCTCACCGAAATTCGCGGTTTCCTCACCGACAGTAGTTTCTACCGGGTTCAGGTGGAAGTTGAATTACCGACCTACGGGGCAGCTTCCGACTTTGTAGCGCTAGATACCTTCGATCTTGATTTGTCCAGCTACGACAATGTGGAACAGACTGAATTCAAAATCATCACCGACAACGGAACGCCACTCAACATTGACGTTCAGGTATTTTTTGCGGATGAGAATGGGGTAGTGTTGGATTCACTACTCGACAATTCTTTGCAACAACTCGTCGCAGCGGCCCCCGTAAATGGAGAGGGCATCGTTATCGAAAGAACCAGCAAAGAAACTTTGGCGCCCTTTTCCGGCGAGCGTTTCAATAAAATTCGCTCTTCGAGCCAACTTATTTTGCGGGCTGCTTTCTCCACCATCAACGACGGACAAACCCCCGTCAAAATGTTCAACGACCAAGAGATAGAAATACGGATGGGTATGAAAATCAAGACAAATTAGTGAAAGCCGAAAGACAAAAGAGGAAAGACAAAAGAGGAAAGACAAAAGACAAAAGACAAAAGATGAAAGACGCCCTATTCTACTGCACATTAATAAATTCAAAAGTGTATTTAGCTGATTATCAAAATTTTATGCTCAAAGGGATGACGATTTTGTTTTAGTAACGCCCTGATAGCGGAGAATTTATATTCTCTGCTATTCAGACGATTGCTAAAACCAGATTTCTTCAAGACATTTGCGCTCAATTGTTTCTGCAATTTCACTTTACGCCAAACCAAATGATTGAAACTTATAAAATGTCCTCTTTCAAAATGCGCCTTCTTTTTCTTTTCTTGCTTCCGGGAACGGGCTTATTTGCCCAACAGGAAATAGGCTTGCATTTCATGCACCATCTGTGGCAAGCCAATAAAACCAACCCTGCCATCGTGCCGGAAGCAAATCTCGTCATTGGATTGCCGGGAATCCGCAATAACCTCTTTTTTACGGGACCTGCCTACGACGATATCGTTTTCAAAAATGAAGCAGACCGTAGCGTCATCGATATTGACCGTGCCATCGCATTTCTCCAACCGGAAAACCTCATCCGGGACGATTTGGAATTGGAAACCATCAGCTTCGCTTTCAAAATTCACGGCTTGACCTTCAGCTTTAGCCACGCCATTAAATACTCCGTCTTTTTGCAATATCCCAAAACATTGCCACAGCTCATTTGGCAGGGCAATGCCCAATTTATCGGGGAAACAGTCAGCCTGAACAATGATTTGGAACTCACCGGTTACAATGAATACGCCTTTGGGGCAGCTTATAAAATCGGTGGGAAATTGACCCTCGGCGCAAAAGCAAAATTTCTCAACGGCATCGGAAACGTTTCTACCGACCGGGCGCACCGCAGGGCTTCTCTTTTCACCGACCCCGACATCTTCCAACTCACTTTGGACGCCGATTACCGGCTGAATTCTTCGGGTGCGCTCGATTATGAAAGTTTTCGGGACTTCCATTTGGATTTTAATTATGACCCGGCTTCCACTCAAAATTTATTCACCCAAAATAAAGGATTTGCCGTTGACCTCGGCCTTCGCCTCGAAATTGGAAAGTTCGATATTTCAGTTAGCATGTTAGACCTCGGAAGCATTGACTGGAAAGCCGATGTGCGAAACTACATCGCCGACGGTACTTTTAAATACGATGGCTTGGACTTTTCCCAAGCCCTGACCGGCCAGTCGGTTAATTTTGACGAAGCCCTCGACACCCTCGAACAAATTTTCCAGGTAACAGAAATCAATACCGGCTACTCCACCGGCCTGCCTGCAAAAGTATATGTCAGCGCCACTTATCAACTGAATAAAAACTGGGAAATTGGGGGCTTGTTCTTTACGGAGTCTTACCGGGGGAAAACCTTTCCGGCGGTCGCCTTATCGGCAAATGTTGACCTGATTCCCGAAATTATTTCGCTTGGCGCAACCTACGCTATCCTTCACGACGACAGCTTCGACAATATCGGACTCAATGCCGTGGTCAAGCTCGGACCGGTTCAATTTTTCGGAACTACAGACAACATTATCTCCGCTTTTCAGCCGGGGAACAAACAGAACTTTAGTGTTCGGCTGGGGCTAAATCTCGTCTTTTTTCAACCCAAAACCTACTCCGCTGAAAAGCCTTGAAAAATGGAAGACCTTTTTTAAATGACTTCCATCTCTGGGGATTTGCCCTAAGAATTTTCAAAAAAGGCATCCCAGACAACCTCTTTTGGAGGGGTGGCTACCAATTCGACCTGTTCACCGGATACGGGATGGTGGAAGGCCAATTTCCAGGCATGGAGGTGGATAGAGCGGTTTTTATTCCTCCTTTTGAAACCGTATTTCACATCCCCTTTGATGGGACAGCCAATCGCAGCCAATTGTGCGCGGATTTGGTGGTGCCGCCCGGTGGTCAGGTCAATTTCCAGAAGGTGATAATTTTCGATGCTGCCGATGAGTTTGTATTTCAATTCTGCCTTTTTAGTACCCGCCTCTTCTTTCTCGAAGGAAATCGTTTGATTCAATTTTTGATTTTTGAGCAAGAAATGAATCAGGACGCCCTCCTTTTCAGGGGGGCGATTTTTCACGACTGCCAGATAGGTTTTCTTTAGGCTGCGTCCCTGAAATTGGGCATTCAGGGAAACCAGGGCACTCTTAGATTTGGCGAAAAGAATCGCGCCACTAGCCGGACGGTCTAGGCGGTGGATGAGGAACAATCTCGATTTGCAGTAAATTTCGGCGAGTTGATGAAGGGATTTGTCTTCCGTTTTATCTTGCTGAACTGCCAATGCTGGGGGCTTATTGAACCCGATGAGTTGATTGTTTTTATAAATCACCCAATCCCCAATTCGTCCGTCTGAAAGTTCCTTCATCATCGCACCTGATTTAATCAACTTCTTCATAATCTATGTATTCGCCCTCGTCGTCGTCCTTTTTCTTTTCTTTGATTTTTGCCTTTGAATTAGGCTCGTTTTCAGGAGAACCGAGCATTGCGGGTTTTATAAAAAACCGGTAAGCGAGATAAAACAGAACAGCATAGGTGAGTAATTTGAACATGATGGAAAATTTTTGCAAAAGTATCAATTCATAACCAGACTTATGACTTTAGATAAAAGACAAAAGAATTTTTTTCAAAAGTCACTGCAATTAGGAACGGTGAGGTAATAAATTGTGCAATTTATTACCTCACCGTTCCTAATTGAAATAACCTCCTGAATTAACTGCATGCGATACTCCGAACGCGGAACTTTGAACAGGCTGCCTAAATCCGCTTTATTTTTGCACCCAACGCCTTCAAGCGGCCGTCTATGTTTTCATATCCCCTGTCAATTTGATTGATGTTGTGGATGATGCTCTTTCCGTTCGCCGACAGGGCGGCAATCAATAAAGCCACGCCAGCCCGAATATCCGGCGAAGTCATCTCTATGCCTCTCAATGGATATTTTCGATTCAACCCGATGACCGTTGCCCGGTGGGGGTCGCAAAGAATTATTTGCGCGCCCATGTCAATGAGTTTATCAACGAAAAACAAGCGGCTTTCAAACATTTTCTGATGGATAAGAACGCTGCCGTTTGCCTGCGTTGCCATCACCAAAATGACACTCATCAGGTCGGGTGTGAAGCCGGGCCAGGGGGCGTCGTAAATAGTGAGAATCGAACCATCTATGAAGGTTTGAACCTCGTAGTTGTCCTGCTGTGGAATAAAAATATCGTCTTCGCGGACTTCAATGACAACCCCCATTTGCCTGAATACGCGGAGAATATTCCCCAACTCACCGACCTTCGCCTCCTTGATGGTCACTTCCGATTGGGTCATCGCTGCCAGCCCGATGAAACTGCCAATTTCAATCATATCGGGCAGTAGGCGGTGGCTTGTCCCCTGCAAAGAGGAAACCCCTTCGATGGTGAGTAAATTGGAGCCGATGTCGGAAATTTTGGCGCCCATTTGGTTCAACATCCTGCACAATTGCTGCACATAAGGCTCGCAGGCAGCGTTGTAAATTTGAGTGGTCCCTTCTGCTAAAACAGACGCCATTACCAAATTGGCGGTTCCCGTCACCGAAATTTCATCCATCAAAATATAGGTCCCTTTCAGTTTTGGCGACTCGATGGAATAGAAATTTTTATCGGAATCATAGTTGAATCGGGCGCCCATTTTTTGTAGCCCGAGGAAGTGGGTGTCCAATCTGCGGCGTCCGATTTTGTCGCCTCCTGGTTTCGGAAGAAGCGCCCTTCCAAAACGGGCCAACAGGGGGGCTATTAACATCACCGAGCCGCGAATTCGGATGGCATCGGTTTGAAATTCTTTCGATTCAAAAAATTGGAAATCGATAGAATCTGCTTGGAAGGTGCAAACCCCATGCCTTTGCCTTTCTACTTTCACCCCCAACCCTTTCAACAAATTCAACAGCCGTTGGACATCCAGGATATTTGGGATATTGGAAATGGTGACTTTTTTTTCCGTCAGCAAGGTGGCGCAAAGTACCTGCAAGGCTTCATTTTTTGCTCCCTGCGGAACAATCTCACCGGTCAGGCGATTTCCTCCAGTTACTTCAAAAGAATCTGTTTTCATTTTTTATTTTGAGGGCGAAGTTATCTCTTGTGAATGGAAAAAGAAAATGGATGCCGGAATATCCGACATCCATTTTCCATTATTAAATAATCGCTTTACCGGGAGAAGGCACTACCTTCTTCGACGTTTGCGTCCACCGCCTCTGTGTCCGTTTTTATAATTTGAATTTTTGGAATACTGACTTCCTGAAGAACGCCGGCTGCGCCTGCTTCTAGCTTGGGTAAGGTTATCGAGGGAAGCATTTTCCGATAATTTCAATTTCCCGTCGGAGAGTGTTTCCAATTGCCCGACGATAATATCATCACTCACATAATGGTCTTTATTCCAGGTTCTGTATGCCAATTTCATGTAGGAAGCGATAACTTCCACAAAGCTGTCTTTTATGGGGCCATCTTCCATAGCCAGCGCTTTTTCAACCATTCTTTGAACATTGTGTCCGTAATGCCTAAACTTTGATTCGGTTATCGGATAATCAATCCGCTCCGGCTTTTTCACAACATCTTCCGGTGTGGGGATTTCTCCATTTGGAGGAATTACCCCTTCCAGGTCGTATTCGCCAATTCGGAAAACGTGTTTCCACATTTTATCGAGGTAGTCCTCCGGGTTGCGGTTTTGTGGGTGCATTTGCATCATCAATCCAACTACGTTTTCTACAAAAGCCTGCCGTTCTTCCGGGTTTTCAATGGTTCGGGCATGACGAATTAAATTTTGGACGTTGCGGCCATATTCTGGAATGACCAGCAAGTCTCTTTCGGAGTTGTAATCCATGTTATTCATTTCACTCATTTTTTTGATTTGGCGCTCATTGGTTGGAAGAAATTCCAATTGCCTGTTTTCTAAGCGCCAAAAGATTATTCGACAGTTACCGACTTGGCGAGGTTTCTCGGTTGGTCAACGTTACAAGCTCGCATGACGGCAATATAATAAGATAATAATTGCAAAGGCACCACAGAAAGCAAAGGGGTCAAGGGTTCTTCCGTGTCCGGGATTTCGATGGTGTAATCGGCAATTTTGCTGATTTCATCATCTCCTTCGGTTACGATGGCAATGACCTTCCCGCGTCTTGCTTTTACTTCCTGAATGTTGCTAACAACCTTTTCGTAAGCGCTTTTATTGGTAGCAATGACAAGGACCGGCATGTTTTCGTCAATCAGGGCGATGGGACCGTGCTTCATTTCGGCGGCGGGATACCCTTCGGCATGAATGTACGAAATTTCTTTCAATTTCAAAGCCCCCTCTAAAGCCACCGGAAAATTGACCCCGCGTCCGAGGTAAAGGGCATTGCTTGAATGTTGAATCTCGCTTGCGATGTATTTGATTTTATCGGCATTCTCTAAAACCTTTTGCACCTTCTGTGGAATTTTGTCCATTTCGGTGAGCAATTGCTGAAAATAGCCCGATGAAATCGTCCCCCGTTTGTGGGCAATACTCATCGCCATCATGGTCAACAGGGTGATTTGCCCGGTAAAGGCTTTTGTGGAAGCCACCCCTATTTCCGGTCCGGCATGAATGTAAGAACCGGCATCGGTCAATCTGGAAATGGAAGAACCGACCGAATTTACGATGCCATAAATTAAAGCGCCTTTTTCGGTTGCCAATTCCAAGGCAGCAAGTGTGTCGGCCGTTTCACCGGATTGCGAAAGCGCGATGACAATATCTTTGTTTGTAATTATCGGGTTTCGGTACCGAAATTCCGAAGCGTATTCAACTTCGACGGGAATTCGGGCTAAATCTTCAAAAACATACTCTGCAATCAATCCAGCGTGCCAGGATGTTCCGCAGGCAACGATGATGAAACGCTCTGCCTCACTGATTCGTTTATCGTATTCATCTAAACCGCCCAATTTTATCCAACCTTCCATGGCATTCAGACGCCCCCGCATGCAATCGCAAATAGTGGTTGGCTGTTCGTGTATTTCTTTCAACATGAAATAGTCAAAACCACCCTTTTCCAATCGTTCAATCTCCATGTTTATTTCGTGGATAAACGGCGTTTGTACTTCATTGCCAAGAGTCCGAATTTCGTATTCGCCGTTTCGCTTTACGATGGCAATTTCTTCATCATTCAAATAAACAACCCGTTTGGTGTGTTCGACAATTGGGGTTGCATCGGAGGCTAACAGAAAGCCCGTGTCCCCGATTCCTACTACCAAAGGACTACCTTTCCGGGCAGCGACCAATTTATCCGGGTCTTCTTTGTCCATCACTACGATGGCGTATGCGCCCACCACGTTTGTCAAAGCTATTCTAACTGCTTCCTCCAACAGGAGATTGTCTCTGATTTGGATTTCTTCAATGAAATGAAGTAATACTTCCGTGTCGGTTTCCGATTGAAAAACGTGCCCCTCTTTTTCGAGCGCTATTTTCAGCAGGGAATAATTTTCGATAATTCCGTTGTGAACTAAAGTAAGCCGTTCGTTTCCTGAAACATGCGGGTGGGCGTTTTTGTCATCTGGGCGTCCGTGGGTAGCCCAACGGGTGTGCCCAATTCCAATTGTTCCGACTGTATCCTGCTCGTCTGTGTAATCAATTAGGCGTTTGACCTTTCCTTTTTTCTTGTAAATGTTGAGTTTTCCATTCAGCAGGGCGACACCTGCGCTGTCGTATCCTCTGTATTCCAGTCTTTGCAGGCCTTTGATGAGAATGGGGAAGGCTTCTTGGGTTCCAATGTAAGCAACGATTCCGCACATGAATATTTGGATGGTTTAGTGAGTGAAAAGGAGGAATTCAAGCCTGGTTTATAAGGTAGTAAAACTCAAATTGAGTTTAAGCGGGGAATTCGAAAATTTGGGACCTGCCAGCACAACCCTCGAAGCTTTATCGCCTTTTAAAAAAACAGAAATTTCAATTTCATTAGAAGCCGAACCAAGGATTATTTCCTGGTAATGGCTGGTTAAATTCAGCAGGTATTTGTTCCCATTAACGACTGTCCCTCCAAAAATGGTGCTAAAATCATTTCGGTTCCTACTGATGGCAAGTGTAATGTCCGTAATCAGGCGTTTGGAACCATCCTCTTTTATTTCTGAAACAATCATTTTATCAATTGGGTCGTAATTGACACCCCCGTCCTCCGGGAGTTGAAGAATCGTTAATTCTAGTTCGGCTTTATTAACGGCTATGTTGCTTAGCGCGTCGCTATAGGGAAACTTCACCCGGATATTTACCCCCGCCATTCCCTGAAGAAAGACCAGGCTATCTCCTTTTTCCGGGTCATCGATAAAATTTTCAACCGTGGAACCCGTGTAGTCGTGTTTGAAGGTTGTGAATTTAACGCTTTGCGCACTTATCGGAAAATTGTACTGATAATAAGTAGAGTCCCGGTGATAGAATACCGCCATGGCAGCCAGGGGCGACCGGATGATAAAACTCAACATGCCTGCATTTGTCGTGGTCGGTCGAATATTAATTCCCTTGAAGAAATCCAAAAAAGCAGTATTGGATTCAAAATTTGAAATGTCAGCATTGAAAAATTCGGAACTAAACGACTCGTCCATTCGAATTCTTAGTTGTGGTGTCAGGGTGTCTATCATTATGGAATCAATTCCCGGATTTTGGATTGTGGTTCTTTGGCGAGGCGAAGGCATGACTTTCGTACCCGCAATTTTTTCAGAAGTGATTAATGTTTGATTGGAAAAGTATTCGATGGTATCGTCCAATTGTTCCTCCAAGCGGTAAACGTCGAGGCCGTAGATTTGGGTCGTATCTCCATAAACGCCGTTGGCGAACCAAGGCAAAATCAGCACAATAGAATCCAATCCCACGCCAACATCGCTGAAAGCAGGGTTGGGACTGTTCCCATTATTTAGGCTCAAACCAGCGAAAATCTGGGAGGTGGAAGTGCCAAAAATGGGGTCATCCATTTCCCCGCATAAATAACTTATCAATTGCAAGGTAGGATTCGGACTATAGGTGCGAATGGAATCCCCTATAATCGTGCGTGCCTGCATCGAAATGGTATCCGTGAAACTAACATCAATTTGGTCTCCGGACAATAAGTCCGAACCAATAATTGTGGGGTCGTTACAACTATTCAGGCTAAATAAGGCTGCAAGCAGCACCGCAAGTGCGAAAATGGAATTTCTCATTCGTCTTCAAATCTGCTAAAAATAAAAAGAGGGGAGAGGATTAGAAAGGTAACCTTAAATAATAAAGAGAAAAACTTCGCTGTACAAAGGTTTTCTCCTTGTTCTCTCAATCTCTCGTTTCAGATGGTTCTCTAAGGAACGGTGAGATAATAAATTGCACAATTTATTACCTCACCGTTCCTAATGCAAAATAAAATAGAATTATTGCATAAAGGTATGTTTGGATAAGCATCAACTTCTTTTGCGTCGGGTAGAATACCTTTCCCCTTGGGTCCGATTAACCTTCCACTTCTTTTTCTGCAAGTAGCGTATTGTAAAACTCCAGATATGCCGGAAGAAAATCTTCCATTCCCTGAAATTCAAGAACCGGCTTGTGTGACTCTTCGAGCATTTTTAGAACGGGGTCGCTTAAATTATCGCTGCCTTTGATAAGGGCATTTGAGAACGTTATTGCTCCTCTGTGCAGATTTATGCCAGTTCCATTTTGAAAAGAGGTCAGGTCTTCTGATTCAAGACTGTTGATGGATGCCTTGGTGAAAAATTTATTCGAGAACGATTTTTCAAGTGTGTTTTCATAAACAGAATACACGATTTTCGAATGTTCGAATAAAGGTTCTGTTTTATAGGCCTCCCGAATATAAAGCGGCAATAAACTCGTCATCCATCCATGACAGTGAATAATGTCAGGAGGCCAACCAAATTTTTTCACTGTTTCAATTACCCCTTTGCAGAAAAAGATCATGCGGTCGGCATTATCTTCAAAGGGCTTGCCCTCATCGTCTTCAAAAACAGACTTGCGCTTGAAGAAATCTTCGTTATCCAGAAAATAAACTTGCATTCTGGCACCGGGAAGGGAGGCCACCTTGATAATCAGAGGAAAATCATCGTCATCAACGATGATGTTCATTCCCGAAAGTCGAACCACCTCGTGGAGGCGGTGTCGGCGTTCGTTTATTGTTCCGAATCTGGGCATTAGCACCCGGATTTCCATCCCTTTTTCCTGTACGAATTGTGGCAATTTTCGTGCAATTTCAGAGATTTCGGAGAGCGCAGTATAGGGTTGCATTTCCTGTGTTACAATCAGGATTTTTTTCTTTTCCGCCATAGCTGTCAATTATTTATTTTACAGAATTTTTCACTCAATGAACGGGGGCGCAAAGGTAATAAAAAAAAGCCGGTAATTTTAATCATTGTGTCAACATTTTAAAGCAAAGGACAAATTTGAAAGTAGCAGTTATTCTCAAAAAGGAACCACCTTGAAGGCTATGATTATCGTATGAAAACCCCGAAAAAAAGTAGCTGTTGAAAGGGTCAAAAACATTTTTTCGGTTGGTTTCCTCTGCAAAGCATTGCAACGAAATAATTTCCGCGTTCAGACATTCTTCAATTCCCAAAAAAACGTATCTTTGCGTCCCTTTTATGAAAAGTTCTTTAAAATGGATTCTTTAATTCAATTCAATATCCCGGTTTCGGGCTTGCGCGATAAGGTACACCGGTTTGATTTTCAACTTGACAAGTCTTTTTTTCAATGCTTTTCAGAATCGCCCATCAAAGATGGGAATATTGAGGTTCAATTGGAGTTCGACAAGCGCCCCGACCTCTATGTTTTGACATTTGACATCAAAGGAACCGTAAAAGCGATTTGCGACCGTTGTTTGGAAGAATTCGATTTGCCATTGTGCGCCAACCAAAGCCTGCTGGCCAAATTTGATAATTCGGAACACGAAGAAGCAGAGGTGATTTATATCCTTCAAGGAACGAAAAAATTGAACGTTGCAAAGTACATTTACGAGTTCGTCAATTTGGCTATGCCAATTATCAAAATGCACGAAAAGGCAGGCGAAGAATGCAAAAAAGATATGTTGAAGCATCTCAGCAGCTATCAGCAGGAAAAGGAGGCATCCGACCAAAATCCTGTTTGGGCAGCCTTGAAAGATTTTGATGAAAAATGATTTGTGCTTTGTGTGAAAACTATTTCACAGAGACGCTTATTCCACAGAGATGCACAAAGAAAACCCAGAGAGACACAAAGTCTTTGTGATTCCTTTGTGCAGCTTTGTGTAAAAACTATTTCACAGAGAAACACGAAGTCTTTTGTGCAGCTTTGTGTAAAAACTATTTATTCTAATTCGTAAATTGATGCAAAATGGCACATCCTAAGAGTAAAATTTCAAAGCAGCGGAAGCGAAAACGCCGCACGCATAAAAAGGCCGCGATTCCTCAAATTGCGACCTGCGCCACCACCGGCGAGAAGCATCTGTATCATCATGCCTACTACGACGATGAAGGCAACATGTACTACCGCGGCAGGGTGCTTGTTCCGGTGGAAGAGGAGGAAGGTTAAATTGGCTGCGAGCAAAAATGACCGCTAAAAAGCTCCCATTCTGAAGTCGCTGAATGTGGGGCTTTTTGTGTTTCTTAATTGATTCGATTTCGGTTAATTTCCTTTGGAGTGACCTCAAATCACCTCACCGCTCAAATTGCGATTATGAAAAAAATCATCAATACCGAAAAAGCGCCTTCCCCGGTAGGGCCTTACAATCAGGCAACGCGCCACGAAGGAAAATTATACGTCTCCGGTCAAATTGCCATTGACCCGGCTACCGGAAATTTGGTCACGACTAATATCGAGGAGGAAACGCATCAGGTGATGAATAACCTCCGCGCCATCCTCGAAAAGGCGGGTTCCTCTTTTGCCAATGTTTTGAAATGCAGCGTTTTTGTTTCGGACATGAATAATTACAGCCGAATCAACGCCGTTTATGCCGAATATTTTGACGAAGATACTGCCCCGGCACGCGAGTTAGTGGAGGTTGCCAATTTGCCCAAATTCGTCAAGGTGGAAATATCCCTCATTGCTGCGGTGAACAGCTAAAAAATCGAAGGAAAAAAATGAAGAAACAAGTCCTTTCCTGCATTCAGCCCACCGGGCATTTTCACTTTGGCAACTATTTCGGCGCTGCCGAAAATTGGGTGAAATTGCAAAAAGAATACGATTGCGTCTATGGGGTGGTAGATTATCACGCGATGACGATGCCTTACAACCCGAAAAAATTGCGGAACGACACTTGGGAGATGGTTTTCAATTTGCTGGCAGTGGGCATCGAGGCGAAGCATCTTTTTGTGCAATCGCTTATCCCGGAACACGTCGAATTGGGCTGGATTTTCAATTGTTTTACTTCCTATGGGCAGCTTTCCCGGATGACGCAGTTTAAAGATAAAAGCGCGCAAAGCATGGCCGGAGGAGAAGGCTTTGTTTCGGCAGGCTTGCTGAATTATCCGGTCTTGCAGGCAGCGGACATTTTGATTTACCGGGCGGATTATGTGCCGGTTGGAAACGATCAAAAACAACATTTGGAATTGACCCGCAATATCGCGCAACGCTTCAATACGCAGGTGGGCAAAGACTATTTTGTCTTGCCCGAACCCCTTTACACCGAGACGCCAAAAATCAGGTCAACGACAGACCCGACCAAGAAAATGAGCAAAAGCGCCGGGGAGAAGCACTACATCAACGTCTTTGCCGAAGAAGCCCGCATCCGCAAGCAAATCCGGTCGGCTGTGACCGATACCGGCCAAGCGTCGGATGAGGAAATGAGTCCTGGAGTGGAAAATCTTTTTGAGTTGCTAAAGGCAAGCGGCAAAAAGGAAGCGCACGCATCCCTGATGGAAGATTATAAAGAGGGCAGTTTGAAATACGTAGATTTGAAGGAAGCCACCGCAGATGCCCTCGTCGAAATCAGCGCCGGTTTTCGGGAAAAGAAAGCCGAATTGAATGCCCAAAAAAAAGAGGTCAAAACCCAAATTAAAGTTGCTTCCGCCGAAATACGCAAACAAGCGCAACAGACCGTTCGGGATGTCAAGGAATTGGCAGGTTTGCTAAATGTGCGGTTCTGATGGCTTGCCCAAAGGCTCGATTTGCTAAATTTTGAAAATTTAGTAAATCTTTCACTTGATGATTTTGTAGATTTAGGTGTGATACCTCGAAAGAACTTGTTAAACAGCCGCTAAACTTTAAAGCATGAAAATAATTTGCATCGGAAGAAATTATGTCGAACACGCCAAAGAATTGGACAATCCGGTACCGAAGAAGCCCGTGGTGTTCATGAAGCCCTCCTCCGCTTTGTTGGTGAACGACAAGCCGCTTTACTACCCCGACTTTACAAAAAAATTGCACTACGAGGGAGAAATCGTTTTGAAGATTTGCCGCACCGGGCGGCATGTGCAGCCCGAATTTGCTTCCAAATACTACGAGGAAGTTGCCTTCGGAATAGATTTCACGGCCCGCGATATTCAGCAGCAATGCAAGGAAAAGGGGCATCCCTGGGAAATTGCCAAAGGTTTCGACGGTTCGGCTGCGGTCAGCCCTTTCATTTCCATCAAAAAAGTCAAGCAGCCCGGCATTGAATTTCAATTGAAAAAAAATGGCGAAATGGTGCAGCACGGCAACACTTCCGAGATGGTTTTCGCTTTTGAAGACATCATCGTCTATGTCTCTCAATTTTTCAAACTTCAGGTTGGAGACCTAATTTTTACCGGCACGCCTGCCGGAGTTGGCCCCGTTCAAATTGGCGACAAGCTGGAAGGTTTCATTTTTGTGGAAAACCAAATTGAACCGTTCCTGTCTTGCGAAATCAAATGAGACTGTGAAAACTCGTCCCGTCAGTTGCGAAACAAGAAGATATTTCACGAAAATTATGACAGCTAAACCTTAATCTCCATTCCCCTTTTTCCTATCTTTGGCGCGCTTTAAAAAAAGCGACTGTTTTTATTTCAAAAAAGCAAAATTCATCACCTTAAAATTGTAAATCAAAAAGCTCATGCCCTATTTGTTTACTTCAGAATCCGTTTCGGAAGGTCATCCGGACAAAGTTGCAGACCAAATCTCGGATGCCTTGGTAGATCATTTTCTGGCCTTCGATTCCAACTCCAAAGTAGCTTGCGAAACCTTAGTCACAACCGGACAGGTAATGCTTGCTGGAGAAGTGAAATCGAACACCTATTTGGACGTTCAACAAATCGCCCGGGAAGTTATCAAGCGGATTGGCTACACCCGTTCGGAGTATATGTTCGAAGCCAATTCCTGCGGCGTTTTATCGGCTATTCACGAACAATCCCCGGACATCAATAGGGGGGTGGTGCGAGAAAACCCGGAAGACCAGGGTGCCGGCGACCAGGGGATGATGTTTGGCTATGCCACCAACGAAACCGACAACTACATGCCTCTCGCCCTCGACCTTGCGCACAAAATTTTGGTCGAATTAGCGGCTATCCGCAGGGAAGGGAAGATAATGCAATACCTCCGCCCTGATTCCAAATCGCAGGTCACTATCGAATATTCCGACGATAACAAACCCATTCGAATTGATACGATTGTCGTTTCGACCCAACACGATGATTTTGATACGGATGAGAAAATGTTGGCGAAAATCAAAGCGGATGTCATTGAGTTTGTCATTCCAAAAGTGAAGGCGCAGTGCAAACCCGAAATTCAAAGTCTCTTCGACAGCCAAATCACCTACCACGTCAATCCGACGGGAAAGTTTGTCATCGGCGGCCCGCACGGCGATACCGGTCTGACGGGTCGCAAGATTATCGTTGATACCTATGGCGGCAAGGGGGCGCATGGGGGTGGCGCTTTTTCCGGAAAAGACCCCTCCAAAGTGGACCGGTCAGCGGCCTATGCTACCCGCCACATAGCCAAAAACATGGTGGCAGCAGGAGTTTGCGACGAAGTTTTGGTGCAGGTTTCTTATGCCATAGGTGTGGCGATGCCGACCAATATTTACATCGATACCTATGGCACGGCAAAGGTGAATTTAACCGATAGCGCCATCGCCGGAAAAATCAGCGACTTGTTCGACATGCGTCCCTACGCGATTGAAAAACGACTGAAACTGCGCAATCCCATCTATTCCGACACGGCTGCCTACGGGCATATGGGAAGAGAACCGGAGGTGAAACTCGTCCAAATGGTAAATGGTTCAGGGGAAGTCCTTTCCAGAGAAGTCGAAACTTTTACCTGGGAAAAATTGGATAGGATTGATGAAATTAAAGCGGCTTTTGGAATTTAGAAACCGGAAAAAAAATAACTTGAAATCCCGTCCGGTTCTTTAGGCGAGCTGATAAACTTAGTCCTTCGTTACTTAAATGCTTTTTTGTTGCCTTTAGGCTTGAAATAATTGCCGTGAGAAATATCTCCTTCTCATCTTCCACTAACGGAATCAAGTAGGCATAATTAATAAGAATAATGTCGACTCAATGGCTGCCTTGCATTTCTTAGCTGCGGTTTCATTTTTAACGCAGGATTCAGGTTATACCTTCAAGCTTATCAATATAGATATTTACTAATTTGTGAGTTTCCATCAATTTTTCGACTCTTGGCCAAACCTTGGACAAATATGTATGAAAATCTTTTCTGCTCATATTCCCAAAACGCAAATGTATGACTCGTGGAGGAGGTGAAGAAATTATTATCCGGTCTGAAAAATCAGAATCCTTTGTTACTATTACCAAATCGTTTTGCTCAGCATAGCGCCATATTTCTCCATCGCTTGGACTTTTGCCAAGAACTGATACATGTGTTATTGGATGCGAAGGTTCAAACTGGATTTTCAATGGAAGATTCTCGTCAAACAAATAACCTGTCATGTTACTTTCTCTATTTCATAATGATTTGCCATTAACTTCGATGCATAAGTCAGGCAAGCATGAATGTCTTTTCTGGTTAAGGAAGGATATTCTTCAAGAATGTCATCTGTTGAATCTCCCGATCCTAGAAATTCCAAAATTGTTTGTACAGAAATGCGAGTGCCGGCAATGATTGGACGCCCATTGCAAATGTCGGGATTGATGGTGATTCTTTCGCCCATTGTAAATCCTTTTGTTTATGTGAATGAAGCAATATTGTATTTGCCTAATATGTTAAAACATTAACAAAATCGGCATTACAGCAAAGATACTTCGTATTATCAAGATGACAAACAAACTCTTAGGAACGGTGAATAAATAAATTGAGGTTTTTGGGTTGATTATTTTGTTCTTAGTTTTTGCTTTGAAAACAAGAGTTATGTTGATATAATGACTGTTTTCAAAGTGAAAAATAAGGAC
>Ga0114931_10002192_pt1 | contig 24838 bp, 22 predicted proteins | sample 2SBtaG_FD_89579 | JGI IMG/M metagenome (GOLD analysis project Ga0114931, IMG submission 89579) | Deep subsurface microbial communities from Kolumbo volcano to uncover new lineages of life (NeLLi) - 2SBTROV14_V59a metaG | ecosystem: Environmental > Aquatic > Marine > Volcanic | place: Kolumbo... | reverse complement strand
TCTGATAAAGAACCCGCCCAAAACGGCGTTTTTCCGGTTGCCTGTCAGACATAGAAAAGCAGTTTGTTGTCGTTGATTTCCAGGCGGTCGCCGGGAGTGAGCTCAATGGTTTGCTCACCGACCGGTTGACCGTTGACGCGAATCCGCTCTCCCCCCTCCAGGCTCGAAAGGAAGAAACCGTTCTTGCGTGCCGCAATGACGGCGATGCTGCCGCCAGGATTGCCGAGACGGGTCATGGCGCGCTTGAGGGGGATGACCCGGCCGATGTTCTTGCCATTGAGAATCTGCAGCCCCGCCTCTTTGTGAGGTTTGGGAAAGTCCGGCGGAGGTTCCAGTGCTTTGTTGTCCCAGTCATCCGTGGTGTAACACAGGGTGTGTTTGCCCAGGGAGATCAGATCGCCATGGCTCAGTTGATGCTGGTCAACGGATTTGCCGTTGATGAGGACCGGATATTGATTGTCCTCAAGGATCAGCTTGGGACCGTCGCTATGATCGAAATCAATGATCACATGTTTGGGGGCAATGGCCAGGCTGTCGATGCAGAGGGTATTGTCGGGATCCCGGCCGATGGTGATGATGCCTGAATCGACCCGGTGAACCTTCTGTGTCGTGCCGCGAAAACTCAGTGTCAATGTTGCCATAGGCACCTTGGCTCCAGATGAATTGTCAAGCCAAAGATGAAATCGAAAGGATACCTGGCAAAAGCCGGGTGCCCCGCGGGGGAAAGGTTTTCCCTGGTGGTCAGTCTCAGGAAAGCGCGAAGCATTGATAACAGGGGGATTGGCATCGTTTCACTTTGCGGTTTGAAGATTTCTGTCGAGGATGATTCAAACTGTTTCAAAGTATAGACCAAAGACTGCAAGGAACAGGGCAAGGGGCCCGATCCGTCATCAGTGGGGCCTGCGATAGCGGTTACTGGTTTCTTCAATGGTGGGGGTATATCCGTACCTTGCCGACCATATTTCCCTCCATTTCGATGATTTCCACCTGGAACCCATTGAGTTTGAGGCCGGTCCCAGGGCTGGGAATGGTTTCCAGATGTTCCATGATCAATCCATTGAGGGTTTTGGGACCATCGGTGGGTAGGTCCCAATGGGTGATGCGATTGAGGTCACGGATGGAAATGCTGGCATCGACGAGGTAACTGCCATCCTGTTGCTTCTGGACCTGGGCCGGTACTTCGGTCAACTCTCCCACCAGTTCCTGAATGATGTCGGTCAGGGTGACCATTCCCAGGACATCCCCGTATTCGTCCACCACCAGGGCAAAATGCTTGTTTTTCTTCTTGAAGTCCACCAGTAGTTGATGGAGAGGGGTGTTCTCGGGAACGAAAAAAATGTCATCGAGAGATTTTCGAAGCTTTTCCTTGGAAAACGAATCGACGGGGATCTTGGGCAGCAATTTGCGGATATGAAGGATTCCAATGACGTTGTCGATGCTTTTCTTGAATACCGGTAGCCGGGTATGTTTACTGGTCTTGATCTGTTCGGTGATATTTTCGAGCGGGTCGTCCAGATCGATGCCATTGATTTCCTGACGGGGCACCATCACGTCTTCGACCGTCGCGCTCTCCAGATCCAGAATGGTCAATAGCATACTGTGGTAGCGTTCCGGGAGCCTGGCACCGGCTTCGGCCACCACGGTACGTAATTCTTCGGCTGACAGCAGGGTCCCGGGAACGCGTTTGAGACGGATTCCCAATAGCCGCAAGAAAACATTGGCAAACAGATTGACCAACCACACCAGCGGATAGAGCACCCGCAACAGCGGCAGCAGCAGCCAAACGGCGAAGAAGGCGACGCCTTCCGGGTGCGTGGCTGCCAGGGTTTTGGGCGCCACCTCGGCAAAGATCAAAATGACCAGGGTCAAGGCGCCGGCAGCGATGGCGATCCCCGCTTCGCCATACACACGCAGGGCGATGACGGTGGCCAGGGAAGAGGCCAGGATGTTGACGAAATTATTGCCCAGCAGGATCAAACCAATGAGCCTGTCTGGGCGTTCCAGGAGTTTCTGGGCCAGTATTGCGCTGGCGTGTTTCTTTTTCACCAAGTGTTGAAGGCGGTATCGGTTGAGTGCCATCAAGGCGGTTTCCGAACTGGAAAAAAAGCCCGACAGCAAGATCAGAACGCCAAGGGCGCCGAACAATACGCTGAGTGGAATGTCATTCAAAAGGGGGTAGGCTCCGTGGTTGAAAGAAAGGAATTTCTAAGCCTTGTCAGGGGCGATGTCAAGTTCATTTGAGGCAGCGCTCAAAGGCTATTATGTCAGGGTTTTTGCAAGGCCAGTTCTTGAGTTCCCTGATGATTAATTATAATCCAGTGGAGAAGGAATCAACCGTCCCTTTTCAACGCCCAAGATGAGAGTGTCATGCGACGATTTTTTGACTTACCCTCGGGGCAGTGGTTTACTTTTACCGGTCTACATTAGGGGAGTGCCGCATCCATGGATATGCAGCCGCTTCTGTTGGTTTCCCCGGAAACTCTGGAGCGAAGCCAGATCCTGACCGTCCTTGAATACAGTGAATATCGAGTGGTGGCTGTCGCACCTGAGGAACTGGAACAGGTGTTGCGACAGGACGTCACATTTGGGACGGCGGTCGTGGTGGAAGGCAGCGGACTGGCCCAGACGGTCCGTACCTTGAACCAGAGCGAATTTTCCATCCCGGTGCTGTTATTGCGCCGCCGTGAAAACAAGGGAGATCTACCCACCACGGTGGAGAATGAGATCGCCGCCACTCTGGAATGGCCCACAACTTATCCGTTACTGACGGAACTGTTGCAGCGCCTGTTGCGGGAACGGGAAAGACCCAAAGGGCGGCGGTCCCTGGAACTGTTTCGCAGCCTGACGGGGGAGAGTCCGGCGATTCAAACAACCCGCAAACTGATCGAGCAGGTTGCCGATACCGATGTGACGGTATTGGTCCTGGGGGAATCGGGAACCGGTAAGGAAGTGGTGGCCCGCAATCTGCATTACCGCTCTTCCCGCCGTAACAAACCCTTCGTTCCCGTCAATTGCGGGGCTATTCCCGGCGAGCTGTTGGAAAGCGAATTGTTCGGGCACGAAAAAGGGGCTTTCACCGGTGCCTTGACTTCCCGCCAGGGACGTTTCGAGATGGCGGAAGGAGGGACCTTGTTCCTGGACGAGATCGGTGACATGCCTCTGGCAATGCAGGTCAAATTGTTACGGGTTCTGCAGGAACGTTCTTTCGAGCGGGTCGGCAGCAACCGCTCCATCCAATGCAATGTCCGGGTGATTGCTGCGACCCACCGGGATCTGGAAAAAAAGATAGAGGAGGGCCGCTTTCGTGAGGACCTCTATTACCGGCTCAATGTCTTTCCCATCGAGGTGCCTGCCCTGCGCCAGCGGCAAGAGGATATCCCTTCACTGGTGGCCGATCTGATTTCCAGGATAGAAAACGAAAAACGGGGTTCGGTGCGGCTGACGGCGGCGGCCCTGGAAGTGCTGAAACATTACGATTGGCCTGGCAATGTGCGTGAGTTGGCCAATCTCGTTGAACGTCTGGCGGTTCTCTATCCTTATGGAGTGGTGGATGCATCTGATTTGCCGGAGAAGATTCTGCGCCGCTTGGCGAATGTCGAGCTTCCCACCTCTTCACCTTCTCTGCCTTCAGCCACCTTGCAAGCTGTCTCGGGCCAGGCTTCCCCGGCATTGCCGGAAGACGGCCTGGATCTCAAGGAGCACTTGAGCAACCTCGAAAAAGCCCTGATTCGGCAGGCTCTGGAGGAATCCAAGGGTGTGGTTGCCCATGCCGCCAAACGACTCAAGATGCGCCGGACCACCCTGGTGGAAAAATTGCGGAAATACGGTTTGCGGGCCGATGATGTGGCGTAATCTTGACGTCTGGATTGCAACCCGTTGATTTTACGCATCTAAAATCTTGGCACCGGACTTGCTAAATCTTCATCGACAACATTGATGAAAATTAGGCAAGTCTGGTGTTCGATCTACCGTCCCTGGAAAATCCGGAGAACCTCAAACAGGCGTTTGAAGTCTTCAACCATCTTTCTCAGTCCCTGGAAGAATCCTACCGGGAGCTCGAGAATCAGGTGGCACGTCTCAACCGGGAACTGGCCGCTGCCCGTAGTGAACGCCTCAAGACCCTGACCGAGAAGGAACAACTCGCGAACAAGCTGCAAGGTTTGCTCGAAGCCCTGCCCGGCGGCGTCATCGTCATCGATGGTGAGGGTATTGTCGTCGAGTGCAATCCTGCCGCAGTGGCATTGCTCGGTGAACCGCTCCTGGGGCAGCATTGGGCCGATATCATTGACCGCAGCTTCGAGGCTGGAGGGGACAATCCCCACGAGCGGCGCTTGCGGAATGGCCGTACAGTCAGTATCTCTGCCCGCTCCATGGGAGGGCAGCCCGGGCAGATCCTGCTCCTGACGGATGTGAGCGAAATGCGTGCCCTACAGGATCTGGTGGATCAGCACAAACGTCTCTCGGCCATGGGGGAAATGGTTGCCAGCATGGCTCACCAGGTGCGCACCCCCCTGGCGGCCGCTGTTCTCTATGCATCGCAACTCCAGGGTACACAATTGGACCAGGAGAAACGCCAGCGCTTTGCCGGCCGGGTTCTGGAACGACTGCGTCATCTCGAACGCCAGGTCAACGATATGTTGGTGTTCGCACGGGAAGGACGTTTCATTATGGGCCACATGGATGTCGGGACTTTTCTCGCTTCCCTGCGGGAGGCGGCCGAGCCCCATTTTGCTGCCACCGGGATCGAGTTGGTGATCTGTGATCGCTGCGGCGATGCTCGTTTGGAAGGCAATGCGGAAGCCCTGCTGGGAGCCTGCCTCAATCTCATGACCAATGCCATTGAAGCCATGCGTGGCGAGGGCAGGCTGGAGGTCCACGCCATTCGGGAGGGAGAGCGGTTGTGTCTGCAGGTGGCCGACAATGGCCCGGGGATCGAGCCGGCGCTCCAGGCGAGAATCTTCGAACCCTTCTTTACTACCCGTTCCAGCGGCACCGGGCTGGGACTGGCGGTGGTGGACAGTATCGTCAAAGCCCACGGAGGTCGGGTGCGCTGTCACAGCCAGCCCGGCAAGGGAACGATGTTTGCCATTGATCTCCCGTTGGTGGTGAACCCTTCTCCCCTGCCTGGGGGATGTCACGGTGAGACCCAACGAAATTTCGAGGAGGTGATCCAGTGAGCGCCACCGATATTCTAATTGTCGAGGACGATTGCGCTTTGAGGGAGGCTTTGAAGGAGACTTTGGAAATCTCCGGATGGCAGGTTGCCTGTGTTGGCGATGGTCTGGACGCCGTTGCCTGGTTGGAGAGCCGGCGGCCCGGTTTGGTGATCAGCGACGTGAAAATGGCGCGTATGGATGGGCGGGCGCTGCTCGACCAGATCAAACGGCGCTGGCCTCAATTACCGGTCTTGCTGATGACTGCTTATGGCACCATCGAACAAGCCGTTGAGGTGATACGGGCCGGTGCCTGTGATTACCTGGTCAAACCCTTCGAGGCCGGTGTCCTGGTGGATCAGGTGAAGCGTTACCTGGCGTTGGCCACCCATGCCCATCTCGAATCCGTGTCTTCCCCTGCGATGCGCAGGGTATATGAACTGGCCCGCAAAGTCGCCGCCAGCGATGCCACGGTATTGATCCTGGGGGAATCCGGCTCCGGCAAGGAAGTGATGGCCCGCTACCTCCACGTCCAGTCGCCGAGAAATCAAGGTCCCTTCGTGGCCATCAATTGTGCCGCGATTCCAGAGTCGATGCTCGAGGCCGAGCTGTTTGGCTATGAAAAAGGAGCCTTTACCGGGGCCACCCAGAGCACCCCTGGTAAATTCGAGTTGGCCCAGGGCGGTACCCTGCTGCTGGATGAGATCTCGGAAATGAATATTGCCTTGCAGGCCAAATTGTTACGTGTCCTTCAGGAACGGGAAGTGGAACGCCTTGGGGGGCGCAAGAGCCTCAAGCTGGATGTCAGGATTCTGGCGACGAGCAATCGTAATCTCAGAGAAGTGGTGGCGCAGGGGAACTTCCGTGAAGACCTGTTTTATCGGATCAACGTTTTTCCTTTGACCTTGCCGCCTCTGCGTGATCGCAGGGAGGACATTCCCGGATTGGCGAAAGCCCTGCTGAAACGCCATGGGAGCGGCAACAAACTTCCGCAACTGAGTCCTCAAACCTTGCATAAGCTGCAGTCCTATGTCTGGCCAGGCAACGTCCGGGAGATGGAAAACGTCATTCAAAGAGCAATGATTTTGACCCATGGGGAAATGATTCAGGCCGAAGATATCATTTTCGACGATGTCGTTGCAGAGAGTGCCGGTACCTCCACCCATTCCCCCGCCCAGGCACCGGCCAGGCTGGAAGAAGGGCTGAGATCAGTGGAAGAGCAGATCATTCTGGAAACCCTCAGGGAGGAGAAGGGAAGCCGCGTGTCCACCGCCAAGCGCCTGGGGATCAGTCCCAGGACACTGCGCTACAAACTGGCCAGAATGCGGGAAGCCGGGGTTGCCTTGCCATGCTGAGTTACTTGGTATGAAAACTGCTAATCTTAAATCATCATGGTTGTGATGAGAGGCGGACGTCAATGAGCCAAATGGATGTCAACGAAGTTCTGGGCCAAATGCGGGTGTTGCGCGATCAGGCTGCCGGCAAGCCCCAGCCCCAGGCGGGGGAGAGCGATTTCTCCGAGCTGCTGAAAAGCTCCATCGACAGTGTCAACGAGACCCAGCAGCAGGCCAGCAATCTCGCCCAGGCCTTCGAGAGTGGAGAAAGCGAAGTGCCCCTGGCCGAGGTGATGGTGTCGTTACAGAAGGCCAGTGTGTCTTTCCAGGCCATGGTGCAGGTGCGCAACAAACTGGTGGAAGCCTATAAAGATGTCATGAACATGCAATTGTAGGTTTTCCTTTAACCGAGCGGGATTTACAACAGAACACCATGGAATTGGCACCAACGAACAATTCGGGTACTGCGGAAGCGTCACAGGAACGTGCCCTGGCTACGACCGACGGTCAGGAAATGATCCTGTCTGAAAGCGGGCCGGATACGCCGGTGACTCAGGTCCTGCAAACCTGGCGGGCGATGGGATGGGGACGAAGAATTGGTCTGATGGCTCTGGTGGCGATGGCGTTCGCCGTGCTCATCGCTGTTCTGCTGTGGGCCAGTGCGCCCGAGTACAAGCCTTTGTTTATCGATCTGGGCGACACCCAGGCAGGGGAGATTCTCGATGCCCTCGACCGGATGCAGGCCAAATACAAGATCGACCGGCGGCGTGGCACCATCCTGGTGCCGGCGGAGGATGTGCACGAGCTGAGATTACGTCTGGCCGCTCAGGGGTTGCCCCGTAAAGAGGACAGTGGGTATGAGATTCTGGAGAAGGAGCCGGGTTTCGGAACCAGCCGGGCAATTGAGAAGGCCCGTTTCCAGCACGCTCTGGAAGGAGAGATCGCCCGTTCCATCATGATTCTTCAAGGAGTCAAGGGGGCTAGGGTGCATCTTGCCCTGCCCAAACAATCTGTCTTCGTGCGCCAGCGTAAGCCTCCCGCCGCCTCGGTCCTGTTGCAGCTGGCACCCGGCTATGATCTCGATCGTCAGCAGGTTCGGGCGATCATCCATCTGGTGTCTTCCAGTGTTCCCAGGCTGGAACCGGAGCGGGTGACGGTCGTGGACCAGTACGGACATCTGCTCAGTGCCCAGACCCAGGACAATGATGAGCTTTCTTTGACCGGCAAACAGTTCGAATACAAAAAGAGGGTAGAGGACCATCTGGCGGGCCGCATCGAGACCCTCCTGATTCCCATGGTGGGCCGGGATGCCTTGCGGGCCCAGGTATCCGCCGACATCGATTTTACCGCGGTGGAAAGGACCGAAGAACTCTACAATCCCGATCTCCCCGCTTTGCGCAGCGAGCAGCGCGAAGAGCAGAGCGGCCAGAACCAGCTCGCCCAGGGTGTTCCCGGTGCGCTGAGCAATCAACCGCCTGCCGCCGGGACTGCGCCAGAGGTGGGTACCAAGGCGGATTCCAATGGTTCGGCAGGTCCGGTCATGGAAGCCCGGAAAAAAGTCGTGCGCAACTTCGAACTGGATCGCACCATCAATCATATCAATCAGGCCAAAGGAGAAATCCGCCGTCTCACGGTGGCGGTGGCGGTCGACAATGCAACCGTTCCCCAGCCCGACGGCACAGTGGTCAGGCGCCCCTATACCCAGGAAGAGCTCAATAATCTCACTGCCCTCGTAAAACAGGCGGTGGGTTTCGATGCCAGCCGCGGCGACCGGATCACGGTCAGCAATATCGCCTTCCACGGCGAAGAGGATCTGGCCCCGGCTCCCCTGCCTTTGTGGCAACAGCCGTGGGTCTGGTCCCTGGGCAAGCAAGGGGCGGCCCTGCTGACGATTCTGATTCTGATCTTTGCGGTTTTGCGGCCGATGATGCGCACTTTGTTGCCCAAAACTGAACCGCCTCAGGTTGACGCTGAAACCGCAGGGGAAGGCGCTGACATTGATGGGGCCGATGAGGGAGGCGGGCAGAATGAGGAGGATCTGTCGCTGGAACAGGAAAGCGAGGAGCTGCTGCTTCTGGAAGGACCCCAGGGTTATGAGAAACGGTTGGAGTTCGTGCGCCGGCTGATTGACGAGGACCCGGACCGGGTGGTGCAGGTAATCAAGAATTGGATCGAGGAAGATGCCGCAGGTTGAGCAACTGGATGGAATAGACAGGGCGGGGCTGCTATTGCTGGCCGTGGGTCAGCAGTATGCAGCCCAGGTTCTCAAGTATCTGGAACCCAAGGAAGTGCAGATGCTGGGGATGTCCATGGCCAACCTCCAGAACATCCGTGGGGAAATGGTGGAAGGCGTGGTGGCCACTTTTCTCGAACAGATTCGTGATCAGACCGCCATCGGGCTTCGTTCCGACGATTATATCCGGGGAGTTCTGACCGAAGCCCTGGGGGATGACAAGGCCGGCGCGGTGATCGACCGTATCCTGCTGAGCCGTAACAGCCGTGGGATCGAACAGCTCAAATGGATGGAACCGCGGGCGATTGCCGAGCTGATCCGGCTGGAGCATCCCCAGATCGTCGCCATCATTCTTTCCATGCTGGATCCCGCCCTATCCTCTGCGGTACTGGGATATCTGCCGGAAAACATGCGTCCGGACATCGTGATGCGTATTGCTTCCCTCGAGGCGGTGCAACCGGATGCCCTTAAGGAGCTCGACAGCATCATGGAAAAACAGTTGTCGGGCAAGACCGTCAAGTCTTCTTCGGTCGGTGGGGTCGCCAAGGCGGCGGAGATTCTCAACATGGTGGAAAGCGTCGTCGAAGTGGGGGTCATGGATGTGCTGGAAGAGAAGGCGCCGGATCTGGCGGTCCAAATTCAGGACAAGATGTTCGTGTTCGACGACCTCGCCAATCTCGACGACCGCAGTATCCAGACCCTGCTTCGGGATGTTTCCACCGACAGTCTGTTGCTCGCCATGCGGGGTGCCGATGAGGCCCTTAAGGAAAAAATCTTCGCCAATATGTCGCGGCGGGCGGCGGAAATGTTGCGCGACGACCTGGAAGCGTCACCGCCGGCCAAACTCAGTGAGGTGGAGGCGGCCCAGAAAGACATCCTGCAGATCTCCCGGCGGCTGGCCGACGCCGGTGAAATAACCTTGGGAGGAGGTGGCGATGAACTCATCTGAGCAGGGGTTTTCAGCGGAGGAAGTCGAACACGCCTCTCCTCTGCAATGTCCGGAGGTGAGTGCTGAGGATAGCTTTGCCAACGCGTTGGAGCAGGATCTCCACGAGGGTATGAATGAACCCGGGGAGGAACTGAGCGAGCCCCCAGAGGTATTGACTGCCGATGAATTGCAGGCCATGCAGAAACAGGCCTTCGATGAGGCCGCCCGCCGGGGTCATGAGGATGGTTACAAGGGGGGTTTCGACAAGGGCAGTCAGGAAGGCTACAAGGAAGGTTACGACAAAGGTTTCCAGCAAGGATATCGGGAAGGCCGGGAACAGGGGGAAAAGGAGGGTTTTACCGAGGCCAGTCAAGCCTTGGCCCTGGAAGCCGAAAAACTGAAACAGATGATGGATCTCCTGAGCGAACCTCTGGAGCAACTGGATGAACAGGTGGAGCAGGCGCTGGTGACCCTGGCGATGGCAGTGGCAAAGCAGCTGGTCCGGCGGGAATTGAAGACCGATCCCGGACAAATCGTGGCGGTGGTGAGGGAAGCCTTGGCATTGTTACCTGTATCGCAACGGACCGCCACGATCTACATGCATCCCGACGATGCCGAACTGGTGCGTACCGCTCTGCATCTGGATGAGGTCGATGTTCCCTGGAAAATTGCCGAAGAACCTTTGCTCAGCCGGGGTGGTTGCCGGGTGGAGACCGAAGTATCACGCATCGACGCCACGGTGGAAACCCGCCTTGCGGCTGTCATCGCCACGGTCCTGGGGGGGGAACGAAGCATCGACAAAGTGCCCGGGGAAGGGGGATGAGTTTGCCGAGGGCGGTGCGTTCTGCCCGATGGTTGCAAGGTCTGGAAAGCCGTCAAAAACGCCTGGCGGAACCGTCCCCCCTGGTGGTGGAAGGCAAGTTGTCCAGAATGGTGGGGCTAACCCTGGAGGCGGTAGGTTGTCAGGCTCCGGTGGGCGGTCGCTGCTGGGTCGAGACGGCTTATCGGGAGAAGATAGAAGCGGAGGTGGTGGGGTTTGCCGGCGAACACCTTTATTTGATGCCCGTTGGCGATATCTATGGTTTGGAGCCCAAATGCCGGGTCATTCCCAGCGGCCAGCCGAGTGTGGCCCGGGTCGGGATGGGGTTGCTCGGACGGGTCCTCGATGGCGCTGGCAGACCCCTGGACGGCAAGGGATCACTGCAATATGAGACGACACGGCCGCTTCAGGGCCGTCCCCTCAATCCATTGCTGCGTCAGCCGGTCATCGAACCCCTGGATGTGGGGATTCGCGCCATCAATTCCCTGCTGACGGTGGGACGGGGGCAGCGACTGGGACTGTTTGCCGGGACCGGGGTCGGCAAAAGCGTTTTGTTGGGAATGATGACCCGGTTTACCAAGGCGGAAGTGGTGGTGGTCGGATTGATCGGGGAACGGGGCCGCGAGGTGAACGATTTCGTCCGCAAGATTTTGGGGGAGGAAGGTCTGGCCAGAGCAGTAGTGGTCGCGACTCCCGCCGACCAGCCACCTTTGATGCGTCTTCACGGAGCCTTGCTGGCGACTTCGATTGCCGAGCACTTTCGCGATCAGGGCAAAGATGTGCTGCTGCTCATGGATTCCCTGACCCGTTATGCCCAGGCCCAGCGAGAGATCGCCCTAGCCATCGATGAGCCCCCAGCCACCAAGGGATACCCGCCTTCGGTATTTGCCAAATTGCCGACCCTGGTGGAACGGGCCGGTTGCGGTTAGGAAGGGCAGGGCTCGATCACCGCTTTTTATACCGTCCTGGTGGAAGGGGATGACACCAACGCCCCGATTGCCGATGCTGCCCGGGGAATTCTCGATGGCCATATCGTGTTGTCCCGGCAGTTGGCGGAATCAGGCCATTATCCTGCCATCGATGTGGAAGCTTCCATCAGCAGGGTGATGGCCGATATCGTGCCGGCTTCCCAGTTGCAGGCCGCAAGGCGTCTCCGAAACCAGTATTCCCTCTACCAGAGCAATCGTGATCTCATCACCTTGGGGGCCTATCAGGCCGGTTCGGATCCACGTATCGACCAGGCGATTGCGATCCAGCCGAAAATCAGCGACTTTCTCCAGCAGGACATGCATCAGGCGGTGTCATTGGAGGAAAGTACCCGGAAGTTGGTGGAATTGATAAATGAAGCGTAGCCATCGTCTGCAAAAGGTTTTGCAGCTGAGCGCCGAGAAAGAAAGCGAAGCGGCCAGGGTATTGGCGGAGGCTGGGCGGAAAATCGAGGAAGTCCAGTGTCAGCTAGAGTCGATGCAACGGTTTCGGAAGGACTACAGCGTCAGAATGGGAGAGCAGGGAATGGCCCTGAACGGACTTCAGCTGCATGAATACCGGTCCTTTTTGGCCAATCTTGGGCGGGCAATCGAAGAACAGGAGGCGCTCCTTGTCAAAATGCGGCAAGAATATGCCGCCTTGCAACACACCTGGAGGCAGGCCCATTGCCGCAACAAAGGGATCAGCAAGGTGCAGAAAAAATGGGTGCGGTTCGAGCAGGACTGTCTGGAGAAGCAGTCCCAGCGCGAACTGGACGACCGGGCAGCGGCAAAACGTCGCAAAATCAGAGTGAAATGAAAAAGGCCCGCCTGCATCGATATAAAATGGCGCAATCCTTGCTTGACAATGATTTGGGCTAGACCGATGTTAACGTGCCCCTGCTGACTGCGAAGGTGGTTTTCATTTTCCCGGAGAAGTGACGATGCAATTTGATCCTTCAGGAACCTTGGCTTCGATTCTGTCGACCGTCGTGCCGGAATCCGGCGTGGCTATGCCCATGGAAAGTGATCAGTCGGTGGCCGATTTTGCTGGCATACTGCAACAGTTGAATCTCCTCTTCGATGAGCATGCGATGGGGGAACTTCCCCTCGACACCAGGGAATGGGACCAATGGGTGAATCAACTGACTTCGGTTGCCGGGGAAAGTGGGGATGATTTCCTGAAAAATCTTGAGGCGCTGAAATCCCATTTAGAATCGCTGCTGAGAGAACTGGACTCCAATGACAGTGCGGGTGGCAAGGATGGGATCGTGTCGTTGGCAGATGATCCGGTTCCCTTTGACCAGTCGCTGGCTGACAATGATGGGAGCCAGGGGCAAACGCTGCCCGATGCGCCAGTCGTTGTGCTCCCAGGAATCCAGGAGAAGGCAGCCTCGTTGGACGAGAAAGTGGATGAGGAAGGAGAATCCGCTCTCCCGGCCGATGACGATGGTCATTCTGCGGAGGAGGTACCCGGATTTGCCGGCATTCCCCTCCCGCTTGAGCCAACCGCTCAAGAAAATCCGCGTTCACAGGTCCCTTTCTCTGCAGATCTCGCCCCCAGGCAGTCCCCTGCGTCTTCGTCCGCACCAAATGGCGGTTTCGGATCAACGGTGGCGGAAAGCGGAGAGCCCAAAACGGAAATCACTTCGTTGCAGCCTCAGGAAGCAGAGGGAAAAAGTGAAAGCGATTTTTCAGACCTGATGAAGGGGGAAGCGCCCGAGTCGATTGCCGGAAGGGACCATTTGTCGCCGAACAACCTTGCAGGATCTTCCCGGCCCAGCAAGGCTCCGGCAACGGCCACTATGAATCTGGGTCAGCCGCTGGATCACCCTGAGTGGGGGGAGGCACTAGGCGAACGTTTGCTATGGATGCACGGAAAGTCGATTCAGGTGGCCGAAATCCGGATCAACCCCCAGCACCTGGGGCCTGTGGAGGTCAGGGTCGAAGTCCATGACGAACAGACCAGCATTCAATTCACTTCCCATCATGCTGCCGTTCGTGAAGCCTTGGAAGTCGCCCTGCCCAGGCTCAGGGAAATGTTTGGTAACCAGCAATTGCAGCTGGCTCAGGTGGAAGTGTCAGGGCACAGTCTGACGGACCAGGGAGATTCCCAACATGGGCACGAATCCGCGGCGCCACGGGACAATGAATATGGGGTCGCCGAGGGGAGGGGGGAGGCTCTGGGTGATGAGGTGGCGGAACAACGGTTACCTGTCCGTGGCAACCGTCTGCTCAACCTGTATGCCTGAAACTCTTCCCACTCCTGCAGCAGTTGTATTCCAGTCTCTCAAACCAGGGACAATGTCTGCGGGAAGTGGATTCCATAGTGATCAGTCGTCCGAATTCTGATCCTCAGCCACGTTTGCCGGTTCTGTCTTTTCCTTGAGCTCGGGCTCTGGCTTTTTTGCCGGCGGCGGTAAGGCCGCCGAGGGTTTGACAGGTGCCTCAGCTTCCTTGTTGCGGGAGCCTTCCACCCTGGATTCGGGGGGGGGGCGTTTGCCCTGAGCGTCTGGACTCTGGTTGCTGGACGTTTCCCCTTCTTTATTGTCGGCCGTTTCCCTGGCGGGTTGGTATTGCCTGCGCCCACCACGCCGCCGACGTGAGCCCCCTCTTCGATTATTGGATCGTTTGCGAGGCGGGGATTGCGGTGTCTGCTCTTCAGACTGAGGTTCCTGGGTTTTGGATTCCTGGGCCGTTTCAGGGGCAGATTGGGCTTGCTCCGCAGGGGAGGAGCGTTCCTTGTTGCCACTCTGCCGGCTTCCTCCACGGCGGTTCCTGCGCCGTGGTTGGCGTTGGGAATCGGATCGGCGGCGGGAAGGGGAGGACGGCTTCACCCGTTCAGGATTTTTTTCGACTTTTTCCGCTTTGGGTTCCGCTTCCGCGGCCTTGGCGCCACCCACCAGTTTTTGCCAGAAACGTCGAATCAGATCCGTCGAGGAGGACTTGCTGTTCATCGGCGCAGGCGTGCTGGGGAGAAAATCCTTGATCGCCGGTTCCTCGAATTTCTTCCCTCTTTCAGTGGCAAAGTCGGGAACCTGGGTCGGTTCTTCGGGAATCTGTTCGTAACTGCTCTGTTCCGCTTCTTCGCTCGCCTTCAGGCGCTGGATTTCATAGGCAGGGGTTTCCAGGTTTCTGGAAGGAATGATGACAACCCCTACTTCATGCCGATTCTCGATCTGATCGAGCACATGACGTTTTTCGTTGAGCAGGAAGGTCGCCGGCTCAACCGGAAGATGGACCACGACTTTTCCTGTCTGCGGCTTGATCGCCTCTTCTTCGATCAGGCGAAGTATCGACAACGCCAGTGATTCGGTGCCACGAATGCTGCCTTGCCCCTGACAGCGGGGGCAGGGAATCAGACTGGATTCTCCCAGTGAAGGGCGCAATCTCTGGCGGGACATTTCCAACAGTCCGAAACGGGAGATGCGGCCGATCTGGATGCGGGCCCGGTCGCTTTTGACGGCTTCGCGCAATTTGTTTTCCACCGCCCGTTGATGACGAATGGAGACCATGTCGATGAAGTCGATCACCAACAGACCCCCGAGATCGCGCAGGCGTAGCTGGCGGGCGATTTCTTCGGCTGCTTCCAGGTTGGTGTTGTGGGCGGTTTCCTCGATGTCGCCTCCCTTGGTGGCCCGGGCCGAGTTGACGTCGATGCTGGTCAGCGCTTCGGTATGGTCGATGACGATGGCGCCTCCGGAAGGCAGGGGGACTTCCCTGCGATAGGCCAGTTCGATCTGGCTTTCGATCTGGAAGCGACTGAACAGGGGTACCGGGTCCTCGTACAGTTTGGCTTTGCCGATGAAATGGGGCATCACCTGCTGGAGGAAGTTGAGAACCATCCGGTAGGTGGCCGGATTGTCGATCATGATCTCGTCGATGTCGGCGCGCAGGTGATCGCGCAGGGCGCGGATGATGACATTACTTTCCTGGAAGATCAGGAACGGTGCCTTGCGTTCGAGGGCCGAACGTTCGATGGCGTCCCACAGTTGGAGCAGGTAATTGAGATCCCATTGGAGTTCTTCCGCCGTCTTGCCCCCGGCTGCGGTGCGCACGATCAGACCCATGCCCTCCGGGATGTCCAGGGCGGCCACGATTTCCTTCAGGTCACCGCGGGAATCTCCTTCGATACGGCGGGAGATCCCGCCTGCCCTGGGATTGTTCGGCATCAGCACCAGATAGTTGCCTGCCAGGGCGATATAGGTGGTCAAGGCAGCGCCCTTGGTGCCCCGTTCCTCTTTTTCGATTTGGACCACGACTTCCTGGCCTTCCCGTATCAGATCCTTGATGTCGGAACGGTGTTGCTCGGGATTTAAGGGTTGGGAAAAATAACCAGGGGCAATCTCCTTGAATGGAAGAAAACCATGACGCTCTGACCCATAATTGACGAACGCTGCCTCGAGACTGGGTTCGATCCGGGTGATGATGCCTTTGTAGATGTTGGCCTTTTTCTGCTCGCGGGAGGGTACCTCGATATCAAAATCGTAGAGTTTCTGCCCTTCTACCAGGGCCACGCGCAACTCCTCCGGTTGCGTGGCATTTATCAACATTCTTTTCATTCCAATAATCCTTTTGCCTCGGTGCGAATGACGGCAGAGCAAATAGGGGCCTGCCGGTGATGGCGGCCGCGGGCACAAGTGCAGTGGTGGTCAATGCAGGCCAGATAGGAGTAGCGGCTCGATGCGTTGCCCTGCTCGGTTGTGTGAACGACATTCGCAAAATGGTGAGTTAAATCAAATGATTTACAATGGGTCTTTCTGTTGGTTGGGATTTTTTATATGACCCTGTAGCCGGCGGTTTGTTCTAGAATGTCTCGGTTTTCCGAGGATTCGGCCGGCGATGATCTCTTCCGTTGTCTGCCGTCTGGGCAGATTTGTACAGACCCCTCAATAGAATTTTTCGCCTCCATTATAGACTTGGGATTAGGCAAAATCCATGAAACTGCAAGTTAACCCCTTTTCATCTCCTTCCGGGCCCCGGCTGATAGAAATCGATGGCGACGAGGCGGGACAGCGAATTGACAATTTCCTGATCGCACGCCTCAAGGGGGTCCCCAAGAGTCACATCTACCGGTTGCTCAGAAAAGGCGAGATCAGAGTCAATAAAGGCAGGATCAAGGCCCAGTATCGCCTGTGTCAAGGCGATCTGGTCCGGCTTCCCCCGGTCCGGGTCAGTTCTTCGCAAACGGATCTTGGCGCCGACGCCCTTGTGGGAAAGCGTCTGGAGCAAAACCTGCTGTACCAGGACCGGTGGTTGCTGGTGATGAACAAACCTGCGGGGATGGCGGTTCATGGTGGGAGTGGCATCCGTGGTGGGGTCATCGAATCGTTACGGGCTTCCCGGCCCGGAGAAAAGGCATTGTAGCTGGTACACCGCCTCGACAAGGACACTTCCGGCTGTCTGCTGATCGCCAAGAAGCGTCAGGTGCTACGGACCCTGCACACGCTGATCCGGGACGATGGCGTGGACAAACGTTATCTGGCGCTCATCAGCGGGAAATGGAAACGCCGCCGGCAATTGGTCGACGTGCCGCTGCGGAAATTTGTCCTCAAGGGTGGGGAGCGCATGGTCAGAGTCGATCGTGAGGGCAAGCCGTCTCGAACCGAGTTCAGGCGTATCCAGACTTTTGCCGAAGGATCCTTGGTGGAAGCGCGTTTGCTGACAGGTCGTACCCATCAAATCCGGGTCCATGCTGCCCATCTCGGCCATCCAATCGCCGGCGATGAGCGGTATGGCAGGTCGGCGGACAACGGCCGATGGCACTCATTGGGGCTCAGACGGATGTTTCTCCATGCCTGGCAGCTCGATCTGCCTCATCCCGTGAGCGGGGAGCGGTTGCATCTGAAAGCGCCTTTGAGTGCGGAACTTCAGGCCCTGCTCGATAAACTCAAGCAGGGCCTGTAATGAAGAGTGCTAAGCGGCCTGCTTGTTTAGCCAGCCCAGATTGAGCGGGTCACCTGGTGGTCCCAGGGGCGGGGTCTGCTCCAGCACTTCGAAGGCATCATGGCGGATGTGATTCTGCCGCATCTCCTCGCGCAGCAGGTCTTCGCTGACTATGCCCTGCTCCAGGCATTCCTTCAGCAGGCCAAAGAAGAATCGTTCCTGATTGCGGTCGGGATGGCGCTTGTAGGTGCCCAGTAAGGCGTGATCCCCAAGTAACCGGCGACGGGCACGCAGTACCCAGCCGATGGGGGGGAACAGCCGGAAACGGTCATTGGGCGTCCAGTCGATGGGTAGTCCCGCCTTCCAGGGTTGGGTCAGGCGGCGGGTGTTGTGAATCAGCCTGGTCCGGGGAGTCAGCTTGTCAAAATCGTTCCATTCCGGTTCGAACAGACCGATGCTTTCCCTGGGCTCCTTGCGCAGCCCGATCCAGTCCATATAGTCGAGTTTGAGGTCAAACATCGCCCTGAACTGCTCTTCGCAGCGCCAGTGGGTCAGTTTGGCATAATCCAGGAGCATTACGCTCGAGGCGTAGCAGCGGTCGATCCACCATTTGGGGCCGGAACGGGGCCGGCACATGATGGCTCTGCCTTCCATGTCCCGCGACAGGAGCTCCCAGACGTCGCCCACGGCAAAGATATCGGGGTCCACCACCACTGCCCGGCCCCGGTAGCCCATCAATTCAGGAGGCATGAAGCGCAATGGAGTAAAAGACTGGAGGTCTTCGTTGCGCCACAGGCGTTCCACCCCGTCACGGAGAAAGGGTTTGCCCTCCATCTCCTGGAAGAAGGGATAATCCTTGTGATGGATGATGCGAACGTCGAAACGATCACCGTGAGCCGAGTTGCGCTTCATCGAATATTGCGCCACCAGTGCGCCAATCCACTGTTTGTGATTGGTATGCACGAAGACACAGAAGTCTTTGTTCTCGTTCATGCGTTCACTACCTCTCTGGGTTGTGAATATTGATAAACCGGGTGCAGCCGGGAGTTGACCAGGGTATCGATCTGTTCCACCTGGTCGTCGTCGAAATAGTCGCGCCAGCCACCCACCTTGGCGCGCCGGACCTTGTAGGAATTGGGATTGTTTTTGTCCTTGGGCATCATGCGACTGCCACTGAGCCAGAATTTCTTTTCCTGCTACAGTTTGCGCATGTTGTCGATCGTGGCGAACTCCACCGCATCATTGATCAATTCGTCACTGCCAGGGGTGCCGAGGAATTCGGTGATGCGGCGCAGCTCTGCAGCGGTATCGGAACGCATGTCCTCATAACGCACCAGCAGGAAGCGTTCGATTTGCGGCATTTCACTTGCCCACAAATTGAGAAAATCGATGATTTTCGGGAGTCCGGCTGTTTCGTGCATGACGAAATCGAAAAGCGATATGTCGCTTTCGTGAGGCGGGTAGAGGTTGAGTTTCTTCTTGTGGGGGCGCATCCGGAATTTCCACTGGAAAAACTGGGAGACGGCGATATCCCTCGGATCCCTGGCTAGAAGGAGGACCCGTTGGTGATAGTAATCCTCCTTGGTGGTGGTGTGGCCGGTATAATCCTTTAAATAGTTGTCGTGAGTGAAGAAGATTTTTGGAACGCCCGGGTTCTTGGCGTGTAAGTTGTCAAAACCCAACAGCTGTTGGGTGGTGAGTTGATATTTGCGCTGATAGAAGCGCGACAGCATCACCCTAAGCCAGGTGCGTCCGCTCTTCCCGTAGGAGACGATGACGCCATCGCAGAAGGAGAGTTTGCGGGCTTCCTCCTTGCCGCGCAAACGTCTCTCCAGGGCTATCCTGTCCGCCTCGGGGAGATGGAAGGCCGCAGCCAGAGCCAGCTGGCGGTAGATTTGTTTCCACAGATTGTACATGAAAGGCAAGCTCATCAGGTTGTTTGTGGTCACAAACTGTAGTGGATTTGCAATAAAAAAACAATTTGTTGTTTTTTGTCTGCTATACTATCGACCAAGTCGAATGACAGGGGACACACAATGTGGTTTATGTTACACAACTGGATCGGTAAACAAGTGTCCACAACCACCACCCCGCGGGTATGGGTCCTGCTCAATCACCGGGCCGGTGAAAACGCCCAGGTGGTTGCCTTGGCAGAAGCTCTCGGCTGGTCGTTCGAGATCAAAAGGTTCAGCTATCGTAAGGGAATACCTCATCTTTTGCTAGGGGCCTCGGTGGCAGGGATCAACCCTGAGCACTCCGATCCCTTGACCCCCCCCTGGCCCGATTTGATCATCAGTGCCAGTGCCCGTAACGAACCGGTTTGCCGCTGGATACAGAAGCAAGCGGAAAAAGCGGGGAAACGGGTACGGCTGGTTCATGTCGGTCGGCCCTGGAACCGCATCGATCGTTTCGATCTGGTGATCACTACCCCTCAGTATCGTCTGCCCCAACGTCCCAATGTGTTGCACAACAGCACCACCTTGCATCGGGTGACGAACAAACGCCTGGTTGCGGAAGGGTGCAAATGGCGTAGCCACCTGGCCCACCTGCCGCGGCCCTACATCGCCGTCATGATCGGCGGTAACAGCGGTCCTTATGTGATGGACCGCAAGGCTGCGAGACACTTGGCGGAACAGGCCAATCGACTGGCTGAGCAGATGGGCGGCAGTCTGCTGGTCACCACCAGTGCCCGCACTCCTGCAGGTGTGCTCGAAGCTTTTGCCGAGGTTCTCACGGTACCCGCCCATTTGTTCGGATGGTCCGAGGAGTGCAGTGAGAACCCCTATTATGGTTATCTGGCACTGGCCGATCAGATCGTGGTCACCAGTGATACGGTTTCCATGTTGACCGAAGCTTCTGCTACCCGTAAACCGGTTCACATCTTCGATCTCGGCCAGGTTTCGCGGAGCTGGAAGGACTGGAGCCTGGCACGACTGCGCGCGCTCATCTATCGTCTGGGCATGAAATATGCCCCGCGAAGGTTGACCCGTGATCTGTCCCTGGTACATCGGCGGATGATCGCCGACGGCCGCGCGGTCTGGTTGGGGCAGCCTTTCCCGGCAGGTCCCGTGGCCGACTTTTCGGCCGATATGAATAGGGCAGTCTGCCGGGTGCGCGGTTTGTTTCGTGAACAAGCGGCCACCGTTGCAGTTCTGGAGACGGTCTTTTCCTGATCCTTATCGGCTCCAGCATCCTCAATGGGGTGGGTTATGGCATTTCCAATCGCCTGCCCCTGAGTCTACCGGCCACTTTCTCTTCCTTCTGAGCTCTTCTCCACACAATTCATCATTATTGCAATCGATTTCCGCCTCATGCTTGACCCTGCGTGGTTTTTCTGCTTAGGATGACGGCGGACAACCCCGCTGTGAATGAGAGGCGAGGATGTTCCGGCGGGTCTAACGCAGAGCATTAGTGTCAAAAAACGAGCACGGATATTTGGCATTGCAGGGGCAGGCTTTGCAAGGGGATGCCATCATCTCGGATGATTGCAGGTCATGTCTCGTAAAGCTCTGGGTGGGCGGCCGAAAAAATTCAAACCAGGAAGGTGTTGCTTAAAATACGGATCATTCGAGTCGCGAAAACAAAGAATGCAAGAGGAGAAAGAACGCAATGAAAATTGGAGTACCCAAAGAGGTCCACGAGGGGGAACGCCGGGTGGCGACCACGCCCCAGGTGGCGCAACAACTGCAGAAACTGGGATTCAGCGTATCCATCGAGGCCGGGGCCGGGGCTGAGGCCAATTATACCGATGACGCCTATCGTGAGGTAGGTGCGGAAATCGTCGATGATGCCCGCCTGTTGTGGGCGGAATCGGACATCATTCTCAAGGTCCGTCCACCGGAGCGGCATCCATTCTGTGGTGATGAAGTCGATCTGATGCGTGAAGGGGGTAACCTCGTCAGTTTCATCTGGCCGGCCCAGCATTCTGAGTTGCTTGAGAAATTTACCGCCAAGAAGGCGACTGTCCTTGCGATGGATTGCATTCCCCGCATATCCCGGGCGCAAAAGATGGATGCCTTGAGTTCCATGGCCAACTGTGCGGGTTATCGCGCCGTCATCGAAGCGGCGGAACACTTTGGCAGTTTCTTCACCGGTCAGGTGACTGCCGCGGGTAAGATCCCACCTGCCAAGATTATGATCATTGGTGCCGGGGTGGCCGGCCTTGCGGCCATCGGAACGGCCGTGAGCATGGGGGCCATCGTGCGTGCTTTCGATGTCCGCCCCGAGGTGCGTGACCAAGTGGAAAGCCTCGGTGCCGAATTCCTCCAGGTGGAGATGGAAGGAGAAAGCGGCAGCAGTGTGGGTGGATACGCCAAGGAAATGAGCGAGGAATTCATCCGCAAGGAAATGGAAATCTTTGCCGATCAGGCAAAGGAGGTGGATATCATCATCACCACCGCCCTGATACCCGGCAAGCCGGCTCCGAAGTTGATCACCGAGGAGATGGTGCAATCCATGAAGGAGGGCAGTGTCATCGTCGATCTGGCAGCCGAGCAGGGTGGCAACTGCGCCCTGACCGAACCTGGCACCGTGGTCAGGAAGAATGGGGTCACCATCATCGGCTATACCGATCTTCCCAGCCGCATGCCCACCACTTCCAGTCAGCTCTATGCCACCAATCTGCGCCATCTGCTGACTGAACTCTGTCCGGAAAAGGACGGTATCATCCACGTCAATATGGATGATGTCGTGATCCGGGGGGCCACGGTTGTCAAAGAGGGCAAGATCACCTGGCCACCTCCCCCGATCCCGGTCTCCAAAGAGGAGAGGAAGCCCGCGGCTCCCCCGCCCGAGACTGCACCTCCAGCGGAGGAAAAAAAGAAGATCCCCGGCGAATGGATCACCCTGGGGCTCATGGCATTGGCAGGTGTCGCCATGTATGGTCTGGGAGTGGTGGCGCCACCGGAGTTCCTGGCTCACTTCACGGTCTTCGTGCTGGCGTGTTTCGTCGGTTACATGGTGATCTGGAACGTGACTCCGGCGTTGCATACCCCGCTGATGAGTGTCACCAATGCCATTTCGGGCATCATCGTGATCGGTGCCCTGCTGCAGATCTCATCACCGGGGATCATGCTCAAGTTTCTGGCCTTCGTGGCGGTGTTGATCGCCAGTGTCAACATTTTCGGGGGTTTCTGGGTGACTCAACGCATGCTTGGCATGTTCAAAAAAGAGCAATAAGGGAGGTGTAACATGCCACAAGGCGTCATTATCGTTTCATATATCGCAGCAACCATTCTGTTCATTCTCGCCCTCAGGGGACTCAGTCATCCGGAAACCGCCAGACGCGGCAACCTGTATGGCATCATTGGCATGACCCTGGCGATTCTCGCCACGGTGATGTCGGACCGGGTATCCAGCTACGTGCTGGTGGTCCTGGCCATGGCTGCAGGCGGATCGGTCGGGATCTACGTGGCGCGTAAAGTCCAGATGACCGAAATGCCGGAACTGGTGGCCATTCTCCACAGTCTCGTGGGGATGGCGGCGGTGCTGATCGGGTTCGCCAACTATATCGATCCCAACGCTGCCATCGAAGGTGCTGCCAAGACCGTGCATGAGGTGGAGATTTATTTGGGTATTCTCATCGGCGCAGTCACTTTCACCGGTTCGGTGGTGGCCTACGGCAAACTGTGCGGCAAGATCTCCGGCAAGCCGGTGCTCCTTCCCGCCCGTCATTGGCTCAACCTGGGATTGTTGATCCTGGCCATCTTGTTCGGCAAATGGTTCCTCAATGTGGAAAGCCTGGGCGTGGGCATGATTCCGCTGATTCTGATGACCCTCATTGCCTTCGCTTTCGGCGTGCACATGGTGATGGCCATCGGCGGCGCAGACATGCCCGTGGTGGTCTCGATGCTCAACAGCTATTCCGGATGGGCGGCCTCGGCCACCGGATTCATGCTTTCCAACGATCTGTTGATTGTTACCGGCGCTCTGGTGGGTTCCAGTGGCGCGATCCTCAGTTACATCATGTGCCGTGCCATGAACCGGAATTTCATCAGCGTCATTGCCGGTGGTTTCGGTACCGAGGGTGGGGCGCCTGCCGCTGCGGGTGGGGAACAGGGAGAGGTCCAGGCGATCGATCCCAATGAAACCGCAGAGCTTTTGGAAAACGCCAAGAACGTCATCATTGTCCCTGGTTACGGTATGGCGGTGGCCCAGGCCCAGCACGTTGTCGCCGAGATCGTCAAGACCTTGCGGGACAAGGGGGTCAATGTCCGTTTCGGTATCCATCCGGTGGCCGGAAGGATGCCGGGGCATATGAATGTGCTCCTGGCGGAGGCCAAGATCCCTTATGACATCGTTCTGGAAATGGATGAAATCAACGACGATTTCCCCGAGACCGACGTCGCCATCGTGATCGGCGCCAACGATATCGTCAATCCTTCGGCCATGGAAGATCCCAACAGCCCCATCGCCGGGATGCCGGTGCTCGAGGTCTGGAAGGCCAACACCTGCATCGTTCTCAAGCGCAGCATGGCTACGGGTTATGCCGGAGTGGACAATCCGCTGTTCTTCCGTGAAAACACGCGGATGTTGTTCGGTGATGCCAGAGAAACCCTGGACAAGGTTCTGGCGCATCTCAAGCAATAGGGCCGGATGGATCCGGCTTGTGATTTTAAGGGAGGCGGGCAAACAGTCCGCCTTTCTTCATTATGGGATCTCTCATCTGCCGGCGAAGCTTTCGGATCGGACTACCTGCCTCTTGGATCGCGGCGTTACATGTTTGAATGTAGTGATTCTGGGGGAGACGGCATGGAAGTTTCCGGAGGTCGATTGATTGGGATAGAATCACAAAAACCGACTTACTTGCCTGTCGAGGGGGCGAAGAGTGGAAATCATCGATATCGAAGCCTTTGAACGTGCCGCTGTCAGAAGTGAGCCTTGTGACTTCATCGTCGTCCCGGGTTTCATAAAAAGCGAAGCACTTGAGGCGGTCAATCGGGACTATCCGAAAATCGACGGACCGGGTAATTTCGATCCAGATCAGCTGGTATATGGGTCCGCATTCCAGAGATTGTTGGAAGAACTCAACAGTCCAGCTTTGAAAAAACGGTACAGTGAAAAGTTTGACCTGGATCTGACCCCTTATCCTCTCCAGATGACGATAAGGAAATACAGTGATCTTACGGATGGCAATGTGCACAATGATTCCAAATCCAAGATCATCACGACGTTGATCTATTTCAATGAAGAATGGCCCCATGAAGGTGGCAAGCTGCGTTTGCTCCACTCATCCTGGAATATCGATAACTATGCCGCCGAAGTCGAGCCGGTGCGGGGAACGCTCATTGCTTTCCGTCGCAATGAGTGCTCATTCCATGGATTCAGGAAAATGGAGGGGGAACGTCGATCCCTGCAGATGTACTGGGTGAAACCCAAACGGGCATCGGCAGGGGGTAATCAGGGGGTGGGGATCAAGAAATTGGTCAAGCGGATCATGAAACACCGGCCTCGCTGGTAGTCCCCTTAATCTTCTCCGGCATCTGGCCATTGCGTTTGAGGAGGTGCTCCGCCTGCTGCG